>Ga0075160_10001835_pt1 | contig 12896 bp, 10 predicted proteins | sample JI91814C2DNA_FD_70969 | JGI IMG/M metagenome (GOLD analysis project Ga0075160, IMG submission 70969) | Wastewater effluent complex algal communities from Wisconsin, to seasonally profile nutrient transformation and Carbon sequestration -... | ecosystem: Engineered > WWTP > Effluent > Algae...
ATGGCCGCGCAGTACCGCCAGAGCGAAGAGCGCTTCCGCGTGCTCAACGAACTGCTGCCGGCGCTGGTGATGCTGGCGCGCGAGGAAGACGGCCGCCTGGTGTATGCCAACCAGGCCGCCCGCGACCGGCTTTCGATCGGCGACGACGCCACGCAGCTGCGGCTGGGCGAACTGGTGGAGGAGGCCACGCTGCGCGCGCGCATCGCCGCCGCCAGCCACGGGCTGGGCGCCATCCTCAACGAGTCGGCGCGGCTGCAGGTGCCGGGCCAGGAATCGTTCTGGGCCACGCTGTCGGTGTCGCGCATCATGCTGGGCGAACAGCCGCACCTGCTGGCGGTGGCCAACGACATCACCGAACTGCGCGTGCTGAGCGAAGAGCTCAGCTACCAGGCCAGCCACGACTCGCTGACCTCGCTCTACAACCGCCGCGAGTTCGAGCGCCGCCTGATCGCGGCCATCGCGGCGCAGGATGCCGGGGCGCCGCCGGGCGCGCTGCTGTACCTGGACCTGGACCAGTTCAAGCTGATCAACGACACCTCGGGCCACTTCGCGGGCGACCAGCTGCTTTCGCAGCTGGCGTCGCTGTTCCCCGGCATCCTGCCCGAGAACGCGCTGGTGGCGCGGCTGGGCGGCGACGAGTTCGCCATCCTGGTGCAGGACACCGACGAGGCGCGGGCCGTTGGCCTGGCCGAGCGCGTGCGCCAGGAGATCGACGGCTACGTGTTCGGCTGGGAACAGCGCAACTACACCGTGAGCGCCAGCATAGGCGTGGTGATGCTGTCCGGTCCCGGGCTGAGCCAGCGCACGCTGCTGGCCTACGCCGACACCGCCTGCTACATGGCCAAGGAGCGCGGGCGCAACCGCGTGCACCTGTTCTCGGAAAGCGACGCCACCACCAGCCAGCGCCGCAGCGAGATGGAATGGGCCGGACGCATCCGCCAGGGGCTGGTGGACAACCGTTTCGTGCTGCATTTCCAGGAGCTGGCGCCGCTGTGGGCAGGCGACGAGTCGGACGGCGTGCACATGGAAATGCTGGTGCGCCTGCGCGACGACGCCGGCGCCATCGTGCCGCCCGGCGCCTTCATTCCCGCCGCCGAACGCTTCGGCCTGATGCCCCAGCTCGACCGCTGGGTGGTGGACACCACGCTGGCCAACTTCGACAGCCTGCATCCGTCGGGCAAGCCGGTGAAGCTGTGCGCCATCAACCTGTCGGGCCCGACCTTCGAGGACGAGTCCTTCGCCGATTTCGTGCTGCAGCGGCTTGAGCTTTACGGCGTGTCGCCGCGGCACATCTGCTTCGAGATCACCGAAACCGCGGCGATGAGCAGCATGTCCCGCGCGGTGGAGTTCATGCAGCGGCTGCGCAGCGCCGGCTGCCGGTTCTCGCTGGACGACTTCGGTTCGGGCATGGCGTCGTTCGGCTACCTCAAGAACCTGCCGGTGGACTTCATCAAGATCGACGGCAGCTTCATCCGCAACATCGAAACCGACCCGGTGAGCTATTCGATCGTGCGGGCCGTCACCGACATCGGCCACCAGCTGGGCCTGAAGGTGGTGGCCGAGTGGGTGGCCGACGATCGCGCGCGCGACCTGCTGCGCGGGCTGAGCGTGGACTACGCCCAGGGTTTCGCCATCCACCGGCCCGAAGCGGCGGTCTGCTTCCGCGCCAGGCCGGCCTCGCCCTAGGGCAGCACGCAGTCCGGGCCGAGGTCCAGCGGCGGCCCCAGCGGCACCGGGTCGCGCAGCATTTCAAGCCGTCCGCGCATGGCCAGGGTGACCAGCATTTCGTTTTCCTCGGTCACCATCATGGCGCAGGCCAGGCCCATGCGCCGGGCCAGCCGCTCGAAGCCGGCCGGGCCGGCGACGAACAGCGCGGTGGCGCCCGCGTCCGCCAGCAGCGGGTCGGTGTGCAGCACCACCACGGCGGCCGCGCCGCGCGCCGGGTGGCCGGTGCGCGGGTCCAGGATGTGCGACCAGCGCGCGCCCGACGGCGAGTCGCGGAACTTGCTGTAGTTGCCCGTACTGAACAGCGCTTCGCCGCCCGCCAGCTCCACGCCGCCCAGCACGCCGCCGAAGGGGTCGCGCAGCCCCACCTGCCAGGGCCGGCCGTCGCCATCGCCCAGCGCCATCACGTCGCCGCCCAGGCTGACCAGGGCGTGCCTGACGCCGTGCCTGGCCAGCACCTCCATCACCGACGCCGCGGCGGCGCCCTCGGCGATGGCGCCGAAATCCAGCTGCACGCGCGGATTGCTGGTCCAGAGGCTGTCGCCGCGCACCTGCACGTCGCCCACCCGGGGGCGCTGCGCGCGCCACTGCGCCAGCGCGTCTTCCGTGGGCGGGGCGGTGAGCACGGGGTAGGTGGACGTGTGGAAGCCCCAGGCCGCCACCAGTCCGCCCACGGCCGGGTCGAACAGGCCTTCGCTGGCTTCCGACAGCGGCTTGGAGCGTTCGATCAGCGCGATGACGGACACCGGGGCCGGCGCCGGTTCGCCGCGGGCGAACGCGGCGTTGATGCGGGTGACGTCGGACGGTTGCCAGGCGTGCCATTCGCCCTCGCGCTGGCGCAGCAGGGCCGACAGCTCGGCCATGGCCGCCTGTGCGCTGGCGTGGTCGGCGCCGCGGATCTCGACGTCGGTGGTGGCGCCGAAGACGTGGATCTGTTCGACCACCGGCGCCGGGCCGCGCGAACAGCCCGCCAGCGCCACCCACAGGCAGGCGGCGAGAAGCCGCACGGGCCTGCGCTCAGACGTACTGGCTGCCCGGCGCATCCACCCACTCGCGGATGAAGGCGACGTCTTCCGGGCCGACGTCAATGAACCGGAAGCCGGTCCAGACCTGCCCGGGCGCGGCGGCCTCGTCCGACCACAGTTCGTGCGCGCCGACGTCCACGCTGCGGGTGTTGCCGACGTGGTCGGACAGGGTGAAGCGCAGCTGGAACAGCGCGTCGCTGATCACCGCTTCGCCCAGGATCAGCAGCATGCCGGTTTCGGAGAGGTTGCTGAGCTTGCCGATGACCTGGTTGGTCATCGTGTCCACCACGTCGATGTTGCCGACCTTGCGGCGTTTGGCGCGACGGTATTCGTTCATCGGGCGGGCGCCTCGGCAGGGGCCTGGCCGGCGAAGGAGCGCAGGGCGCTCATCACGGTGTTCCAGGCGCGATCAATCAGGGTGCCCTTCTCTTCCTCGACCAGGCGCACCTGGCCCTGGATCATGGCCTTGGCCAGGCCTTCGAGCGTGTGGTCACCCACCTTCTGGCCGCGATGGTTCACGAACAGCACCTGGCCGGTGACCGGCGAGAACCACGACATGCGGCGCCGCACCTTTTCGCCCTGCTGGTTGAGCTTGAACTCGAACCACGTGCCGAAGGGCAGCTGGCGGATCTGGGCGACGCGCATCTGTTCCTCGGCGCTGAGCGCCGGCTTCTTGCTTTTCTTGGCCGCCTGCAGGTCCTCGCCCAGGCGGGCGCGCGCCTTGAGCCGCATGGTGAGCTCGGTGCGGCTGGCGGCCGAGTCGTCGTCCGCGCCGGACTGCGGGTCCACCAGGCGCTGGGCGATCGCGCTGGCTTCTTCGGCGTGGTAGCCCACCTGGGTGAGCGAGGCCTGGATTTCGGTGCGCAGGCCCTGGGCGTCTTCGCTGGTGAGCGAGTTGGCGCCAGCCGGGTTCTTGGCCACGGAAATCAGCCGCTCGGCGATTTCCAGGTGCTGCTTCCAGGCTTCGGAGTCCTCGCCCTGGCGCAGGGAAGTGAGCGCCATCACGTCGGTCCAGGCCTGGCTGAGCAGGGTGTGGGTGAAGCGGGGCAGGTTCTGCTTCTTGAGCAGGTTCTCCACCACCGACGCGGCGCGTTCGCGCGCCATCGCCAGTTTTTCCTTGCCGCGCGCGGCCTCGACGTGGCGCTTCTCGGCCACCTCGGCCTTGCGCGTCACGGTCTGCAGGTGGCCGCTGAGGTCTTCGAGCAGGTTGTTGAACAGGCCCAGGTCGCCGTCGAAATCGCGCACCGTGCGGTCCACCACGGCCTGCATCTTGCCGACCAGCTGCTGGTCGGCGTCTTCTTCGCTCAGCCAGTAGGCGCCGGTCTCGGCGATGGTGTTGAGCATCTGCCGCGCCGGGTGCTGCTGGCGGGTGAAGAAAGCCTTGTCCTGGATGGCCACGCGCAGCAGCGGCACCTGCAGCTTGGCCAGCAGGGTGGCTGCGGGGCTGTTGGGCCGCACGTCCTTCATGATGTGGTCGAACAGCATGCCCACCAGGTCGATGGCGTCGCCGTCCTCCTCGGCCAGCGCCGGCGATTTGCCCTCGGGGGTGCTCTGGCGCAGCTGCGCCAGCAGGTCCTGCTTGAGATGGGTGACGGTGCGCTGGGTCTGCTTGCCGTTCACCATCACGGTGGTGCCGGCCTTTTGCTGCAGCTTGCCCAGCACGTCCTGCACCTGCTCGGTGCTGACCGGCTCGGTGGCGCCGGCATTGGCCTGCCGCCCGCCCACCAGCTTGCCCAGCAGCTGGCGTCGTCCCGCCAGCAGGTGGCGCATCTGCTGGAAGGCGTCTTCGGGCGCACCGCCCTCCTGTCCACCGCCTGGCACGCCGACCGGTCCGCTGCCCGCGCCGCCGGGCATGCCAGCCATGCCGCCGGGCGCGCCACCCATGCCGCCGGCCGCGCCGCCAGGGGCGCCCGTGCCGCCTGGTTGGACCGTTGCCGCGCCGGCACCGGCGCCGTTGCGCGCACCAGCTGCATCCGGCGCACCCGCCGCACCGCGCGCGGCCTCGGCCGCCGGCTTCGGGCGCCGGTCCGCAGACACGGCGCTGGGGGCCGCCGCGCGCGGCCGCACCGGCACGTAGTGCAGGTTGGGCAGCACGCCGTTGCGGGACAGGTAGGTGTTCACCGATTCGATGAAGGTGCCGTACAGCGGCATCAGGTGCCGCTCGAACGTGCGGAACAGCAGCAGGCGGTGTTCGCCGCTCAGCTCCAGGCAGTCGCTGGCCTGGCGGATCATGCGGCACAGGGCCTGGGGTCCGATGGGCAGGTTCTCGGCGTCGAACGCCGGCTTGCCGGCCACCACGCCGAAGCGCTGGCCCAGCAGGTACAGCGGCAGGCTGTTGCGGACTTCGGCGCGGCTGGAAATCTCGGCCAGCACCGTGGCCTCGTCCATGTCCAGGTTGTCCACCAGCGACAGTTCGCCGCGGGTGTTGCGGAAATTGGTGGCGGTGGGCTTGGCGCCCGGCGGGTCCTTGATGCAGGCCAGCTCGGCCTCGAGCGCAATCAGGAAGCGCGGCACCAGGTCGGGGCGGGTGCGCTTGACCAGGCGCTGCGCCTCGAGCCAGCGGATCTGCACCATGTTGCTTCGCGCCTGCTCGGCGTACTTGAACAGCTGCTGCTCAAACTCGTTGAGCATCGCGACCAGGGTGCGTTCGATCTCGTCGGACGAATACTCGAGGATGCCGCCGAGCAATACCCGGACGCGGTCGGGCAAAGCCCGTGACGCCAGCGTCGGTGCGGACGCGTGCGGAGGTGTGCCCGGTGAGGACATTCTACGCTCCGTAGTGAGGTTCCCTGTCGGATTCTAGGCGCAGCCGTGGCCCGGTGCATAGGCGCGCAAGCCGCCGCCCACCGGGCGTGGGCGGCTGGCCGGGGCCTTCAGCGTTTGCCGTTCCAGACCACGCTGACCACCCCGCTGCGACCCGGAGTGTTATAGCCGCTCACCATGGCGTAGTCCCGGTTGGTGAGGTTTTCCAGGCGGCCTTCGACCCGCCACTGGTCGCCGATCGGCCAGGCCAGGCGCAGGTGGACCAGCGAATAGGCGTCCAGCCGGGCGCCGAAATCGGGCCGGGCCGAGACATGGTCGCCGTCCAGGCCCAGCTCCAGCCCGCTGCCGAACCGGTAGCCCAGGTCCACGTGGGCCTTGCGCTTGGCGCGCCGCAGCAGGGCGTTGCCGGTGCCGGCGTCCACGGCGTCCTGCCAGGCCAGGTTGCCGCCGGCGGTCCATCCGTCGCGCACGAACCGGTACTCCAGCTCGACGCCCTCGAGTTCGGCCCGGTTGATGTTGATGGCGTTGTTGGTGGTCGGGGCCGCGAAGGCGATCAGGTCGCGCACCCGGGACTGGTACACCGACAGCCCCAGCCGCTGGCCCGGGGCGGGTTCGAACTCCATGCCCGCCTCCCAGGTGCGCGAGGACTCCGGGCGCAGGTCCGGGTTGCCGGCAAAGCCGTAGCCACTGTCGGGGTAGAACAGCTCGTTGAAGTTCGGGGCGCGGAAGCCTTCGCCCCAGGACAGCCGCACCCGGGCCCGGTCGCTGAGGTCCCAGCCCCAGGCGGCGTTGCCCGACGTGGCGGCGCCGTACTGGTCGCTGTCGTCGTGGCGCACCGACAGGTCCAGCACATGGGCCCCGAAGCGGCCGCCGTAGGCCAGGAAGGCGGCCCGGCTGGTGCGCTGCTGGTCGAACAGTTCGCCGTCGAAGGCGTTCTGCGAGGCGCCGTTCTCGCGCTGCCAGTTCAGGCCGAAGCTGAGCGTGGCGTCGGCGCCGGCCTGCAGGCTGTTGAGCCAGTCCAGGCTGGTGCGGCGGCTCTGGAACCGGTTGCTGAAGCTGCTGGCGGTGTCCAGGTCTTCCCGGGCGTGGCCCAGCGTGAGCTGGTGGCTCCAGCCCGGGCGCAGGTCGCCGCCCAGGGTGACGCCGGCCGAGGCGTTGCGGGCTTCGGTCTGGCCCCGGTCGAACTGCACGTCGGCATTCGTGCTCAGGGCGCTGAAGGCCAGGCGCTGGCTGCCCAGCGCAGTGCGGCCGCGCAGGCTGAGGTTGCGGTTGCGGTAGCCGTCGCGGTCGGGGTCGTAGGAGAACACCGAGTCGGGATTGGTGGCCGAGAAGCCATCCAGCCGCTGGAAGCCGGCGGTCACGCCCAGGCCCCGGTCGTCGTCGCCGAACCCGGCTCCGGCGCTGGCGCCGGCCCGGCCGTAGCTGCCCGCCAGCACGCGCACCGAAGGCTGCGACGGGTCGCGGGTGAACACATGGATGACGCCGCCGATGGCGCCCGAGCCCCAGAACGCGGCGCGCGGCCCGCGCACGATCTCGATGCGCTCGATCTGTTCCAGCGGCAGGTGAGCGAAATCGAACACGCCCTGGCCGGTGGACGTGACCCGGATGCCGTCCACCAGCACCAGGCTGTGGTTGGAGTTGCCGCCGCGCAGGAACACCGCGCTGCCGCCGCCGGGGCCGCCGGTGCGGGCGATGTCCACGCCCACCTGCCGGCCCAGCAGGTCGAGCAGGTCGGGGGCCTGGCTGGCTTCGATGTCGGCCCGTCGGATGACGGTGACCGAGGCCAGGGATTCGTCGAGCGGGCGCTCGACGCGGCTGGCGGTCACCTGGACCGTGTCGAGGGTCCTGGCGTCGCTGGCCAGGACGGCCGGCGAGAGGCAAAGCGAGATCGCCGCGCCAAGCGCGGTCTTGTGGATCGTGAAGTGCATGGAGTTCCTCCTGGAACGCTCACCCGCGGTTCGTGGAGCGCGCGACGGGGAGTGCCGGGGAAACGAAGGGTGCTGCCGAGAGCGCAGGACACGACGCCGCCCCGTCGCCCTCCGCAACGTGCCGTGCTGGCCATCCCCGGTGGGAATGGCCGTGCTCCAGGCCGGTCTCCGGGCTTGCCAGGGGTGCGGGATGGGTTCCGTACCGGGTTTCCGCCTTCCCATGCCCGGGGGCACAGTGGCATTGCTGGAAAAGTGTCCTGGCCTACCGTTGCGGGGGCAGCGCCGGAGTCAGACCGGCTTCCCGTACACCTGGGGCGGCGTGAAGTCTATGCGAAACCGGGGTCAGTCGTCGCGGTCGGCGTCCAGGCCCAGCAGCTCGCCGTCGTGCCCGGCCTGCAGGCGCAGGCGGATCGGGCGGCAGCACACCGGGCAGTCCTCGACGTAGTCGGCGTCGCCGGCGGACGGATCGGCGAGGGCTTCGAAGCGCTCGCCGCAGTGGGGGCAGGTGATGGAGATTTCGTCGAGCATGGGGGGGGGTGTGGGGGGGGAGGGGGTTGGGGGGGTGTGACGGTGGTTGGTGGAGGGAAGTTGTCGGGAGGGAGGAAGTAGTGAAGAGGAAGTAGTGAAGAGGAAGTAGGAAGTAGAGAAAAGCGGGCGGCCCGCAAGCCCTTGCCCTCTCTACTTTCTACTTCCTCTTCACTACTTCCTCTTCACTGTTTCCTACACTCCATCAACGCAGGAACAACCCAATCACATCATTGGTAAACCGCCGCCCCGACTCCGTCGGCCGCCAACGCCCGCCGTCCGCCTCGAGCCAGCCGTGCGCGCGCGCCGCCTCGAGTTCGCCGGCGATGACGCCGCGGTCCAGGCCCGTTCGCGCCTCGAAGTCCGCCAGCGAAAAGCCCTCGACCAGCCGCAGCGCGTTGAGCATGTAGTCGAAGGGCAGGTTGGCCGGGGCGATCGGGTCGTCGCCGCCGATGCCCTGCGCGGTGCCGGCGTGGGCGAGGAAATCGCGCGGGTTCTTGGGCTTCCAGCGGCGCAGCACTTCGCCGGTGGCGCCGGAGCTGATCTTGCCGTGGGCACCGGCGCCGATGCCCAGGTAGTCGCCGAAGCGCCAGTAGTTGAGGTTGTGGGCGCACTGCCGGCCGGGGCGGGCGTAGGCCGAGACTTCGTACTGGGCGTAGCCGGCGCTGGCCATGCGTTCGATGCAGGCTTCCTGGATGTCCCAGGCGCTGTCCTCGTCGGGCAGGCCCTCGGGCGGGCGGGCGGCGAAGGCGGTGTTGGGCTCCATCGTCAGCTGGTAGTGCGACAGGTGCGCCGGCTGCAGGGCGATGGCGCGCTCCACGTCGTGCAGGGCCATGGCCAGGTCCTGGCCGGGCAGGGCGTACATCAGGTCGAGGTTGAGGTTGTCGTAGCCGGCGTCCTGGGCCAGCTTCACCGCACGCTCGGCCTCGGCGCTGTCGTGGATGCGGCCCAGGCGCTGCAGGCAGCCGTCGTCGAAGCTCTGGATGCCGAAGCTGATGCGGTTCACGCCCGCGGCGCGGTAGGCCTCGAAGCGGCCGTGTTCGGCGGTGCCGGGGTTGCACTCCATCGTGATCTCGGCCGAGGGCGCGAAGCGCAGCCTCGCGCTGCAGGCCTCGAGGATGGCGCCGATGGCCTCGGGCCTGAACAGGCTGGGCGTGCCGCCGCCGAAGAACACGCTGTGCACGGTGCGGCCCCACACCAGCGGCAGGTCCTGTTCGAGGTCGCGCACCAGCGCGGCCACGTACTCGGCCACCGGCAGGTCGCCCTTCTGGCCGTGCGAATTGAAGTCGCAGTACGGGCACTTCTTCACGCACCACGGGATGTGGATGTACAGCGACAGCGGCGGCGGTATGAGTGCGGTCACAGTTCGGCCAGGCGCTCGCGCAGGCGGGCCAGGGCCTGGCCGCGGTGGCTGATGCGGTTCTTCAGCGCGGGCTCGAGTTCGGCGGCCGACACGCCGTGGGTGGGCACGAAGAACACCGGGTCGTAGCCGAAGCCGGCTTCGCCGCGTGCCGCCTCCAGCACCAGGCCGGGCCAGACGCCCTCGGCCACCAGCGGCTGCGGGTCGCCGGCGTGGCGCAGCAGCACCAGCACGCAGTAGAAGTGGGCGCGCCGGCGCGCACCCACCAGGCCTTCCATTTCGCGGAGCAGCCGGGCGTTGTTGGCGGCGCTGTCGCCGTGGCGGCCGGCGTAGCGCGCGCTGTACAGGCCCGGCGCGCCGCCCAGGGCGTCCACCACCAGCCCCGAATCGTCGCCCAGGGCCGGCAGGCCGGTGGCTTCACTGGCGTGGCGGGCCTTGATCAGGGCGTTCTCCAGGAAGGTGCGGCCATCTTCGACGGCGTCGCGCACCCCCAGTTCGCCCTGGGTGACCAGTTCGAAGCCGGCCTCGGCCAGCAGCGGCTGCAGCTCGGCCAGCTTGCCGGCGTTGGACGTGGCCAGGACGAGCTTGGGCATCGGACTACTGCGCCAGCGCCTCGCGCTGGGCGGCCACCAGCTGGTCCACGCCGCGGCTGGCCAGGACCAGCAGCTCGTCGAGCTCCTCGCGCCGGAAGGCGTGGCCCTCGGCCGTGCCCTGGACTTCGATGAAACCGCCGCCGTCGTTCATCACCACGTTCATGTCGGTGTCGCAGGCGCTGTCTTCGCGGTAGTCCAGGTCGAGCACGGGCACGCCCTGGTAGATGCCCACGGACACGGCCGCCACGGCGCCCAGGATGGGGTCGCGGGTGACGTCGCCGCGCGCCTTGAGCCACGAGATCGCGTCGCAAAGCGCCACGTAGGCGCCGGTGATGGCCGCCGTGCGGGTGCCGCCGTCGGCCTGCAGCACGTCGCAGTCCAGGGTGATGGTGCGTTCGCCCAGGGCCTTGCGGTCAACGCAGGCGCGCAGCGAGCGGCCGATCAGGCGCTGGATTTCCAGCGTGCGGCCGCCCTGCTTGCCGCGCGCGGCCTCGCGGTCGTTGCGGGTGTTGGTGGCGCGCGGCAGCATGCCGTACTCGGCCGTCACCCAGCCCTCGCCCTTGCCGCGCAGGAAGCCCGGCGCCTTGTTGTCCACGCTGGCGGTGCACAGCACCTGGGTGTCGCCGAAGCAGACCAGCACCGAGCCTTCGGCGTGCTTGGTGTAGCGCCGCTGGATGCGGATGTCGCGCAGTTGGTCGGGCGCGCGGCCGCTGGGGCGGTGGGAGCTGGTCATGGGGGCCATCCGGCATTGTCTGGCCGGCTAGATTACCATTCGCCCCTACCCACACCCGGCCCGCCCATGATCCGCAGCATGACCGCCTTCGCCGCCTGCGAGCGCGCCGCCACCGGCGGCACCCTGGCCTGCGAACTGCGCGCGGTGAACCACCGCTTCCACGAACTCTCCGTGCGCGCCCCCGAGGAACTGCGCGCCATCGAGCCCGCCCTTCGCGAGCGCGTGGCGCTGAAGGTGTCGCGCGGCAAGATCGACCTGGCGCTGCGCTTCCGCCCCTCGGCCGGCGGCCGTTCCGAACTCAAGGTGAACGAGGCGCTGCTGGCCCAGCTGGCCCAGGCCGCGCAGCGCATTGACCAGGGCTTCCCGGGCGTGCGCACCGACTTCACCGAACTGCTGCGCTTCCCGGGCGTGGTCGAGGAAGACGCGCTGGACCAGGCCGGCCTGCAGGCCGAGGCGCTGGCCCTGCTGGACGCCACGCTGGCCGAGTTCGTCGCCGCGCGCGAGCGCGAGGGCGCCAAGCTGGCGGCCGTGATGATTGAACGCCTGGACGGCATCGAACGCATCACCACCCAGGTGAAGCAGTGGCTGCCCGAGATCCGCGCCGCCCTGCGCGCCAAGCTCGACGCGAAGCTGGCCGACCTCAAGCTGCCGCTCGAGCCGGGCCGGCTGGAGCAGGAAGTGGTGCTGAACCTGCAGAAGATCGACGTGGACGAAGAGCTGGACCGCCTGGCCAGCCACGTGGCCGAGGCCCGCCGGGTGTTCGGCCTGCCCGAGGCCGTGGGCCGCCGCCTGGACTTCCTGATGCAGGAGTTCAACCGCGAGGCCAATACGCTGGGTTCGAAATCGGTGGACAGCCGCACCACGCAGGCCGCCGTCGAACTCAAGGTGCTGATCGAACAGCTGCGCGAACAGGTACAGAACCTCGAATGAGCCCCCTGCGCGGAACCCTCTACATCGTCGCCGCGCCCTCCGGGGCCGGCAAATCCAGCCTGGTGAACGCGGTGCTGGCCCGCGAGCCCGGCATCGCGCTGTCCATTTCGTTCACGTCGCGGGCGCCGCGGCCGGGCGAACGCCACGCGCAGCACTATCACTTCGTGGACAAGGCCGGCTTCGAAGGCATGATCGCCGCCGGCGATTTCTTCGAGCACGCGCTGGTGCACGGCGACTACAAGGGCACGGCCCGGCAGTCGGTGGAGCCGCAGCTGGCGGCGGGCAAGGACGTGCTGCTGGAAATCGACTGGCAGGGCGCGCGCCAGGTGCGCGAGAAGATGCCCGATGCCATCAGCGTCTTCATCCTGCCGCCGTCGCTGGACGCGCTGCAGACGCGCATGCGCAACCGGGGCCAGGACAGCGAGGAAACCATCGCCCGGCGGCTGGCCGCGGCGCGTGAGGAGATGTCGCACTACGACGAGTTCGATTTCGTGATCGTCAACGAGCACTTCGACGCCGCCGCCGCCGAGCTGCGCTCGATCTTCGTCGCCCAGCGCCTGCGCCGGCCCGACCAGGCCCGGCGCCACGCCGCCCTCATCGCCGAACTCCTCGCCCCCCGCTGAAGCACGTGCGCGGGGCGCACGACATGTATCTTTGCGGCGAGCGCCGGCCCACACCGAGGTGGGGTCTGCCCGGCGTCTTGCTAAACGCCATCCATGGCAGCAAACGCCGGCCGTTGCGGGCATCCTGCCCTCCACTTCAGACCCCACCTCGCTGTGTGCCGTCGCCCCAGAAGGCGTGGATACACCGCAGCAAGGTCAACAGCCCCGCGGACCTGACCGGCTTTCGCCTGTAGCAAAAGCAAAAGCCCTGCGGATCCCTGGCCGGCGGCGGGAAGGCGGGAAAAGCAGAACCATACGGCGACCGGCAGCAACGGGCGCGCGGCACCGCCGCGCTGCCAGAACTCAGTAAGGACCGGGCTCCAGCTCTGGCTTTGGCTTTGGCTTAGCTCTGGCTTTGGCTTAGCTCTGGCTCTGGCGGTTGATCTCGCTTCGGTGTGCGGGTGCCGGTAGGGGCGACGGCACACAGCGACTGGGGGGGCTGAAGTGGAGGACAGGAGTCCGGAACGGCCGGCGTTTGCTGCCATGGATGGCGCTTAGCAAGACGCCGGGCAGCCCCCCTGTCGGTGTGGGGCGGCGCTCGCCGTACAGGCCCGTGTCGTGCGCCCCGCGCACGTGCTCAAAGGCGCGGATTTGCGGCGGGAGCGGCCCGGGCGTACAATGCGCGGTTCGCGTAACCCCTTGATTTACCGTG
>Ga0075160_10001836_pt1 | contig 12888 bp, 5 predicted proteins | sample JI91814C2DNA_FD_70969 | JGI IMG/M metagenome (GOLD analysis project Ga0075160, IMG submission 70969) | Wastewater effluent complex algal communities from Wisconsin, to seasonally profile nutrient transformation and Carbon sequestration -... | ecosystem: Engineered > WWTP > Effluent > Algae...
AAAAACCTTATTCTATTCATTTTGATCGTCCTTTTTTTGGAGCATCCCAAAAAAATGCCGATCATTTTTCGAGTTGGAACGTCAAATAAATAATTTGTTTAATTCAGGTTTTGTATGTTTCGAAACCTTAAAAAATCTTATTTTTTACATTTTGATCGTCCTTTTTTTGGACGATCCCAAAAAAATGCCGATCATTTTTCGAGTTGGACCCGCAAAAAAACAATTTTTTTATTTTAGTTTTTGTATTTTTTGAAACTTTAAAAAACCTTATTTTCTACATTTTGATCGGCATTTTTTTGGACCATCCCAAAAAAATGCCGATCATTTTTAGAGTTGAAACCTCAAAAAAAACAATTTTTTTATTTTAAGTTTTTTGATTTTTTAAACTTAAAAAATCTTATGTTTTACATTTTGATCGGCATTTTTTTGGACAATCCCAAAAAAATGCCGATCATTTTTCAAGTTGGAACCTGAAATAAATAAATGTTTTATTTCAGGTTTCGAATTTCTTGAAACTCTAAAAAATCTTATTTTGTACATTTTGATCGGCATTTTTTTGGACCATCCCAAAAAAATGCCGATCATTTTTTCGAGTTGGAAACTAAAAAAAAAATTGTTTTATTTTAGGTTTTGTATTTTTTGAAACTTTAAAAAATCTAATTTTTTACGTTTTGATCGGCATTTTTTTGGACCATCCCAAAAAAATGCCGATCATTTTTCGAGTTGGAACCTTAAATAAATTGATACGAAAAAAACCTTATTTTCTACTTTCCAACTATATTGAGCTCATAAATTTTTCACGGAGACTTTAAATGTATGGTAATTCTCATGTCGTACAATTTGTTATCCTAGGAGTATGACCGAGCAAAAAAATTTAATTTTTGTTAGCTTGCAAATGATCGTCATATGTTTTCTGCAAACCTTAAAAATGATCGGCATTTTTTTGTGATGGTCCAAAAAAAGGACGATCAAAATGAACGTCATATTTTTGGATCTATATTTTCCAACGCTTTTGAGCTCATAAATTTTTCATGAAGACTTTCAATGTATGGTATTTCTCCTGTTGTACAATTTGTAAACATACGAGTCATCTTAATTTTTTTTTGATTCTCTGAAAATTTCGACCATCACTTTTCAATACAAGTATTACCCGCACTGAACAAAGTATGTCAATTGATTTTTATTGATGTTTTGGCATCCTTGATTATCCGCAACTTATTCCTCTTATCACATTTTGAAGTCTCTACATCAGGACATCTCATAAATTAGTGATTACGGTTGTTCTTTATAATTTTCACCAAGATGACGACGACTGAAGCGCTTGAGTTCCAAGAAATGTTTTTTTGTTGCAGCAAATTAGGCTGTTTACTGTTGCATTGCAACAGCACTGACGACGTCCATCACTTCAATCCATTTTTGATGATGCCAATCAACATGAGAGTGCATCTTAACCTTTCTAAATTGGTTCCAGTGGACACCGAAGATGCCCTAGATCAGAATGCATTATGGAAGATGGTAAATTGTTATGATCCCATGCACTCCCCACTGTCCGGTACTTTCTCAGGTGTGTTGGCTTCATTTCAAGTGGGCGGCTCAAGTGTCAACACAAATCTATCACCTGTATATGGAAGTTTGGATGGATTGAATTTGGTGGCTATTCCTGTCGATCGGGTTACAATGGGAAATGCCTTGAAGTGGTTAGGCGGAGATGAGGTTATGATCGACGATTCTTCATCTGTACAGGACTTATGCATCAAGTTTCTTCGTCTCCTTAATGAAATGGACATTCCAAACGGAAGTGTTGATCATTTGACAGACTTCATCCGGCGTAGAACATGGGATGAAACCCGCCTTTGGGGAGGCACCATGGCAGAGTTTTGGGAATTGGTCACATCCACGGAAGATGAAAAGGAGAAGTGGAGAATTCTTCGTGTCTTCATCGATTCCAACATGTCATGGCAAACAAGGGTAGCATTTTTTGCGATAGATGCTCTTCATAGAGCAGCAGTGGGGAACATGGCATTCAATGGTTTATATATACCAGGTTCAGATTTGAAGTTAAGAGAAGCTGTCACCACCTATGTTAAAAAATTGGTACCTGTTGATGAGAGCCACCCGTATTTATCTATCCAAACAGATGGCGGCACATTGCATTCAATCGAGTGCAGTGTCAAACTATGTTATTGTGTCCCAAACATGATGGGGGATGACTTCTTGATCAGGATGCAACACACCTCCACTTCATTACAAGGCAGTCAGGGCAAGTTGACAGGTCACACTATTATCCATCTGTTAGGTAGTTTTCTGGGTCACTTTCATAGGACAGTCACATCTAAGGTGTTGAAGTACCTTTATTATCCGGGAGATAGCTCCAAAGGCATAGAAGCCACTCTACGAGGTATTCCAATGGACCACAACGGATCCTTCAAAAATGCTTTTCGAGATATACTGATAAATGATAGTCTGTGTGACTCAGATTCTTGGGAAGACATGGCCAAGAGAATCGAGGCATACAAAAAGAAATTTGACTGGAAAGATGAAGCAGTCTTCAGTGGTGTCTACATTGCCATATGGTTGGACAATTTTACCAAGGTAGCCTACGAAACCCTCAAGGATTTAATTCAAAAATTTCCGGAGTTCACCAAAATTGACCACTCTCTGAAGTTAGGGTTAATACTTGATATGTCGCTATCACAATTTCAGAGGATGTTCCAACACTCAGCAAGTGGGGGATACCCCAAAGAAGGGTCATTGGAATCATTCAGACTGGATGCACACCAGTTACCAATAAAAGAGCCCATGGTTCTGAGTGTTTTTTATAAACGTAGAGAGAAACATGACATTTACCACGGAGATCCATACAAGAAGCCCACAGGAGGAATGATGCTGTCAGGGGACAAAGTTGGGAATTTTCCTCCTTTTTTGCTGGAATTTGTTTGGCTCCTTATGTATGCACATTTTTCAGAAGACAGTTTCAACTCCATATTGAAATTATCGCAACCACCGTCCAACCCTCAAGTCATGACAACCAATGATCAAGCAAAGGATCTTGCCAGGCGTTACCTGAGGTGTGTCATTTTTACCATCTCGGCTTCCCAATTTTACAGTGCCAAGTACTGGCAACATGGTTATTTCCCCAGAGACAAATCAACAGGAGGATTACTTGTCAACAAAATGAACAAACCTACTCAATTGTTTTTTCTCACCATGAGCGCAATCAGGCATACATGCTCCTTCTTTCAGATGATTGGGATCAATCCTAAGCTTCCCGAGTTGACAGAGCCAATTCACGACTGGGTCCTCGAGAAAGAATTGAAACAATATGAAAAAATTGTCCAGGATCCAGTCGTCATGTACACCTTTTTCTTCTGTTACCAAGCTCATATGCAAGACAATCCTGGGAGGCAGCCGACATCATGGACCAAGGAAGATTCCTGTCGTGTCTTAGACATAGCGATCAGAAGCAGTACGGGGCGGACGGATATCACCACCTTTAGGAGCGACCATAGAGCCATACAGGATGAATGGATTGGTAACTTCACTCTCGGAGGACTCAACACTTTGTCTATGTCACCAGATCCTGTCATACTGAAGGAGATGTACGATCAAAAGGGATATCTGTTGGAAGTGTTGGGAGATGATAGGTATTCTCAACCGGAACCCCGTCAACCAACTAGCCTCGGACTGCGTCCCATCACCCATAGAATCTCTGAATTTGCACGTTGGAGCATCGATTATCCATCATTTTTTGAATTTCTCCTCAGCTCACTAGACCAGATAACGTTAAGTAAGGCCCTAGTTCCAAGCCCTCCTCAAGGAGTGGAGAGTGAAGTATCTTCGCAGAAGCTGTCTTCCAGTGGCAACGAACCTACTGTTGCCGCTTCTTCAACGCCCCCTGTCCAAGGTTCCGCTCATTCCCAAAGTGTAGAGAACGAACGAGCATCGCAGAAGCAGTCTTCTGGTGGCAATGAACTGACAGCTCCCCCTGCTTCAACGTCACCGTCTCAGGTTGCAACGGATTCCCAAGGTGTGGAGGATGCAGGTGAAGGAGACTCATCAGTCAAGCAGCCATCCAGTGGCAATGATGCCACAGCAGGATCCGCCTCCGGAACATCGCCTGTCCATATTGCAACTGATTCCCAAGGCCTGGAGACTGATGTACCTGAAGAGTTATCGAAAGATGCCCAAGCTGAACCAGATTCCCAAGGAGTCAAGGTTGCAGGTGAAGTAGCGCAGCAAGACATTCAGAGTGACAGTCAAAAGCGCAAACAATCTTCCACTACCAAGGCTAAAACAGATGGAGCTCCTGCCGTGAAAAAACATAGGCAACTGGGATTTAAGTATTTCTCAAAGACAATAGGTACGATACTACCTAAGGTCATTGACCTTACCAATTCAGGTGATGAGGATGATGCCATGGAGGAAAAGATAGCTGGATTGGATGAGGACGCTAAAAATATGTGCCTTCGTGTGTTTTTCAAGTACTTGAAAAGTAACAGGACAAAACTAGTGCCAAAGGTACCCCCTAAAAAAGAGGAAAAAAAGACGGAAAAGGAAAACTCTAAGCCTATCGACGAAGCACCTCCTGACGAAAATAATGTCTCCACTGATGAAGCCAGAGAAGACAGTAGTGAATCTAAAAAAGCGCCAAAAAAGCAGAAAAGGTTCGGTTGTCCTTTAATTGAATATGAAGCAGGTTGTTCAGACAAACAGGCCTCCTCAGATGAACACACAGATGATACTGGTGACATCTCCCGGAACATGGAAGATTTCATAACTGGAGAATTACTTGAGGAGGAAGGTTATCTTGCGGATCATCGTCTGGTTGGCAGAAACGTCTCAGAAGCAACCGAAACTAATGCTCGCTCACTTGGGAAACAACTGTATCAGTTTCGAGGGAAAAGATTTAATCCTCCATTCCCAGCAACTGCCACAGGAGTAAAATCATTGAGACAACCACGGAGTGAATCTGACAGTGATTCCTCTAATGAAAATGAATTTGAGGACGGAGACAATAGTGATAGCCAACATAATTCAGGACAAGGGAAAACTTCGGAGGACGAAGAAGAGGACCAAGAAGTGGACAAAGAAGAGGTTGAAGAAGAGAACAAAGAAGGTGACGATGACGATACCCTTTCAAAAAAACCTACCATAGCAAATGACTTCGATCCCTCCAGCGACAGGGAATCTTCTGAATCTACTGGCAATGCTAATGATGTTTTTGATTCTGGGGATAATATTGGTACCGATTCACACAGGGAAGATTTCATTCATGATCAGAATGTAAATTTTGATCGAGGTAACCGAGGTGGTGAAGATGACCCTTTGGAATCTTCAAACAATGTTGACGACATATCTTGTGGTATTTCAAACATGCCTGACTACATGCAAACATTTCTTCGCGATAGTTTTGTACCAGACTATTCCCTGAATTCAAACATTGGTGACAGTAGTGTACAAGACCTTTCGCTGGATTCAAATGTAGATGACAGTTCTGTACCCAGACGCACATCAGCTAGGAAGAAACCTCCCAAGCGGAAACTAGGTCACTAATCATTCTGTATTAACTGCTCAAAAATCACAAACCCAATGTTTAACTAGCGTATTACAAAAAGCAGTAAGCAATGTGTCAAAATAGACATACTGATAAAGGGATCTTCATCAGCTCATAATATTTTAAATTGGAACATCAACACTTGATTAAAAAGTTACTCCTCCACTCCGATTGGCAAAAAAATATAATTCAAAATCAAATATCTCCTCGTGACAAGGCAGTAATCTTTCAGGTAATTTTGATTCCATCTTTTAAATTCAATTGTTATGCAATATTTTTGCATTTCATGCCAACTTCATTGGGTACAATTTTCTGTTTTTCCAACCCAATAAATTCAAAGTGAGCACAAAGATGTCAAGTACAGTTAAATGTTTGCACGACATTATTGCATTTTGCAAGCACAAGGATCTTGTTCCTGCCAGGAACCCTTCCTTTACTCGACCAACTGAGAGTGATTTGTATAATTGGATTGAAGCTCAAAGCAAGGTTATCCTCCAAACAGTGATACCAAATATGTGTTGGGGATCCCATTCGAGTGAACAACCAAAACAAATCGTCAGGTTCTCTCAAATGCCTTCAAATCCCCAGGAATGCATAATCTTGTTGATGCTTTGGTCGTGTTGGAGTCAGGAATGTCACCAAGACATCATGAAATGTCTAGAGTATGGCTCAATGGAATTGAAATCCCATCACCTGGAGTGGGTTTGTTTACTTTCTATATGCATTGTAACAAATTTGCAATATTCAGCCTTCTCTCTACCTGTTGTAACAAAATTTACATTTGGAGGGAATCTCTTAATTGAGTCAATCTGCTTGAGACAAGTAGTATCCCACTCGACAGGTCTGCATCAACTGTTCGACAATTATTTTAGTGTGAGAAAAATAGTGATGACGTTTCGAGAGGGACTCCCTCAAAGCAAGCTGTTACCGATTGTGTTGCAGGAACCATCAGATGTGTATTCTTTAAGCAAGGATGGAAATGACCAATTTATCCTTGTGTCAATTGCAGAATGGTTCAAGAAATCTCATATTGTACCTCAACTTAAAAAAATGTTGGATTTGAGACCAATCCAATCCTTCTTCAAGAAAATCCAACAAGAAATGAGTAAGAAAGACAGCACCCTTGATACCTTCGTAAGAGAAATTGAAAAACATGCAGAAAAGGCGGCTCATCTCCTAGGCATCACTCATCCAAGTAGAACCGCCAGGCTTGTAACCTTCGTTATGAATGCCAGTCAGTTTATCAAAGAAAGAGAGAGAAGTCCTGTATCCAATGAAAAAGACATGTTACTACTTAGATCATACACGGCGAATCTCCGCCACAATATCTCCAACAGTTCTGCGGAGTATGAATTGAAAAGAATTATTGAAAACAATTACCTTTTTTCAGATGATTTGATTGCTGAATTCATAAACACAAAGTTCAATTTGGCCGACAAAGACTGGTGTTGGCATCTCAAGTTCGCCATGAAGCAAGGAAAAAATAGGATTCAAGACAGCGCACCCCAGTTTTCCACCAATTACATCTATCCCGAGAAAAATTCGAAAAATTCTCCATTAGAAAGAAAACCTAAGACATTAGCAAGTAATACCGACACACATTTCATTGACAAGAACCATGAACCAGCGAGCAGTTCAAGGCAAGGAATTTTTCCAAAGACATCCTCCTTGCAAAAGCATGTCACTTTCTCATCATCCTGTGTAGTGAATCCTCCCAAAAAGATAAGGCGCAAGTGTATCTAGTGCAAGTGTTTCCATCTTTCCAAAGGACCAAGTAGATATCATCAAATTATATAACAACATTATTCTTCCAGTTTTTTTATTAATATTTTGATTGACGAATCAAAACATCTTGTTTGCTCTACAATTCATTCTCACATTGAATCAAATCATCTTCTGCCATTCATAGGTGAACTTTTTCTAGCTCATAATTTTTGTTAAGTTTTAGATTTGCAATATCATCATTTTTGTCTCTCCTTATATGATTGCATTACCATCACCACAATGAACACCACCGTTCCACTATATCATGAAAATCACATAGCAGACAGTATATTCTCTCTGATTGCAGAGGGATATTGATCCTCTTCTGCCATTCACAGGTGAACTTGCTCGAGCTCATAATTTTTAAAAGTTTACATTTACAACATCATCATATTTACCCTCTTTCTAATTAATTGAAGTTCCATCACCATCATCAACACTACTATTCCACTCTCTCATGAAACAAACATGGCAGACAGTATATTCTCTCTGAGTGCAGAGGGATATTGGTTTGCGAGTGTATTTTGTACCAACATGATGTTTTGTCATTTGGGGAAGGAATTAATTTCTACCAGTCCTCAACGTTTGGTAAAACAGGGCAATCTCGAAATGAGCATGTCTCTCTGGCATCAACATGTTCTTGTCCCCACAACTAGGTTTGTCACGCAGCATCACAATATTCCTTCATTTGCCCAAAAGGCGCTTCAAGAACCAAACGTGTTGGATTCTCGTAATTGCGCTGTAGCGCTTCATGTTTGTCTCCTGCTTCATGCTTCAAGAGAAATAATTGAGTTTTGTAGACTTAATGATGTGGGTCAGATCACTCTTGAAGAGGTACGCAAATGGTTTGTTTTGATGTCAGAGATCACAAATAGTTCCCTATTCAAAGCAGCACCAGATATTTTGAAAGAAAACTTCCGGGAATTTCTTGAGTACGTCGTCCCGAACGAGCAAGATTCCATAGGAAAACAAGAGTACCCCTACTTTTGTCATGAAATTCTTTTCCTGCGAATTGCGCACATGATCTATTTCTATTGCAGAAACAACATAGAATCAGGATTCCCACATTCAAGATTTGCAAGCATTCAAGTGAATGGCAATGACATGACAAAATGGGAAGAACTGTCAGGGGAACTGTTTCAGCACACGTTCAGTCTCGACCGTACATCCTCAGATATTGATCACTTTTCATTCCTCAACTTGCCGTATGATAAGTTGGTAACCTGCATCGAGGAGAGTGATTCACCGTCCACCGCTCATATGCATGTCAATGTGTTACACGCAATTCACGAGGTAGTAGGAAAAAACTTTTACAAAAGTTTGCGTTCGGATTGGGAAATCGAAGCACCCATTCTCGAGTTGTTCATGCCGTTTTCAAAAACACGATTCGATGAAAAATACAAACCCGTATTTTTTAATCGAAAGAAACAACGCACTAACTACATGAAAAACAGAAATCACGCAAAAGCATACAAAAAGAAGCAAAAATACCCTTTTCAAAGGGACAAATTCATTATGGGATGCGAATCCTATTACTGGAAAAACATGTCTCCCAGTGGAAGAGCAATGGATGAATTTAAATTTGTCTATCCAGATTTGGAAGACAATCCAGATTCGGAAGAAATTTAAGAATTTGACAAAAATACAGAAACAGTAGAAGATCCGCTCTGACATTTCGAACATAATTGTTGAGGTGATCGCAACTGTCATCACCTAAAAATGTGTGTGTGAATTTAGCATGAAATTTCCCGTGTATTGTTTGTGGTTGTTATGTTTATTTGGACCATTAGTTGAACTTAGGGATATGGATCTTATGTGTGATGGTGGTATTTAGGTGTATGTAAAAAATAATTAGTGTCATAAATTTAAAGTATTGACATTGGGAAGCCTATTGCACTGAACTGGTAAAAATGCAGAATACGGGAGATTCATTGCCCGGATCAAGCACTCGTGATGAGTCCAGCGATACAGATGACCACATCATCGGTTATTACCCGCTGGGTTCAAAGGTATCATCATCAAAAAAAATTTGGGAAGCACTTGCAGACTCATGCAAGAGATCAATAGCATCCAAATTTAACATCAGCAGAGGAAACATTTCTATGGACTTGGATGCATACAGCTATGTAGTATCAGCCGAAAAAATAAACCCGGGAATGAAAGGAGCACTTAAAGAATTTTTACTATCAATCGGAGGTACGTCTTTAGGAAGATGCAGCTTTCCAACAAGAAGTACCGGTTCCAAAACAAAAGATAGCATTTTTGGATGTACAGGCAACGAGAGCCAACATTTGCCACATAGTTTGCAGGGTAATGAAATGTTGGTTATCGATGTTCCTGTAAAAATTGCAATACATACTTCGTGTCAGACAGCGCTAATAGAAAATCTGAATGCAAAAGGTTTTTACTACTTACCTTCTTCCAAGCATACTGGAGTATGCTTTAACCCTTACGCAGCAGCAAACAAACCCCCCTATGCAGTCATTGTTGATGCAATAATCGATTCCTGCCAAGTCACTAGCCTAGTCGAAGGCAATACAAAATCAACTAGCATCATTCACGTAGCTGATATGGGATTTCGATCACCTCTTTCAAATAATTACAAGGCGATATATAAGTTGTCTAATCAATGCAAGAAAATGGAGCAAGCAGGACTTATGGTTGAAATAACTCAATTTGACATTGCTTTTGGGTTCCAAGCCCCGCAAGACCATCTCATACAAGCTACATGCAAAGTGAATGAAATCATCGACAAAGAATCATTATTTCAAAAGTCACGAGCTACAGTGTACCCCCTCCACAAATTACCAAAATTCGCGGATGAAAAATTGAAGAGCAATGACTTGAGAGGGACCTTTGAGATTAAGAAGACCAACTGGGAGGCAGGTAGAGATGTAATATTTGACGATGGAGATTACACGAATGGCATAAATCTTTTTTGTTCCTCACCAGGGACGAAAAATGTACGCGAAAACATCGCAATACATTCAAGCACGCTTCACAGCGTCAAAGGATACCCCACTGTCATTCATTCACTGTCACAAAAACGTTCCAAATTTCCAATGGACGATAAAACAATGTATGGAATAGGGAACAGAAAATTTGAATACATCCAGACATTGATTGCCAACTTAACACAATCTCTCAATGAAACATACCGTATTGTGAAATCTCATGGAATCGGTTTCCGCATTGAAGTTTCAATACGACCTCATTTCAACGATCCTATCAGATATACAGCACATTGCAATGACATATTGTTAATCGTCTGTATCACACTACAGGAATTATTTGGATCAAAGTTTACCCTAAGAGTGATGACATTTCCAAGTAGATCTGTTCAAACAGAAGCAATGAAGTTGTTAACAGAAGCAACTTCCATGATGCATTACCGCAAAGATATTCGTTTCAACCAGGTATTTACAAACGAGAAAGTCATTGAATGGTTGAGATCTCATCTGTCGATTACATTGATCACCATAGGAATTTGTCCAGGATATAGAATCAAATACATCAACCAATGGCTAAACGACCAAGACCGATTTGATCCATACAACAAAGTCATCCGAGTCGACAGAAGTTCTGAAAATGTTTCACTTTCTCTCATTCAGCATAGGATGCTTCATGCATTTGAAAATCATTTGAAGCATTTGAAATTTCCCGAAAATGCAGTGTATCATCTAAGAACATTTCTAAAAGAAGCTCCCAATATCGATCCTACATCATGCTACTCATCACTCAGTCTTATGTCTAAACATCTGCTAGTAGGTTGTTTGTGGACAGACATCATACCTCATCTTTCGGAATTTCTGTCATCGGACAAGAATAAAACAAAAACGGTTGGAAAAGAAATTGAACAAAATGATAGACAAAATGCAGAATTGGAATACGAAGAATTATTAGAACTATTGGAACCATCAGAAATCAATTCTGACAAGATATTACAGGATTTGATGCGGAACGCTCCAATGCCAGTTCATCCTTTGGCCATAGCTTTAATGTCTCTCTATCGATTGAGCCTACTTTGGAACCCAAATCGACGAGGCTTCAATCAAATTTTATTTCACTACATTAAAGGTTGTCACGATAGCGAACACTTGGGATACGACAAGATAACTGACCAAAAGACATCTTCTCTCATCCATAACTGCTTGAAAGGATCTCAACTCAACAGGAATGATTTCCGTCACATATGCTACAACCTGATACCAGGATGTCCGATGCGCAACCAACCAATAATATCCTACCAAAAAATGTTGTGCAAACAATATCAATTTCCCTTACCAGACGTAGGTTACACACCTACAGGAAACCGTGCGGAAAGAAAATACAAGAACGATCTTATGAATACAGCATTAAACCAGGACATTTCTGTGTTAGTAGTACAAAACACACAAAAATCTTTGTTTCATCGATTATCAGACAACAGCAACATTGAACTGGTTTCGCTTAACAGAGTTCTACGTCCATGCAACGAATTTGCATCCCTCACAATAATGAAACATCACAATCTTTATTACATGATGTCTAAAATTCTCCACTCAAGATCAGAGTCATGCCTGAGACAGATTTTGTTTGACATGATCACAAGATCAAAAAAAAGTCTTCAAGATATATTTCTGACCTGCGAAGCAATGACAAGCCCTTTTTTTGAGAAGATCGATACACTGAACGAACTCGAAAGCGTACACATGTTCAGTCTTCGTAAACTTCAAGATACAATCCCAAATTTTCTCCTTTCAACACGCGGCGAACCAGAGATAATATTTTCTCTCATAAGCTACGTATACCAAAAAAATATCGTTTATCACGATGCGTTGAAAGAGACCACCAGTATCTACATGTACTGGAAGATGAGATGTATCAGATACACAACAAGAGGATGTGACTGGTTGCCAGTCATAAAGTCAATCATAGTTAGACGGGATGAACACAAAATGTTCAAATATCAAAAAATGAAAGAGTCAGTTTTACAACAACCCATGATCAACAGAGAGGCCTCGGACCTTTTTTCTCTGGCCCCAATCGGTGGAAGAATCAGCTCTGAAATACGTATCAATCTACTTCCAAACCGTAAAAGAACGTCAGCAGGCTTTCATATGTACTCAGCGCTATCAAAATTATTGAGTACTCTCGACGACCGCTATCTCAAAAATTCCGACCACGGAAACTGGAACTCAGACTGTCTATCTCTAAAATCCTTTATATTGGAATTGTCCAGAAGCAGACTGACACACAATCAATGTTTCCACAAGAGTGTTATTTCTAATTGCGAATTGTTCCATGCTCCGTTGAGGGGTTTAGCATCTTGGCTGATTCAAAACCATTCCATTCAATTCACTCACAAACTCCTATGTCCTCTGATCTGCCTCAAACATCACAATCTCATGTTTGGAATTTTTGAGTACAATCAAGGAAAGAAGGAAACCTACTTTTATGCGCACAACCCGTTTCTGAATATGGTGGAAACCAAGATATATCCGAATTATGTTCGCCTGATAGACCGCAATCAAACATTATATCTATACTCGAGCCCAAGCCGTTCAGAATATTTTGTGCCAGATGATTTA
>Ga0075160_10001840_pt1 | contig 12868 bp, 8 predicted proteins | sample JI91814C2DNA_FD_70969 | JGI IMG/M metagenome (GOLD analysis project Ga0075160, IMG submission 70969) | Wastewater effluent complex algal communities from Wisconsin, to seasonally profile nutrient transformation and Carbon sequestration -... | ecosystem: Engineered > WWTP > Effluent > Algae...
GTCGCAAAACGAGAATATGCGCAAAGCCATTGGTTTCGTCATAGTACTTTGGGTCTTAACCCACATCTTCGCACAAGCAACTCGAAGTTTCGAACGTGCAGCAGTCGCTGGTTTTGAGACAATCGAAGCCGCTGCCATTTTGTCACAAGAGAAACTGACAAAGATATAACAACATGGACTAGGTATTTTACCTGGTCCTTTTGCGTTTTGGTTGGTATGATTCTCTATATGTCACTTAATCGTGTTGTTGAATACGTGTTCTTCTTTGCTGTTCTTGTTGCCTCGGGCTATTTAGTCTGGCAGGTTTTATCACCCTTTCTGACCGCGCTGGCGCTCGCGGTCATCATCGTGACCATTTGTTATCCACTCTATGAATATCTAGAGAAGAAGGTCTACAAGAACAACACCACCTTAGCGGCTGGTCTCACCACCTTTATTGCTGTTTTCTTGGTTATCTTGCCGCTTATTTTCATTTCGTCAGTCTTCGTCCGTGAACTGGTTAGCTTCTACCAGACTCTCGGAGCCGGGCAAGAGCTTGGTATTGAACGCTATGTCGATAGTTTAGAAGCCACTGTCGGACACTACGTTCCCGGCTTCACTATTAACCTGACCGACCAGCTACGGCAAAGCGCCGAATGGTTCGTTGGTAACATCGGCACTATCTTTGCTGGTACCATCTCGACCATCTTCATCATCTTTATCGCCCTCATTGGTTCGTTTTACTTCTTCCGAGATGGTCGTGAGTTCCTTCGTATTCTAATTAAAGTTAGTCCATTGCCTGATAACGATGACGCCATCATCCTCTCTCGTCTTGCCCTCGCCGTACGATCCATCGCGACTGGTGTACTTCTGGTCTCGCTCCTGCAGGGTACGCTTGGGGCCCTCGGTTTCACTATCTTCGGCATTGACCGAGCTGTCCTCTGGGGTGCCGTGGGAGCTATTCTTTCGGTCATTCCTGGTATTGGTACTCCGACCATCATGATCCCTGGTATCCTCTTCCTTTTCTTCACCGGCTCAGTTGGAGCGGCCGTCGGCCTTCTTATCTGGATGATTGTTATGATTGTGGTCGTTGACAATATCATTGGTCCACAACTGATGAGTCGAGGCAACAATCTCCACCCCTTCATCGTACTGACGGCTGTCCTTGGTGGAGTATCAGCCTTTGGGCCAATCGGTTTCATTGTTGGTCCGGTTATTGTTACCCTCTTCTTGGCCTTGCTCGAGATATACAACCAGTACATACTAAAGGCTCACAAGTCTGATATCTAGTATCTATGATTGATCGCACACAAGTCGAAACATTGCTTCGTATTCATGGTGTATCACCAACCTCACCGGACGAGGAGATTCGCTCCATTCTTCTCAGCGCCAAATATGACCATGATGAAGTAGATGGTGCCCTCATGGTGCTACGAGAAAACACACAGACACATTCTTCTAGAATTGACGGTCTCCATAAACTTTATCGTACCGATCGTGGACTCCTGCCACATGAAGTCTCAGCCCTCCTCGGTATTGAGGTTGAGGTTAATAACCTAGAAGTACGCAATCACCGTGTCCGGACAGCCACGGGTTCTCAGAACTTTGTAGTCTTGGCCCTAGCGCTCATTCTAGCCGTTGGTGGACTCATGTATGCCATGTATAGCCATGGTTCTGGACCTTTTCATCCTACAGTTGCTGCTTTTAGCAAATAGCTATTTAGTATGCCGCGCGCTTCTCATGCTACCGCCCTGACCCTTGCGATACTGGGGCTGCTGGTTGGCGTCTTCACCTACACTGGCCGGTTTCATTCTTTCATTCCAGCCTTCGCTATTAATGACGACAGTGTTCATGCTAGAGAGACTGAGGAACATAGCTCAACTAGTACCATCTTCCTAACCGGCGATATCATGTTGGCTCGTCACGTCGAGTCGCTAATGAACAGAAACGGCAGTGACTATCCCTATCGTGATCTAGATTGGCTCACGGCTACAGAAGCCTATGTTGTCGGCAACTTCGAATCGGCTTTACCAGCCACGCATGTTAAATCACCGACCGGTACTTTCCGCTTTTCAACAGCGGCTACTCATATTCCAGCTCTCCAAGCCGCCGGCTTCACCCATCTTTCACTTGCCAATAATCATGCTCTTGATTATGGACCAAGTGATTTTGAGAACATGAAAGATGTTCTAGCCGAGCATGGTCTATCGTCCTTTGGTCATCCAACGAAAGTCAGTACTAGTTCCGTAACTTACTTAGAAGTTGGTAACAAAACTGTAGCCATTGTGGGTCTACACACCCTTTTTAACGCGCCAGCGGCCGATGATCTTAAATTATTAATGGAAGAGGTGAATAAACAAAGTGACACCCAGCTAGCCTATATCCACTGGGGTGTTGAGTATGAACATCTACCCGCAGCAGCACAGCGAGAGCTGGCCACCCAACTCATAAAGCTTGGCGTTGACCTAGTAGTGGGTCATCATCCTCATGTCACGCAGTCTGTTGAGTTGATCGAGGGAGTACCGGTCTTTTATTCGCTAGGGAACTTCATCTTTGATCAGTATTTCTCGGGAGCTGTGCAAGACGGTCTTGTCCTCAAACTAACGATTGGTAGTGACGGCGACAATATTTCGCTAATTCCAGTCACTAGTCGAGACAGTCAGGCCAAACCACGGCAAATGACTGAGTCAGAACGTGCCATCTATCTCGCCAAACTAGTCGGATGGAGTTCAACTGAGCTTGAGACCGCTCTCTTATCTGGTCAACTTACCCTGCCTCACACCCTTGCAACTTTGACAGAAACGGCTATTATGGGCGAATAAAACCTTAATTATGATAAGTAAATTCGAGATTATCGGTATTGGCGTTAGCGTACTCTGTATGGCGGTAGCGCTATACCTCATTCGTGTGGAAACGACCCTCCTCACCCTCGGTGGCGATGGCGTTCAAACTGCTCAGGTAACAGACAGTAACGTGGTCTTTGTCGGAGATAGTGAGAATGAAAATGGCGAGCGTGTTAAAGCTCTCGTAGCAGCAGCAGATATCAGCGGTAATCTTAAGAAAATGGTCATTGACGACATCGTACTCGGAACAGGAGAAGAAGTTACTAGCGGAGATACAGTAGTTGTACACTACGTTGGTACACTCCAGGACGGTACTGAGTTCGATAACTCAAACAAGCGCGGTGAACCTTTTGAATTCACAGTCGGCGAGGGTCGAGTGATTAAAGGTTGGGAAGAAGGTCTGGTCGGCATGAAAGTCGGCGGACAGCGCATCCTCGTCATTCCACCAGACATGGGTTACGGCAAGAACGGCATTGGCCCAATTCCTGGCAACGCCACGCTCGTCTTCTCCATCAATCTCCTCGAGATTAAGTAGCAAGCGGAAACAAACGATAGACTGCCGGCCAAGAGGCCGGCAGTCGTTGTATCACAACTATGAAACCAGTCACTTTCACCATAGAGAAGAAACTTCCCGGCACGCTAGCTCGAGCGGGTGTTATTCATACCCTACATGGCGACATACCGACTCCCGCCTTCGTAACTGTTGGCACGAAGGGTAGTCTCAAGGGCATCAGTCCCGAAGAAGCCCGTCAGTACATCGGGAACGATGTAGCGCTCGCCAATACCTACCATCTCTTCCTCCAGCCTGGCGCAGACATTATAAAAGCCGCTGGTGGACTCCATCAGTTTGCCAACTGGCAACTGCCGACCATGACTGACTCCGGTGGATTCCAAGTTTTCTCACTTGGCGCTGCCTTTGGTAAGGGTGTGACCAAGTTCGCGAAAGGGGAGGAGGGTGATAACGAAACGACTCATGTCCACGGACTAAACGTCTACTCGAAAGAAGCGGCCACCCAGCATGGCAAGCTCTGTATCATCGATGAAGAAGGCGTCACTTTCACTTCACATATTGATGGCTCAATGCACCGCTTTACGGCCGAACGTTCGATCGAGATTCAGCAAGCGATTGGGGCTGATATTATTGTCGCCTTTGATGAATGTACGAGTCCAACCGCCAACTATGAATATCAAAAAGAAGCGATGGATCGTACCCACCGCTGGGCCAAGCGGAGTATCCTGGCGCACAAGCAGAACTACGAAGCCCTCAAGAAACAGGGTCTCTATGGCGTCGTTCAAGGCGGTCGCTATCCAGACCTCCGGGCCGAGAGTGCTCGCACACTCGCGGACATGGACTTCGATGGCTTTGGTATTGGCGGCAGCTTTAGTAAAGAAGACCTCGGCGAATCACTTCGCGTCGTGAATGAGATTCTCCCCGAAGACAAGCCACGACATCTTCTTGGCATCGGTGAACCAGAAGACATAGTAGAGGGCGTGCTCAAGGGCTGCGATACCTTCGACTGTGTCGCTCCAACGCGGATTGGTCGCACTGGCACCATTTATGTTCTGACCGGGAAGACCCTCACCTCAGCTTGCGGCACCCTCACGTATCCCGAGACCAAGAAGATAAGTCTCCGCAATAATGAGTACACTACTGATCATTCGCTCGTCGACCCGCTAAGTGATGGGTATGTAGCCAAGACGTACACGAAGGCCTATCTCTCACACCTCTTCCGTGCCAACGAAATGCTCGGCCCACAGCTTGCGTCCATCCATAACCTCCACTTCATCGTGAACTTCACGAAGCAAATCCGCGAGCAACTCCTCCAGAAATAGAATCATCCCTAAGAATGTCCTAGGGGATAGAAATATGAAACCCGCTAGTCCGTGAGGAAGCTAGCGGGGTTGGTGGCCATGAGATGTGTACAGTTCGGCGCGCTGCCGATAAGGGGACGAAGTCCTCGCTCACAACCGGTTGTCGTCCTAGTCAGAACTAATATACCACAAATTGGTGTTTTCAAATGCTAACATTATGGAGTATTTTGTCAATACCAACCTGAGGTGCTATATTTAAGCCTACATTTATGCCGTTTAAGATATCGACCGACAAAACGCCGGCGGGAGACCAGCCGAAGGCGATAGAAGCCCTGGTTAAGGGTATTAAAACTGGCCGTACCCACCAGACTCTTCTTGGTGTGACCGGCTCCGGCAAGACCTTTACTGCTGCCAACGTTATTCAGCAGATTCAGAAGCCGACCCTTGTCATCGCCCACAACAAGACCCTAGCGGCGCAGCTCGCCCAAGAATATCGCGACTTCTTCCCAGAGAATGCCGTCCATTACTTCGTCTCCTACTACGACTACTACCAACCAGAGGCGTATATGCCGACCTCGGATACCTACATCGAGAAGGAAGCGCAAATCAACGAAGAAATTGACCGTCTCCGTCATGCCTCGACCCAGGCGCTGCTCACACGTGACGATGTCATCATTGTCGCTTCGGTCTCGTGTATCTACGGTCTTGGTGCACCAGCTGAGTACCTCAAGCGTCACCTCAAGATTGAGCGTGGCTTCACTACGACCCGCGCCGACATGCTCCGCACGCTCATCGGGATGTACTTCGAACGCACCCCTGCTGATCTCACCCCCGGCGACTTCCGTGCTATCGGTAACACTATCGAAATCATGCCGACGAACGAACGTGTCGTGTATCGTCTCGGCTTCACTGGCGATAAGGTCACAAGTATTACTATGATTGATGCTATAACGCGTGAGATTATTGATGAACCAGAATCTTTCTTTCTCTTCCCGGCCAAACACTTCGTCACTCCTGAAGAAGAACGTAAGGTGGCCATTGCTGACATTCAAGCTGAGCTTGATGAACAACTGATTAAGTTCAAAGCCGCCGGCAAGATACTCGAAGCCGAACGTCTCCGTCGTCGTACGCAGCACGATCTCGCGCTCATGCGTGAAGTCGGTTACTGCAACGGCATTGAGAACTATTCCCGCCACTTCGACCGCCGCAAGCCAGGTGAGGCGCCGTATACACTTCTTTCATACTTCCCACACAAGGCAGATGGTACGCCAGACTTTCTCACTATCATCGATGAATCACACGTCACCATTCCACAAGTGAATGGTATGTTCGCTGGCGACCGCTCGCGCAAAGATACACTCGTCGAATTCGGCTTCCGCCTCCCGAGTGCAGTTGATAACCGTCCTCTAAAGTTTGATGAGTTTGAGAAGAATATTGGCCAGCGTATCTACACTTCAGCTACCCCAGGCAAGTATGAATTCCAAACCTGCTGCCCAGTTGCATACGATACAGCTACCACTGTAACCGTTGAATCAAAGAAGAGCGGCCCAAGCGAAAAGAAGCATATAGATATCCCAGCCTGTGTGAAAGAGGGAGCCCTCGTTGAGCAAATCATTCGTCCGACTGGTCTTATTGACCCCGAGATCATCATCCGTCCTGTTACAGCTACCGCCGACTATATCGGTCAGGTGAAGGACTTCATCGCTGAATCAGAGAAAGTCATCGCTGGCGGCGCGCGTGTCCTTACTACTACACTCACGAAGAAGATGGCTGAAGACCTCGCTGAGTTCCTCGAAGAGCGCGGCATGAAGAGTAAGTACATCCACAGTGACGTCGAGACTCTCGAACGTATCGAGATCTTGACAGACTTTCGCAAGGGCAAGTTCGATTGTCTCGTGGGAGTGAACCTCCTCCGTGAAGGTCTCGACCTACCAGAAGTCGAACTCGTCGCTATTCTCGATGCCGACAAAGAAGGCTTCCTTCGCAGTGAAACTGCACTCATTCAGACTATTGGTCGCGCCGCGCGTAACGTCAACGGTCGCGTCATTCTCTATGCCGATGGTATGACGAAGGCGCTAGATTACGCCATCTCGGAGACCAATCGCCGTCGCGCCCTCCAGCTCGCTTACAATACTGAGCATGGCATCACCCCGAAGACTATTGCCAAGGAGATTAAATCTATTGCTGACCAACTCCGCTCTAAGCATGACGAGACCGTCGATTCACTTCTCAAGGTCGACGTAGCGCTCTTTAATGACAATCCGAAAGGCGTTCTCAAAGATAAGAAACGACAAATGGACGAAGCAGTGGCCATTCTCGACTTTGAAACTGCGGCTATCTTGCGTGATGAGATGCGTTACCTCGAAGGACTTCTGGACGCTAAGAAGAAAGGGAAGCGAAAGCCAGCCCGTTAATAACTCAACCCACTTTTGTGGTTGAAGACGGTATACTACAGGGAACATGAATGAAGAGCCTATTAAGCGTGGGGCGCGCCGTGCTGTGGTGAAAAAGGCTGTTAGCCTGCCTATTTCTGAAGTGAAAACAAAAGTCACCACTAAGAAAGTGACCGCGAAGAAGGCGGTAGCAAAAAAAGTCACACCCGAGAAGGCTGAACCCAAGACTAAAGCCAAAGCGGCCGAAGGGAAGGTGACACAGAAGCGTGGTATCAAGTCTCCATTCTCAGCGGAAATGATGGCTGAAGTCACCGAGACCAATGTCGACCCCGAAACCGTCAAGATGGTGACCGGGCCCTTGAGTCCACGCCTTAAGGAAAAGCTCGCTCTCTACGAACTTTGGTATCGTACCGAATCACCGAAGTATGCTGAGAACGCGGCCAAACTCTTTGGTTACGGCTTCATTATCTCAGGCTTCTTGCTCGCTTTCGCGCTGACGACTTCTGATACTCTAAAGCAGCATGGACTCCTGGCGACTCTTAAGTGTGCCCAAGGTGGCTGTCCAGAACTAGCCACGACGACTCCTGTAGTTCTGCCCCTTATCCTTCCGACGGTTACCTTCACCTCAGCTCCCGTCGTTGATCCACTTAAGGACACTGATATCACCATCACCGTTGCTAATGCACCGGAGCATTCTTTCCATATTATTTCTGAGGAGTCCGGGGCTAGCACCCGTCTAGAAGCGGCTGGCAATGATGGTGCTGGGATGTTCATGTACCGAATTCCAACTCGCGAACTCACTCCCGGAGAGTACAAGATTTATGTACGCGCCACCGCGTCCGATACCACCACCAAGACTGAGTTCGCTGGGTCGACTTTCACCGTACCGACCTCGACCCCTGTCGCTGTGACGCCTGAAGACGATACAGAAAGCAGCAGCGAGGACGAAGCAGAAGACAGTGCCGCTTCTAGTACGACGCCTGAAGTTAGTGAAGAAGATACTTCAACCGAAGTTGAGACCGAAGAAGTATCAGCCGAAGTTCCAGCGGTGCTAGGTATCAGTACTACTACTGAAGAAGTTGTCCCGTCAGAGGAAATAATAGAAGTAGAAGAAGTAGTAGAGACTGAGGAAGTAGTGCCCGAACCAGAAGAGACTGAAGTTGAAGAAGGTGAAGTAGAACCAGTCGCCGCTACTCAGTCAGAAGCTGGTGAAGTCTTGGCGGTTAGCCTCATGCCTGGCATCTTCCCACTCCAGTATAAAGTTTCGGTCATTCCAACCTTTGAATATTCATCACTCGAGCTATCTATTAGAGCCGAGAATTCGACCGCTCCACTCTATTTAGGAACAGCTACGAAGTCCAAGACTGGTTGGCTCTATTGGCTTGATGCTTCGACACTACCAGCCGGCAAGTTCCGTATTCTAGTTAGTGGCCTAGACGAAGGCGTGTTGAAAGATAGTACGGAGATTCGCTTTGAGAACAAGCCTGTTGCTTCCGCCTATCTCGTTTCACCGGAGTATGAGGAAGTGAAGCAGGCCCTAGCCGACGAGATCGATACACTCGCCAGTGCCACCACGAGCGACCTAGCTGTCTATACTGACCCTCGTATCTCACTCGTCCCAGCTTTGCTAGCGGAGACAACAGACACAACAGCGGGTAGCCTGATAGCTGATTATGCAGATGATTTCAATCCACTCCTTCGACGTTATGCTTCGGCTCGTCAGTCTGGTGATGCGACCACACTACGCCTCGCTGAAGCGGAGCTAGAGACTCTTCTCTCGACTATTCTAGATAGTGAAGTTACTGGGACTGATGAATCAGTCTTTGCCCTTGAATCCGAACTTCGAGTGGCGGTAAATACTCTCAAAGACCGTATTTTAGCTATCGAGAACTACAAGAAAGAGCGCACTGCCGCCGCTAGCAGCGTCGACACTGACGAAGATGGCGTCACCGACTACGACGAGTACCTACTCTACGACACAGATCCAAAGGAAGCTGACACAGACCGTGATGGCGTGCTCGACGGAGTTGAGATTAGTCTCGGCTATGACCCTACTGATTCGTCACCCGAAGCGGTCATCCGTCTCCATACCCCAGAGGACATCACTTACGTTGATGACGAAGTCCTTAGTATCACCGCCGTCACCCCGCTTCTCGTCTACGAAACAGATGTCCCAGAACCACTTGTTCAGTCAGAAATCAGTGGCTTTGGACTTCCGAACAGCTTCGTCACCCTCTTTATCTATGGCGAACCAACCGTAGTGGTCGTGAAGACTACCGAGACTGGCCAATTCTCTTACACCTTCACCAAGGAGCTTAAAGACGGTGAACATGAAGTCTATGCCACCCTCATCGATAATGCTGGTGACATCGTCCTGCGCAGTTCGGCTTTCCGTTTTGCCAAGACCGGAACAAGTTACAACTATCCAAAGGATGTCCCACAGGTCGCCGCCGCCTGGAGTGCGCCTGTCCTCGCTGATGCCAGTCGGACCTATAATCTTGTTGCTACGATGGGTGTAGTGGCCTTCGGCCTCATCCTTCTCCTCATGGCGCTCGCTCTTCGCCAAGACCGCCTCAAGCCTGAGAAGGTCGCTACAACCTAGACCTATCCCAAACCGCCTCATAATGCCCTGTAACCACGTCATTTGCAGAACGAGTAGGAGTCAGTATACTGAGTAGTTACATAAATTTATGGCCAAGAAACAACCTGAAAAGAAGACCAAGACCACCTGGGAAGAGGACAATGTAAACACAATCTCTGGTGGCAAGATTGTCGTGCGTGGCGCCCGCACCCATAACCTGAAGAATATCTCAGTCGAGATGCCACGCGGCAAGATGATAGCCATCACCGGCCCATCCGGGTCAGGTAAGTCATCACTCGCTTTCGATACCATCTTCGCTGAAGGTCAGCGTCGCTATGTCGAGTCTCTCTCACCGTACGCTCGTCAATTCCTCAACAAGCTGCAGAAGCCTGATGTAGATGAGATCTCTGGTCTTTCACCAGCTATCTCGATTGATCAGAAGTCAGCTTCGCGTAATCCGCGCTCAACCGTCGCCACTATTACTGAAATCTACGACTATCTCCGTATTCTCTATGCTCGCGTTGGTCAACCGTACTGTCTTGATGTTGATGTACCCATTCAGAAACTCTCTCAGGATGAAATTTTAAATATTGTTATCGATTCGATTGAGAATCGTGAAGTGAAGGAGGCAACCAAGAAGCAGAATCAGCAGGTCATGGGCATTGAGCTTTCAAAGGGTCGAGTCTCTATCTTCGCTCCCGTCGTGGTCGGCCGCAAAGGTGAGTACTACCAGATGCTCTACGACCTCCTCGGCAAGGGCTTTGAAGCCGTGAAGATTGATGGCGAAATAAAGCAGCTCCGCGAGAAGATTGTCCTTACGAAGACGAAGCGTCATGACATTGATGTCCTGGTTGATGAGATTTACGTCAGTGAATTCACGAGTGACCCGAAAGGTTCTCGCGAGCGCCTCTCTGAAGCGGTCGAGATCGCTCTCCATGAAGCCAACGGTCTCGTGAAAGTCAAAAGTCCAGATGGTAGCGTCCGTACGCTCTCGGCCAAGTTCATCTGTCCGATTGATGGTTCCTCTTTCCCTGAAGTCGAACCTCGTCTCTTCTCCTTCAACTCACCATATGGTGCCTGTCCTGAATGTAACGGACTCGGTGTGGTTGGTATCTTCCAGTCTGACGAGTGTACGGTCTGTAAGGGTGCTCGTCTGCGTCCCGAAGCTATGCGTGTGTATCTCGGTGGCGACGGCAAGAAGGATCTCGGCACCAACATCGTCGGCTTCACGGCCATGACCGTGAGTGAAGCGACCAACTTCATCGCGAAGCTCAAGCTCACCAAGAAGCAGCAAGACATCGCCTGGCCAGCGCTCCGTGAGATTATCGAGCGTCTCGAGTTCATGAACAACGTCGGTATCGAATATCTGACGCTCGATCGTCGGGCCAACACCCTCTCCGGTGGCGAAGCACAGCGTATTCGTCTCGCTTCACAGCTTGGCTCTGGTCTCGTGGGTGCGCTCTATGTACTTGATGAACCGACCATCGGTCTCCATCAGCGCGACAACGACCGTCTCATCAAGACTCTTTCTGAGCTTCGTGATCTCGGCAACACTATCATCGTAGTCGAACACGACGAAGACACTATCTACGCCTCTGACTATCTCATCGACATCGGTCCCGGCGCTGGTGTACACGGTGGGGAAGTCGTCGTTTCAGGCTACCTGGAGAAGCTTCTCTCAGCGCCGAAGAATGACTCGGGTTCTATCACCCTCGATTATCTCCGCGGTACCAAGAATATTCCCGTGCCTGACCGTCGCGAAGGCGAGAAGGGTTCCATCAAGATCCGCGGTGGCAAGGCCTTTAATATCAAGAACCTCAACGTCGACATCCCGCTAGGGCGCCTCATTGGTGTTACTGGCGTCTCTGGCTCCGGCAAGTCAACCTTCATGTACGAGATTGTCGACAAGAACCTCAAATCTCGTCTGGAGAAGCGTTTCCGCACGCCTCACACCTACAACTGCACCACCTTTACCGGTACTGAGTATCTCGGCCGTTCCTGCCTCATTGACCAGTCACCAATCGGTCGTACGCCACGTTCGAATCCAGCTACCTATACGGGAGCCTTCGGTCATATTCGTGACCTATTCGCAGCCTCCGGTGAAGCGCGAGCGCGTGGCTGGAAGCCTGGTCGCTTCAGCTTTAACGTGAAAGGCGGTCGCTGTGAAGCCTGTCAGGGTAACGGTGAGATTGCTGTAGAAATGCACTTCCTTCCGACTGTCTATGTCACCTGTGACGTCTGTGACGGCAAGCGCTTTACCAAAGAGACTCTAGAAGTTACGTACCGTAAGAAGAACATTCATGAAGTTCTGCATATGACTATCGAAGAAGCCTATGAATTCTTCAAAGATGTTCCCGCTATCGAAGAACGCCTCAAGACTCTTCTAGATGTCGGTCTCTCCTATCTTGAACTGGGTCAGAGTGCCACCACCCTCTCCGGCGGAGAAGCGCAACGCGTCAAGATAGCGTCTGAACTCTACAAACCACATACCCAAAAGACCATGTACCTCCTCGATGAACCAACGATTGGTCTCCACTACGAAGACGTGCGCAAGCTTATTGAAATCCTTCAGCAGCTCGTCAATCACGGCAACACCGTCATGGTCATCGAGCACAACCTCGACCTCATCAAGTGTGCCGACTATGTTATCGACATTGGTCCGAACGGAGGAGCTGGTGGTGGCGAGATAGTCGCCAAGGGAACCCCAGAGGAAGTGGCTGAGAACCCGAAGTCCTTTACGGGAGCCTACCTCAAGAAAATGCTCGCCAAGTAGCTAAGTAAACAATAGAGAAAGCCGGCCAATGCCGGCTTTGTTGTATCTCGACAGTTACAGGTATCCCTGGTATAAACGAACAAGACAAACCACTGGGAGACCCCATGCGAGACCGCGAAACCATCCGCCAAGAAATGGTGAGACGATTCACCACTCTCGATCAAAGACGTTTTGAAGCGCATGAGCGCTTCGCCGGCACCACGTTCATCAGCACTGAGAGCTTCAAGAGTGTGTGCCACATGACCGCGGAGTTCCGTACCGAGCTGGCTGCTATCAGGCGGCTCTGCCGAGAAGAGTACTTCGTGGTCGCCCCTGACCGCAAGGTGAAAGTCGAAGGCGACCTCACCGGCCTCGAGGCTGACATCACGGCCCTGCATGAGTCAGTGCGGTCCGTGTACCAAGGGAATCATGTGAGCCATTACACGGTCTCGGCAGTTGCTGTAGACCAGTATCGGCCCATTCATGACCCCGTCTGCCACCTGGCGCG
>Ga0075160_10001843_pt1 | contig 12858 bp, 20 predicted proteins | sample JI91814C2DNA_FD_70969 | JGI IMG/M metagenome (GOLD analysis project Ga0075160, IMG submission 70969) | Wastewater effluent complex algal communities from Wisconsin, to seasonally profile nutrient transformation and Carbon sequestration -... | ecosystem: Engineered > WWTP > Effluent > Algae...
GAAATCCGTGACGTCGAATGGTTCGAGCACCAAGAGTTCCCTGATTCTCATGCTGAGGTGTGCCAAGTCAAATAGACTTGACGGCGCGTCATTTACAAGAGAGATAAACAAGTGAGCATAACACACCACAGGGCGATGAAAGACCGCACGAAGAAAGAGATCGCACAGATGCAAATGAATACACTCGGCAAGTACATCCAAGAGCTATCTGCCAAGCTAACCGAGAAAGGGCAAGAGCTTGACGAGCAGGCCCGACACAACCTGATTTTGCGCCGCGTGCTTTGGGGCTCTGTCGCTCTGATCGTTATCGAATTAGCCGTGATTATAGGAGTAATGAAATGACACAAGACCGCATTCAGTATTTTGAGAAAGTATTATCAAAACCACAGCCCGAGCCTTTCAAGTCATGGCTTGAAGAACTGTTTAACGAGGCAAAGGGTAACGAGAAACCGCAAAAGCAAGCATACCAGCGCCGGCCTTTGTTAGTCGATACACCTGAAAACGCAGACTTATGAAGTGCAGCAAATGCGATTTCTACTGGGTGCGTATCATTATGCATAAGCCGAGCGGGGCGCTGCTTTCATAGATACCCGAAGACATTGACAGCCCGTATTGGTGCCCGCTGATTGAGGGAGAATGAAACTACAGAATTGCAAAGTCACGTTCGCCCCAAAGGATAGCCCGGCGGAAACGGTCGTGTTCTTCATGGCCGAGGTTGACTTTGGCGACGAACTCAAGAATTTTGCGTTGGAAGGCCAACCCGGCGACAGGCACAAAGACATCACAGTACGGATACGCTTAAGACCAGACCCAACAAGAACACACACGATAACGAATGTGGGCTACTATGGCGACCCGTCGATAGCTGAGGGAGAATGAGCAAGAAGCTAATCATCACAGGGATAACGAGCTGCATGGAGTGCCCGGCAGCGCGCGAAGAGTTCACAGGTTCAGAAAACTGGTCATGCTCAAACCAGACAATAGAGTTCAAAAGCATCCAAAATGTTGACTCAATCCCTGACTGGTGCCCCTTAGAGGATGAATGAAGCCCAAAGGCGAGCTAAACGAACGCCGTAAAAAGTTCATATCGGCATACCTTGAGACTCTGAACGCGTCAGAGGCGGCAAGGAAGGCGGGTTACAAGGGGCGGGCAGATCAGATAGGTCATCGTTTGTTGAGAAATGTTGAGATTCGGGCAATAATCAGCCAAGAATTAGACAGCATAATCGGGAGCGAAAAGGACACCATAAAGCGGCTTGTGCTCGTTGAACTGAAAGACGAGGCGCTGCGGACGCACATCGTCGAATCAAACATAGAGGGAAACCCTGTTACAAAGCTAAACCCAAACCGCATGAAAGCCCTTGAACTATTGTCTAAATACGTCGGAATACTAGTCGAGAAGCACGAGCATACCGGCAAAGACGGCGCGCCGATTGAATACATAAAGCTACCTGAAACTGCTAAAGAGTGAACTGGACGCATAAACAGTTTGAAGCGTTCGCCCTACTGTCTGACCCTAAGGTCAAGTATGCGGCGATTCTCGGTGGGTCGCGTTCTGGCAAGTCGTTTACCATAGCCCACAAGTTCAGGCAGACCGCGCACGAATTCCCTGAATCGTCGCAGTACATCCTAAGAAAGACCATGGCCGATGCACGTGACACGGTATGGCTTCAGACCATGCTGCCGATTCTTCAAAGAGACGCCCAGGCAGGGCACTGCACGATATACAAGCAGCCGACGCTTGCCGAATACAGAAACGGATCGATCATAAAGATAGGCGGCCTGCACCCCTCAGAGATCGACAAGGTGCTTGGCGGCGAGCACGGGCGAATATGGGTCAACGAAGCATCAGAGCCCGCATGGCAGAACATCCCAACCCTGATGACGCGACTGAACGCGCGAACGCCGCACAGAGAATCAAAAAAGCCAATCGTCTCGAAGCTGTACGCAGACTTCAACCCGACGACGGTTAAGCATTGGACGCATAAAGCCTTCATCCGAAAAGTAGATCCCGCCACCGAGCAGCCATGGGCAGACCCGTCAAAATGGGGATGGCTGAGAATGAACCCGACTGACAACCGGGCCAACTTAGCAGACGGGTATTTAGATATTCTCGAAAGCCTATCGCCAAGGGACAAAGACCGCTTTCTATTCGGCGAGTTCGGGCAGCTCGCGGGGTTGGTGTTCGATAACTTCGACCCAGAAAGGCACGTCTATGATTCGGTCGAGATCGGCAAAGATTGGCGGCTATTTCGGGCGATTGACTTTGGGTTCACAAATCCTTTTGTCTGCCTGTGGGCATACTATGACCCGGCAAATGAAACGCTGTACGTTGAAGATGAGCACTATCAAGCAGGGGTAACGACACCGGCGCATGCGGAGATTATCAAACAGCGGACAGGAGCGCGCAAGGTAGAGGCGACGGTTGCAGACCATGACGCAGGCGACAGGAAGATTCTGCAAGACCACGGCATCCCCACCGAGAAAGCGGATAAAGACGTCCCGTCAGGCATCAATCAGCTTTACGACGGTTTCAACCGTGGCAAGGTGCTAATCAATCGGCGCTGCACGAATCTGATAGACGAAATCTATTCCTACCAGTGGAAAGAGTCGAGCACGAAAGATGAACCGGTGAAAGAGAAAGACCATGCAATCGACGCGCTGCGGTATCTGTACAAGAGATTTGCAGCGCCGCCACCGAAGCCGATGTTCATCCGTGCAAACTGATTGACGGCGTGTCTTGACGGTATATTCGCAGCTATGGCGGTGCAAACAACCGGTACTACTGCGAACATAAAACCCGGCGAGACATATCGTTTTAAATTTTCGGTGACGCGCGGCAAAGAAAAAGCCGTTTACCCACTCACAAACTTTACGGCATCAATGACAATAAAAGACGCGCTGAGAGACGGCGCGACAGTTTTTTCAGTTTCCAGCGGTTCAGGGCTGACGGTAGATGAGGCCAGCGGGGTAGTTGATGGGGTCTTTACCGCATCTCAGACTGGCAATTTTGTTTCTGGCAACGAATATTTTACCAGCATCCGCCTTGTAAGTGCGTCAGACACTATAATTTCAGGAATCATCAAGTTCGTTGCTGAGGATGTAATTTAATGGCCGACCCTGTCTTTGAGCTAAATGTAACCGAGACAGAATTTAATTTTACCGTCGAGCGTCATTCATTTGAGATGGCGCAGTCGGGCGTTGCAGGCGCCACGGGGCCACAAGGTGCAACCGGTGCGACAGGGGGAACAGGGGCGACAGGTGCGCAAGGCCCACAAGGTGAGACAGGCCCAACCGGGGCGCAGGGGCCACAAGGAATTCAAGGCGCAACCGGGCCGACAGGAGCAACAGGCCCACAAGGGCCAAAGGGCGACACCGGCGATACAGGCCCAACCGGCGCGACAGGTGCTACAGGCCCGCAAGGCGCAACCGGGCCGCAAGGGGCCACGGAATACGTGGGGAACATCGACGGCGGCGACGCTGCGTCAACTTATGGGGATTTGCCGTCTATTGATGGCGGGGGAGCGGCAGGGTAATGGGCCAAAGAATACAATTCAGACGGGCCACGGCGGCAAACTGGACATCAGAAAACCCGGTGCTAATGGATGGCGAGCTAGGGCTTGAAACTGACACGCGGCTCTACAAAATCGGCGACGGAATAACGGCTTGGGCGAGTCTTGCTTATCGCACTCTTAGCAGCGAGTTCGACATTATCATATTAAACGAACAGGCAAGCGACCCGGCAGCGGCATCAGCCGGCACGTTGAGACTGTACGCTCACAGCCACGCCGGCAGATTGCTGCCAAAGTTCATAGGCCCGTCAGGTCTTGACAACCCTTTGCAACCATCGTTCTTTTCAAATGGCATTCAATGTTACATGCCAGGCACGACGACAGCGCCGCAAGCCATCGGCGGGCCATCGCTTACCGCGGTGGGCACGGTATCGCACCCGACACTCGCTTCAACAAACCTGAGAACGCAAACCAGCAGATTCAACACTGTGTCCGCTGCAACTGCAAACTCTGCCGCGGAGTTGCGATCTGCTGTGCTGAGGGTATGGCGCGGTGATGCCGCGGGGCTTGGCGGGTTCTTTCACCGTTGCCGCTTCGCCATCGTTTCGGCGGTAGCGAATCAAAGATCATTTTTCGGGGTTTCGTCGTCAACTTCAGCAATCGCAACCACTCAAGAACCGAACGCACTGACAAACATAATCGGAATCGGTAACGGGCTCGGGCAGACGACTTTGCGGGTCTATGCAAACGACGGGGCAGGTACAGCGGCTGAGGTCGATTTAGGGGCAAGCTTTCCGGCAAACGACGCCACAGCCGTTTATGATTTCACCCTGTTTGCCGTGCCGAACGGTTCGACGGTAGGCTATGAGGTCACAAACCTTTCGACCGGCGCGCACGTTCTCGGTACAATTGCGACAGCCAATCTACCAGCATCGACGCAGTTTCTATGCTGGCACGGTTACATGAACAACGGCGGCACGGCTTCGGCAGTAAACTTTGATTGCATGCGGGTGTATACCGAAACAGATTATTGATTGACATCGCATGCGGCGCATGATAACGCCCTATTAACTGGGAAGGTATCCACAAATGACAAGTGCAAGACGCATACGACATTATACGAACCCGGCGCAACGCTAAATTAGAGTCGAAAGACTCTATTTACCGTCTGCTTTCTGACTCATACCGAGGCGGATATGAGTATATTTCAAAATCACATTTAGAACAATACGAGCGCGAATGGTCAAAGGCGTATGAGAAGCGCAAAAAGCGCTCAGTGTACATCAATTTCCTTCAGCCAATTGTTGATCTGCTCACTGGCTTCATGTGGGTGCAGCCAGTAAACCGTAATATCCCTGACAAGCTAAAGCCGATAGAAAAGCGCGCATCGAAGCGCAAGGGGATTGACCCATTCATGCAGTCAGTAGCGACGCAAGCAGCAAGCTACACTGTGGGCGTTTTGGTAGATTCGCCATCGTTTGACCCTAACGTAATCAGGACAGAGGCCGACAGATTGGCGGCGAAGGTGCAGCCGTATGCGTGTATCTACGCGCCGTGGCAGATACGTGATTTTGCATGTGACGACATGCTGAACCTTGAATGGGTTTTGCTCGATGATTCGCGCACGGTGAAAGAATCGCCGCTTTCTGAGGCTAAGCCTACAAAAATCTACAGACTGTGGACTCGGCAATATTATCAAGACTTCGAGATCAAAGAAGACGTAAAGAAAAGCGTTATACCTGGCGAGCCTGTACCGCACCCACTCGGCGAGGTGCCTTTTCATTTCGTGAACTTTCGCGACATCGAAGATGATTATATATCTGACTCGCCGATGGAAGACATCGCGATACTGTCAAAAGCCATCTACAATGTGATGAGCTACCTTGAAGAGATGCTCGCGAGCGGAACATTCAAAAGCCTGTTTTTCCCGATTGTGGCAAAAGACGACTTGCCAGAAGAGATAGCCAAAAAGGGGCTTTCTGATTCGCCGATTGTGGCTTTTAACGCTCAGGCCGGTAAAGGGCCATATTTTGACGGGGCCAAGCTCGAAGAAATATCCTCATTCAAAGAAGCCCTGAATATCTACATCCTCGAAATTTTCCGTAAAATCGGCATGGACGTTGACCGGGACAAAAGCTATGTCCAGAGCGGTGCCGCCATGGGGAAAGAATTTCAAAAGACAGAAGCACTATTAAAAGCAGGTTCACAAGCCCTCGAAGAATGCGAAAAATTTATTTTCCGCATCGCTGGCAAGTGGATGGGCGAAAATTATTATGAAGATCAGATCAAGATCGAGTACACAAGAGAATTTCAGCAGAGCGACGTCGCTGCTGAATTTATGAGGCTGAAGGCTGTTTACGACATGGCCCTTCCTGACCTTTCACGTATCGCCCTTGAAAAGATCGTCAAAATGCTTTTCCCAAAGGAAAACGCGAAGGCTCTTGCAGATCAAGAGTTTAAACGTCTACCTGACGAACCGGGCTTAAATGGTGAAGCAACTCAGCAAGAGGTAGAACAATAATGGGCGAATGGATTATAACGGCACAGCCGGGAACTGAAGACGAGGTTTATGAGTTTGTTGACCCAAAAACCCGCCGAACAGTATCATTACCAAAAAAACTCAATGAAGTGGACATGAAAAGTTTGCTCGAAGGTGTCATAGAGAAATCTAAGACAAATGCAAAAGAGCAATATCGCGCACAGATTGAGGAATTGACCGCGAAAGTATCTGATTACGACGACCTGAAAAACAGGCTGTCAGAAGTAGAAACAAGCGGTCTCACGGCATCGCAAAAAGCGGCCAAAGATGCAGAACGTGTCGCCAAGGAAGCAGAGAAGCACAAAGCAGAGGCTGAACGCCTTCGCGCAAGTCTTCACTCTGAAAAGGTGAACAATTCAGTATTTAAGGCACTAGGACAGACCAAGGGTTTGATTGACATCAACAAAGCCGCAACACTGTTCAACGCAGAAGCAAAGCCAAAGCTCATCGAGAAGAATGGTGAATTTCTCACCGTTGCAGAAATCGACGGGCAAGAGTTGGATATCGCAGAGGCATATTCGAAATGGATTGCTCGCGATGACAACAAGATTTTGCTGCAAAATACACTCTCCGCAGGCGCAGGTTCAGCCGGCGGGACTGCCAGCATACAATCGAAACAGATGAATAGAACCGACTTTTTCGCGCAGACCCCTGCGGCTCAGGCTGCATTCATAAAGGACGGCGGGAAGGTGATTGATTAACAAGTGAGGAAATAATGGCAAGTGCAAACACACTGACGGGCCTGATTAACAACGCATATACCGCGTGGGAAATCGTATCCCGTGAATTGACCGGTTTTATCCCGGCAGCGACGATGGACGCAAGCGCAGAGCAGGCGGCGGTTGGTCAAACTATCCGTACACCTATCGCGCCTACAGCATCGACAACCAGCATCACAGCGGGCGCTTATGCCCCAGACTCTGGCGGTCAAACAATGACCTACACAGACGCGACCATCAGCAAGTCAAAAATGGTGCCAATCATGTGGACAGGCGAAGAGCAGCGCAGTATAGGCGGCGTTTACGGTACGATTCAGACTCAGCGTTTCGCTCAGGCGTTCCGCGCTCTGGTAAATGAGATCGAAGCCGACCTTTTCGTAGAAGCCTACACACACGCTTCACGCGCATACGGCACAGCGGGCACAACGCCTTTTGGTTCGTCTCTCATCGATATGGCAGAAATTCGCCGCATCCTTGACGACAACGGCGCGCCAATGTCTGACCGTGCTATGGTGATTAACACCGCAGCGGGCGCGAAAATGCGAACTCTCGCAAACCTCGGTGTAGTTTCATATGCCGGTTCTGACCAAACCCTGCGCGGTGGCACACTGCTTCCTGTTCATGGTTTTCAGGTGTACGAATCTGGCCAAATCTCTCTTCACACAGCGGGCGCGGGTACAGGCTACGATATCAACAACGGTTCAGGCGAAGCAGTGGGCCAAACTACTCTGACTCTCGACGGCGGCACTGTCAACGTGACTGGTATTAAAGCCGGCGACGTTGTTACGTTTGCAACAGACGCAAACAATAAGTACATTGTGAACACTGGTTTGACTTCGACCACAGGTGATATCGTCATCGGCAATCCGGGCGTTCGTGCAACAATCGCAGACGCAACCGAGATGACAATTGGCGGCTCGTACACCCCGAACGTCGGGTTTTCTCGCTCAGCCCTGAAGCTTATCGCTCGTGCGCCTTTGGCCCCCATCGAAGGCGACGGTGCTGCCGACCGTATGTATATGACCGACCCGAATACGGGCCTGACTTTTGAAATCTCGCTCTGGAAACAGTACCGCCAGATCCACATAGAAGTCGCGCTCGCATGGGGCGTCAAGGCTGTTCAGTCTGAGCACATCGCTCTGTTGATCGGGTAACCAGATGACAGGCGGTGCGAAGGATACAGCGACCTTTGGCGCGTTTGTTGGTGCCACACTCGATTTGATTGCGATCAATCTGAAGTGGCACGTAGTCAGCAAGAACGTCTGCACGATCGCCGCTGTATAAGGAGAAACACATGAAAGATAAAACACCAGTAGAAGGCGGCTCAGAAATTGAGGCCGCAAAGAAAACAAAAGCCCCAGAGAAAGAGCGCCAAGGCGAACAGTATGAAGGCGACGTAAACGCGTATAAGGCCGACCCGTCAAATTGGGCTAACCTTTCACGCGTAGCACGGGATTACGGATGGCAATTCATGACCAGTGAAAACGCTGTTACCTTCGACAATATCCCATCAGCGCAACTGCGCCAAGTTGTGACTATTGCCGAAGCTTACAGGACGCGTAAACTTCGCTAATGGAATCGACCTACTGCACCATTGCCGATGTAAACACCTATGCACTCGCTAACGGCGAGCGTCAGTGGTTACAATCAGCCAGCATAGACCTGATCGGCGCAATCAATAACGCCGCTGGCTATGCTGTGAGCAGTAGGTCGATGTCCGTTGATGGGTTTCAGGATTCTGCAAACCCTATCTCAGCGGGTGACAAATTCACTATCGCAAACGACAGCACGGCGACGACTTACACAGTTATCGGGGCGGTCTATAACGGCGGGACGGTTGAAATCACTTTTTACCCGACATTGGCTGAGGCAGCGTCCGATAACGACGCAATTACGTTTACCACAGCGACAGCGACAGACGAGCAAACGCGGTGTGTAGTCAAAGCTACAAAAGACATTGTGAGATATCATAAACAGCTCAACCAGGATGGCTCTTTATGGCTCCCCACAAACGCAGACCTAAACAAAGCGGCGATTCTCCAGTCGATTCACCTCATGAAGGTGATGGACATGCGAGACCGGGCAAAAGTGATAGGCGAATTAACTCGCACATCGTTCGACGATGGCGAAATTGTCATTCAGAACATAAGCAACCCGACTTTAGACGAAGACGCTAAATATTTGGTTGAGAAAGTTCGGGGCGAATACCGCGAGGAGATCAAAATAAACGACGAGTTCTGGAACCGTAGCGGGGCATACTATGGCCGTTAAAAAGTCAGATTGGGCCATCCGTGAGGAAAAGAACGACATGCTGCGCGCGGTAAATGACATCCGCAGGCGATATGCAGAGATCGACGATGCCGCATGGATTCTGTCAAAAAATCAGCAGGAGTTTGAGGCGGCATTAAAGAAATACGAAAACACCTTGAGCCGGCCGATTCTACGATTCTTCGCAGGCGATACGATGGAGCAAATAGCCGCCGAAGCTCATGATCAGTTCATCAGGTCTCTGCGACAGTACATCGATGGCGGGTTAGTTAAAGTATCGCGCCAAATCAGCAACCGGCTCATAGAAAACCTGAGATCCCAGATCGTGCGCAATATCGACGGCTTTATGCTATCAATGGACATCAACCTCAAAGAAAAGGCAAAGGCGTTACGAGCGGCGGCAGCCGATAAATCTGTATCAGCGGTTGCGGCTGAATTAGGCCTGAGACAGTTAAAGACAGAATCAATAACCGCAAGAACAACCGGTGCGCAGGATATCGAGAAAGCGTGGTCTGATCTTACTGCTAAATATGGCGGGCGCGACACTGTGAAATATCGCGACGGTAAAAACTACCCCCTGAATACGTACCTTGACGGGCGCGCAAATACCACTTCTGCGGATATTCACCGAACGGTGACCCAATTGGACGCAGCGGAATCCGGCATTTACACCGGCAAGATATCGAGCCACGGCGCAACGGATTCTTGCAAGCCATGGGAGGGTAAGATTGTTGCTTTTTCAAGCGAAGGCCGCGACATACTTTCGAAGCGATGGCCGGGCGCTGCTTCATTAAAGACCGTCGAAGAAATCAAAGCCGACAAAGAAACTCACCTTTGGAAGTTCAATTGCAGGCATATTGTCACGCCCTACCCTGTGCAATTTATGGACGATGCCGCCGACCTACTGGGGGCCGCGTGAAATTTTACCGGGCCAACTTAGTGAATAAACAATATGTAAAGGCCGCCCCAGTTAAGGCCATTACATGGTCTATGAAATCTCTCGTCCTGCAAAACAAGCAAGGCGACGCAGTGGCGTACCAAGGTAAATTTACTTCGACAGAATCCATAAAGAGCGGTGCTTTTGTCATCTCTGACGACGGCAACGGGGTGATGAAGCCTTACAGGGTAGAGCAACGCGGCGGGATGGCCGGCATAAACGTGTATCTACTGAGAGAGGAAGGCATGATTCGAGGCGCGAATGGATGAAGCGAAGATCATGCGCGCTCTGCAATCTATGCAGGTTAAGGCGTTGAGAGCTGCGGCAAACGTCGGCTTAGCCCACGTATTGCCGTTTGTACCGATTGACACCGGGGCTTTGAGAAGATCCGGCAAGGTGATAGAGCTAGACGGCGGCGTCGCTCTCAAGTTTGGCGACGAGAAAACACAAGATTATGTAAAAGCGCAATATGGGCAGCTTGAAGGCGCATCCGGTAAATACGCAAAGCGGCACCATTTTACAGGCGGGGCCATGGCGCGTCTTTTATCGTTGATATCTGCAACAGCAAGACGGAGTGCACGGGGTAAAGGTAATCGTGCAAGATACAGCGCCGCATATCGTGAGGCGGTAGAAGAAGGAAACCTTACAAGCTTCCCAAACGGCGCACAGTGGTTTGAGCGGATACTTAAAGACGTCGAAGTGCAGCGCAGAATGTGGTTTGCTTATGCGCGAGCGCTCAGGGGTGTCGCGTGAGTTATACATCTATTATCGACGACATGGCCGAAGCGTTTAACACTGCTTACCCTTCGCTTTTGGTCGAGACTTCATATGGCCAAGGGATAACCGCCCCAGATCAAGAGGCGATTGTCAGCGCTCAAGGTTTCAGGAATGTACTAATCAAAATCGACGACCTGCCAGATGACGACGTGCATAATGCGACGTTCGGCGCAATTCAGGAAGGCCGCGCGATGATGTGGAGTGTCGCACCGACGCCGGACGAGGCTTTGCAACAATTAAAGACGTGGTGGCTTACGCTCTGCGGCAATGACGGCGTGATTTTACACAACCTCAAAGCGACGACAACACTGGGCAGTTTAGACTTTCTCAGGTGGCGCGCGGTTGGGGGTTTCAAAGGCTACGCAAGCCAATTCGGCAACCTTTGGCTAGCCGATCAGCTCGTAGAGTACACAGTAAGGAGTTAAAATGGCAAACAATAAGCAAAACATTGTTTTTACCGAATACGACGTCAAACTAGACGGCGTGTCCGGTGGATACACAAAACAGGACACGACGGCCGTAACTTTAGGACTTTCCTATCGCGAGGTATCGGACACTGCACAATTCGTCGGAATAACCGCACTGAATAAGAGCGGGGCTGCTCCGACGGTAAACGTCGAGTTCTATGAGACGAAATTCCCGCACCTGTTCAACACAATTGCAGGCCCGCAGGTATACCCGATCATAGACGGGGCGAAACTGGCATGGGGTCTTGGCTCACGCTCGCTCGACATGTTCGATAGTTCAGTTGAGCTGATTCTGCACCCTGTAGGTGTGGACGCAGACGACTTCTCGAATGATATCATGTTCTGGCAGGCTGTCCCTGACCTTTCACAGGTTCAGATTATGGGCAAGCGAGACGGCGCACGGTCAATCGTGGTGCCTTTCCGCATCCTGCCAAATGAAGACGTTAGCGCAGACTTGACCTACGGTCTGTTCGGCGACCACTCGGCAGTTGAATCGGCACCTAAACATGTGTTCATCACAACTGAACGTCTGAGCCGCGCACCGCACAAGCATCAGTCAGCGATGACCATGACGAGTTCACGAGTCGTAAAGGTATACTCGCACGCAGCATACTACGACCTGTCAACTAATACAGGTGCGCTGAACGAAGCCGGCGACATCACTGCGACTACCGCGACTTTCAACGTAGACGGCATAGCAGATGCGACCACATGGTCAGTCGGCGACTATTTCGACATCGGCACAGAGGTGATTCAGCTTACCGCGAAAACCGCTGTTTCCGCTACCGAGATCGAAGGCACGTTTACGCGGGGTATGTTCGGTACGACTCAGGCGATTGCGGTAGACGACGCCGTTATCACAAAACTTTCAAACGTCTACGTAATACCGGTTTCGCGCCGTTCAACGTGGGCAAGCTCAAGCACAGGCGACTTGACTGTAGGCGACTCGAACGCATCAGAAAACAAAGGTCTAATGACATGGGTGGCTGACGGTTCGTCAAACGTGACGGCCACAGTTTTGGCTGTGGCTTCACCTAACCTTGTGGTGACTACTACGACCTAATGAAAGTCGGACGGTTCACAATCAAGCCTCGCATCACCCTTGAGATTATGGGTGAATGCGATATTGCATTACAGGCGGCTAAATCGACGTCAATTGAAAAAGACGCCGTAATGCACTTGAAAAGAATCGTCCGGCTTCTCACTACTTCGAAGATTGTTACCAGATGGGATTTGCGGCAAATTGACGCAATCCTAAAAGCGGCGGGGTTCGTGGGTGAGGCCAAAGAAGCCAACGCCGACCCCGACTGGCTTTTGAACCTGACCTCTTGGCTAGGAGTTCACGTTCACAAGCTACCCTATGAAGTCGCCATCGGCTCGACGGCAAAAGAAGCGGCGCAATTGGCAAAGGCCATAGCCCGCAAGATCATAGACGACGCTGTCCGGCTGTGGAGAATACAGCACGACCCAGAGGATGTTATACGCGAATTGACAGACGACCTGCGGAAGCTCGCAACCAACGAGACAGAAGAAATCAAGCTTATGGAGACGCGCGGGCCATCAGGTAAGACTATGGCCCAGATGATGAAAGAGGCTTTGCAGGCATGAGAATAATCAAGCGTCTCATCCTTTGGATTCT
>Ga0075160_10001844_pt1 | contig 12850 bp, 9 predicted proteins | sample JI91814C2DNA_FD_70969 | JGI IMG/M metagenome (GOLD analysis project Ga0075160, IMG submission 70969) | Wastewater effluent complex algal communities from Wisconsin, to seasonally profile nutrient transformation and Carbon sequestration -... | ecosystem: Engineered > WWTP > Effluent > Algae...
GTTCCCACCTCCAACAAGAGTTGGTGTTACCGAACTGATCGTATAATTTGGAGAGATGCCATTCAGACTAACATTTGTTCCCTGCGTAATAGTTGTGGTTGGGGGGAACTGGAGGCTCACGCTGTTCCCGCCGGAAATGCTAAGTGTGTTAACGTTGATAGACAATGAAGGTGTGTTTACGGTATAAGATGGATACGATCCGCTCACGGCATTACCACTAACAAATACTGTTTGGTTAGGTTGTGAATTAGTGATAACCGTTCCGTTTATCACGATGCCATTGCCGGCAGCATAATTTCCTGGAAGAGCAACACTATTTCCATTTGAAATGGATAAGTTATTATTGTTAATACTTAGTGTAGGTGACGCAATTTGTAGTGAATAAATTCCTGGTGAGTTATTTAGAACGCTGTTTGGCGCATTAATGTTTATTGTTGGAGCAGGGCTGGCATTGGCCGCGTATAAGGCGTATGGTACAGATAGAAAGCCGCTGCGCCCCCCCAAAGCGGTAGACCCCCCGCCGAGATCCATCCATACTTCGTAGCTCACATCCCCAGTTTGCCATGTGATTCCCTGAAACGATCCTGATTGGACGGTTCCTGCACCAATGCGCAGATTAAAATAACCAAAATCATTGGTAACAATCGAATGTATTTCCTGGTAGGCAGGTGTTACCGCCAGCATGGTGTTGTAAATTTTGAATTCCACCTGAATTGCAGTATTTACTTTTGCCAGTCCGGCTCCATCCCTGGCTATGGCCTGGTAAGGAATGTAAGCGGGAACCTGTCCGACGGAGATCGAAATGAAAGCACACAGGGCGAAAAACAAGGTTATACTGTTTTTCTTCCCAGAAATTGGAAACAAGACCATTCGTATCTTTTTTAACGTTAACGCCGGTTTTTTATTTAAGCAAAAGTGCGGGTACAAATAACTTTATTGCCGGATTTTTAAGTGTCCCAAAGTTATTCAATTTTTTTAATTACACGACTAGTTAACTCACATGCATTATATCAAAAAACCGGAAAAAAGAATGGCAGATCCGCTTCATAAGCCAAATTTTGATACCTCGCGGTATATTAATTTGTAAATAATTTAGTTCAGATGAAAGCAAAAATTTCTACAGGTGAGATTTTTACGAAAAGTGTTTTTTGAGAATACCTGTTATCTATTGATGTCAGTCACACACTTAGTGTTTACTGAGACGTTGTTGAACATAAGAATGTTTCTCGCGGAACTGACTACTTTTTTGCGCAACTAATACTGTTTATCTATCAAACTTTCTTTTTTAATTTTCTTTTAATTCGGATCTAAAGTGAACTCAATTAAAATATAAAATTTGCATTTTAAGGAAGGAATTATATACCCTTAAACTGGGTTTAATAGTGAATTGAACGTTCATGAAAAAACACTTATTCCTAAAAACAAGCATATATTCTCTAAAATCAACACCTGTTACTTTGTGATTTTTCCTCTCTTTTTTCGATGTAATTTTGTTTCAGAAAGCATTAATAGGTAGCAGGTAAATAAAAGAAAGGTCTGGATTGAGCGTGTGTTTGAAGACTGGATGAATGATGCGGCAGTTTGGTTTAAGTGGGATTAGTATTGAATTTTAACTAGAGAACAGTGATTTTAGTGAGGGGAATAATCAATACGTTGGATACAGGAGGTTATTATTTGTTGATTAATTCGAATGATGAAACGGTCGTTTGCGAAATCCGATCTTATGTAGCTGAAGAATTGTTACTTAATAATAAGCACATTGAAAAAGCGATCGACAACAAAAGTGCAACGAAAGAGTTCGAATTTTTAACAGAGTAATTAGGAACAAAATAGTAAGAAGAAAGAATGAAATTGACCTTTTACAATTGACGGTTATTGGTTTTTATATTGTCTGGCAGTAAAGGGCTTAACGCGTTTGTGTTTTGTTCTTAAGTTAAGCCCTGCTGTCAGCCTTTAGCAAATTTGAAGTAAGAATGATTTGAGTAACAAGTTTTTGAGGAGTAATTGTTATGTTCTTTTAAAGATGTCTGACAGTGCAGGGCCTTAACGTGTTTGTGTTTTGTTTTATTCTTAAGTTAAGCCCTGCCTTCAGCTTTTTGCAAATTTGAAGTTTAAAATGGTTTGAGTAACAGGTTTTTGAAGAGTGATTCTTATGTTCTTTTAAAGTAGTCTGACTGAGCAGGGCCTTAACGTGTTTGTGTTTTGTTTTATCCTTAAGTTAAGCCCTGCCTTCAGCCTTTACCAAATTTGGAGTAAAAAAAGTGATTTGAGCGATAAGTTTTTGAGGAGTGATTGTTATGTTCTTTTAAAGATGTCTGATAGTGCAGGGCCTTAACGTGTTTGTGTTTTGTTTTATTCTTTAGTTAAGCCCTGCCTTCAGCCTTTAACAAATTTGAAGTTAGAAACGGTTTGAATGATAAGTTTTTTTGGAATAGTTGTTATGTTCTTTTAAAGTAGTCTGACGGAGCAGGGTCTTAACGCGTTTGTGTTTTGTTTTATTCCTAAGTTAAGCCCTGCCCTCATTCTGTAAGAGGTATGAAGCGCCAAATACTTGAAGCGCCGGGTTCAAAATAATTGATGATTACGTTCTTTTAATTTAAAAATGTCTGACTGCGCGGGCCTTAACATGTTTGTGTTTTGTTCTTAAGTTAAGCCCTGCCGTGAGTTTTTAAAAGTTCAAATTTTAATTGTCGGAGTATTGTAATTGTCAGCGAAGTATCGTGTTCGGTCTTTACAATAAGATGACAGCATGGGTCTTAGCGTGTTTGTGTTTTTTTTGTTCTTAAGTTAAATCCTGCTGTCATCTTATTGACGTTCTTAAAATTGGCTAATGGTAAGAGTCTTAACGTCTTTGTGTTTTTCGTCCTTAAGTTAAGCTCTACCGTTGCCATTATGGCGGAAAATTGCAAATAGAGTGTTGTATAAATAATTTTTTAAGGGATATTAAAAACTGACAATTAACGGGGCGTTCCAGTCGGCCGGATTATGATACATAAGTCAAATCTTCTTTTAGTTTTTATTATTAAAATATAGCCTGTTACAGTTTACAACAAATTTGATGTTCTTTTCAATTGTTTCACTGCTCTTGCTTTATTTCATTTGTGTTTTGGTTTAATTTATTGTTATGCGGGGCTGTCATACAATTGAATTTAATGCAGATCACATGTTTTTAGTGTTGTGATCGCATGCGGATTATTTTTTAGATCAATCCAAAAAATTGGTGAGAAGTGATTCATTTTCATAGTTTATTTATACATCTGATGTAAAAATTCTTAATACGAAAAATGTGTTTTGCAACTATCGACGCTAGGCAACTTTAGCGGTAACACGAAATAATAACAATATTCAAGTACCATAATTTATAAATCTCTTTTGCTTCGAAAATAATCTCATCTAAAAATGCAACCATGACAACAACAAATATTACAAAGCAGCTTGGCGAAAAACTGGCGCCTCAGATTAAACTAGTGTTACACGGTTATTTTAAGATAAAAAGAGCACTTCTCTTTTTCTTACTCATTTCTACTTTTGTGATTAATGAAAAAAGTAACGCGCAGACATTATTTATTCCCACGGTCGTCCATATTTTATACAATGGGCCCGGGCAGAACCTGAGTGATGCCCAGGTTATTACTTTAATTGCTTCTATAAATCAGGGATTTGCAGGTGCATCAACTAATACCTTCGTGTCCAGATTAATATTTGATACCTTATGGGCCAATACACAAATCCAATTCTGTTTAGCAACTAAAGATCCAAATAATAATCCTACAACAGGTATTGAAAGAACTAACGTTAGTTATAATTCAATGATTGGCGATTTTTTCCAAGCAAAAACGGAAATGCCTGCCTGGAATGTAAATCAGTATTTTAATATTTGGATTAGTTCACAAGGGGCAGGCAGTTCCAGCTTTGGTGGGCTAACATCCAATGCCTTGTTTAGTAATGGTGTTTGGGGAGTTTCAGTAAACAAAGATGCCGCGAACTTTGAAAACGTTTGCATTCATGAATGTGGACACTTTTTGGGGTTATCTCATACGTTTGATGACATTATTGATGACACCCCTTGCGAAGCGAGCTTGGCTGCACCATTGACCAGCTGCACGGCAAGCTATACAACTTTAAATACCTGCTCTGCGGAAGAATCCTATTGGGCGTCGTCAACGACTCCAGACCCACCTGATATGATTGAAAATTACATGGATTATTATTTAAATTGCGCCAAAATGTTTACTAAAGGACAAAAGGCCAGTATGAGGGACTACATTACAACGAATTATGGTGGTTTATTGGCAAATCAAAATGTAAGTTGCGCCGTAAGTACCGGGTCCGTAAGTACCGGTTTTGATGTATTGGTAGTTGAAAAGCCTGGTATCACTTTAAGTCCTAATCCAGCTGGTGGAGACTTGAAAATATCAATTTCTGGAAATTTGCCAGCCGACGAACAACTCCAAATTTATAATTCGATTGGAGATTTATTAATTGAAGTTGAAGCAAAAAGAACAACCGAAGTTAATATAAGTGCTTTTGTAAGTGGTATTTATTTTATTAAACTGAAAAACGATACAACTCAAGCAAAAAAACTTATCAAGTTGGAGTAAGTGACTGAAAAGGCAGCCATGCAGTTTACCGATATCTGCCTTGTAATTACAAAAAAAGCTTAATTATTAACCTAAAAACAATCGATAACGATAAGAATTAGATATTGCTTTATAAATTGTGTCATTGCCCCTAGCAATTTTTTCAATTTCATCAAAAAGTGATTTTCAGGATACAATTAAAAATATAATTAAGTCTTAAGAGAATAATTTAACTTTTGTACGCGCTTAACTAAATTGGAATAAATAAAATCTGTAGCTTTTATTTTAATCTTTGTAATTTTAAAAGATGAATAGAACACAGGCCAGTTTTATTGGTCGTTTGACCAGTATTGATTTTACACGTGGGATTGTAATTGTAATTATGGCGTTAGATCATATCCGCGATTTGCTTCACACGGGTGGAGTTACGGGTGATCCTTTGGATCTTAATACAACCACACCAGGGCTTTTTATGACGCGGTTCATTACCCATTTTTGCGCGCCTGTTTTTGTTTTTTTGGCCGGTACGTCTGCTTATTTAATGACCCGACAGCAGAACAATTTATTAAAAACTCGGAAATTTCTATTCAGCCGTGGCATTTGGCTCATTTTTCTTGAAATAGTAGTGGTTGGTTTCGGCATTTGGTGGGATCTTAAGTTCCGTACAATATTATTTCAGGTTATTTTTGCCATTGGTATGGGATTTGTTATTCTATCAGGTCTCATTCGGATTCAGTCAACAGTGCTTGGTGTAATTGGGCTATTTATTGTATTCTTTCACAATGCCCTGCCAAATCTCGAATTTCCTAACAATGCATTTGCAGATTTTGTATGGAAGCTTTTGTTTCACCGTGGTTTTTTTAAACTTGGTAGTGAACACGCCCTCATTGTCGGTTACGCCGTTATCCCTTGGTTAGGCATTATGCTTTTTGGGTTTGGCTTTGGAAAAGTATTTGAGTTGGAGGTTATGAAAAGAAAGCGGGTCTTATTTTTTAGTGGTGTTTTTTGTTTGTTCCTTTTTGTAGTCTTGAGGTACTTAAACCTTTATGGCGACCCCAGTCCATGGTCGCCAAAGTCTACATTTGTGTTCAGCACGCTCTCTTTTATTAATGTAAGTAAATATCCGCCATCCCTCTTATACGCGGCCCTTACGTTGGGAATTATGTTTTTTATTTTGTTTCTGGCTGAGGGGAAGAACAACCGGATGACCCGTTTTTTTGTTACCTACGGTCGTGTGCCCATGTTTTTTTATTTATTGCATTGGTACATTGTTCATATTTCCATGTTTGTTATGATCCTTTTGCAGGGCGTTACTTTTGAACAGATGCCTTTTGGGGTAATGAACTTCGGAAGACCCGCCGAAGGAGTCGGACTTGATTTACCTTACGTTTATTTGTATTGGGCAAGTCTCATCCTGTTCATGTACCCATTATGCAAATGGTACGGAAACTACAAAGCCGGTAATAAACAAAAGAAGTGGCTGGCATATTTTTGAGAAATAATCATTAATCCAATATATTAATTTTGTTAATCCCGATGCTTCAAATTGTTGAATACAACTCCTCTCACCACCAGCGCTTTAAAGAAATCAACGTTCAGTGGATTACCCGCTTACACGTATTGGAAGAGGAAGATATTCGTACTCTGGAGGATCCTGAAAATTATGTTCTAAAAAATGGCGGACGAATTTTTATTGCCCTTTTTAATGATAAAGTGGTAGGCACTTGTGGTTATTTGAATTTTGGCGTTGAGGGCTTTGAAATGATAAAGATGGCGGTAGATGAAAATTACAGAGGATTGCACATAGGTCGGCAGCTGGGGGAAGAATCCCTCAAAATCATGAAGGCATCCGGAGCAAAACGCATCTTTCTTTATTCCAACAAAAAAGGCTCAGAAGTAGCCATTGACCTTTACAGAAAGTTGGGATTTTCTGAAATCCCCCTTGGGAACCCTGAATTTTTGAGAGCGGATATTAAAATGGAAACTTTTTTGTAGTTCAAAGGCAAAAAACAGACGATTTTTGCCCTTTTTGTCCGCTCTTCGGTTGCCAGCACTATAAAATTCTGTATATTTACACTCCCTAAAAAAATGGAATCTCAGGTTAAGTTATTTTCAGGTATTGCTACCGAGGCCCTGGCCGGCAAAATTGCTATGTCCTATGGTCAGCCACTTGGTAAGGTGGAGCATTATCGCTTTAGCGATGGGGAGTTACAGGCCTCTTACGAGGAGAGTATCCGGGGGCAAAGTGTTTTTATTATTCAAAGCACCATGCCTCCCGCCGACAATTTAATGGAGATGCTTTTATTGATTGATGCCGCGAAGCGCGCCAGCGCCCGGCAGATTGTGGCGGTAATTCCTTATTTTGGATATGCCCGTCAGGATCGGAAAGACAAACCACGTGTGGCTATTGGCGCTAAACTGGTGGCCGATATGCTGGCAGTGGCCGGTGCTACCAGGGTAATGACCATGGATCTTCACGCCGATCAGATTCAGGGCTTTTTTAACGTACCGGTAGATCATCTTTACGCATCAACAATTTTTTTACCTTACCTCCAATCACTGAATTTATCCAACCTTACCATTGCCGCCCCGGATATGGGCGGTAGCAAACGGGCCAATGGTTACGCTAAACACCTGAAAGCTGAAATGGTGATTTGTTATAAACAACGCGCAAAAGCCAACGTAGTGGAAAGCATGACCGCCATTGGTGAAATTGAGGGAAGGAACATCGTGTTGGTAGATGACATGGTGGATACCGGCGGAACTTTGTGTAAGGCAGGAGAGATGATGTTGGATCGTGGTGCACTGAGTGTGAGGGCCATTTGTACGCATGGTGTTCTGTCGGGCAAGGCTTATGAAAATATTGAAAAATCGAGGTTAACCGAACTCATTGTAACGGATACAATTCCACACGATCAGGTTAGCCCTAAAATAAAAGTGTTAAGTGTTGCAGATCTTTTCGCGAAAGTGATCAATAGCGTTCACAATTACGAATCCATCAGCAACAATTTTATCATGTAAAGTAATCCCGTAAACATCTAAAAATATAAAGAGGAGTAAAAATTGAACGGGCAATTTTGATGACTCAAAAACAAAAAAAATGAAAACAGTAAAATTGAGCGGTTCGCCAAGAGCGAACGTAGGAAAAACAGACGCAAACATGCTAAGGGCTAATGGAATGGTTCCTTGTGTGATTTATGGCGCGGGCGAACAAATCCACTTTAGCGCGGACATTCGTCATTTCAAAAACATTATTTTCACACCTGAAACCAACCTGGTGGATGTTGAAATTAACGGAAAAACGTATACCACCGTTTTGCAGGAAGCGCAATATCATAAAATTAATGACAAATTGATCCATGCTGACTTTTTGCAGGTGAGCGAAAACAAACCGGTAACCGTTTATTTACCCGTAAAAACCACTGGTCAATCGGAAGGCGTGAAAGCAGGTGGTAAGTTGGTTGTGAAATTGCGTAAAGTAAAAGTGAAAGGTCTTATCGCAAAATTACCGGAATACATTGAGTTAGATATTACTAAATTGGCGATTGGAAAATCAATTTCAGCTGGTGATATCAGTATTGATGGTATTACTTTGTTGCATCCGAAAAATATTTCTATCGTGAGTGTGGATACAACGCGTGCCGTAGCGCAGGCTGAAACCACTGCCGCTCCAGCAGCCGCAGCTAAAACAGCCGCAGCACCTGCTAAAGCAGCACCTGCTAAAAAATAAATTGTAGCTATTACTTATTAAAAAAGAGCCGATTGGATGATCATCCAGTCGGCTCTTTAATTTTGGTGTTATTACGGATAATATTTCGAAGGGATTAAGGCATGGTTAGTGTGAAAGTCGCATAAGGGTTCCCGTACGCTTTATAAACAGGTCTATTCAGTACATTGTCGATGTAACCGGCACCCGTATTTGCTACCGGGTAAATTTTTACAAAAATGATGGAGTCTTTTTTGAACCCGTAAGTTTGTGAAAGAAAAGAGTAAGAGAGGAACCTGCCATAGTCCATCGTATTAATGAGCGACGTGGGGGCAAAGTTAACATAACTCAAAGGATCCGAAATGGTGATGGCCGCTGATTTACCAATGATGGCGACCGTGCTGGCTTTGTTGTTTACAGGCGAGGTATTCGCATTGTAATAAATGCCGGCCAATGTTCCTGAGAACCATAGCGTGTCTTTTACGTAGGCGTTGGTGATGGAAAAGGATGGGATGTCGGCAATGGAAGCATTATAATTGGTTGTGTCGGTATATTTGTATTGTATATCCTGCAGGATGGCCTGACCGCATCCGGGTTTATTAAACGTAAGGGTGTAATTACCTGTTGAAGTGCTTTCAAATGTATAATCGCCATTCGCGTCCGTCAGAGTGGCTCTGTTTGTTCCAACAATATTTACCGTGGTGGTGTTGAGGTTATTGGTGTATTTAGTTCCAAATTGATCGTAGTGGGTTACTTTGCCTTTCAGGACGCCGGTAGTAACAGGAGTTGGTTCGGGGGCAGGTTCTTCTTTTTTACAGGAAAAAAAGAAGAAGCCAATAGCGAATAGCGGGAGCAATTTTTTCATACGATAAAAGTAAAAATTAATTACCAGATGCAAACCAACAGTAAAATGATATCTACCAATTTAATGGAATGCTGCCTGATAAAACAAAAAGGAATGGTGAACGCCCATTCCTTTTTATCAACCCTAATTCCGATTTATTTGTTTCTGAAAACAAACTTGTTATCAAACATGTCCAGCACAATTTCATGATCTTTATCAATCTTGTCTGCAAGAATCTGTTTCGACAGTTCGTTGATCACTTGTTTTTGCATCACCCGTTTTACAGGCCGCGCGCCAAACTGTGGGTCATAGCCTAATTGGGCCAGCCATTCAATGGCATCGTCGGTGGCAGAAATTTTTATGTCCTGCTCTGCCAGTTGGTTACGAATGTGCTCGAACTGGAATTTTACAATTTGTGTGACATCTTCTCTCGAAAGCGGTTCAAACATAATGACTTCATCAATCCGGTTCAAAAATTCGGGACGAATGGATTTTTTCAGCAATTCGTACACCTCGCTTTTTGTTTTGGCAAGCACATTCTCTCTGTTGCCGTCATTCATTTTTTCAAAATTTTCCTGAATAAGGTGCGAACCAATGTTACTGGTCATAATGATGATGGTGTTTTTAAAGTTTACGGTACGACCTTTGTTGTCCGTTAACCGGCCATCATCCAATACCTGAAGCAAAATGTTGAACACATCCGGATGCGCTTTTTCAATTTCATCCAATAACACCACGCTGTATGGTTTTCTCCTCACAGCTTCTGTTAATTGTCCGCCTTCTTCATAGCCCACGTATCCCGGAGGCGAACCAATCAGGCGGCTTACTGCGTGACGCTCCTGGTACTCACTCATATCGATGCGGGTCATTGAGTTTTCGTTATTGAACAGGAAGTCGGCAAGCGCTTTGGCCAATTCCGTTTTACCAACACCGGTGGTACCTAAAAAGATAAATGAGCCAATGGGTTTCTTTTTATCCTGCAAACCGGACCGGCTTCTGCGCACCGCGTCTGAAATACTTTCGATGGCTTCGTGCTGGCCAACTACACGTTTATGTAATTCCTCTTCCAGGTGCAACAATTTTTCTTTTTCGCTTTTGAGCATAGCAGTAATCGGAATGCCCGTCCACGCGCTTATTACTGCGGCAATGTCTTCACTGTCCACTTCTTCTTTTAACAACTGGGAGCCGCTTGCTTTGGCCTGACTTAACTTTTCTTCAAATTCAGAAAGTTTATTTTCGGCTTCTTTTATTTTTCCGTAACGGATCTCAGCAACTTTTTCATAATCGCCTTGTTTTTCAAAGTTAATGGCTTGTTGTTTCAGGTCTTCAATCTGTGTTTTTATTTTTTGAACGCCCTCAATCACTTCTTTTTCAGATTGCCATTTGGCGCGTAAATCTGTACGCTTATCCTGTAGCTCCGCGATTTCCTTATTTAATTCTTTTACTTTTTCCTCTTCATTTTCGCGTTTAATGGCCTCGCGTTCAATTTCCAATTGCATGATTTTACGTTCTACTTCATCCAGTTCAATAGGCATGGAGTTGATCTGCATCCTTAATTTTGAAGCGGCTTCATCCATTAAGTCAATCGCTTTATCCGGTAAAAAACGGTCATTAATGTAACGCTGGCTTAATTCTACTGCTGCTATAATGGCTTCGTCCTTAATACGTACGTGATGATGCGCTTCATATTTTTCTTTTATTCCGCGAAGAATCGATATCGCGTCTTCAGCCGTCGGCTCATCCACCATTACTTTTTGAAAACGGCGTTCGAGGGCTTTATCCTTTTCGAAATACTTTTGGTACTCGTTGAGTGTAGTAGCTCCGATGGCTCTTAATTCGCCGCGCGCCAATGCAGGTTTCAGAATGTTGGCGGCATCCATAGCGCCTTCGCCACCGCCGGCACCCACCAGGGTGTGAATTTCGTCAATAAACAATACAATTTCCCCGTCGCTGCCAATTACTTCTTTTACCACCGATTTAAGGCGTTCTTCAAATTCACCTTTAAATTTGGCTCCGGCAATCAGCGCACCCATATCGAGCGAAAAGATCTGTTTTGATTTTAAGTTTTCGGGCACGTCGCCATTAATGATGCGGTGAGCAAGGCCTTCGGCGATGGCTGTTTTACCCACGCCGGGTTCGCCCACCAGAATAGGATTATTTTTGGTTCTGCGCGAAAGGATCTGTAGTACCCTGCGGATTTCTTCATCGCGACCTATTACCGGATCCAGTTTCCCATTTTGGGCCTGTTTATTCAGGTTGATGGCGTATTTATTTAACGCGTTGTACGTTTCTTCCTGCGACTGGCTGGTTACACGCTCGCCTTTTCTTAACTCAGCGATGGCGGCTTTTAACTCTTTTTCTTTAAAACCCGCGTCCTTCATCATGTTGGCGGTGCTATCTCCCGAGTGCAAAAGGCCAAGCAATAAATGTTCTATGGAAACGTATTCATCGTTGTAGTCCTTTAAATAATTGGAAGCCTTTGCCAGGGCGGTATTTGCAGCGGATGAAAGGTGAGGTTGGCCTCCGCTTACTTTGGGATAGGAATTAACGATACTATCTACCAGCTTGCCAAAACTGCTGCCATTAACGTTTAGTTTCTTTAAAATAAACGGGGTAACATTCTCATCTGTGCTAAGAATACCTTTTAAAATATGGGCTGGCTCAATGGCTTGTTGACCGTTTCCGGCAGCCAGTTGAACGGCCTGTTGTATGGCCTCCTGCGATTTGATGGTGTAGTTGTTGAGGTTCATAGGTGATTTGTTTAACCAAAACAAGCATAAATTATTCCAATGTGGAATCATGAAAAATAGTCGTGTTTAACCCTGTACCTTCTGCCTTAATGGCTTAATGGGAGAGAATTGCATGACTATTTTTCAGGACATGCTTCAACTTGTTGGGAAACGCCAACAAATAACTAAATCCGGTAGGCGTTTTATGGAATCAGGAATGGTTTAACAACCCATCACGATTTGGAGGTTTCTTATTTTTTTATCAGAGAGTCAAAAGGGATCCGGTTAACAATCGAGCGGCCAAGAGTCACTTCATCGGCATACTCCAATTCGTCTCCAACCGCTATGCCCCGTGCGATAGCGCTTAATTTGATGTTATAGGGCGCAATTTTACGGAAGATGTAAAAAGAGGTGGTTTCGCCCTCCATAGTGGCATTTAGTGCCAGGATGATTTCGGTAACGGCATTGCCGGAAATTTTTTCGAGAAGGCTCTCAATGTTCAGGCTGGATGGGGTAATACCTTCCAGTGGAGAGATGAGCCCTCCCAACACGTGATAATGACCTTTGTACAGGCCCGTATTTTCAATCGCCAGGATATCCCGGTAGTCCTGTACTACGCACACGGTGGTTTCATCGCGCGATGGATTCGCGCAAATATCGCAGGTATCGTGCTCCGAAATGTTGTAACACTTCCCGCAAAACGTTAAGCCGGTTTTTAATTTATGAATGAGGTTGGAGAGGTTATCGGCACTTTGCTGATCCTGTTTAATGACGTGCAACACAAAACGTAAAGCCGTTTTTTTTCCAACGCCGGGCAATTGGGCAAAGGCATCAACGGCCTGTTCAATTATTTTAGAGCTGTATTCCAAGATGACAAAAATACGAAGATAAGATTTAGGAACGGTATTAATTTCACTAACAACTTGAGCTTAATTAGGGGAGTTTGAATAATTATTCACGTTGATATTGTTTAGAACTAATTATTGCATTG
>Ga0075160_10001847_pt1 | contig 12844 bp, 13 predicted proteins | sample JI91814C2DNA_FD_70969 | JGI IMG/M metagenome (GOLD analysis project Ga0075160, IMG submission 70969) | Wastewater effluent complex algal communities from Wisconsin, to seasonally profile nutrient transformation and Carbon sequestration -... | ecosystem: Engineered > WWTP > Effluent > Algae...
GGCGTTCAATGGCGTGAGCACCGCCACCACATCCAGCGCCGGGCCAGTGGCAACGGCCAGGCTGACCCGCAGCGGGCCGGTGAGGCTGCCCGCAAGTTCCCACAGGGGCGACACATCGCCGGTTCCCGGCGGCAAGGTGTGTCCATCGGCCAGCAGGAGATGCAGGGCGCCGGCCTCGGCGATCGCGCACCAGTCGAGCGCCTCGGCGGCGGCGAGAGCGTCTTCGAGCGTCTCGCCGGGCGGCACCAGCGGCGAACTGGCGAAAATGCGCCTCCCCTGCCCCGGAATCTGTGTGACGGTCATGGCGTGACGTTCATGGCGGCGATTGCGTCGTCAAGGGCGCGCTGACATAAGCCGCGCCATGTCCATCGTTACCACCGGCACCGACCGCACCATCGCGGCCGCCGACTGCCACGACATGCCGACCCTGAGGGGGCAGATCGACCGCGTCGACCGCGCGCTGCTGAAGCTGATCGGCGAACGCACCACCTATATCGCCCGCGCCGCCGTGCTGAAGGGCGACCGCAATACCGTGCATGACCAGGCACGGATCGAGGATGTGGTGCAGAAGGTGAAATCGCGGGCATCGTCCGAAGGCGTGCCCCCGGCCCTCGCCGAGGCCGTTTGGCGCGAGTTGATCGCGCAATCCATTGCGTTCGAGTTCGAGGAATTCGACGCGAAGCGCTAGGCCGCGAGTTCGGCTTCGATGTCGAGGCAGACATCGGCGAAAGCGGATGAGAGCGTCGCCAGCGCCGCCATGCGGCCGGCCTGATCAGCGAAATTGAAGTGTTCCACCGTGGCGGCGGCTTCTGCCGCCTGCCAGGCGCCGATGCCGCGGGCGGCGCCCTTGATGCCGTGCGCGGTGTCTTTCCACGTCTTGGGATCGTTGGCTTCGGCGAGGATGCCGATGAGCTGGGCCACCTGGGTGCGGAACAACCGCAGCACTTCGCGGATCAGGTCGTGATCGCCGGCGGTGTAGGCATCGAGGTGATTGAAATCGATCGCGCGGGCGGCGTGGGCGGGCATGGCTGGATGGCTCCTTGGGGCGGAGCCTAAGCCATGGTTTGCTTAAGGCGTGTTAACGACGTCGCGACGTGATTGTGACGGCCTGTTCAGGCACGCGCGATCAGACCGACACCACCTGGCGGCCGCCTTCGGTGATCTTGCAGACCAGCCAGTCGGGCTTCAGCGGGTTCTCGAACCAGGGCTTGGCCCAGCCATTGGCGAGGCAGGCGCGGATGATCTTGGGGTCAACAGCCTGTCCGTCATCGTCGAAGAGCGGGAGCTTGCCGCCGGGCTGCGCCAGTGCGCGCTTCAGATAGTTCTTCTGAGCGGCCGTCGGCGCCCAGAGCGCCCGGCCTTCGTCCATCACAGACATGTACAAACCCCACCAAATCGTAGTGCGAGCGGTCTGACGCCGCCGCAATTAACGCCTACGATCCCACAGCCGTGTTAAGATTGACTCAAAGGCCGACACTCGGCAACGCCCGAGTCGTGGAGCGCGAGATGGAATTGAAAGACGTGTCTTCGATGCACATCCCATCGCAGAACGCAGCCGCCCCGAGCGGCGCGCAGACGGGCGCGGCCTTCGCGGACGAGTTTCCCGAGACGCAGCGGCGTTACCAGATGCGCCAGCCGGGCAAGCAGACCTATGTCGCGGCCGCGGTGGTCAGTGCGTTCTGGGTGGGATCGGCGGCAGCGTTCGCGTTCGGCTGGCTGGGCGTCGACGGCGTGCTGGCGCTGCAATGGCCGTGGCTGGCGGGGCTGATCTTCGTCGCCGTGTTCCCGGTGACGTTTGTATGGTTCGCGGCGTATCTGAGCCGCCGTGCCGAAAGCCTGAAGCTCGCCAGCGAAGACCTGATGCAGATCGCGGCGCGGCTGACCGAACCCGAGGGCCATGCGGGGCGCGAGATCACGCGCCTTGGTCGTGCGGTGCGGCGCGAGATCGATGCGCTGAATACGGGACTTGAAGGCGCGCTGCTGCGCGTGCGCTCGCTGGAAGGCTCGATCGCCGAGCGGCTGAGCGCTGTGGAAGAGACGGCGCGCAATCTGGAAGAGCGCGGCGATGCGCTGCGCGCGGCGCTGCGCGAGGAGCGTGAGAATCTGGCGAGCGTGGCGCACACGCTGTCCGCCGACAGCGACCGGATGGGCGAGCATCTGCGCCAGCGCGCCGGAGCGCTGCGCGAGAGCGCGCAGGCGACAGCCGCCGAGATGGCGGCGGCGCAGGAAGCGGTCGACGGGCGCATCGCGGTGCTGGGTGAAGCGCTGCGGCAGGCGGCGATGACGGCGCAGGCCAATGCGCAGACAGCGGACCGGGGCGCGGCCTCGCTGCTGGCGGCGGCAGAGGCGCTGGACGGGCGCATGGAAGCCTATCTGCAGCGCGGCGAGCGGCAGCGGAGCGCGCTGCACGAGGCGGTCAATGCGCTGAAACTGGAGACGCAGGCGCTGGAAAGCGCGCTGGGGCGGAACCTCGACGCGCTGGGCGGGATCGGCGAGAGCCTGTCGGAACAGGCGCGACGGGCCGACCAGGTGGCGAGCGATATCGCGCGGCGCGGCGAGGCGGCATCAGGCTTCCTGGGCGCGCGGGCCGATGCGATCGCCAACGCCTTCGCCTCGCAGGTGGAGCGTCTGGAAGGAACAGCGACCGCAGCCGAAGAGCGGCTGAAAGCGGCGGGCACGGCGGCGGAACATGCGGCCGAGCGCGTGCGGACGACATTTGAACTCGCGACCAAGGGCGCGGCGCTGGCGTCGGAGGCGACCGGCGATGCGGCAGCGTCGGCCATGACGGCGATGAGCTCTGCGCTGGAGACGTTGAACCAGCGCACCGAAGCGGCGCGCGAGGCGGCGGCCCGCGCCGTCGCGGAACTGAAGGCGGAGGCGGAAGCCCTGCCCGCCTTGCTGGCCGAGCGGATCAAGGCGATCCGCGCCGAAGAGCTGGCCGCCATCGGCGCGCCGCCGCCGACACCCGCCTTGCCCTCGCCCGAAGCGGCGGCCGCAGCCGGGGAGAGCCAGACGAGCGACGACGATGGCGCCGCGCCGGACGCAGGCGGCAAGCCGGAATGGTTCGGATTTGCGCGCCGGCTCGCGGGCAAGATCCGCAAGGAGCCGGAAGCGCCGCAGGGCGCGGACTGGCGTCTGGCGACCGCGCTGGCGAATGTCGACGACCGCGACATCCCCCGCCCCGCCGCGCGCAAGGCGCCGCCGCCCAAGCAGCCGATCGATCTTCATTCGGAGGCGCTGCATGTGGTGGAGAAGCTGCAGGCGCTGGCGATCGATCTGGACCGGGCGCTGGGCGACGATCCGGCGCCGGACATGTGGCGGCGCTATATCAACGGCGAGCGCAGCATCTTCACGCGGCGGCTGGTCGCCTCGATCGGGCGCGACGGGGCGGACAAGATCGCGCAGCGTTATGCAGCCGATACCGAATTCCGCCATCACGCCGACCGCTACATGCAGGAGTTCGAGGGCCTGCTGGACGACGCCGCCTCGCGCGACCGCGACCAGATATTGGTCGAGACGTTCCTGACGTCGCAGACCGGGCGGCTGTATCTGCTGGTGGCGGCGGCGACGGGGCGGCTTTAGGCCGTGACGCGGTTGAGCCAGTCGATGAGATTGGCGGCGACTTCGGTTTTGTTCGTCTCATTGAACATCTCGTGCCGGCCGCCGGGGTAGAACTGCGTCTCGACATCGCGGACGCCAGCGTCGCGGTAGCGTTGCGCCAGGATGTTTAGCAGCGCGAGCTTGCCGTTCAACGGATCGTCTTCGCCTGCCAGCAGCAGGATCGGCAATGTGCTGCGCACGCCGGTCGGCGTGACGGTGCGGGCGGCGTTCGCGAAGATGGTGGCGAGGCCTTCGGGGCGGACGGTGAAGCCGCAGAGCGGGTCGGCGATATAGGCGTCGACCTCGGTGTGGTCGCGGCTCAGCCAGTCGAACGGCGTGCGGGCCGGTTCAAAGGGTGCATTGAAAGCATTGTCGAGCTTGACCGCCGCGGGATCGGCGAGCGAGGCGGCGAGCATATCGAGGGCCGAGGAGCCGGAGAGGACGAGGCCGTCGATATCCTGACTGCGGTCGAGCGCGAAGTACTGCGCCGCAAACGAGCCCATCGAGTGGCCGAGCAGGATGAGCGGGAGACCTGGGTGTTCCTCGCGCGCGACGGCGGCGAGCATACCAAGATCGCCGACGACGGCATCGAAGCCGCCGGGGCCGAAATCGCCGAGGCTTGACGCATCCGGACTGGTCGCGCCGTGGCCGCGGTGATCGTTGGCGAAGACGGCGTAGCCTGCAGCGTTCAGCAGCGCCGCGAGACGGCCATAGCGCAGGGCGTGTTCGCCCATGCCGTGTGCGATCTGCACGACGGCGCGCGGGCGCACCGCGCTCCAGCGCCAGGCGGCGATGTGAACGCCATCATGGCTGCGGAAGCGGAAGGCGCCGGGCTTCATCTATTCCTCGACGTAGCGTTTCCGGTCGGCGGCGCCTTCGCGCAGCACCCAGCCGACGGACTGTTTCAGCACCTTGCCCAGCGCCATATCGAAGGCGGCGACGACATCAGGCACGGCGTCGCTGGCCGACTGGATGGTGGCCGCGGCGGTCGTGGAGGCGATGATGCCGCCGCTGGACTGGCGCACCAGTTTCAGCACCATGCGGACAACGACATTGGTGCCGCCGCCGGCGCTGGACACGGCTTCGAACTCACGCAGTTCGGAGGTGAGGATGTAGTCGCCCGAGAGGCCGATGGAGCGGCGGCCGACGCCGACGATCTTGCCGGAGTTCTCGAAGCTCTCGACCATCAGCGTCTGGACCAGCGCCGGAGCGCGGTCGGTCCATTTCACGGCCGGGAAGTACTGGACCTCAAGCTGCGACGGGCGGATGGCGATGCGATCGGTGTTGATGGCGTTGGGCGTGGTGGGTTCTTCCACCACAAGCTGCCAGGTGGCGGCGGGGGCGCCCTCGTCGAAGGTGTTCTTGGGCGAGAGGTCGTAGAGCTGCGGCGGGTCTGAGGCCAGCAGGCTGCAGCCGCTCAAGGCCAGACCGAGCACCAGTGTAAGGCCGAGGGTGATCGGGCGTTTCATCGTCATTTGCCACCCTTGTATTCAGGTGCATCCGTGCCGGTCAGGAAGCCGCCCGGATCGCTTTCGATCTTGGAGAAGGTGCGTTCCAGGGTCGCGGTGAGCTGACGCGCTTCCTGGATGAAGGCCGTGAACGCGGTCAGACCGCCGCGCGCGAAGTCGCGGAAGGCGGGGCGCACGTCGGTGATCATCTTGTCGAGGTCTTCGGCGACTTCCGCGATGCCGGCACCGGCGGATTCGACGGCCTTCAGAGCCGGGCCGATCTGCTGGCTGGTGTCGAGGATGAGCTTGTCGAGATTGGTCGTGATGTCGTCGAGGCGGGCGGAGGCGGTCTCGATCTTCTCCATCACCGCGTCGAGACGGGCGGAGAAGGAGCGGACATTCTCCAGCGTCTCGGCCACCGCCGCGCGGTTCTTGTCAGACAGCAGCGCGTTGCCGCGCGCGAGGAAGCTGGCCGCCGAGGCGAGCAGGTTCGGCGCGGTTTCGGTGATCTGCTGAATGCCGGTAAGGCGGGCCGGGATGATGGCATATTCCTGGCCCTGCTCGGCGACACGCGGCTTGCTGCCCGGAGAGCCGCCGGTCAGCTGGACGATGCCGACGCCGGTGAGGATGCCGCTATCGATGGAGGCTTCGGTGTCTTCCTTGACCGGCGTGTCGGCGGTGAGGCGGATGAGCACGCGCACACGGCGCGGATCGTTCTTGTCGAGATTGACGGCCGTCACCTCGCCGACCTTGATGCCGCTGTAGCGGACCTCGGACGCGACGCCGAGACCGGAGACGCCGCCGTCGAAGACGACTTCGTATTCGTCGTAGCGCTGATCGAAGCTGAACTGCCCGAGCCAGACAAGGAAGACGAACGCCGCGAGCACAGTCGCGAGCGTGAAGGCGCCGATCAGAACGTGGTTGGCTTTGATTTCCATATCAGTCCGCCACCTTATTCCGGCCGTGCTCGACATCCCAAGCGGATGTCGCCGCCCGCGCCCGGGGTCCGTGGAAATATTCGCGAATCCAGGGGTGATCCTGTTGAAGCATCTCTTCCATCGTGCCGGTGACCAGCACCTTTTTTTCGGCCAGCACCGCGATGCGGTCGCAGATCGCGTGCAGGCTGTCCAGATCGTGCGTCACCATGAAGACGGTGAGGCCAAGGGTCTGCTTGAGCTGCAGGATGAGCTGGTCGAAGGCCGCGGCGCCGATGGGGTCGAGGCCGGCGGTCGGCTCGTCGAGGAAGACGATCTCGGGGTCGAGCGACAGCGCGCGCGCGAGGCCGGCGCGCTTGATCATGCCGCCGCTGAGTTCGGAGGGGTATTTCGAACCAGCCTCCGGCGCGAGGCCGACAAGGCCGATCTTGACCGCCGAAATCTGGTCCATGAGGGCTTCGGGCAGGCGGAGATGCTCGCGCATGGGAACTTCCACGTTCTGCGCGACGGTCAGTCCCGAAAAAAGTGCACCCTGCTGGAACAGGACGCCCCAGCGCTGCTCCAGAAGCTGGCGTTCATCGGCGTTCAGCTCGCTGATCTTCTGGCCGAAGACGGTGATCTCGCCCTCGTTCGGCGTGTGCAGGCCGACGATGGAGCGCAGGAGCACGGACTTGCCCGTGCCCGAGCCGCCGACGATGCCGATGACCTCGCCGCGATAGACGTCGAGATCGAGATTTTCGTGCACGACCTGGCTGCCGAACTGGTTCTTCAGCCCGCGCACCTCGATGATGGTTTCGCGCTTCTGTTCGCTCATCGTCACCAGCCCAGATTGACGAAGAGGATGGAGAAGATCGCGTCGGCGATGATGACGACGAAGATGCCCTCGACGACCGACTGCGTCGTGCGCTGACCGACAGATTCGGCGCTGCCGGTCACGCGCAGGCCCTCGAAGCAGCCGATCGCGCCGATCAGGAAGGCGAAGACCGGCGCCTTGATGATGCCGACCCAGAAATGGCGCGGCTCGACCACCTGCTGCAGGCGTTCGACATACATGACGGGCGAGATGTCGAGCGAGGCGACCGCCACCACGCCGCCGCCGACGAGACCGGCGAGGCCCGACAGGAAGCCCAGCAGCGGCAGGGTGATGACCAGCGCCAGGATGCGCGGCACGATCAGCATCTCGACCGGGTCGAGGCCGAGCGTGCGCATGGCATCGAGCTCCTCGCGCATCTTCATCGAGCCGATCTGCGCGGTGAAGGCGCTGCCCGAACGGCCGGCGACCAGAATGGCGGTCAGCAGGATGCCGATCTCGCGCAGGAACGAGATGCCGATGAGATCGACGGTGAAGATCTGCGCGCCAAAACGCTGAAGCTGCTCGGAGCCCTGATAGGCGAGCACGGCGCCGATCAGGAAGGACATCAGCATCACGATGGGCACGGCGTTGAGGCCGGTTTCCTCCATGTGATGGACGAGCGAGGTGAAGCGCAGGCGCGCAGGCTTCAGGATCGTGCGGAAGAAGGTGTAGATGACGAGGCCCATGAAGCCGATGGCGTCACGGGCGCCGTCCTTGACATGCAGCATCGCGCGGCCGGCACGATCGAGCATGACGATCAGCGGACCGGGCTTCTGGTTGCGGCGCTTGTCGGGCTTGGGCTCGGCCTTCCGGACCGCCTCGAACAGCGACATCTGGTCGTCCGAGCCGCCCTGAATCGTGACCGAGGCGCCGCCCTCCTCCGCCGCCATGCGGGTGCGGTCGAGCAACCAGGCGCCGGTGGTGTCGAAATGCGAGATGCCGGACAGGTCGAAGGTCAGCGCGCCGCCGGAAAATTCCAGCGCATTCAACTGCTTATCGAGCGCGAGAGCGTGCTTGATGGTCCACTCGCCGGACAGGCGCAGGACTGCCCCCTCGAGCCGGGCGGCCCCCGGTTCTGCCCGGTCGGTCTCTTGAGGCGCGCGGCGGTTCATCCTGTGGGGAGGTGACAGGGAGTGCGGCACAGCGTCAAGACCGCAGCCATGCGCTTGACGGGAACGGTTAAGCGGTTGAACTGCAAGGCGTGTTCCGGCGTTTCTCGTTCCCGCTCCGCATCCTGCCCTACGCCATCGTGCTGGCGGTGGGGGCACTGGTGGCGTTCGACCCGGCCAAGATTCTGTCACAGGCCCGTGACCGGATCTTCGACGGCTATCAGCGCCTGTCGCCACGGGTCTATGTCGACCCCGCCTCGGTCGGTTTTCCGGGCGTTCTCTACGTCGATATCGACGATTCCAGCCTGGCGAAGCTGGGCCAGTGGCCCTGGCCGCGGACCCTGCTGGCGACGCTGATCGAGCGGCTGGATGAGGCCGGGGCGAAGGTGATCGCCTTCGATATCGTGTTCGCGGAGGCTGACCGCGCCTCGCCCGCCGAGGTGACGCGGACTTGGCCCCAGGGGGAACCCTACGATTCGGCGCGCATCGCCCTCGCCGCCCTGCCCTCCAACGACCAGACACTGGCCGAGGCCATGCGGGCGGCGACCACGGTGACGGGATTCGTGCTGGGCGAGGAAAGCGTCGCCCGGACGCCGGCGCTGAAGCAGGGCTTTGCGGTCGCCGGCAATCTGAAGCCCGCCGGCTTCGTGCCCGGCTACGGCGGCGGTTCTGCCCCCATCGCGGTGCTGGAGGAGGCGGCCAAGGGCAATGGCTCGCTGAACGTCGTGCCGGATGGCGACGGCATCATCCGGCAGGTGCCGATGCTCGTGTCGCTGAACGGGACGATCTACCCCTCGGCGATGGTCGAGGCGCTGCGGCTTGCGGCGAGCCCGAGCAATCTGGCGGTGAAGACAAGCGGTGCGTCTGGCGAAGCGGCCTTCGGCGCATCGACCGGCATCGTCGCAGTGAAGGCCGGCAAGTTCGTGATCGAGTCCACGGCCAACGGATCGCAATACCTCCATTTCACGCGGCACGAGCCGCGGCGAAAACTGAGCGCTGCCGAGGTGATCGCGGGCACGGCCGATATGTCGCGCGTCAAAGGGGCGATCGTGTGGATCGGGACCAGCGCGGCGGGACTGAAGGATCTGCGCACGACGCCTCTGGAGCCTGCGGCGGTCGGCGTGGAAATCCAGGTGCAGGCGACGGAAACGGCCCTGCTGGGAGCGGCGCTGAAGCGCCCTGACTTTGCGCGCGGTGCGGAGTTCGTGTTCGTCATCGTGCTGGGCATGGTCATCGCCTTCCTTGCGTTGCGGGCGAGCGCCTATTGGATCGGCGTGCTGGCGGCGGTGGCGGCGATCGGTGCGGTCGGCGTTTCGTGGTGGGCGTTCGCCTATCAGAACTGGCTGCTGGACCCCGTGGGGCCTTCGTTGGCGGGGTTCGCGGCGTTCGTGGTCGGCGCACTGGTGCGGTTCAGCGAGACCGAGGGCGAGCGCAGCCATATCCGGCGCGCGTTCTCGCAATACATCTCAGAAGACGTGGTGGATGAGATTGCCGAGCGACCCGGACAGCTGAAGCTGGGCGGTGAGGCGCGGACCATGACGATCATGTTCTGCGACCTGCGCGGCTTCACAGCGATTTCGGAGCGCTACAAAAGCGATCCCGAGGCCCTGACGCAGCTGATCAACCGGGTGCTGACACCGCTGAGCCGGGCGGTGATCGCGCACAAGGGCACGATCGACAAATATATCGGCGACTGCGTGATGGCGTTCTGGAACGCGCCGCTGGACGACCCCGACCATGCCGCGAACGCCGCTGCCTGTGCGCTGGACATGGTGCGGGAGATGGATGCGCTGAATGCCGAGCTGCAGGCCGAAAGGCGCGATGCGCCGCAAATCCGCGTCGGCATCGGCATCAATACCGGGCAGGTTGTGGTCGGCAATATGGGATCGGACCTGCGCTTTGACTATTCGGTGCTGGGCGATGCGGTGAACCTGTCAGCGCGCGTCCAGTCGTATTCGGGCAATTACGGCGTCGATACGGTCGCCGCCGAGGACACGGCGGCTGCCGCGCCCGACTATGCCTGGCTGCGCGTCGACCGCATCACGGTGAAGGGCAAGGCGCATCCCGCCGACCTGTTCGTGCTGGCGGGTAACGCATCGATGACCGAGACGGATGCGTTCCGGCGTGTGAAGGCGGCGCATGCCCGCCTGTTCGCCGCAATTCTGTGGCGCGACTGGGACGGGGCCGAGGCCGAGGCGCACGATCTGGCGGCCTGGAGCCCACTGGGGCGGAGCCTGTACGAGCTACACCTGAAACGCATCGCACATTGGCGGGCCAATCCTCCCGCCGAGGGGTGGGAGGGCGAGTGGCTGGCCGACGCGAAGTGATCGACACGAATCGGCCGCATCTCTACGACTCCCTTCAGCCATGACACTGCTTCGCACCATCGCGCTGATGCTGGCGCTGGCCGCCCCCGCGGCGGCGCAGGACGCCGACGAGGCGCCCGAGGACGCGGCCGTCGAAGAGACCGGCACGTCGGGCAAGGCCTATGAGGCGTTCCTGGGCGGACGCTATGAGGAAGCCATCGCCATCTGGCTGCCGCTTGCCAATGCCGGCGATGCGGCGGCGCAGTTCAACATGGGCGTCATGTACGCCAACGGCCTTGGCGTCGACCGCGACATGGGCGTCGCCATGGACTGGTGGGAAGCCTCGGCCCGGCAGCTGCATGTGCGCGCCGCGCACAATCTGGCGCTGGCGATGCTGGCGGGAGAGCCGCGCGACGGCAGCCGCGAGGGAGAAGAGCCCGACACGACGGCAATCCTGCGCTATCTGAAGATCGGAGCCGACGCGGGCTATCCCAACTCGGAGTACACGCTGGGCAAGCTGTATGCCGAGGGCGTCGGCGTCGAGAAGGACCCGCGCCGCGCTGCCGAATTGTTCCTGAGCGCGAGCATCAAGGGTTTCGCCAAGGCGCAATACAATCTGGGCAAGATCTATCGCGATGGCACCGGCATGAAGGCCGATAGCGGCCTGTCGCTGTTCTGGTTTGCAGAAGCGGCCGAGCGAGGCCACCCCCGCGCGCAGGACCGCATGGCGCATCGCCGCCTGTCGGGTGAAGGCGTGCCGCAGGATGATGTCGAGGCGCTGAAATGGTCGATCCTCGCGGCCGCGCAGGGCGTGGAAAGCTCGCAGACTCTCCGCTTCAAGCTGGCGACGTCGATGACGAATACCGAGATCGCGGAGGCCGAGAAGCGCGCGGCTGAGTTCGCGCCGCGCAAGGGCCCGGTCCTGAACCTGCCGCGCGCACCGGAAAATTGATGCCGCCGCCGCTGCCAAATGTGACGCTTGCAGTCCGGCGCGAAAGCTGGCCGCTGGCGCGACCGTTCGCCATCTCGCGCGGCGTGAAGACCGCTGCCGACGTGATCGTCGTCGAGGCGACATTTGAAGGTTTTACCGGACGAGGCGAATGCGTGCCCTATGCGCGCTATGGGGAGACGCTGGAGAGCGTCGAGGCTCAACTCAGTCTCGCCTCGCATCCCGACGAATTGCCACCAGGCGCTGCGCGCAATGCCCTCGACTGCGCGCTGTGTGACCTGCAAGCCAAGATGTGCGGCGCGCCGGCGTGGTACATGCAGTGGCTGGACGAGCCGACGCCCAAGGTGACGGCCTATACGATCAGTCTCGATACACCCGACGGCATGGGGCGTGCGGCGGCAGAGGCCGCAGACCGGCCTTTGCTGAAGCTGAAGCTTGCCGCTGCCGATCCCGTGGCCTGTGTCGCCGCCGTGCGCGCGAACGCGCCGCGCGCGCGTCTCATAGCCGATGCCAATGAGGGGTGGAGCTTCGCCCAGCTGAAGGACATCGCGCCCGAACTGGCGCGGCTGGGCGTCGAACTCGTCGAACAGCCGCTGCCGGCAGGGGCCGACGAGGACCTACGGGGATGGCAGAGCCCGATCACGCTCTGCGCCGATGAGAGCTTCCACGTGATGGAAGACCTCATCGGGTTGAGGGATCGCTATGGCGCGGTGAATGTGAAGCTCGACAAGACCGGCGGTCTGAGCGCAGCCGCGATTGCGGTGAAGACGGCTCAGGCGATGGACCTGAAAGTCATGGTCGGCTGCATGGTCGGCACCTCGCTGGCGATGGCTCCGGCGACGATGCTGCTCGCCTATGCGGACTATGTCGATCTTGACGGTCCGCTGCTGCTGAAAGAGGACCGGCCGCACGGCATCCGGTTCGAGGGCAGCCTCATGCACCTGCCGGAACCCGCGCTTTGGGGATGAATTCGGCGGGTTCCGCGAAACTCAAGGCCCGCCATTTCGTTACCAAGATGCCCCTTGCCAAGCGGCAGATCGGGCGTATCCTTTTCAGACTGAATTTTGAGAGGAGTGGACTCCCATGCAGCAGAAGAAATCGTGGGCGAAGCCCAAAGCGGTCGAGACTCATGCCGCCATGGAGATCAACTGCTACGTCTCCTGCACGCTGAAAAAGTAGGACAGCGGAGACAGTCAGGCATCCTTCATGCGGCTCCTGGTTCTGGGTTCCGGGGCCGGCGGAGGACTCCCGCAATGGAATGCGCTCAATGAGAACGGGCGGGCCGCCTTCGGGCGCGACCCGCTCGTTCCATTTCGGAGCCAGTGTTCGCTGGCCGTCAGCGTCGACGGCCAGAGCTGGGCGATCCTCAACGCCGCGCCGGACCTTCGGCAGCAGATCATCGACAATCCCGCGCTGCATCCAAAGACGGGGCCGCGCTCATCGCCCATTCGCGCAGTGTTGCTGACCGGCGCCGAGATCGACCAGGTGGCAGGGTTGCTGACCCTTCGCGAGCGGCAGGCGTTTGACCTGTGGGGAAGCGGGCCAACGCTGGCGGCGCTGAGCATGAATCCGATTTTCGAGGCGCTGTCGCCGGAGCATGTGACGCGGCGCGCAGTGACGCCGGGAGAAGTGTTCGAGCCCCTG
>Ga0075160_10001848_pt1 | contig 12842 bp, 12 predicted proteins | sample JI91814C2DNA_FD_70969 | JGI IMG/M metagenome (GOLD analysis project Ga0075160, IMG submission 70969) | Wastewater effluent complex algal communities from Wisconsin, to seasonally profile nutrient transformation and Carbon sequestration -... | ecosystem: Engineered > WWTP > Effluent > Algae...
GTCTGGGCGGCGCTTGCATCCTGGCTGCGGCCCTGCTGTCGGCGCTCGAGCGCCCCAGGCGGGCTACTATAGAAACTTGAATTCACCGAGAGGATCTGCGCCATGGCACACAGCGTTTATGACTTCCAGGCGGTCTCCATTGCTGGCGAGCCGGCCGATTTGGCCAGCCAGCGTGGCAAGGTCCTGCTGATCGTCAACACCGCCAGCGCTTGCGGCTTCACGCCACAGTTCGAGGGCTTGGAGACCCTTTGGAAACGTTACCGCGATCAAGGCCTGGTGGTGGTGGGTTTCCCGAGCAATGAATTCGGCGGCCAGGACCCCGGCGAGAACAGCGAAATCGCCTCCTTCTGCCAGCTCAACTACGGCGTCAGCTTTCCGATGATGGCCAAGGTCAAGGTCAACGGTGCCGAGGCCCACCCGCTGTGGCAATGGCTGAAGTCCGAGAAGCCCGGTCTGCTCGGCACCGAGGGCATCAAATGGAATTTCACCAAGTTCCTGGTCGGCCGCGACGGCCAGGTGCTCAAGCGTTATGCCCCCAACGATGCGCCCGAGAAAATGAGCGCCGATATCGAGGCGGCGCTCAAGGCCTGATTTCAGCTCAAGAGGCCTGTTCGTCAGGCCCGACCTGCTCGCGCAAGCGCCGGCGTATGCGCGACAGCGCCACATCGGTGATGCCCAGATAGCTGGCCAGCTGGCGTTGCTTGAGGCGCGGCGCCAGTTCGGGCTCCTCCGCCAGAAAGCGCTGGTAGCGTTGGGCGGCGTCCAGCATCAGCCATTGCTGCTGACGCGCCGTCAAGCGCTGGACTTGGGCGCTCAAGCCCTGCCAGAGCAGTTCGGCCAAGCCCGGTTCCTCTGCCTGCCAACGCTGCAGCGCGGCATACGGCAGCACGCACAGCCGGCTCGGCTCCAGTGCCTCCAAGCTGAGCGCGCTGGGTTGCGGTACACCGGGCAGACCCAGCCACTGCTGTTCGGGATAGAAGGCGTGGTTGCGTTCGCGGCCGGCGGCGTCAAGAAAGCTGGCGCGCAGCAGGCCGTGCTCGACCCACCAGAGCGCTGGAGGCGTTTCCCCCGCGCGCAGCAAGACCTGACCCCGCTGCAGCTCCAGGCGCGGCAGGGCGGCCCAGCGCGCGATGCGTTCGGGCGACTGCTGCAAATGGGCCAGCAAGGCCGGGCCGCAAATCGGGCAGGGCGGGGTGGTTTCGGAACTGGACATGAACCGAGGTTAATGCAAGAGGCCGCCGCGGGCCTCAGCATGGCGACATGATGATGACTCGCAAACCTGGCAACACCGCGCCCCGGCCTCACCGCTTGGCTTGGCTGCAACAACTCAACTGGCCCCACCTGCTCTTGCTGGCCAGTCTGCCACCGGCCGTCTGGGCCCTGCGCGGCTGGCCGCATGAGCAAGTGCTGGCCTTGCTGGGGCTGGCGGCCCTGGCCTGGCTGATGCTGGCCGAGCGCTTGTGGCCGCTGCGTAGCGACTGGCAGGCGCAAGGCCCGGAGCTGGCGCGTGATGGGGGCTTTCTGGGCCTCAATGCCCTGGTGGACAGCGGCAGCGCCTGGGTGGTGACGGCTCTGGTCCTGCGCTGGAGCCCGGGTCCTGGCCTCGGGCTGGCTGAGCTTTCGCCCTGGTTGGCCCTGCCACTGGCCATCGCCCTGGGCGAGCTGGGGCCTTTTGCTTTGCATCGTTGGGCCCATCGCCATGAGTGGCTGTGGCGCTTCCACGCCCTGCACCATCAGCCGGCCAAGCTCAATGCCGCCAATGCCGTGCTGGCGCACCCGCTCAATGCCGCCTGGAACCAGGTCGCGCGCCTGCTGCCCTGGCTGCTGCTGGGCTTCAGTGCCGAGGTCGTGCTGTGGGCGGCCGTGTTCATGCAGGTGCAGGGCTTGGCCGTGCACGCCAATCTGCGTGGCAGTCTGGGGCCTTTGAACTGGCTGATCGGCAGTGCCGAGCTGCATCGCTGGCACCACAGCGTGATCGAGGCCGAGGCGCACAACTACGGCACCGCCATCCCCTTGTGGGACCAGCTCTTCGGCAGCTTTGTGCACCGGCCCGGTCAGGCGCCGGCGCGCCTGGGCCTGTTTGCCGGCTCGGCGCCGCTGAGCTGGTTGCCGGCCTGCTGTCGTGACTAGCTTCGTACCCGCACATGCAGCTGGCCGTAGCTGCAGCGCAGCCGACCCTCGGCCTGCGCTTGCTGCAACAGTTGGTTGACGGTCTGGCGCGAGAGATTGGCCAAGGCCGCCAACTCGGCCTGGGTGGCGCGCAGGGTCTGCCAACCTTGCGCGTCTGCGGGGCCAGCCGCACGATCGCGGCGCAGCTGGCTCAGGGCCAGAGCAAAACGCTCGGGCGCGCTGCGGTGGCGCGAAGCTTCCAGCAGGCGCAGCGTGCCGTCGTAGCGCCGCGCGAACTCAGCCATCAGGGCGCGGGCGAAGCCAGGCCAGTGCTCCATCAGCAAGGCATAGGCTGTCTGGCCGATCACCAGCACCTGGCTGCTCTGCGTGACCAGGGCTTCATAACTGGCCGCTTGGCCGGCCGCAAAAGCGGCCAGGCCAAAGAGGCGCGGCGGCTGCACCAGCTCCAGCACCGAAACCGTGCCGTCCAAACCGGTGAAGCGCGCCTCGACTTCGCCGGACACCAAGCCGTAGAAGGCGGTGGCCGGCTGGCCTTGCGCGAACAGGCTGCGGCCCGGCGCCAGGCGACGCAGGCTGACGCTGCCCCGCAAGGCATGTTCGGGCATGCGCGCCGCATCCAGCTCGGGGAAGTTGGCGCTGAGCAGGGTTTGCAGCAAGGCGTTGCTGCCAGACAGTCGCTCCATGGTTGTGTGTGCTGGCAAATTGTCGGGTGCCTGACATTGTGCCGGCGCCTGGGCGCCTAAGCTGCAAGCCATGGAAGATCTATCGAGTTCCGATCTGCAAGCCTGGGCCCAGCAGTACCGTCAGTTCGCCGCCCAGGAATGCACCGAAGACCCGCTGTATGTGGCGCTCTGCCTCTGCGTGGCTGAATCTCCCGAGCTGCTGGCTTTGATGTCTCATGCACAGGCTTGCCAGGCCCGGCCCAATCTGCTGTTGGCGGCTTTGCATGAGCGGGTGCTGGCGGGCGTGCGCCATGCGCTGGCCGCCTACTACCCCAGTGTCGGTGGCCAGCGCCGGCCTGATGCCGCGCTGGCTGCCTGCCTCCTCGAATTCGTGCGCGCCGAGCGGCCGCAGTTGCTGGAACTGCTACGCCTGCGCAGCACCCAGACCAACGAAATCGGCCGCTGCGCCGTGCTGTGGCCAGCGCTCAGCGCCATTGCCGCCCAGACCGGCTGTCAGGACCTGGCTCTGTTCGATTTCGGCTGCAGCGCCGGGCTCAATCTGGGCGTCGATGCCTACCGCTACGACTACGGCCGCTTCCAGCTTGGCGCGCCGGCCGCTGCCGATCCGCCGACCGTGGCCTGCCAGTGGCGCGGTCGCGAAACGCCGCCCAGGGTGACCTGGCGCCTGAGCGCGCGGCTGGGCGTGGACCTCGCCGCTGTCGACGTGCAGGACGAGGCCTCCGTGCGCTGGCTGCGCGCCTGCCTGTGGCCCCATGACCGCGCCCGGGAGCAGCGCCTGGACCGGGCTCTCGCCCTGGCGCGTGCATCTCAGCACCCGGTGAAGTCGGCAAAGCAGGGACTGGATGTATTGGTCACCTGGCTGGACACGCTGCCGGCAGGTGTGCAGCCGCTGCTGTTCAACAGCTGGGTGCTGACCTATTTCAATGACGCAGGACTGGCCGCTCACCGAGCCCAGGTTGAGGCGCTGATGCGCCGCCGCGGTCTGCTCTGGCTCAGTGCCGAAACAGCGGCCTTGCGTCCACCGGGCATGGCGACGCCGCCAGGACCAACCGGCGAATCGGCCGACACGGCCACACTCTGGACCTTGCAATGGGCCGAGGCCGGCCGGTTGCAGCAGCGCGCTCTGGCCTGGTCGCATGCGCATGGCCATTGGGTTCACTGGCTGGATTGAGCCAGATCCGGCACCGACGCCCCCCGCCTGAGCCCACATCTTCAGGCATGATCCAGGCTCTTCCACACAAGGCAGGGCGTGGCTGATGGGGCAGACGGCGGGCTGGTGGCTCCGAGCGAAGGCTTGGGCGCATGTCGATGCGACCCTCGCGCGTGGCTTGTTGTGGCGACTCAGCCTGGCCCTGATCTTCAGCATGCTGGGCCTGACCCTGCTGGTCGATCATTTCAGCCGGCGCGAAGTTGAAGCCAAGGCATTGGATGAGTTGCGCAGCACCGTGATCGAGCGTGCGCGTGCCAGTGGCGAGGACTTCGCTCTCGCCGAGCGCCATGTCGAGCTGCTGCGGGCCGAGTATCTGCGTCGCCTGGCCGCGCCGCGGCCGCCGGGATGGCAGGCGCAGTTCCGGCGCTGGTTCGCGCGCTCGCCCGACCGCTTGCTGCGCCTGCGCCCCGAACTCGACGACCACCGCCGCCGGCCCAGTGTCTATTTGCGCCCGCAGGCCGAGCTCGATGACAGCCTGATGTGGCAGACCTTGATCGCCTTCGAACTGCTCCAAGAATGGGGGCCGCCGCTGACAGCGCGCTACTACTCGGCCTATTTCGACCTGCCGGGCAAGGGCCTGATCATGTTCTCGCCCTCGGTCAACTGGGGCGCGGAAGCCACGCCCGAGACCAACAACTTCGACTACCCGCCGGTGGCCGGGGCCTCGCCCGAGAACAACCCGGGCCGCGCCAATCGCTGGACCCCGGTTTATTACGACGACAAGGCCCGCATCTATATGGTCTCCACGGTGCTGCCCATCGATCTTGAGGGGCAGTGGGTGGCCTGCGTCTCGCAGGACGTCTCGGTCGCCAGTCTGCTGAAAAGAACCGTCAGCGACAGCGCACCTGGCACCTACAACCTGATCCTCAGCCGGGACGGACACCTGATCGCCCACCCGGGCTTTGCCGCGCGCATCGAGGCGGCGCAAGGCAATCTCAAACTTGATCAGCTGCGCGACCCACTGCTCGACGAAATCGCCGCGCTGGCGCCTCTGGGCGAAGGCCAAGCTCGCGTCAGTGCCAGCCGCGACGGCCGCCACTTGCTCGGTGTGGCCCGCATCCAGGGGCCGGACTGGCTGTTCGTGACGGTCTATCCACGTGCGCTGCTGGACGCCGGCATCGCCCGCAGCAGCGAGACCATCCTGATGGTTGCGGCCGTGGCCCTGGCGGTGCTGATGAGTCTGCTGGGCTGGATCGTGCGGCGCCAGATCAGCCGTCCGATTGCCGAGCTGCAGAGCGCGGTACAGGGTGTGGCGGCGGGTCAGTTCAAGGTGACCTTGCCTCAAGCACGCGAAGATGAGTTGGGCGAGTTGGGCCGCAGCTTTGAGCACATGGGCGCCGAGCTGGCACGGCGTGAGGCGCGTTTGACGCGCGACGCTCTGGCCTTGCAAGAGGCCCGCGACCTGTTGGAGAGTCGGGTGGGGGAGCGCACCGCCGAGCTTCATGCCAGCAACAGCGAACTGGTGCTGGCGCTGGACGACCTCGGCAAGACCCAGAGCAGCCTGCGCCGCGCCGAGCGGCTGGCCAGCCTTGGTCGCCTGGTGGCCGGCGTGGCCCATGAAATGGGCACGCCGATCGGCAATGCCCGGCTGGCAGCCACCACCCTGGCCGCCGAGGCTGAGCAGATGGAGGCAGCCGTGCAGGCGGGCTTGCGCCGTTCCCAGCTGATGAAGTTTCTCCGCCATGTCAGCAGCGGCAGCCACATCCTGCAGAGCAATTTGGAGCGAGCCAGTGACTTGCTGCAAAACTTCAAACAGGTGGCGGTCGATGGCAGCAGTGCACAGCGCCAGTGCTTCGATCTGGGCGGGCTAGTGAGCCAGGTCTTGTCGAGTCTGGAGCCGACACTCAAGCGCCTTCCCTTGCGCGTCGAAGTGCACATTCCGGATGGGCTAGACCTGGACAGCTACCCCGGCGCCTTGGGACAGGTGCTTGCCAACCTGATCCAGAACGCGGCCGTTCATGCCTTCGAGGGGCGCGAGCAGGGCCAGGTGGAAGTTCTGGCCGACTGCCCCGATGCCGAGCATGTGCGCCTGCGCATTCGCGACGATGGCTGTGGCATCCCAAGCGAGATCCAGTCGCGTGTCTTCGACCCCTTCTTCACCACCCGCATGGGCCGCGGTGGTACCGGTCTGGGCCTGAACATCAGCCACAACCTGGTCAGCAATGTGCTCTGTGGCGAGATCCATCTGCACAGCGAGCCCGGTGCGGGCAGCTGCTTCGAGCTGCTGCTGCCGCGGGTGGCGCCCAGCCAGGCGGAGGCAGAGACTTTACCGCTGCCCCTGAGCCAGTACGCGGAGCTGGACAGTTCAGGGCCCGACGTTCAAGCCTCGGACCAGCGCAAGCCCTGAGCCGGCCCCAGCTGCCCCAGACGGTTGACCGCCTGAAGCACCAGGCCTTGCACTCCGCGGGCCGGAAGGCGAAGCTCCGCGCTGCCGTCGGCCTGGCTGCCGATCAGGCGGGCGCTCCAGCCCTCTGCGCGCTGGATCTGCAGCCAGTAGCGCCAGGCAGCACCTGCGCCTGGCGGGCTGGCCCGCGCAGCGATGCGAATGGCCAATATGGGCTCGCCCTCGTGCTCGCCGTCCTGTTGGCAACTCCAGCGCAGGGCTGCAAAGTCGGGTTCTGCGGCGCCCAGCCAGGGCGTGGCCGGCACCAGCGCCGCCTGCGGGTAGCTGTGTTGACGCAGGGTGTCGGCCAGGCCGCGGCGGTTTTGGGCCAGGGCCACCATGCTGAAGTGGGCATGGCCGCTGCCAGGTCGGCGTTCGCGCAACAGTGCGATCTGCTGCACCAGTTCCTCGACCGGCCAGCTGTCGGCCTTGTCCGTGACCTTGCTGCTGAACAGGCCGGGCCAGATGTGGCGGCCCAGCGGGTTCTGGCCGTGCCAGTAGTCGAGCAGTGACCCGAAGGCTTGAGCCTTCTGCGCGATCGGCCAGTAGAGCTGCGGCACAAGGTAATCGACCCAACCCTCGGCCAGCCAGCGTTCGACATCGGCGTACAGCTTGTCGTACTGACTGAAACCGGCGATGCCTTCGGGCCTCAGGGCCGGTTTGCCGATGCCAAAAGGGCTGATGCCGAAGCGAACTTCGGGGCGCAGCGCGCGCGCGGTTTGTTGCAGGCGCTGCACCAGCTGATCGACGTTCTGGCGCCGCCAGTCGTTGCGGCCCAGCGTGCCGCCGCCTTCGCGATAGCGGCTCCAGCTGGGCTCGTCCGGGAAGTCCAGCTCGCGGCCGTTGCTGTCATTGACCGGGTAGGGGTAGAAGTAATCGTCCAGGTGCAGGCCGTCGATGTCGTAGCGGCGTAGCAAGTCTTCCACCACGGCCAGGGTGTGCTCGGCGGCTGCGGGTTCGCCGGGGTCGATCCAAAGCTGGTCGCCATAGCGCCGTACCCACTGGGCTTGGCTGCGGCTCAGATGCTGGGCGGCCGGTGCGCTGCTGGCCTGGCTCTGGCGAGCGCGAAAGGGGTTGAGCCAGGCATGCAGCTCCAGGCCGCGCCGGTGGGCCTGTTCGACCCAGAAGTGCAGGGGGTCGTAGAAGGGTTCGGGGGCCAGGCCCTGGCTGCCGCTGAGGTACTCGCTCCAGGGTTCCAGGCGCGACTCGTAGAGCGCATCGGCGCTGGGCCGCACCTGCAAGATCACGGCGTTCAGCTTCAGTTGCGCGGCCAGGTCGAGCAAGGCCAGGGCTTCGGCCTGCTGCTCGGTGCTGCTCAGACCTTTGCGGCTGGGCCAGTCGATATTGGCCACAGTCGCGACCCAGACGGCCCGGAACTCGCGCGGCACTGGCGGCGCCAGGGCCACCAGCTCAGGCGCACTGCGCAGGCCCGGCACGTCGGTCAGCGGGCCACGCAGCGGCGTTTCGGCACAGCCGCTCATGCCCATGCCTGTGCCCAGGCCCAGCCCCAAGACCGGGCCCAGACCGCCGGCGAGCAGCAGGCGTCGCTTCATGCCTCGGCCTTTTTGCCGAAGTCAGCCGGGATCTTGAGCAGGGCCGCCATGGCAAACGAGGGCAGGGTGGCGACCAATACCCAGATGAAGAAGGCGGTGTAGCCAAGTTGGTCTTGCAGCCAGCCGCTCCACATGCCGGGCAGCATCATGCCCAGGGCCATGAAGCCGGTGCAGATGGCGTAGTGCGCGGTCTTGTGCTCGCCCTCGGCCACCAAAATCATGTACATCAGGTAGGCGGTGAAACCGAGTCCATAACCAAACTGTTCCACGGCCAGGGCAGTGCTGATCAGCCACAGATTGGCCGGCAGCCAGAGCGCCATGGCCAGGAAGGCGATATTGGGCACATGCATGGCCAAGACGAGCGGCCAGAGTGCGCGCTTGAGGCCCACACGCGAGATCACCCAGCCGCCGACCAAGCCGCCCAAGGTCAGGGCGGTCAGGCCCACGGTGCCATAGGCGATGCCCACTTGTTTGGTACTCAAGCCCAGGCCGCCCTGGGCCGGTGGGTCGAGCAGAAAAGGCGTGGCCAGCTTGAGCAGCTGGGCCTCGGGAAAGCGGTAGAGCAGCAGAAAGCCGAGGATCACCCAGATGCCAGGCTTCTTGAAAAAGAGCGCGAAGACGCGCAGGAATTCAGGCAGCAGCTGGGCTGCTTGCACGCCCGAAGGCTGGTCGCTGGCCGGGCGCGGCAGGCTGAACAGGCTGTGCCACAGGGCCAGCAGGCCGAACAGCACGGCCAGCACGCCGAACACCCAGGACCAGGCCGTGACCATGCTGCCCGTGCGCTCCTGCAGCTCGCCGGCCAGGTAGACCAGGCCGCCTTGGCCACCGATATTGGCCAAGCGGTAGAAGGTGGAGCGCACGCCGACGAAGGCCGCCTGGCTGCGCTGTGGCAAGGCCAGCATGTAAAAGCCGTCGGCAGCGATGTCATGCGAGGCCGAGGCAAAGGCCATCAGCCAGAACAGGGCCAGCGTCATCTGCAGTGCCCGCTCGCCGGGGATCGTCAAGGCCACGCCGGCCAGGGCTGCGCCGATCAGGAACTGCATGGCGCCGATCCAGCGTCGTTTGGTGCCCAGCAGCTCCACCAGGGGCGACCACAGCGGCTTGATCACCCAAGGCAGGTAGAGCCAGCTGGTGTAGAGCGCGATGTCGGTGTTGTTGAAACCCAGGTTCTTGTACATCACCACCGACAAGGTCATCACCACCACATAGGGCAGGCCTTGGGCGAAGTAGAGCGAAGGGATCCAGAGCCAAGGTTGACGGGGGCGGGGCGGTTCGTGCGGGCGAGAGGCGGTCATGCGGGCGAACGATCAGAGCAAATGGCGGAGGAAGGCGCGGGTTCGGGTGTGGCGGGCTTGCCGGGGTGCATTGCAGCAGCTCAGCGCACGCTGCTCATTATCTTGGTGCGGGGCGGCGTGAGCCGGTGCCGCGGGCGCAGACAAACCCTGTCCTGGCATGGCCTGGCGGCCCCCCCGCCCTGGAACCCTGAAAAAACTTTGAGCCATGCTGTAAGGCCAGGTCCCCGGGGCGCGACAGAGGCAGGACAGGATGATCTGTCGAACCCCACCTTTACCAGGAGCTTTCCATGAACCCCAGCACCATCAAGACCGGTTTGAGCGTTGCCACGGCCGCTGCCGCCCTGTTCGCCAGCGCTGCTTTCAGCCCGGCCGCTCAAGCCGCACCGGCCGATGACGGCATGGTCAAGTGTTCCGGCGTCAACAGCTGCAAGGGCAGCTCGGAATGCAAGACCGCCAAGAGCGCCTGCAAGGGCCACAACAGCTGCAAGGGCCAGGGCTGGGTCTCGAAGAAGACGGCCGATGAATGCAAGGCCGCCGGCGGCACGGTGCTGAAGTAAGCCGCAGCGCCGTCGAATGAAGGCCCGCCCTGCCATGAGTGCTTCCTCGTTGTTGGCACCGCTCCGCGGGCCGGCCTCTGCATCCATCCAGGGCTTCGGCCTGGGCCTGCGCAGCGAACATTACGCCGCGCTGGCCCAGGTGCAGTCGCCCAGTCGGCGGCCCGACTGGCTGGAGATCATTTCCGAGAATTACATGGTGCCCGGCGGTCCGCCGCTGCAGCATTTGGACCGCTTGCGGCGTGACTACCCCATGGTCATGCACGGCGTGTCCTTGTCGATTGGCAGCAGCGACGCGCTGAATCGGGCCTATTTGCGCGAGCTCAAGGCCCTGGCCGAACGCATTGAGCCGGCCTGGTTGTCCGATCACCTGTGCTGGACCGGTGTTGACCACCAGCAACTGCACGACCTGCTGCCCATGCCCTACACCGAAGCGGCCTTGCGCCACCTGCTGCCGCGCGTGGCTGAGGTGCAAGACTTTATGCAGCGGCCGCTGCTGCTGGAGAACGTGTCCAGCTATGTGCGCTTTGCCGGCGACGAGATGAGCGAGGCCGAGTTTGTGGCCGAGCTCCTGCGACGCAGCGGTTGTGGCCTGCTGCTCGATGTCAACAATGTCTACGTTTCCAGCCGCAACCACGGCTTCGAGCCCCGCGACTACATCGACCGCATGCCGCCCGGCCAAGTGATGCAGATCCACTTGGCCGGCCACGAGCAGCGCGGTGACTTGCTGGTGGACACCCATGACCAGCCAGTCTGCGAGGCCGTGTGGCAGCTCTACGCCTACACCTTGCAGCGCCTGGGGGCACGGCCGACCATGATCGAGCGCGATGACGACATCCCGGCACTCGACATCCTGCTTGACGAGTTGGATCTGGCGCGCCGGCACAGCGCACAAGCGCTGGCCTCGCTGCAGGTGGCGGCATGAGCGGGTCGCAACACCTCATGGCCGAGCAGGGCACCAGTGACTGCCTGGCCGCGCAGCAGCGGGCCTTGCAGGCTGCCGTGCGCGGACCAGGCGTGCACGCGCCCGGCCTTTTGAGCGAGCCGGGCGGCAGCCGCGGCTTGGCGGTCTATCAGGAAGCCTACGCGGCCCGCCTCCTGAGCGCGCTGCGCGACAACTACGCCGTCCTGCACCGTGCGCTCGGTGACGATGCCTTTCAGGCCCTGGGCCTGGCCTTTTTGCATGCCCACCCGCCGCGCCACCCTTCGCTGCGCTGGTGGGGCGATGCCCTGCCCGAATTCATGGCCGGTCTGCAGCAGGGGCCGCAGGGTCAGGCCCTGCCTCATGCCGCCATGGTTGATCTGGCCCGTATGGACTGGGCGCTGCGCATGGCCTTCGATGCAGCCGACAGCTCCGCCCTGCAAGCCGAGGCGCTGCAAGCCCTGCCACCGCAGGCGTGGCCCGGTCTGCGCCTGCGCTTGCGGCCCGGCGTGCAGTTGCTGAACCTGGACTGGGCGGTGGCGCCGGCCTGGCGTCGCTTGCGCGCCGAGCAGCCGACCGGCGAGCCTGTCCTGGCCGCACCCGAGCCCTTGGCCCATGTCTGCTTGATCTGGCGCCCGGCGTTGGAAACGCGCTGGCGTTCACTGCCGCCGCTGGAAGGGCGCTTGCTTCAGGCCTTGGCCGCCGGGCGTGTCTTCAGCGACCTCTGCGAGCAGGCCGCTTTGGAGCTTGCTGATGAGGCGGCTGCCGCGCCGGCGGTGGTGGGTTTGCTGCAGGCATGGCTGGCCGATCAGCTGCTCCTGCCTTTGGAAGATCCGGGCGACTGAGTGCTCAGAGCCGGGCGTCGTAGCCGATGCTTTGCCGGGCCGCGCGTTCGCCGCGCACTGTGGTGTGACGCGACAAGGTGCTGGCGGTGCTGCCCATGCGATAGACCCGCCAGCTCACATCGATTTCGCAGCTCTGAACCGCCGACAGATTCGGCGTGGTCTTGTCCAGGCTGCGGCTGTGCTCGTTGAGCGCCAGGTCGAGATCCAGGGTGTTGATGCGAACCCAGGGTGCGCCGGCCTGGTTCTCGATCAAAAAGGGCAGGCTGACGCCATCGCTCATGCCGCCCGAGAAACTGCTGCCGTCGGCACGCTTGCAGCGCAGATTGCTGCGGTTGTCCACCGAGCTGCCCGCTTCCTGGCCGAGCTGCACCATCAACTTGCCGGCGCTGCGGTTCAGGCTCACCGGGCCTAGGGGGGAGAGCACGCTGAAGCTTTTGGGCAGGGTGACGCTGCTGACATGCTGTTCGCCGCGGCGCTCCAGAATGATGCTGATGCTCGGCTGCACCTGGCTCGACGGGAGCTGGCCGATGTAGCTGTTGCCGCGCCCGTCGCTGTCACGCAGCTCGATGCGCTGACTGTCGGTTTGGGCATAGATGCGGTCGGCGCCGGTCAGGCGGATGCGCGTCAATAGATTGGCGCTCTGGCCGACGCTGACGCTGACATTCAGCAGACCGTCCTGGCCCAGGATGATGGCATGTGGGCTCAATGCGTCCGACTGCAGAAGTTCGGAATCCTTGCAATTGGTGACGGCGCAGTTGACCGTTTCTTCGATATCCACAAACGGGCTGCCTCCGCAGCCTGTCTGCAGGACCAGAGCGCTGGCCAGGGCCAGTGCGGTGACGGCGCCGTGCAGGCCATGGGCTCGCCAGCTCGTGCTAGTTTCGTTTGGCTTCATGGGTATTCCTCGCGCCCGTCCACGCAGGCTTGTCTTTCACATGTTTGGATGGGTCAGGCCGCGCTGCCGGGACTGCCCTCACTCTTGGGTGCCGGCGCACTGTGGCATGGTCGCCGGGCCCACACCATCCCCCTTTGGGGCCGGATCCACGAGCGCCGTCGGAGTCGTGCGAGATGCGCCCGAGCGGCGCGTTTCCCTGACCCCGATGTGGGCCACAATCCGCGGGCCCCTCTGCATCTTGGCCCTGAAGCGAAAGGCGTCTGCCCATGAGCATTGCCAGCCAGCCCCTGCAGCTCTGGGCTGCGTCCGAATTGATTGCGGCCTATGCCAGCAAGCAGCTGTCGCCGGTCGAGGCGACGCGTGCTGTGCTGG
>Ga0075160_10001849_pt1 | contig 12840 bp, 14 predicted proteins | sample JI91814C2DNA_FD_70969 | JGI IMG/M metagenome (GOLD analysis project Ga0075160, IMG submission 70969) | Wastewater effluent complex algal communities from Wisconsin, to seasonally profile nutrient transformation and Carbon sequestration -... | ecosystem: Engineered > WWTP > Effluent > Algae...
AAAATGAAGTAGTACAAGGATAAGGCAAGCGAAATTTTTTTTTAACTCGTTTTATCAGAAAAGGTGTACCCAAAGTAGTACCAACCCAGCAAAAAAACGCAGTAGTTTTGACCCTTTCGGCTCGCTCGTACCAAATCGTCACGGCTCAACAGCCGATTATCGTTATGGCTTCCAAGGGCAAGAAAAAGATGATGAGATAAAAGGCGAAGGAAACTCTCTAAACTATACCTTTAGAATGCACGACCCGAGGGTGGGTAGGTTTTTTGCGGTTGACCCGCTGACTAAACAGTATCCATTTTATTCTCCTTATCAATTTAGTGGAAATAGGGTAATCGATGCAGTTGAATTAGAAGGAAGAGAACCTATGCCTTTTTATTTTGATTTGGCCATGTATTGGATTAAAGCTAAATTAGGGTTACAAAATAATATGAATAGTATTATGGGACCAGTAACAAAAAATAATGAGACTATTAACAATAATATGCTTCTAACTGAAAAACAAAAAGAATTTTATTACAATTTAGATGCTGGTGTTGGAGCAGGCTCATTAAGTACTAAAATACTTGGGGCATCAGTAGTATCCAGTACAGTTGTAGTAGGCGGTGGTACATTACTTATGGAAACAGGTGCAGTTGGTTTATTTGCAGAGGGTATTTCTACCGAAATGGGTTATATAGCTTCATCAGCTCCATATTGGCAAAGTACTTTATCTTCTGTTTCATGGGGTACTGTGGGTACAGGAAGTGCTTGGACTATGTTTGCTAAAGGTTCTGCAAATTTGGGAGGACAATTTGCGTCTAATGGGTTTAAATTAAATTCAAATATTAACCTTTGGCAACCTATACCTTCAGCTTTTACTGGAGGGTTATTTGGTAATGGTTTAGAATCATCATTCAACATAAGTTATAGTTTCGATAAACATAATAAATGGGAATTTGGACCAACAACTACAAATCAATTTATTTCTTCATTTACTGGTAATTATTTTGGAGGAAAAGTTGGTGATAAGGTTGATGGATTTATAGCGCCAGTTTTTGATTTTAGTTCATCATTAAAACCTATGTTTGATATGTTTGGGGGAGGACTTATAGAAGCAGGTAAAAATGATTTTTCTAAAGAAATTGAAAAAAAATTAGATTCTCAGTTTCAAACTCCAGCACCTCAAAGTAACAATAATACTAAAAGAAAAAAGAAAGGTTAAATTATGAAAATGAATTCGAAAAATATTGTTATTATTTCATTCATTATATTTGGATTATACATATTTGTAAGTGCATATATAAATGTAAAGAAAAGAGAAGATAGTATTGAGCAAAACAAGTTTGAAACTATAGCTTTAGTGTATAAATTTGAATCGAATAAAAGTAATAACAGATATTATTATAAATATTTTTACAATAATAAAAAATACTTGAATGATGAAAATTTAAGCGGTTTTAATCGTGAAAATTGTATTGGAAAATTTTATAAAATACATCTTTCCACTGAGAATCCTCAATATTCAAAAATACTTTTAGAGCAAAAAGTCTCAGATACTACTGAAATTTTAAATTCAGGTTTTAAACTTATAAAAAAGAAAAAGTCAAAATATAATTCATCAACTAACGAATATTCTGAATTTAATATTGTTGAATTTGAATAAGGGGTAATATTTCAAACTTAGTGATGATCCCGACCGCTCGGATTTATCACCGCAACGATAGCGCGGAAATTTTTTCCGTGCCCACAAAGTAGATAAACAAAAAAAGCAACTTTTAAAAGAGTTGTTTTTACATTAAAATAAAGTGTATTTTTACCTTACGTTCTTACACACAACTACTAAGCTTTCGGAATGCTCGTCCCAAACCGCCACGCCTCCAGCAATAGCTACCGCTACGGCTTCCAAGGACAAGAAAAAGATGATGAGTTAAAAGGAGAAGGAAACTCTCTAAACTACACCTTTAGAATGCACGACCCAAGAGTGGGTAGGTTTTTTGCGAGAGACCCATTATATAGAAATTATCCTTGGTATAGTCCTTATCAATTTGGTGGCAATAGGGTTATAGACATGATAGAACTTGAAGGACTTGAGCCAACAAAACCTAAACTCTATTGGGAAAGACTTTCAGATGAAGCAGAAATAAAACTGTTTAGAGGTAAAAGTTGTGAATATGCTGTTATATATAAAACAGAAGGAATACATGATTTAAAAGATTGGAAATGGAATGATTTTAAACTTCCAGAAACAATGTATGTTGCTGAAACATTTGACCCAGAAGGTAATAGTGATAGCAGAATTTATCATTATTGGAGTAAAACCGAAAGAAAATGGTTTCAGTTTGATAAAAATAACATAGGGGCTTCTGCTGAGGAAGTAAGTACGTTTGCAGCATATTCAATTGGGGGTACTTTAGCAATAGTAGGGGGAATTACTATTGTTGAAGCAATTGGTTGGGCAACTACTAGTGAATTTTTAATAGAAGAGTCTATAGAATATGCTGTTGAAGCGGCTACAGGGTTTCCTGTTTTAAACCCAAAAGACGTTGTAGATGGTTTAGGAGTGGTTTACAGGAGATTTAATAAAGCAACAGGTAAATATTATATAGGTCAATCAAAAAGTTTAGATAGGTTTGAAAAAAGAAAATTAGAACATGATATGAATAACCCAGATGCGGCATTTGAGTTTGATATTATAGGTACCGCTGAACCAGGAACTAAATTAGATGTGCTGGAAGAATCATTTATAAGACAAGCGGGTGTTCCAACTACAAAGAAAACAGCTGCCGATGGAACTGGTACATTAGAAAACGGTAGGCATCAAATGAATGATGCAAGATATAAAGAAAATGGTGGGACAGTTGAAAAAAGTAATAATTAACTAAAATGAGTAGAATTAAAGAGGGTATTTTTTTTTATTTTTTCTTAAAAAATGAAGAAATAGGAATCGGTCAAGTAATTAATATAGATAAACTTAAAGGAGTTACAATAGTTGTATTTGATAAAATTTTTAAAAATGCTAATGATATTGATGTTAATGATTTAAGTGAGAGCAATATTATTTTATGTTTAAATACAACAATTGCATTCTTTAAATTAAAACGATTCATCCCATTAGGGATAACTGGAAAAAGTTTTAATATTTTTATGGATAAAGAATTTAAAATTGAAGATGAGAATGGATTTTTTTTAGTGAATGAAGAAGGTGTTTTTTTAAGGAGAATAAAAAATGAAGAAAGTTCAAAATATATGTATATAAATTCTGTATCAGGAGCAGTAATAGTGAATACTGCTAATACATATTTTGGGCTAATTGATAAAGAAGATTATTATACTAGTAAATTATTAAAATGGTAATGTTGGTAATGTTTCAAACTTAGTGATGACCCATAACAAAAACACTAACTAATTGATAATCATTTAAAAATTAAAATAATTGCAAAAAGGGTAAGCATAATAAAAAAATTAAACAAAATTTGTACATTTGTAACATAAAACAAAGGCTATTATGGATTTAGAAGCTAGAAAATATAATTTTATACAAGAATTATTTAGTATCGATAAGGATAAAATCATGACAACTTTAGAACGTGTTTTGAAGCAAGAAAAAGAAGAACATCAGGAAATTTCAACAATACACAAGAAAGAATTGGACAGCCGTTTGAAAAGTTACAAAAAAAATCCAGTCGATGTTTTAGATTGGAAAGATGTAAAGAATGATTGGTAATGAGTTATGACATTAAATTATTGCCAATAGTTCACAAAGATTTGCGAAAAGCAAAAAAATGGTATTATGACAAAAACCAAGAATTAGCTAATGAATTTAAAACCGAAGTTGACAAAGAAATTGAATACATAGGAAAATTCCCCGAACATTATCAACGAAAATATAAAGAATTTAGACAATCATTAGTAACTCGTTTTCCGTATACAATTTTCTATTTGGTTGAAGAAGAACAAAAACGAATAGTCATATTTGGAGTATTACACACAAGTAGAAATCCAGAAATTGTAAGGAAAAGAATATTGAAATTATAGCGTAAAACTATAAAATTAATATTCTTCATAGAATATTTTGATAATTTTAATCAAAAAATCAGTCAAATAACAGGCTGGTTTTATTACAATATATTTAGTATTTTTACGCTACGTTCTTATAAATAGCTATCAGTCTTTTGGTAGCTTAGTTCCAAACCGCCATGGTAACTCAGAATCATATCGTTACGGCTTCCAAGGCCAAGAAAAAGACGATGAAATTAAAGGGGAAGGCAACTCGTTGAATTATACGTTTAGAATGCACGACCCAAGGGTGGGAAGGTTTTTTGCTGTTGACCCGTTGACTCATAAATATCCGCATTATTCACATTACTCCTTTAGTGGAAATAAGGTTATTGAAGCAGTTGAATTAGAATGTGCAGAAGAAAAATGGTTTGATATGTTAATTCAACAAAACCAACAACCATAATAAAATTATCTGACAAAAATACTAATTGGACTGCTAAGCAAATTGCAAATTATCATATTGTTAAAGAGCTTGAAAAAGCGGGCTTAGTTAAATGGAAAAACCCAATATTTAGCAGGACATCGTTACATAAGTTCCACAGAACGCTACTAACAAGACAACTTGGAAGAATTGCACGAAATGGTAAATAATTTTCATCCGATTAAATAAAGTGTTAAAATACTTTTTTTGGAATAGATTTTGTTATTACTTTGTAATTACAATCGAGTTTTAAATCAAATATAATGGAATTATCAGTAATCAACATCGGAAACTCTAAAGGAATTAGATTTTCGAAAACAATTTTGGAGCAGTATAACATTAGTGATAAAGTGGAGTTAATCTTAGAAAAATCACAAATTGTAATCCGCCCAAAAACTCAAATAAGAAAAAATTGGGATAAAGCATTTATGCAAATGAATCAAAAAGGAGACGATAGTCTTTTGATTGACGATGTTTTTGATGAAGAAACTTTTGAATAATGACTATAAAACAATATGAAATTATCCTTGTAAATCTTGACCCAAGTAGAGGAAGTGAAATGAATAAAACAAGACCCTGTGTAATACTTTCGCCAGATGAAATGAACAAGTATCTTCAAAATGTAATTATCGCACCAATCACAAACACATCAAAACCTTATCCAACTCGTTTAGAATTAAATAATAAAGAAATAATGGGTTGGATTGTATTGGACCAAATAAGAACGATAGATAAAGTTAGAATTATTAAACCATTAAGCAAATTATCTACAAAAGAAATAACCATTACAAAACAGATTTTAAAAGAGCTTTTGATAGATTAAATAGGAACACCGCCAAAAAAGGCTGTTGGCTTTTTTGCGCCCACACAACCAGATAGTGCGGAAATGTTTTCAGTGCCCGCAAAGTAGATAACAACAAAAGCTACTTTAAACGAGTTGCTTTTTTGCTTTATGGTGTTGTTGTAAAGGTTAAGAGTGAGTCTGATAGCTTTATAATCTCTAATATATGCACTAATTAGGGTCTGCTAAAAAACTTAAAAAGCTTATTTTTGCTGCTTTCAAACATTATTTTTATTTTTAAAGTGCATGCTTTTTTAAAAAACTCTAAAAAAACCTTGCACATAAATGAAAACTGACATTATAAAAGAATACATTTTTACCACAGATTAAAGGATTCAAACGGATTTTCTTAAATTTAAATAATAAATCTGTGATAAACTGTGAAATCAATGGCATTTTATATTTCTTATGTTTAGTTGTTTTTCAGCAGAGCCTAATTACTTCAAGATTATCGCTTTGTTCTTTTTTGGGTAAGTTTTCTATATCTTTAACTTTAGTGAGTAACTCGGTACTTTTAAGAGTTGCTTTTGCTTTTAAGTCACCAAGTTTCATTAATCAAATAATTTACCGAGGTTTTTAAAAAAAATAATTATGAATTAAAATAATTTTCATTATAATTAATCATGTGCTTTACTTTAATGAAAATAGAAGGAAATTTAGTTTTAAATTCTTGTGGTGATTCAAAAAAATATTCCAATAAAACTGCAACAAATTCAAATTGGTTTTCATAGGCATAATCACGCAAAAATCCTGAAGTTATTAATTGTTCCTTAATTTGGGAATTTGAAACTACTTTAAATAAATCCTGAAGCGATACATTAAATAAAACTGAACTTGCTTTATTACTCTTTAAAGAATGTATGTGAAAAGCATGTGTAAATTCATGTAATCCTAAATTCAAATTGTCATTTGTTATTTGAATACCTTCTTTAAAATGTTTCCAAGAAAAAACAATGCTTTTTAAACCAGGATTAAATTCACCTTTATGAAAATTTTCTGTTAGATCTGAATAATATATATCTGGAAAAATTATAATCCGTTTAAACAAAGGATTTAAGTAATCTCTCATTCCAAAAGTAAGCATGATTGCAGTTCCTGCTATAGTAACTTTAATTTCATCAGTTACCGAAATGTCTCTTCCAACAAACTCATATCGATTGATGAAATTTGCCACTCGATGTTCAAAATAGCGCTTATATTGGGGCTTTAATCGTGTATAAAAATGAAAATTTTGATATAATATTTGCCTTTGAGAGTCATTTATTTGAAAAAAACTTACGTTTGCAAAAACTACTATAGGTTTCTTATAGGTACGTAAATATATATTTTCTATCACATAAAATAAAAAAAACAGAAACAAACCCATTAAAGGTATGATTAGAATGAACATTCCAATGTAGTCCACTATTATTAGTTCGTACTTGTATTTTGAATTTAATGTGATTAGGTTGCTTATCATATTTACAAATAACGTAAAAATAATGAATTTAAAAACAAAAAACGCCAAGAAATCTTGACGTTTAGTTGTGACCGCGAAGGGATTCGAACCCCCAACCCTCAGAGCCGAAATCTGATATTCTATCCAGTTGAACTACGCAGCCAGTTTTGATTTTAGACTTTTTATTTCGAATAGTAAGCACTTGATTTTTAAAATTCTAATGCGTAATATCTAAAATCTAATGTTATTTTAAACAAACAAATTGAAGCTTGTTGATATTAAGGGACTAAAGTTTATGAGTAGTTAACACCTTGAAAACCAATGATATTTTTTAAAAAAAGTTGCACAAATCAATGTAATTGATTAATTTTTAAATAGTTACAAACAATTTCCAACTATTTGAAAAATGCAACATAACAAAGTTATAAAAAACTTGTCAGAAATCAATAAATATTGCATCAATAACAATATCTTTCAAAATTATGTTTGGAAGCAACAACAACAATAAGGTTATTTTTATTTACAGCAGACCCTATTTATTTGTCTTAAAATATTTTTAAATCAATTTTTCTGTATTTTGCACTTTTTTACCCTTCATCTATTGTACATTAGATAACGGCAAGAACTATTGAAAATGACTTATAAAAGCTTTTTGACAATAGTTGAAATCAATTTTCCTTCTGCTTGACCACCAAGTTCTGCGGTTGCTAATCCCATAACTTTTCCCATAGATGCTATTCCAGAGGCACCTGTTTCAGCAATAATTTTGGCGACTACCTCTTCTATTTCTTCTTCAGATAACTGCGCTGGTAAAAATTTTTCAATTATATCAATTTGCGCTAATTCAGGTTCAGCTAAATCAAGACGATTTTGCTGTTTGAAAATTGTAGCACTATCCTTACGCATTTTGACTAAACGTTGTAAGATTTTAATTTCTTGATCTTCTGACAAACCATCTGCTGCACCTGTTTCTGTTTTAGCTAAAATAATTGCAGATTTAACTGCTCTTAATGCTTCTAATGCTACAGTATCTTTTGCTTTCATGGCTTCCTTTATGTGGTCCATTATTTTAACTTCTAAACTCATATATGGCAGATTTAATATTTTAAAAAGTTTTACAAAGATAATAAAAACCCAAAAATATATTCAGGTTTAATAAACTAAGTCATTCTTTTTTTATTTAATCCACATTATCATGAAGAAATGAATTGTTTGAACGTAGTTGAATATCGTCGTTACTATCCATTCCTAATGACATTCGCGATTGACTATTGTTTTCTGGTGTTGATGTAACATCAATTCCCATTCTTTTATAAGCAGGTTCTTTCTCAATATCTTCAATATGTGTAATGCTATTGTTGAATTTGTGATTGAAATCTTTCATTATTCTTTTACGTTCTTGAGCTCTAAATTTTAATGTTTCTTCAATTGACATTTCTAATGGAGAAACGGCATCAAAATGAATAGTATTATCAAATTTTTCGACTTCTTTTTTTAAAGTGAAATTTAATTCATCGTCAAGAGGTTCTGCTACAACTTGAATTGGTATAGAAGCAATTAATTCGTTTTCTTTTTCTAAATAATCTTCTAACGAATATTTAATGATTCCATTTTGATTTACTTCAGTAATAGGGACAACGTTTATTGGGTCTTTAACCTCCATAGACCGTGTTTGATTTGTTAAATCAAAAATAATTGTATTTTCTAATTTGTTTTCTATATTGGTTTCGAATAAGTCCAATGAAAAATTGAATTCGTCGTTTTCGATAATTAGTTTAGGATCTTTAACTTCAATTTTTCTAATTTGAGGCGTAATAATTTCGAATTTATCCTGCGTTGATTGAGTTACTATTTCAAAAGTCACATCAATATTTTTTAAAAATTCTGTTGTAGGTACAAAATCTATAGTTGCTATAGGATTATGAATTTCAATAACTGGCTCTTCAAATTCATTATCTAAAGTAAAAACTACTTTTGATTCTACTTCTTCATCACAAATAGGGTTGATGATATCCAATTTTACTGCTGTTTCAATTGGTGATTCAGGAATAGAATCTTTAGTTGGAAAATTTGAAATGGATTTATTCAATAATTCGTGAACAATTTTTTGTTCATCTTCTAAAGTATGTATAATTTTTTTTGGTTCAGTATTTACAATTTCAGCTTGTTGCTCTACGTTAAAACCTGTTGCAATTACAGTTACTGAAATTGCTTCACCTAATGCTTCTTCTTCACCAACACCCATAATTATATTAGCATTGTAGCCAGCTTCAAACTGTATGAAATCATTGATTTCTCCGATTTCATCGATTGTTATTTCGTTAGCTTCCTCTGTTCCAGAAACTATTAATAACAATACGTTTTTCGCACCTGTTATTTTATTATCATTTAATAATGGAGAATCTAAAGCACTTGAAATTGCCTTTTTAGCCCTATCATTTCCTGTTGCTGTTGCAGAACCCATTATGGCTGTTCCGCTGTTTGACAACACGGTTTTAGCATCTTTAAGGTCGATATTTTGAGTATAGTGATGAGTAATAACTTCTGCAATTCCTCTTGACGCAGTAGCTAACACTTCGTCAGCTTTAGAGAAACCAGCTTTGAAACCTAGGTTTCCATATACTTCACGTAATTTATTATTATTAATTACAACTAAAGAATCTACTTGTTTACGTAAACGTTCTACTCCGGCTAACGCTTGCTCTGAACGAACTTTTCCTTCAAATTGAAAGGGAATTGTAACAATACCAACTGTTAATATGTCTCGTTCTTTTGCCAATTGTGCAATTACAGGTGCCGCTCCCGTTCCTGTTCCTCCGCCCATGCCTGCGGTAATGAAAACCATTTTAGTATTACAATCTAACATTTTCTCAATATCAGCAATACTTTCAATAGCAGATTGTTGACCTACCTCTGGATTTGCTCCTGCGCCTAAACCTTCAGTAAGATTAACTCCTAACTGAATTTTATTCGGTACTGGACTATTTTGCAATGCTTGAGAATCAGTATTACAAACTATAAAATCAACACCTTTAATGCCTTGTTTAAACATATGGTTTATGGCATTACTACCTCCACCTCCAACGCCAATTACTTTAATTACGTTCGATTGGTTTTTAGGTAAATCAAATGAAATATTTCCAAATTCTGACATAGTATCTCCTTTTATTCTGCGTTATCTAAAAATTCTTTAATCTTATCTATATATTTATCAAAAAACGAACGTTTGATTCTATCATCCGTTGTTTCTGGTTGAGTTGATTTCGATATTTTTGCTTGCGCCATTTCTTCCTCAACAGTTTGTTTTTCAACTACAACTTGAGTATATAGTTCTTCGGGTTCATCTCTTTTGAATTCAATGAATGGTGTAGCACTTTTTGTATTATTTCTAATACTATTCATCACTAAACCAACCGCTGTTGCATATAATGGGCTTGATAATTCTTCATTTGAATCACCTGCCAAATGTTCGTTTGGATATCCAATTCTAGTATCCATACCTGTGATGTACTCTACCAGTTGCTTAATATGTTTTAATTGCGCTCCTCCACCAGTTAAAACAATACCTGCAATTAGTTTTTTCTTAGGATCTTCATGTCCGTATAATTTTACTTCAGCATAGACCTGCTCAATAATTTCTACCACTCTTGCATGAATAATTTTAGACAAATTTTTTAATGATATTTCTTTTGGTTCTCTTCCCCTTAAACCAGGAATTGAGACAATTTCATTTTCTTTATTTTCTCCAGGCCAAGCTGAACCAAATCGAGTTTTTAATAACTCGGCTTGTTTTTCGATGATTGAACAACCTTCTTTAATATCTTCTGTGATAACATTTCCTCCAAAAGGAATAACGGCGGTATGACGAATTATACCATCTTTAAAAATGGCTAAATCTGTTGTTCCACCGCCTATATCTATTAATGCTACACCAGCCTCTTTTTCTTCTTGGCTCAATACTGCATCTGCTGATGCTAATGGTTCTAAAGTTAATCCAGATAATTCCAATCCAGCACTTTTTACACATCTTCCTAAATTTCGAATCGATGCGGCTTGACCAACTACCACGTGAAAACTTGATTCTAACCTTCCGCCATACATTCCAATTGGTTCTTTAATTTCAGCTTGACCATCGATTTTAAACTCTTGAGGAAGAACATGAATAATTTCTTCACCTGGCAACATAGCCAATTTGTGAACTTGACCAATTAACGTATCAATATCTTCTTCTCCAATTACTTCTTCTACATTTGGGCGACTAACATAATCGCTATGTTGAATACTTCGAATATGTTGACCTGCGATTCCAACTACTACGTCGTTTATTTTAAAACCTGAATTGTTTTCTGCATCAAATACTGCTTGTTGAATTGATTGTATAGTTTGTGTAATATTATTTACAACGCCCCTATGCACACCTAAGCTTTTTGATTTTCCTACGCCCAGTATTTCTAGTTTTCCATATTCGTTTTTCTTCCCAATCATTGCTACAATTTTAGTTGTACCAATATCTAATCCTACTGCTATGTTGTCTTTATTCATAACTTTTTTTATTTCTTACAAACCACTTGACTTGTATAAATTAGGTTTACTTCTTTATAATTTTTTATTAATGTATCTTTTATAGCATGTTGAAAAAATGCTTTATAATTCTTGAGCTTTTTTTCCACATTTATTGGTTTCCCAAATGCAATTTTATAATCATAACTTCTATTGGTCAGCACCACATTACCAGAAAACATAATATGTGCGCCTGTAATGTTTTTAGTTAAGAAATCATCTTTTTTGATTTCATTAAATAAGAACAAATAGGGTTTTTCGATTCCTTTACTAATTTCGCCATTTAATAGCGGAACTCGTGCCGAAAAATTTTGCGACAACGACATTTTATTACCTTTATAATCAAGATAATAACTATCATTATCAGTAATAACTCTTACGATTGGGATCTTTTGAGTAATACGTACATTTAGAAGTCCGTCTATTGTTGAAAAAACTTGTGCTTTTTCAATCATCTCGTGATTATCGAGAACAGTTTCTAAAGTATTCAAATCTAATTTATCTTTTTGAATTGATGATGTCCCCCCAAATTTTTGTATCAACAAGTTATTAACCATTTCATGAGTTAAAAACATATTTTCAGTTGACTCAAACTTGATATCTATCTTACTGATTTTACGTTCACTATTCTTCTTTGAAGAGAAAGAATAAAGAAAAATCATTGTAAAAATGATTAACAACAAGCGAATAGTATGCCAATTAATTCTTTTCATGAAGCGCTTTTTTTAAGTCTTTTACTAGTTCTCCAATATCGCCTGCACCAATAGTTATGAACACATCTGCATCTGAATTTTCAAAAGCTGTGAACAACTTGTCTTTACTTACTAATCTCTTATTTGGATTGTTAATCTTATTCAACAACCAAGTCGAATTTACCCCTTCCATTGGCAGCTCGCGAGCTGGATAAATTTCTAATAATAAAATCTCATCAAATTGACTTAAACTTTCTGCAAAACTATCTATAAAATCTTTCGTTCTGCTATACAAATGTGGCTGAAATGCTGCAATTATTTTTTTTCTTGGATACAATTCACGAACTGCTTGATGCACTGCATTAATTTCGGTTGGATGATGTGCATAATCATCAATATACACTAATTTTTCTTCTCTAATTTGGAACGAAAAACGTCTTCTTACTCCTTTAAAACTTGCTAATGCTGCACTAATTTTTTCATTAGAAACACCATAAGATTTCGCCATTGCAAAGGCTAATAATGCGTTAGTCAAATTATGATGACCTGGTAATCCAAATTTTACATTTTGAACTACTTCCCTTGGTGTATTTACGTCAAATACATAAAAACCATTTTCAATTCGGATGTTTTGTGCCGAAAAATCAGCTTCATTGTTAACTCCAATTGTATTTCCTTCTAGTGGTAATCCTTTGATTACATATAAATTATCGCTTGATGTTTTAGCTGCGAATTCTCTGAACGATTCTTCAATACTTGCAGCATCGCCATAAATATCTAAATGGTCTGCATCCATTGAGGTTACACAAGAAACATTTGGATGTAAGTGCAAAAACGAACGATCAAATTC
>Ga0075160_10001851_pt1 | contig 12838 bp, 10 predicted proteins | sample JI91814C2DNA_FD_70969 | JGI IMG/M metagenome (GOLD analysis project Ga0075160, IMG submission 70969) | Wastewater effluent complex algal communities from Wisconsin, to seasonally profile nutrient transformation and Carbon sequestration -... | ecosystem: Engineered > WWTP > Effluent > Algae...
CGGCTGGTCAGCGCGACGCTGCGCGATCTGGAGGCCGAGGTCGCCGCCGGCCGCTTCCGCGCCGACCTGTACTACCGCCTGAGCATCGTGCCGCTCTCGGTGCCGCCGCTGCGCGAGCGCCCCGAGGACATCCTGCCGCTCGCCCGCTACTTCGTGCACCGCTGCGCCGAGCGCCTGCAGCTGCCGGTGAGCGGCCTCACCCCGGCGGCCGAGCGGGCGCTGCGCCGCCACCCCTGGCCGGGCAACGTGCGCGAGCTCGAGAACACCATCGAGCGCGCCGCCGTCCTCGGCGAGTCGACGCTCATCGACCTGCCGGATCTGCCGCCCGAGCTCGCCTACGCGGCCAGCGAGGCCCCCCGGGGACGTCGGGTCCGCCCCGACCCGGCCGCCGCGCCCACAAGCGGCGGCTTCGGCACCGCGGGTGAGGCGCCCGCCGGGCTTGCCGGCAGCCGCGAGCCCGGCGCCGCGGCCGACGCCCGCCGCGACCCGGCGTCGGGGACCGAGTTCCGCCTGCAGCCGAGCGACCTGTCGATCAAGCTGGTCACCCGCCGCCTCGAGATGGCGCTCATCCGCCGCGCCCTCATAAAGACCCGCGGCAACCGCTCCGCCGCCGCCAAGCTGCTGGAGCTCAGCCATCGCGCCTTGCTCTACAAGCTGCGCGAGTACGGGCTAAAGTAGCAGCGAGCCGCCAAATCCATGCCCCGACCCAAGTTCTACCGCGACCCCGTGCACGGCCAGATCCGCTTTGACCGCGTCGACCAGGCCGACCCGCCGGCCGCCGGCGGCCCCCCCGAGCGCGCCCTGTCGTGGCTCATCCACCGTCTCATCGACAGCCGCGAGTTCCAGCGCCTGCGCCACATCCGCCAGAACGGCCTGGTCAACCTGGTCTTCCACGGCGCCGAGCACTCGCGCTTCGGCCACAGCCTGGGCTGCGCCTACCTGGCGCGCGAGATGTACTACCGCATCGTCCGCAACATGGACGAACCCGTCGACGGCCAGCGCCTGATCGAGACCACCGCGGCGGCGCTCCTGCACGACATCGGCCACGGCCCGTTCTCGCACGTCCTGGAAGAGATCCTGCACAGCTACGGCATCCGCTTTGACCACGAGGTGATGACCTACCGCTTCCTCACCGAGACCGGCAGCGACGTGCAAGGCCTGCTGGCCAGCGTCGACCCGAGCCTCCCCGAGGAGGTCGGCCTCTATATCAACAAGAAGGCGCGCGCCAAGCTGGTCCGCACCCACAAGCGCAAGGACCACTGGTGCCACAAGCTGGTCTCCAGCCAGATCGACGCCGATCGCCTGGACTACCTGGTGCGCGACGCCTACTACGCGGGCCTGGAGGGGCACGGGTTCGATCTGCAGCGCCTGCTCGACATGCTGCTGCACCTGGACCACACCCGGATCGCGGTCTACCGGCGGGCGATCGAGCCGGTCGAGGGGTACCTCCTGGCGCTCGATCAGATGTACCGCACCGTCTACTATCACCACACGGCGCGGGCGGCGAGCGTGATGCTGTCGGCGGTGCTGCGGCGCGCCTTCGAGCTGTACAAAAATGGCGACCGCGCGGTGCTGCCCGACGGCGGCAGCGGGCGACCGCACCCGCTGCGGGCGCTCGTCGACCAGGGGCAGCAGGTGGCGCTCGCCGAGTACCTGCGGCTGACCGAGTTCTCGGTGCACGCGCTGATCGAAGACTGGCAGCACAGCAGCGACGGCGTTCTCGCCGATCTGGCGCAGCGGCTGCATCGCCGCCACCTGAGCAAGACGATCGACGTCGACCCGCGCAAGTACAACACCCTGCAGCGGCTGCAGAAGCGCGCCGAGGAGCTGGTGCTCGCCCGCCTGCCCCACGTCGACCGGCGCACCGTCGGCTACTACGTCTCGGTCGACGAGCCCGAGCGCCTGAGCTACAAGCGCTACGACTGGCGCAGCGAGCGCGCCGACGAGTCCATCTGGATCGCCGAGGGCCCGGGCGAGGTCGCCGGGGCGATGCCGATCGAGAAGGAGCCGACCAGCATCATCGCCGCGCTGCAGACCAAGAAGTACTTCCACCGCCTGATCGTCCCGCCCGAGGTCCGCCCGGAGCTCGTGGCCGAGCTGCGGACCGGCGAGTCGTAGGCCCGGCTCAGGGGTTGGCCGGGGCCAGCACGTCGAGGGCGCCGCGCAGGACCTGGGTGCCCAGGCCGCCCGGATCGCTGCGCTCCGCGGCCAGCGCGGCGGCGTAGCCGAGCGGCAGCGGCGAGCGCTGGACGACAAAGATCAGCTCATAGCGCCCGTGCTCGCCGCTGGTGAGGTCCAGGACGTCGCGGAGGATGCCGCGCAGCTGCAGCGTCCCGTCGGCGGCTCGCGCCATGAGGATCGGCCAGCCGCTGGTGCCGCCGCGGCGGCCAAGGAACGCGTGCACGAACACCGGCCCGGCGACCGGCTGCTCGGGGCGCAGGCGGATGTCGAGCGGCGCATCGAGGCGGACCCGGACGTGCGTTGACGAGGCGGCGGGCCGTCGCGCGGGCCCCGGGTCGGGATCGGCGGGCACGGTGCAGCGCAGGCAGCTGTCGCCGCCCCGCAGCTGCAGCTCGTAGCGCGGCAGTGCGCCCCACCAGCGGCCGAGCGCGCGCGGCACGAGGCGGGGCACGGCGAGCACCGAGATCCCGCCGCACAGCGACAGGACGATCAGGCTCACCAGGAGGCGCGGCTGGGACAGGGCGGGCAGCGGGAGGGTGGCGAGGCTGGCAAAAATCGACGGCTTGGAGAGCATGTGAATACCTCCTGCCCGTGGCTCGGGCAGAGCGAACTGGACAAAAGACAGCTGAAAAAGTGGCGGCTGGCGCCACGGGGTAAATAGCGGCCGGGCCGCGCCGCGGGCGCCGCCGTTCGGGTCGCAGCGACGGTCCGGCCGGCTCGCCGCGCCTGGGGCGACGTTCGGAGACCGTCTAGCCTGGCTGATTCCGGGCCGGCACGGCGGCCCGCGGTCGGCTACGGCACAAACAGGCGGAGGGCGCTCCAGGCGGACAGCGGCGCTCGACCCTTGCGCAGCCCCGTCTGGGCCGCGTGAAACGCCGCGGGCAGGCTCGGTGCGGCGGCGTCCAGGGCGGGGCCGCCGCTCGTCCGGGCACTGTACAGGGCCTGCGCCCACTGGCCGCTCAGCCGATCATCCAGGGGGCGGGTCGAGGCCACTACCGCCTCGCCACCGCGCAGGAGCAGCGCCTGGGCGAGGCTGATGTCGTCGGCGTCCGCGCCCTGGCTGGCCGCGCCGCCCTCGCAGACCATGAGCACGGTCCAGCGCGGCACCCGGTCGAGGAGCAGCAGATCGGCGAGCATGAGGACCGTCTCGTTGGGCATGACGATCCGGCTCTGCCAGCCGCTGTCCGGGTCGTAGGCGGCATGGGTATCGAGCTGCGCGAGCTCGACCGCCGGCAGGGCGCGCTTGAGCTCGGCCGCGGTGCCCGGGAGCGGCGCAAACGGCAGCGGCAGCACCGACGGACACTCGCCCAGGCCCAGCTGGCAGCGCAGCCAGCGCTTGGGGTTTGTGCCCAGCTCGAACTGCTGGTTGCTGTAGGTCCTGACGTGCCAGCCGAGCTGCTGCAGCTGCGTGTAGATCCACGGCGCGCTCTTCTGCGCCTGCTTCAGGTTCAGGTTGGTCAGCATCAGCGCCTCTCTCCGCTGCTCGGGCACCACCGGCCGCGCGGCGAGCGCTAGATCCAGCGCGTACACCACCTGGCGCTCGTCTGCGGCCAGGTAGCCGCCCTCCGCCGTCTCGGGCGCCGGCGGCCACGGCAGGGTGGCGAAGTCGATGTCGCGCAGCTTCGCGCTCGGCAGCACGCGCAGCACGCGGGCCCGATCGATGAGGCGGGCAAAGGGCCGCAGCAGCAGCGCCGACTGCTGCGCCGGCAGGGTGGCGCGCTGCAGCTCCCCGGCGGCGATCCGCTCGACCTGGAGCTCGCGCGTGTCGGCGACGAAGCAGGCCAGCTCGCCGCGCGGCAGCGGGTGGCACAGGTGCAGCGCCTCGCCGGGCTGCAGCTCGCGCAGGGCCAACCGGGACAGGCCGGCTCTGTGCAGGTCGGCCAGCAGCGACGCGAGCTGCTGGGTCAGCGCTGCCCGGCCCGCGGGCTCCGCTGCGGGCTGCTCATTGAGCTGCGCGCTGAGGCGCACGACCTCGGCCCGGGCGGCCATGAGGCGCGACCGCTGCGGCTCGGGCAGCAGGGTGAGGGTATCGAACGACAAGGAGGTCACCAGGCCCCGCACCTGCGCGCGCCGTGCGACCTCCAGGGCCCGGCGGGTCTCGCCGCGGGACAGCAGGAAATCGAGGAACTCGGCCGTGCCGGCGGTGAAGCGCGGCAGGAAGGTCCGGCGGGTGGCGGTGAGCGGCACCCGCCACAGGCGCTCATCGAGCAGCGCCTCGGCCTTGCTGAACGCCGCCAGCGCCGCCGCGGGGTAGCTCGGGTCGGCGGGCGCGCTCCGCGCCAGCGCCGCGTTGACCAGCGCCTGACCGAGCAGGGCGCGGAACTGATAGTCCGGCTCTTGGCTCAGCTCGGCCAGGCGGCCGAGCTCGGCGAGGTCGGCGAGCGCCTCGGGGAAGCGGGACTGCAGGTAGGCGATGCGGCCGCTCACCTCGGCTACGTCCAGCTGCTGGGACAGCGGCTGATCGGTGGCGCCCAGCAGCCCCGCCGCCAGGTGCTCGCGGGCGGCGCGCAGGTGCTGCGCGACCGCGGGGCTCGCCAGCGCCTCACGGGCCGAGGGCGACGCCTCGGCCAGCCGCTCGGCGAGGAGCAGCTCGGCGCGGGCCAGGTTCATGCGGACGGTCTGGCCACTGGCGGCGCAGCCGTCCTGGACCCGGTACTGCAGGGCGGCGGTGAGCAGCGGCAGCGGCTCCTGCGCCCCCGGGCTGTGCGACTCCTGCTCCAGGATGCGGACCCAGCCCAGGGAGTTCAGGCAGGTCATGCGCTCGCAGACCTCCCAGGTGCCGTCGGACCGGTGCAGCTCGCCGAGCAGCTCCTTGAGCACCGTCTCGGCCGCCGGGGTCAGGCCCTGCTGCACCAGGACCAGCGCCTGCGCCGCCTGAATGAGGTGCCGGGTCTCGTCTTCGTCGAGGTCACGCGCCGCCGCCTGGGCCTGGGCGAGGTAGCGGACCGCCGCGCTCAGCTCGCCGCGCTCCTGGGCCCACACGCCGCGGGCGTACAGCGCCAGCGCCGACTCTACCGCGACCATGCGGATGAGCGGCTCGTGCTGCTGCAGGAGCGACAGCGCCTTATCTACATCATGGTTGACGGTGAAGTGCGCAAAGGCGAGCCGGCGCGCCGAGCTGGCGGCGAGGTTTATGAGCCCGGCCGGCGCGCCGAGCTCCAGGGCCTGCTGGAAGTGCAGCAGCGCTTTGTGGTGCAGCCCGGCGTCGACCTCGAGGTCGGCCAGGGCGTGCAGCAGCCGGGCGCGGCCGATGGCGTCCGCGGGCGCGGTGGTGTCAGCGGGCGCGGTGGCGGCACCGCTGAGAGCGGCGATCCCTTCCTGGATGGTCTTGTTCTTGCGGGCAGCGTCGGCCGTCACCTCGGCCGGCAGCGGCACCAGCGCGGCGAGACGCACGTGCAGCGCCGACGGCGCGGACCCGATGGGCAGCCGGGAGCGCACGCGCACCGTCACCAGGCGCGGCAGCGCGGCGCGCGTCAGCTCGATGCGCAGGCGGCCGTCGGTGGTGAAGCTCGCGGTGACGCCCGGCTCGCCGTGCACCGACCACAGCTCGCCCGGCGCGGTGTCCGCCGGCGTGCCCGGCCGGGCCGCGATCACCACGCTCGGCGAGCCGGTAGCGGCGAGGCTGCACACATAGGTCGGTCCGTCGGCGAGCGGCGCCGCCAGCGTGAGGTCGTCGCAGCCGACAAACTCGCTGACGGTCGGCGGGGTCCCGCCCCGCTGGCAGCTCAGCCCCAGGGTGAGGCCGCTGAGGAAGGTGAGCCAGGTCGCCCGCCGGAACCGCGTCTGCAGCCGCGTCTTCATCGTCGTCGTCGGCTCAGCGGGCGCGCCCGGGGAAGGGTCGCCGCGCCCGTGACTCGGCAGCGCTCACCGCGTCGCGGAGGCTGCGTCCCGAGCCCGGGTCGGGTGCCCGGGTGGACGAGGCCTGCCCGGCGCCGGAGGGACCGAGCGGCGTGGGGCTCGCCGACCTGGCCGCCTTGTGGGCGCGCAGGCTGCGGCCGTCGCCCGGATTGACGGCGTCGCCCTCGTCCGGCTCCGCGGCGGTCGGATCGGGGGCCGGGGCGGCTTGCTGCTGCTCGGGCCCGCTGTGCTCCACGGTGTCTTCGCTCTTTGTCTGGGGGGCCTGGGAACTGGAATCTTCCATGGTCGCCTCTCTAGCAGGGGAAGGCTCAAGGCGCGCTCCCTGCCCAGCGCACCCGTTTACTGATTCAGCTCGGCAGGGCTTGAGACGAGCTGGAGAGACCGCCGGACATATTGAATCCCCCGATACTCGCCGTGCTCCCCGCTGGCGTGGCGCAGGGCGGCGTCACCGTGCCACCACAGCCGCCCGGGAAAGCCGACAAGGATCACCAGCTCGAGGTCCTTGCCGGCCACCTCCTGGGGCAGGTACTGGCAGCCAGCGGTCGTGCCGAGCACGCCCGTCGGATCAAGCTGTAGCGAGAGCTTCCATTGCACCGGATGTCCTTCACTTATCAGGTACGCATGGGCGGTGAGATCATCTGACAGCGGGGTCGCCGATTTCTTCAGCGGGACCCGTACGTTGAAGCAGCCGTCGCGCGGGATGCGCAGCGTCGCCGCCGAAGCGGTCGACGCTGCGGCCGAAGGACCGGTCGACGGAGCGGGAGCGCCGCGCTGGGTGCTCGCCTGCAGCTGCACCGGCTCGACGACCGCATCGAGCGGCGCGAACGGTAGCAGCCACAGCACAAAGCCCGCCGCCGCCGCCAGCGGCGCCGCCGCGTAGAAGATCTGCTTGAGCCGCCGGCGGTTCCCGGGCGTCCGCGCGCCGCGGTCCAGGGAGACCACCTGGCCGCGGCTCCCCGACCGGGCGCCGCTCGGTGCCGCCGCGGCGTCCGGCAGCTGCAGCGCCCGGAGCAGCTCGTCGGCCTTGCGGTCGCCAAACCCCTCGCCAAGATCCCCGCCGAGCGCCAGCAGCTCGTCGGTCTCCGGCTCGGTGAGCGGCGAGTCCGGGCGCGCCGGCTCGCCCCGCTGCCGACGCTCCAGGGCCTCCAGCGCGGCGTCCGCCTCGAGGCTCCGCAGGCCAAACTCCAGCTCTTTATCGTTCATGAAGCCACCACTTGCTTTCAAATAGGGTCCGCGCAGCCAGGAACTGACAGCTGCCGCAATCGGGCTGGATCTTCAGGGCAAAAAATCCCGCCGCAATCGCGCCTTGCCGGGGCGGCTTCATGAGTCCTCCTTGGGGTCGTCTTTTTTGGCCCCGGGCTTGTTCCCGGGCGTCCCGACCTTGCGGCCGCGGTACTCCTTCTCCAGGATGCCATGCTGGCGCAGCCGATCGATCAGCCGGTGGATGCGCTGGAAGAACACGTCGCGGCTGAAGCCCATCGCGGCGCAGATCACCTCGGTCTCCTGGCCCTTGAGGTAGCGCCGGGTGAATACCTCGTACTCCACCTCGGTGAGGAGCTCGGCGATGCGCTTGAGCTTGGCCCGCGCGTCCAGGTCGTCCAGGTGCGCCGCCTCGGGGTGGGCGCCGACGTGCAGCTCGCTCAGATCGCCGGGCTCCATCAGCCGCTCGAGCAGGCGGTCGCGCTCATCGCGGGCAAAGCCCATGCAGCGCAGGCGGGCAAAGCGGCGGAAGTAGCCCTCGGGGGACGCGCCCTTTTCCGGATCAAACCGCTTGAGCCGGGAGGCTCCGTCGGCAAAAAGGTCGGCGAAGATGTCGTTGACGAGCTCCTTGACGTCTTCGCTGGTGCCGCGCACCCGCCAGATCGCGTACTGCGCCTCCTTGTGAAAGATCGGCGTCAGGATCTTCACAAACGCCCGCGCCGCGCCCTGATCGCCTCTCAGGGTGAGGACGAGCAGCTCATAAGTCGACATCGACCGCCCGTCCCCAAAGCGGCCCCGCTGGCGGCCGGTGCCGATCCCCGCCGAGCTGCTCTCCCGACCCAGGCAGAGTCGGATCCGGCGGCGGGGCCGCCCGGACAGGCGCCGGCGGCGAGCAAGAAAAACACGCGGGTAGCATCGAGAGATCTCCTTGGGAGGACGCAGAACCGGACCTGGAACCAAAGCCGGAAGCGGACCGGCCCCAGCGCGACCAAAGCACGACCAAAACGCGGCCAGCATCGCCGAGCCGCCTCGGACAGGTCAAGCGCCGGGGCAAACCTCGGCGCGCTGGGCGGCAGGGCGCGCAACTTCCCGCGCCGGAACCCTGCCGATCTTGTAAGCTCGCGGAGTTCTTGGTTTTTCAGCCTTGTCCAGACTGGCTCCGCGTGCGGAGTCCCTAAAGGAGGCGATCCATGGCAAACCAGCGCAGGTTTCTGTTTGTGGGCTCGGTGGCCGGCTTGGTAGTGAGCACGGCGCTCGGCTGCGGCGGAGTAGACGGGCCCGCTGCGCCGGCGGTGCCGCCGCCGGTCAGCGGGACCCCGGGCACGCCGCCGACCCCGCGCACCCAGCCGCCGGCCCTGAGCGGCGGCACCCTGCTGGTGCTGCGCGACGGGAAGACCGCGGTGGCCGCCGACCCGGATCGCGATCTCATCTGGCTCGCCGACCTGGGCAAGCTGGAGCAGACCGGCCGCATCGAGCTGCAGAGCGGCGACGAGCCCGGACGCCTGGTCGAGGACGGCGCCGGCAAGGTCCACGTCGCCCTGCGCCGCGGCGGCGCCCTGCTTACCATCGACCCGGTGGCGGGCAAGATAGTCGCCCGCCGGCCCGCCTGCGCCGCCCCGCGCGGGGTCGCCTATGACGCGGCCAGCGACCGCCTGCACCTGGCCTGCGCCGGCGGCGAGCTCGTCACCTTCGCGGCGAGCGGCGGCGACCCGCTGCGCACCGTGCACCTGGACAGCGACCTGCGCGACATCGTGGTCAAGGGCAGCGAGCTGTTGATCAGCCGCTTCCGCAGCGCCGAGCTGCTCACCGTCGACTCGTCGGGCGCGGTGGTCGGCCGGGTCAAGCCCAAGTCGGTCACCTCGATGTTTCCCGACCCCCGCGGCAACCCGATGGGCCCGGCGACCGCGGAGCCCGGCGTCGCCTGGCAGCTGCACCTGCTGCCCGACGGCAAGGTGGCCATGCTCTACGAGCGCGGCACCACCTCGGCGGTGGACACCACGCGGCCGGGCGGCTACGGCAGCGGGCAGTGCAAGGGGGCGGGAATCGTCGCCGGCGCCCTCAGCGTCCTTGGCCCGAGCGGCGAGGAGCAGCCCGGCCCCACCCTGCCGTTTGTCCCCTACGCGCTCGACTTCGCGGTGGCCCCCGACGGTAGCGAGGTAACGATCGCGGTCGCCGCCGGCGGCCGGAACGTGGTCGGCAGCACCGTGGTCGTCAAGCGCGCCGAGATGACCCCGAGCGACCCCTGCTCGGTCTTCCCCCAGCCGAGCCCCCAGGCCTCCTCCTCGGCCGAGCCGATGGCGGTGGCCTACGACGGCAGCAAGCGCCTGGTCGCGCAGTCGCGCCAGCCGGCCCGCCTGACGGTCGGCACGAGCGAGATCCTGTTCAAGGACGCGGCCGACGTCACCAACGCCGGGCACTCGCTGTTCCACGGGACGACCTCTGCCTCGATGGCCTGCGCCGCCTGCCACCCCGAGGGCGGCGAGGACGGCCGGGTGTGGAACTTCAGCCCGATCGGACCCCGACGGACCCAGACCCTGCGCGGCGGCCTGCTGGCGACCGCCCCGTTCCACTGGGACGGCGACATGACCGACCTCAACAAGCTGATGACCACGGTGTTCGTCGGCCGCATGGGCGGCACCCAGCCCTCGTCCGCCGAGGTGAGCGCGATCGCCGGCTGGCTCGATGCCCAGCCGACCCTGCCCAAGGCCGCGCCCGCCGACCCGCAGGCGGTGGCGCGCGGCAAGCAGCTGTTCGCCGACGCCACGGTCGGCTGCGCCAGCTGCCACGGCGGCGCGCACTTCACGAACAACTTGGCCGCTGGCGTGGGCACCGGCGCCGCGTTCCAGGTGCCGTCGCTGATCGAGGTCGGGATGCGCGCCCCGTACATGCACAACGGCTGCGCCAGCACCCTGACCGCGCGCTTCGATCCCAAGTGCGGCGGCGAGCAGCACGGCCAGACCGGGCAGCTCAGCAGCGACCAGCTCGCCGACCTGGTGAGCTACCTGCAGACCCTGTAGCACACCGCCGCGCGCTGTCGCCCGCAGCGGAAGCCGCGCCTCCCTCGAGGCAGGCGCGGCCCGCTGCGGACCGCTCTCGATATCCAAGGCACTCATGGACCTGCAGGAGAAGCTCACCGACTGGGCGCGCTCGGGGCGCAAGTGGCAGGTGCGCATCACCGGCTAAGATCCGCGGGATCTGGTGAGCGGCCAGTACCTGCGCTACCGCATCGCCTGGGACTCTGCCGAAGATCCGGCGCCGGCAGCGTGCGAAGACGAAGGCAGCTGCATCCTCTGTCTGTACGACGTCCCGGTGACTCTGCTCCCATCCCCGAGCCGCTGTTGTGGCGCAAGAGTCTGCGCGACGCCGCCACCTGCGACAGCTTCTTCCCGGTCGCGGCAGAGGAGAAGCTGCATCGCTACTTCATCCCCGAGGGTCTGGGCGGCCGTTTCGAGTCCGCGGTGCGCGACAGGAAGGTCCACCTGCAGCTGTCGATCTCGGCCACCGGCCAGGTCGCCGTCACCGAGCTCTTGGTCGACGGGACTCCCTGGCGCTCCGTCCTGACCCCGTAGCTCGCAGGCGATCTGCGGGCCGGCGCGGACGCCGCAGAGGGCCTTGGCCAGAGTGACATTGGGAACTCGTGAGCGAGCGCGCGGTTTTCTGCTTGGCGACGGAGCCAGCGGGGAAAGCGCGGCGACTTTCCCAGCCTCTATCCCACAAAGCGTACACCAGGCTTGCGCGGACCAAATGACCTATCAAAATATATAGCGGACTGTAGGGAGTCTGACGTCGCGAAAGATCGTCGCGGCCTCGACCGGCGCGAGCAGTCCCCGTGGGGGCCGAGGTTTGCTTAGTTTGGTGCTCAGATAAATTAAGTAGCTCGATAAAAGAGAGATCCGATGACACACCAAGAGGGTTCTCCGCTGCTCGTCGAGAGCGGCGTGCCGGGGCTGGACCGTGTCCTCATGGGCGGCTTCCTCCGGGAAGGATTTTATCTGGTCCAGGGGGATCCGGGGGCGGGCAAGACCACGCTGGCGCTGCAGTATATCCTCGGCCGCCTGCGGGCCGGCGAGCGGTGCCTGTATATCTCGCTGACCGAGTCACGGCGTGATCTGGACAGCACCTGCAGATCGCACGGCTGGTCGCTGGAGGGGCTGGACATCTGCGACCTCACCCGCTCGGCCGCCAACCTGGTTGATGAGTCCGAGGCATCGGTGTTCCATCCCGCCGACATCGAGCTCGGAGAGACTACCAAGACGATCCTCGCCGAGGTCGAGCGGGTCGACCCCGCCCACGTGGTCTTCGACGGACTGTCCGAGATGCGCCTGCTCACCGGGGACCCGCTGCGCTACCGGCGGCAGCTCCTGGCGCTGCGCGAGTTCTTCGCCGAGCGGCGGGTCACCGTGATCCTTCTGGATGATCGCGCGGCGCAGTTCGGCGAGATCCAGCCCGAGAGTCTGGTCGGCGGCAACCTGGTCCTTGAGCGCTACCTTCCCGAGTACGGACGAGCGCGGCGGCGGATGTACGTGACCAAGATCCGCGGCGCGAACTTTCAGGAGGGCTACCACGACTATGAGATCGTGAAGGGCGGCGTGATCATCCACCCGCGGCTCATCGCCTCCGAGCATCACGACTCCTATGTCCCGAGCACCTACCCGAGCGGGCTGCCCAACCTCGACGCCATGCTCAATGGCGGTCTGGCGGGCGGGACGACGACGCTCCTGCTCGGCCCGGCGGGCGTCGGCAAGTCGACGATCTCGATGCAGTTCGTCGTCCAGGCGCTCAAGGAAGGGAAGAAGGCCGCGGCCTATATCTTCGACGAGGTGATGCCCACTTTGGTGCAGCGCTCGGAGAAGCTCTGCATGGGGAAGGAGGGCGGCTTCCAGTCTTATCTGAACGATGGACTTTTGCACATCCAGCAGGTCGATCCGGCCGAGATGTCCCCCGGAGCGTTCGCTTACGAGGTCCGCAAGGCGGTCGAGGACGGGGCCCAGATCGTCATCATCGACAGCCTGAACGGCTACCTGAACTCGATGCCCGCCGAGCGCTTCCTGAGCACCCACCTGCACGAGCTGTTCGCCTACCTGAACCAGAAAGGAATCCTGACGATCATGGTCGTGGCCCAGCACGGAATGATGGTCAGCTCGGCCCTGCCCGCCGACGTCGACGTGAGCTACCTGGCCGATACGGTGCTCCTATTTCGTTACTTCGAGGCGCAAGGGGAGATTCACCAGACGATCAGCGTGGTCAAAAAGCGCAACGGTCCCCACGAGCGCTCCCTGCGGCAGCTCAAGATTGTTCCGACCGGAATCGAGGTCGGCGAGCCCCTGCGCGAGTTCCGCGGAATCATGACCGGAGTGCCGCAGTACGACGGGATTCCGCGCTCTCTGGCCGTGCAACCGGGGGTCGGCGCGGGCGGAAAGGAATAGGCGGTGACGACGCCCTCGGAGTGGAGCGGGGAGCAGTGGCGGATACTCGTGCTGCTGCCGACGGTCAAGGACGCCGAGCGCACGGCGAGCATCCTGGCGACCGTCGGGCTTGCGGGGGTCGCCTGCCGCGACATGGCCGAGCTGGCGCAGCGGCTCGCCGAGGGGGTCGGGGC
>Ga0075160_10001862_pt1 | contig 12777 bp, 15 predicted proteins | sample JI91814C2DNA_FD_70969 | JGI IMG/M metagenome (GOLD analysis project Ga0075160, IMG submission 70969) | Wastewater effluent complex algal communities from Wisconsin, to seasonally profile nutrient transformation and Carbon sequestration -... | ecosystem: Engineered > WWTP > Effluent > Algae...
GACAAGAGTGAAGTCATCAGCTCGTTCATTCCGGCTGACTTCGATGTGCCCACGGGCCGTGAAGAGGAATGGCGCTTTACGCCGCTACGGCGGATGAAGCCGCTGCTGACCGCGCTGCCACAGAATGACGGCGCAACGGTCGAAATCGATGGCGACCCAGCGGTCATTGGGGTCGACGCAGCGCAGGGACCCATCCAGCCCGGTGAGTGGCTGGTCCCAGTCGATGTGGTGAGCGCGCTTGCGTGGGCGGGCGCCGCAGACACCACGCTGATCACGATCCCGCCGAAGACGGACCTTGAGAATCCAGTGACGGTCACGATCACAGGCACGTCAACTTCGTACCAAAAGTTGCGCGTCACAATCGAGCACGATTCGTCGGCGACAGTTGTGATCAACCACCAGGGCACTGGGCAGCACGCGGAAAACATTGAGGTCGAAGTTGGGGCACGATCACAGCTCAAGCTAGTGGTGATCCAGGACTGGGATCGCGATGCGGTCCACCTCGGCAGGATCCATAGCCATGTTGGTCGGGACGCAACCTTGACTCAGGTCGTCGCGACGTTCGGGGGCGACCTGGTTCGCCTCGTCTCGACCGTCGACTACGACGGCCCGGGCGGATCGGCGGAACTCCTCGGCGCATTCTTCGCGGATGCCGGCCAACACCTTGAGCACCGTCTCTTCGTCGATCACAACGAGCCCCACTGCCGAAGTAACGTGGTCTACAAGGGCGCACTTCAGGGCGAGCACGCGCACACGGTCTGGATCGGAGATGTGCTGATTCGTGCGAAGGCGGTCGGCACCGATACCTACGAGATCAACCGCAACCTGGTGCTCTCTGATGGCGCCCGTGCCGATTCGGTTCCGAACCTTGAGATCGAGACGGGCGAGGTCAGCGGAGCGGGCCACGCAAGTGCCACCGGTCGCTTCGATGACGAGCAGTTGTTCTACTTGCAGGCTCGCGGCATTGCTGCTGACGACGCCCGCCGCATGGTGGTGCGGGGCTTTTTCACCGAGGTTCTCGACCAGATTCCAGACGCAGACATTCGCGACCGGCTGTGGGCCGCTGTCGACGACGAGATCGGAGCGGTTGGATCGGGGGTTGGATCGTGAGTGGCAGTCCCGCAAATGAACATGCGGTTGCGAAACTGAAAGACATTCCGGAGGGAACTGCGCTTCGCGTCGACGTTGATGGCATCGATGTCGCGGTGGTGCACACCGAGGGTCAAGTGTTCGCGATCGATGACATCTGTTCGCACGCTGAGGTGTCACTTTCCGAAGGTGAAGTTGAAGGTTGCTTCATTGAATGTTGGCTCCACGGGTCGAGATTCGACCTACGCACTGGCGAACCATCCGGGCCTCCCGCCGTGGAACCAGTGCCCGTCTATTCCGCACGCGTCGAAGGATCTGGTGACGACGCCACCATCTACGTAAGCGTTACTCAAGGAGCTGGACACACATGGCAGAACTAGTAATCCGCGACCTCCACGTCAGCGTCGATGGCGACGAAGGCCCTCGTGAGATCCTTCGTGGCGTTGACTTGACGGTCCGGTCCGGCGAAGTGCACGCGATCATGGGGCCGAACGGTTCGGGCAAGTCCACGTTGGCGTATTCGGTGGCCGGGCACCCCAAGTACACGGTCACGTCGGGAACGGTCACTCTCGATGGTGAAGATGTGCTCGCGATGTCAGTGGACGAGCGCGCAAAGGCTGGACTCTTTCTTGCGATGCAGTACCCCGTTGAGGTTCCTGGGGTCACGGTGTCGAACTTCTTGCGCACCGCTGCGACCGCGGTCCGTGGCGAGGCTCCGAAGCTGCGCGCCTGGATGGGCGAGGTCAAGGAAGCAATGGGCAAGCTCAAGGTTGATCAGTCGTTTGCTCAGCGCAATGTCAACGAAGGTTTCTCCGGCGGTGAGCGCAAGCGTCACGAGATCCTCCAGATGGAACTCCTCAAGCCAAAGATCGCAGTACTCGACGAAACCGACTCCGGGCTCGATGTGGATGCGCTGAAGGTTGTCAGCGAAGGCGTGAATCGCATTCACGATGAGATCGGCACGGGCTTGCTGCTCATCACCCACACGACTCGGCTTCTCAAGCTGATCCCGGCGGAGCACGTCCACGTGTTCGTGGATGGGCGAATTGTCGCCAGTGGTGGTGCCGAACTGGCAGACAAGATCGATTCTGAGGGGTACGAGGCGTTTGTGGCTTCAGAGGAAGCAGGCGCGAAGGCATGACTGAGCCAACCCCACTCGACGTGGACAGGATTCGGAAGGACTTCCCAATCCTGTCTCGAACGGTGCGTGGGGGTCGGCCGTTGGTGTACCTGGACAGCGGGGCTACCTCCCAGAAGCCCGTCCAAGTCCTCGATGCCGAGCGTCATTTCTACGAGCACATCAACGCGGCCGTTCACCGCGGTGCGCACCAGCTCGCAGAGGAGGCGACAGATGCCTACGAGTCCGCGCGTCACACAATCTCTGCGTTCGTCGGAGGCCAACCAGAGGACCTCGTCTTCACGAAGAATGCGACCGAGAGTCTGAATCTCGTCACCTACTCATTTCTCAACGCGACGCTGAAGGCAGCGCGCGGACTCGACTTGCCCGAGGGTGGAGCGCACTTCGTGCTCGAGCCTGGTGACGAGATCGTCATCACCGAGATGGAGCATCACGCGAATCTGGTGCCCTGGCAGGAGTTGTGCAGTAAGACAGGTGCGACTCTGCGCTGGATTCCGCTTACCGACGACGGTCGCCTTAACCTGAGCACGCTCGACACCTTGATTAACGAGCGGACAAAGTGTGTGTCCATCGTGCACCAGTCGAACATCCTCGGCACGATCAATGACGTTGTCCTTATCGGCGAACACGCGGCCCGCGTCAAGAGCCTGTTCGTGGTGGACGCATGTCAGTCGATTCCGCATATGCCTGTTGATGTCGGAACTCTAGGTGCTGATCTCGTCGCCTGGAGCGGGCACAAGATGCTCGGCCCAACCGGGATTGGTTGCCTCTGGGGTCGATCCGAGGTGCTCGCGGCGATGCCGCCGTTCATCAGTGGTGGTTCCATGATTCGGAAGGTGACGATGGAGGGCACCACGTTTGCCGATCCTCCGCAGCGCTTTGAGGCGGGCGTGCCTATGACGGCCCAGGCAGTTGGGCTCGCCGCCGCGGCCGACTACCTGACAGACCTCGGCATGGCGAATGTTGCCGCTCATGAGCATGCGCTGACGGGCTACGCCCTTGATGGCCTCGAATCAATTCCCGGTGTTCGGATTATTGGGCCGCGCAACAATGTTGAACGGGGAGGCGCGATTTCGTTCGTGGTCGACGGTATCCACGCACACGACGTCGGTCAGGTGCTCGATGATCGGGGGGTAGCTGTGCGAGTTGGTCACCACTGCGCCGCGCCTGTCTGCCAGCGCTACGGCGTGACAGCGACCGTGCGGGCATCGTTCGGCGTCTACAACGGTTTCGATGACGTGGATTCGCTGGTGGCCGCAGTCAAAGATGCAAAGCAATTCTTTGGGGTGACGGACTAATGCGGCTCGATCAGATGTACCAAGAGGTGATCCTCGATCACTACAAGAACCCGCACGGCAAGGGCCTTGTTGAGCCCTTCGACAGCCAGGTTCACCACGTGAACCCAACCTGCGGCGACGAGATCACACTGCGCGTCAAACTGTCCGGCGCCGCCGGTTCCCAGGTCGTCGAGTCAGTGTCCTTCGACAGCCAGGGATGTTCGATTTCGCAAGCATCTGCGAGCGTGCTGCACGATCAGGTTGAGGGCGTGAGTCTCGACCAAGCATTTTTAACGCTCGACGAATTCTCGTCGCTCATGAAATCGGCTACGGCGGAAATGACGCTTGACGAGGAACTCCTCGGAGACGCGATCGCGTTCGAAGGCGTCGCCCAGTACCCAGCCCGAATTAAGTGCGCCCTATTGGCATGGATGGCGTTCAAAGATGCAGCAGTACAAGCAACCAGTGCGGCGCAACCAGCAGGAGATGAGTGAACATGGACGCTGAAACAACTTCGACTGTGGCGCCCGGCGCCGACGTGACAAAGGTTTCCGACGACGAGGTGTACGAGGCGCTCAAGGACGTGGTGGACCCGGAACTCGGCATCAATGTTGTCGATCTCGGTCTGATCTATGGCGTCACAGTTGATTCCGACAACACGGCCACCATCGACATGACGTTGACATCTGCCGCTTGCCCGCTGACTGACGAGATCGAAGATCAGACGCGTGCGTCACTTGATGGTGTTGTTGAGGACTTCCGAATCAACTGGGTCTGGATGCCACCGTGGGGGCCAGACAAGATCACAGATGAGGGCCGCGAGATGTTGCGCGCCCTCGGCTTTAACGTCTAGCGACCGCGTTGAGGATTCCTCGTACGCGTAAACTTCCGCTCTTGTGATTACCGCACGCGATATTGAGTTGCGTGCTGGCGCTCGACTGCTGGTCGATCAGGCATCGCTACAGGTGGCTGAAGGTGACCGGATCGGGCTAGTTGGGCGCAACGGTGCCGGCAAGACCACCCTCATGAAAGTGCTCGCTGGCCTTGGCCAACCGGCCGGTGGGTGGGTGTCGAGATCAGAGGATGTCGGCTATTTGGCGCAGGACCCCGAGGCTGCGGATCCCGAGCAGCAGGTTCGGGCGAGGATTCTGTCGGCCCGCGGCCTGCAGGACATCGAACTTCGGATGCGCAAGGCCGAGAAGGCAATGGCCAGTGCTGACGAGCAAACCCGCGACAAAGCCATGCGCCGTTACGCCAATGCTGAGGCCGAGTACATCGCGGCCGGCGGGTACGCGGGAGCCGCAGAGGCGGCGGCGGTCGCGAGCGGACTTGGTATCGACGAACGAATGCTCGATGGGCGGTTGGGCAATTTGTCCGGTGGTCAGCGACGCCGCGTAGAACTCGCTCGGTTGTTGTTCTCCGAACAGTCGACGCTGCTACTTGACGAGCCAACCAACCACCTCGATGCGGATTCGATTTCTTGGTTGCGAGGTTTCCTGGCGTCACACACCGGGGGACTGGTCATCATCAGTCACGATGTCGATTTGCTGGCCGCCGTTGTGAACAAGGTTGCCTTCCTCGATGCCGACAGGCAGGTTCTCGATCACTACAACGTCGGCTGGGATACGTATCTGAAGGCCCGGGAGACCGACGAGAAGCGCCGACGCCGCGAGCGCGCGAATGCGGACAAGACCGCGAGTGCACTGACCGCGCAGGCAGACAAGATGCGAGCAAAGGCGACGAAGGCGCGAGCGGCCCAGCAGATGCTGAAGCGGGCCGACAAGTTGCGTGAAGGTCAGCCGGAACTCCGCAAGACTGAAAAGGTCGCCCGCCTCCGCTTCCCCGACCCGCAACCCTGCGGCAAGGTCCCGATGACTGCCGACGGCCTGACGAAGTCCTATGGCTCGCTGGAGGTGTTTAGCGGCGTCGACCTCGCGATTGATCGCGGTGCGCGCGTAGTGATCATCGGGCTCAACGGTGCTGGTAAGACGACGCTACTGAGGATCCTGGCAGGGGTTGAACAGGCGGATCGCGGCAAGGTGAATCCCGGCCACGGCCTTCGAGTTGGTTACTACGCCCAAGAGCACGAGACCCTGAAGCGAGACCAAAGCCTTCTGCAGAATCTCCAAGGATCGGCCAAGGATCTCAGCGAGCAGCAGGCACGTGACCTGCTCGGTTCATTCCTGTTTTCCGGTGATCGCGTTGACCAGTTTGCCGGCACCCTGTCAGGTGGTGAGCGAACTCGGCTCGCGCTCGCAACCCTTGTTGTCAGCGGCGCGAACGTCCTCCTGCTCGATGAGCCAACGAATAACCTCGACCCGGCAAGTCGTGATCAAGTTCTCGCAGCGCTCGCCAGCTACCCAGGCGCCGTTGTGCTCGTGACCCACGACGAGGGCGCGGTTGATGCTTTGACACCGGACAAGGTTTTGTTATTGCCCGATGGTGATGAAGATCTCTGGAATGACACCTATAAAGATCTTGTTTCTCTGGCCTAGTTCAGGAAATGCTTGACGCATCAATGAAGGTGATCGAACTCACCGCTGGCCGTACCCCAAAGATCAGCGGCTAGTGAAAGGATCATCCTTAGGTGCTTCTCCACACGGGTGGAGAAGGTGGCATGCCGATAGCAACTGGGAGTGCATTGTGGCTGAATTGACAAAGGGTCGTCGAGTTACCGGAGGCGAGCGCAACAAGCTTGCTAACGACCTGAAGAAGAAGTACAACTCTGGCGCCAGCATTCGTGAGCTCGCAGAATCAACTGGTCGCTCGTACGGCTTCGTTCACCGGGTTCTCACCGAATCCGGCGTCACGCTTCGCGGCCGCGGTGGCGCTACGCGTGGTAAGAAGACCAAGGGCAAGAAGTAGAACAAGGAGTTCTTGATGCGGCCAACTGTTGACGAATCCGTCCTGAGCGACGGGGGACTCAAGGTCGATCAATCAGGCGCGACGCTGACAATCACGTTGGCCCGCCCAGACAGTAGGAACTCGCAGACGCCGGCGACGTGGCGCGCGCTTAGCGCTGTCGCCACCTCGCTGGCACCCGACGTCCGAATTGTTGTACTGCGTGGTGAAGGTAAGTCGTTCTCTGCCGGGTTGGACAAGAGAATGTTTGCCGAAGGTGTAGATGGTGAACTTCCGCTGTCAGGGATGGCCGATCTTTCCGACGCAGATTTCGATGCCGCCATTGCTGGCTTCCAGCACGCGTTCACCTGTTGGCGCGACGTAGATCCGATCGTCATCGCGGCAGTTCAAGGTCACGCGATTGGTGCCGGATTCCAACTCGCCCTCGGCGCTGACTTGATCGTCGTCGCCAATGACGTCCAGTTCTCCATGAAGGAGACCCAACTCGGGCTCGTTCCGGACCTGGGTGGCACCCACCCACTCGTGGCCGCAGTTGGGTATCCCACAGCACTTGAAATGTGCGCAAGTGGGCGCTGGATCGGCGCGCAAGAAGCGGTGAGCACCGGCATCGCGGTTTCCAACGTCGAGGTGACTGAGCTTGATGAAGAGGTTGCTCGCCTCTCAGAAGGCTTCCTGACAGCGTTGCCAGAAGCAGTCGTCGAGACAAAACACCTGCTGAGCGGTGCACTTTCACGGACCCGCGCAGAGCAATGTGCTGCCGAGCGTCAGGCTCAGCGGCGTCGGATCACGCACCTGTCATCTTTGATGGGTGGCTAGTAATACCGTTAGGACGGAATGTCCTGGGTAGTGCGTGACGTTGAAACCCGCGGGGCACGCGTGCTCTGACGAGCTATGGGGGATCAACAATGGCAATGACTGGCGGACCGTGGAGCACTCTGCGCTCGTATACCCGCGACCCCTCTGTCAAGGAGAAGAAGCTCGCGCCAGGAACTGTACGTCGAATCTTGAGCTATGCGACTCCGTACAAGCTGATCATCTCCTTCTTCATCGTCACCCTCATTTTCGACGCACTACTGGTAGTTGCCCAGCCGTTGCTGTTCAAACGAATCGTCGACCAAGGAATCACTCCGGGAGATGCTGCCGTCGTCACCTGGTGCGCGATCTTGCTCGTGGTGGTGGCGTTGCTCGATGCTGTGCTTGGTCTCGTAGGCCGCTACTGGTCGTCGCGGATCGGGGAGGGCTTGATCTTCGATTTGCGCACGGCCGTGTTCGGGCACGTGCAGCGTCAGCCGATTGCCTTCTTCACTCGCGCACAGACAGGTGCTCTGGTCTCCAGACTCAACAATGACGTGATTGGGGCACAGCAGGCCTTCACCTCAACAATGTCCGGCGTGCTCGGAAACGTGATCAGTCTGGTCACCGTGTTGATCGCCATGTTGGTGCTGTCTTGGCCCATCACCGTGGGTGCGTTGATCTTGCTCCCGATCTTCATTCTGCCGGCGAAATGGATGGGGCGTCGCTTGCAGTCCTTGACCCGCGAACAGATGCAGCTGAACGCCGACATGAGCACACAAATGACGGAAAGGTTCAACGTTTCTGGTGCCCTGTTGGTGAAGCTATTTGGTCGTCCGGCAGATGAAGACGCATCGTTCAGTGACAAGTCTGGAAGAGTTCGCGATATCGGCGTTCGGATCGCGATGGCCAACAGGTACTTCTTCGCTGCGCTCACTCTGGTTGCCGCACTAGCGACTGCCATGGTCTACGGCTTCGGGGGAAACGCCGTCATCCGTGGAGTCATGACGCTGGGGACGCTTCTGGCCCTCGCGGGACTGTTAGCTCAGTTGTACGGCCCCCTGACCTCACTTTCGAACGTTCGTGTTGATGTGATGACGGCGCTGGTGAGTTTCGAGCGTGTCTTCGAGGTCCTCGATCTACCGCCGCTGGTCACTGAGAAGCCGGATGCGAAGGTGTTGCCAACCGGGCCTGCCGCTGTTGAGTTCGCTCATGTGGACTTCGCATACCCGCGCGCAGAGGAAGTCTCATTGGCATCGCTGGAATCTGTAGCGCGAACGACGAGTCGCCAAGACGGCCCGGTGCTCCAGGACGTTTCCTTCCGCGTGGAGCCCGGCAAAATGCTCGCGCTAGTTGGTCCAAGCGGAGCGGGAAAAACGACGATCACCCAGCTCATTGCCCGGCTGTACGACACGACGAGCGGCACCGTGAGCGTTGCAGGTATGGATGTCCGCGATGCCACCCTCGAATCGCTGCACGCGACTGTTGGCGCAGTGACCCAAGATGCCCACATGTTCCACGACACCATCCGTTCGAACCTCAAGTACGCGAAACCGGAAGCGACTGACGAGCAGATCTGGAAGGCGTGTGACGACGCGAATATCGGCACCCTCATCAGGTCCCTTCCAGACGGCCTTGACACAGTGGTCGGTGATCGAGGTCACCGGTTGTCCGGGGGTGAAAAGCAGAGAATTGCCATTGCTCGGTTACTCCTGAAGGCGCCGAGTGTTGTGGTGCTTGATGAGGCGACGGCCCACCTCGACAGCGAAAGCGAAGCGGCGGTGCAGCGTGCGCTTGCGACGGCTTTGCAGGGACGCACATCAGTGGTTGTGGCACACCGGCTCTCCACCGTGCGTGAAGCGGACGAGATTCTGGTGATCAACAAGGGACAGGTTGTCCAACGCGGAACCCACTCTGAACTGCTGGCAGCTGGTGGCCTGTATTCCGACCTCTACCGAACCCAATTTGCGGATCGCACAGCCGATCCCGATGACGTCGATGACGGTGACTTGGTGACGATGTCAGACAGCGCGAGTTGATCCGCCATCAACCGCGATGAGTGAGCCTGTGACGTACGACGACAGCGGCGACAACAGGAACGCCGCGACCGATGCAAATTCCTCCGGTTCGCCGTAGCGGCCGAGGGGAATGTTCGCCTCGTTCTTAACCCGGGTGCGTTCGGGACTGCCGTTGCGGGCATCGAGTGCAAATACCCGATCGGTGGCGATGCGACCCGGCAAAATCCCGTTCACGCGAATACCGCGGGGCCCGTACGAGTCGGCAAGTTCCTTGACCACGGATGCGAGCCCTGGCCGCAGGGCGTTGGAGATCGCCATCCCCGGCAGCGGCAACCGGGCCGAGGTGGACAACACGAAAACGATTGATCCGCCGACACCGGCTTGATCCGCCTGATTCTGATCCATCGCGGCGGCGGCCGCCTTGGCCACGCGCAACGGGCCGAGAAAGACGGACTCAAAGGACGCACGCCATTCTTCTTCAGAGTTGTTCTGGATTCCTCCGGCAGGTGGACCACCAGCGCTGATAAGGCATCCGTCAAGTCGGCCAAAGCGGGCGATCGCGGCGGCGGTCAGGCGTTCGGCAGTGGCCGGGTCAATCAGGTCGGAATTGAGCCCCACGGCGACATCGTGGCCGCCGAGTTCGCGGATTGATTCTGCGAGTACCTGCTCATCCCGAGCGGCGACAACTACTTTGGCGCCTTCGTTGACAAGCAACTTCGCGCCGGCAAATCCCAGACCGCGGGAACCAGCAGTCACGATGAAGACGCGGTCTTGAAGCCCGAAAGTCATGACCTCATCGTGCCGGTGATTACTGTCGTGAGTCCTGCGGGAGCCGTGAGGATTCGCCCGGCTGAGCGGCTTCGTCAGAAAGATCTGGTTCATCTGGCTCAGCGCCTCCGACGAGCCCCTTTTCTCGCCTCTGCATCTGGAACTCCCGGCGTGTCAGCAGCACGAGTCCCACAATGAACATGACCGCGAATGCAATCCACTGAAGCGAGTATGAGAGGTGCGAGCCTTCGGAGATTTCCGGAGGAGGAATTGGCGTCAGTCCACCCTGAGCCGGGTCTGACTTCACGAGGTCGATGTATCCCGGTAGTACCGTCGCTCCGGCGGCAGTGCCGATGGCTGCGGCATCGAGCGAAGTGACTTGACCAACTGGGATATCCGACGGTCGAACGGCTGGCCCGGGAACCGACCCCTGCAAACTTCCCTCAACCGTCACCTGCCCAGTTGGCGGGGGAGGAACGGTTGGTGAGGACTTCGCATCGGAGTCCGCCTTGATCCAGCCACGATTCACTACAACGACTGTCTTGTCCGCGGTGACCAACGGGGTCACGACCCAGAATCCCATCGAATTGTTCAACGGCTTCTTGCGAACGAGAACTTGCGCGGACGGCACGTATCGCCCGGTTGCCGTCACCGGACGCCACAGGTTCGAGTCGTTAACTGTGGATCCCACTGGGATCACTTTTGCAATGTCCGTTGGTTCCTGGGACATGTTCGCGTTCTGGACCTGGTTGGCATCTTTGCGGCCCTCATAGCGGTTCCACTGCCAGTTGCTGAGCATCAAACACAGCACCACACCAACCGGTACGGCAATGATGAGCGCAATCCATCGGGGCTCACGCAGGAATCGCAACACGCGCCTAGAGTAACCCGCCGCAGCGGCATCGGTGGGACATGCGCCGTTACACCGTCTTGTCCGGGTGTCCGACAGGCAATTCCTGGGTGTCTTTGATGATGAGCGGGGGCATCGAAACGGGAGATGGAGGCCGAATGATCGTGCTCGCGCCGACCACTGCGATGTAGGGCAGGACCACGGCCGCGGCAAACAGGACCCACGTCAGCCAACCGTCGACAAGGATTGCCGCGAGGAAACACACAGTTCGGATCGTCATTGAAATCAGATACCGCCGAGTGCGCGCGTCGCGGTCAATTGAGGCAGACTTACGAGCCTCAGTAATGTTGTAAACCTCTTCGCCGCGGGGCATGAAACCAAGGTATGCCTACCTTGCCTCGAAAGCGAGCCCGGGTTGACAATTCTGGGAGTAATCCGCGCCACCACAATCGAGGGACGAAAAATGGCTGATCGTACGTACGGACTGACCGAAGTTGTTGGAACGTCGACCGAAGGGGTCGATGCCGCAATTCGTAATGGCGTCACTCGTGCTTCTGCGACGGTTCGTCACCTTGACTGGTTCGAAGTAACCCAGGTTCGCGGCTACATCAAAGAAGGCGACGTGCACCATTTTCAGGTGACGATGAAGCTTGGATTCCGCATGGAAGACGCGATCTAGGAGTCACTCTTGGAATCGCCAGCGCGCTCGGCTCGATCGCTGTCGAGGATGTCGTCGACGATTCCGGCCAGTGGCCGCATGACGGCTAGGCCAATGAGTCCGTAGAGGGCGATCGTCGGTGCGAACCAGGCGATTGGCAGCAGGATGAAGAGGTAGGCAGTCACCGACCAGCTCTTCACCGAGGCCTGCGGTGGGTTATCCCGAAGTTCTGGTTTCAGGACAAGGGGATCCTTCCGGATCTCAACCGCCATGAGCGTGAGCATCAGACTGATAAAGAACATTGTGCCGATGTAGAAGACGGTGGTCTGCTGCCCCGCATCTGAGTGCCTCGTTCCGCTGCCAACCTGGTCCAGCAGATTCATCGGGAATGGCAGCACGATGATTCCGAACAGCCAGAGCACATTCCAGCGAATGATGTTCGGGTTGACTCGTTCTACGGTGCCGAACATGCGGTGGTGTGCAAGCCAGAACACCAGAATTACGAACCAGCTCACCAGGAAGCTGATGATGAGCGAGCTGTACTGGGACCACACATACGCCAGCGGATTTGCCTGGGCCTGCGGATCATTGCTCGGAAGTGAGATGTCTGCCAGCGGCAAGATCAGCAGCGTGATAGCGATTGCCACCACGCCATCGCTAAAGGCAACGAGGCGACCAGAATCCTGGCGTGTCTCGAGGGTGTTTGCGACTGCCATGTTCGACATCCTGGCAGGCTTGATGCGTGTTTGGAGAACTCATTCTGTTACGCCACGCGAAATCTGCATGGCCAGTTGGAATCCGTGACATCGACAGGCCGTTGTCTGGTCGCGGCGTTCGCAATGCCGGTCATTTCGGCGAATTGTTGGCTGCTGACAGCGTGGTGCCTGATGTTGTGATTTGTTCACCCGCCGTGCGGACGAGGGAAACGTGGCAGTTGGTGGCAGACCACGCTGGCATCGATCCACTTCTCGCACAGGTGGATCCCCAGCTCTACGGGGCAACCTGGTGGGACGTGCTCGACGTCGTGAGGGAGTTGGCACCGAACGTTGGCCGAGCATTGATCATTGGACACAATCCGTCGATGGAGGACCTAGCGGGTCAACTCGCTGGCGCTGGTAGCAACTCAGATGCCGTGCGCCACCTGAGGGCCAAGTTTCCCACTTGCGGTGCGGCGTTCCTCGAAAGTGACGAACAGTGGAATCGCTGGGGTGGCAACTGCGCTGCGTTGAAGCGCTTTTGGACGCCGCGCTAGTCGTCTGCGGCAACTGGGCAGGGCTCTGCCGCTTCAATTTCCTCGCGGGGAATGCCGAGCAGGAATAGCACCG
>Ga0075160_10001865_pt1 | contig 12769 bp, 10 predicted proteins | sample JI91814C2DNA_FD_70969 | JGI IMG/M metagenome (GOLD analysis project Ga0075160, IMG submission 70969) | Wastewater effluent complex algal communities from Wisconsin, to seasonally profile nutrient transformation and Carbon sequestration -... | ecosystem: Engineered > WWTP > Effluent > Algae...
GATCTTACCGGTGGCTTTGGGATTGATAGCTTATACTTCGGCAAGGTCTTTAAACGGGTAAATTACATCGAACCCAATGCTGAACTTTTGAAGTATGCAAAACATAATCATCAGATGTTGGGTGCTGGTAACATTGAGTATCGTAATTCAACCTCAGAAGATTTTTTAACCTGGTTTACCGGACAAGCCGATTGCTTTTTCATCGATCCATCTCGCAGAACAACATCCAATCAAAAAGTTTTTAAACTGGCCGATTGTGAACCAAACATTGTTGGACTTCTTCCGCAAATTTTTGAGCACTCAAAAAATCTATTGATTAAGGTCGCTCCCTTATTGGATCTGCAACAAGGCTTGTTGGAATTAAAAAACGTCACGCGCGTTTGGGTTGTGTCTGTTAAGAATGAGGTAAAAGAGCTCCTGTTTTTTTGTGAAAAAGATTTTCAGGATGAACCATTAATTACCACAGTTAATCTCCTGTCCGATCACGATGTGTTTTCTTTCAAAATATCAGAAGAAAAAACAACTCGGGTTGATTTTTCTGATCCCGCAGCATATCTCTACGAACCTAACGCTTCAGTTCTGAAAGCCGGTGCGTTTAAGACGATTGCTCAAAAATATTCGCTCCCTAAGCTTCATCCCAGCACACATTTATATACAAGTGATGCTCATGTGAAAGATTTCCCGGGTCGCATTTTTAAGATCGAAGGATTGATGAAAGCCGATGTAAAAAGTGCGGGTGTATATTTCCCCGAAGGCAAAGCCAATGTAATCACCCGTAACTACCCCCTTACACCGGATGAACTAAAAAAGAAATTAAAACTTCAGGACGGAGGTGAGAAGTACCTGATCGGATGTTCAGGAGAAAAGCAAAAGTTTTTGATTGCCGCGAAGCGGCTAAAATGACTCAGGGAAAAAATACAAAATCCAGTAGACAGCATAACATGCCAACATCACGGTTCCGTAGACCTTAATTACCTTCCTGCGGTTCTGCACATCCTCCCACCACAGCATCGCCCAGGGGCGAAAAAGTCCGATTACCAGAAAAATTAAACTGGCAGCGGCCAGCAGCAGGAAAAAAAGTCTTACCATTTCCACAGCAGAAAGGTACGGCAAAATTTTTCTGTGAAGCTCGCATGCGTTTGTTTCTTACACCTAGACGGGAACTAAAAAATCCTCACAATCCTTTAATCCGAATAATCCTGATTTATCTTTGCTGTTGAATTGAGGGCGCAAGATTTTTTGAACATCTATTGCGCGGATGGTTTGATCAAGACCGTAGCCGCAGGGATTCATACGCCTAAAAATCCAAATCTTCGCATAAAAGGCCTGTCCGGCAGCTTCGATTCGGTAATTACAGCCAGTACATTCAAGCTTCACCCGCACGATTATATTATTGTGCTTCAGGATAAAGAGGAGGCAGCCTATTTTCAAAACGACCTTCAAAGCTTGTTGGGTAAAGAAATTCTGCTCTTCCCAATGTCATACAAAAGACCGTATGAATTTTTGGAAATAGAAAATGCGAACATTCTCATGCGGGCAGAAGTATTAAATCGCCTAGCAGAAAAGACAAAACCTGAAATCATTGTTACGTACCCGGAAGCGCTTTCCGAAAAGGTTATCAATAAGCGCTCGCTGGCAAGTAATACGTTTACCGTCAAGTTAAAAGAGAGGCTTGAACTCTCTTTCCTGGAAGAATTTCTTCACAGCTACGATTTTGAGAAAACAGATTTCGTTTACGAAGCCGGTCAATTCTCTGTTCGCGGAGGAATCATTGATGTGTTTTCATTTGGGCATGAACTCCCATACCGGATTGAATTGTTCGGTGACGAGGTCGACAGCATTCGTTCGTTCGATCCCGGCTCGCAGCTTTCGGTTGATACGCTTACGCAGATCAGCATCATTCCGAACGTGCAAACGCGCTTGATGCAGGAAGAGCGACAGTCGTTGCTGGACTTCATTTCGCCTTTAACCCGGTTGTGGTTCAAAGATTTTAAGCTTACGCTGGATGTATTAACTAAATCATTCGACAAGGCCGAAGCATCCTTTGATAAGATCATACAACAAAGCGGTACACAGGTTGTACTTAAGCCGGAGCAATTGTTTGAGATTGCGGATGGATTTGAGACACGCTCGGAATCTTTTCAACGCATCGAGTTCGGAAGCCGATCGGTTTTAAAAAATCCAATCACGTTTGACCTGCCCTCCGCTGCGCAACCTTCTTTCAATAAGAACTTTGAACTGCTTGCCGGAGATTTACTGGAGCATCAAGCGCAGGGTTATACTAATTTTATTGCAGCGGACGTGGCCAAGCAACAGGATCGGTTAAAGGAAATTTTTGAAGAGATTCATCCCGAGCTGGACTTTAAACCATTGGAGTTCGCGCTGCGTGAAGGGTTTGTTGATCAAACGCTGAAAATTGTTTGCTACACCGATCACCAGATATTTGAACGCTTTCACCGGTATCGTTCTAAAGAAAAATTCTCGAAATCAAAAGCGATAACACTTCGCGAGCTTCACACCCTGCAACCCGGAGATTTTGTAACACACATCGATTACGGGATTGGAAAGTTTGCCGGGCTTGAAAAAAAAGAAGTAAACGGACACGAGCAGGAGTCGATCCGCATTGTATACAAGGATAATGATTTATTGTATGTGAGCATTCACGCACTACATAAAATCTCTAAGTATTCCGGTAAGGATGGAACTCCTCCGCAGATCAGCAAGCTTGGCTCATCGGAGTGGGAATCGAAAAAGGCAAAAGTTAAAGGCAAGGTTAAAGACATCGCGAAAGAACTTATCAGTTTGTACGCTAAACGAAAAACTGCGCCTGGCTTTGCCTTTACCCCCGACAGTTACTTGCAGGCAGAGTTGGAATCATCATTTATCTACGAAGACACACCTGATCAGGCGCGCGCGACAGAAGATGTAAAGCGCGACATGCAGGAGCCGCATCCGATGGATCGGTTAGTGTGCGGAGATGTTGGTTTTGGTAAAACTGAAGTTGCCATCCGGGCAGCCTTTAAAGCAACGGCCGATGGAAAACAGGTTGTCGTGCTGGTTCCAACCACCATTCTAGCGATGCAGCATCACCGTACGTTCAAGGAAAGATTGAATAATCTTCCGGTTCGGGTTGAATATATTTCCCGTTTCCGGACTGAAAAAGAGATCAAGAAAATTATTGCCGATGTGAACGAGGGCAAGGTTGATATCCTGATCGGCACACATCGCATTGTAAGCAAAGATATAGTCTTCAAAGATCTCGGGCTTTTAATTGTTGACGAAGAACAGAAGTTTGGAGTCAAGGTTAAGGATCGGTTAAAAGAATTAAAAGTTAATGTTGACGTGCTCACGTTAACGGCAACGCCCATTCCACGCACGCTGCATTTTTCATTAATGGGCGCACGCGACCTCAGCATAATTTCTACTGCTCCTCCTAACCGCCAGCCCGTAACAACTGAGCTTCATACCTTTGACGAAAAAGTTATCCGCGATGCCGTAAGTCATGAATTGCGCAGGGGCGGGCAGGTGTTCTTCGTGCATAACCGCGTGAGTGATATTGAATCCGTAGCCAACACCATTTACAAGCTAGTGCCGGATTCAAAAATCGGAATCGCGCACGGACAGATGGAAGGTGACAAGCTTGAAAAAGCTATGATGAAGTTTATTGATGGTGAATACGATGTTCTTGTGTCTACGAACATCATTGAGTCTGGACTTGATATTCCGAATGCCAACACGATCATCATTAACCAGGCGCACATGTTCGGATTATCCGATTTGCATCAGATGCGTGGTCGCGTGGGACGTTCAAATAAAAAGGCCTTTTGTTATTTATTAACTCCGCCAGCCTCCTTATTAACATCTGATTCGCGAAAGCGGTTAGCCGCACTTGAAGAATTTTCCGATTTGGGTGACGGCTTCAAGGTTGCCATGCGTGATCTTGACATTCGCGGAGCCGGGAATTTATTAGGCGGAGAACAAAGCGGTTTTATTAATGATCTGGGGTTCGAGACATATCATAAGATTCTGGACGATACGATTCAGGAATTAAAAGAAACCGACTTCAAAGAATTGTTTGCCGTTGAGCTTGCCGAGAAAGCAAAAATTATTGTTCAGGATTGTATTATTGAGACCGATCTTGAAATTCTTATTCCTGAAACATACGTCAACAACACAAGTGAACGGCTCCAGCTATACGCGCGTCTGGATAATATTAAAGACGAAGATCAACTTAAAAAATTCAATGATGAATTAAGCGATCGGTTTGGGGAAATCCCTGCAGCTGTTCAGGAGCTTATCAACTCGGTTCGTTTACGCTGGCTTGGTGAAGAGCTCGGCTTCGAGAAGATTAGCTTAAAAAATGAAAGGTTCCGCGGATTTTTTGTGAGCAACAAGGATGCGTATTTCAACTCTGAAATATTTGGTAGGGTTCTTAAATTCGTTCAGACTAATCCGCGCAGGTGTAAAATTAAAGATCAGGGAGGCAAGCCCATGGTCGCTATTGAAAATGTTCCTACTGTCGATTCGGCAATCGAATTGTTAAATCAAATGGTCGGGCGTTTATCAAGGTCCGACAAGGAAATGATGTCTAAGTAAGGTTCCAGTCCCGCCAGCTGCTCAAACGCATTAATCATTAACACCTTCTGATACTTCGAGGAATAATACACCTCAATAAAAAAGCTGTCGGTATTATAAAGGAAAACTTTACACTCCCCTAAAAACCGGTGGGCCAGGTATTGTCCGAAATACGTAACAATATCGCACTTCTTCTCGAATGGCATTACTCTAAACTCACTGATGTTAATCATACTATCGGGGTTTTCCATCTATGCTTCAATTCTGTGCCAACACCCCTGATCCGTTAATTTTGCGGTTAAACCCTCATTTTCGTTCACTTATCGGATCAATCATTCTTATTTTGGGACGATTTAGTCCCGAAACAATACTATTTCCGGAGTGCCGTTTAATAAAAGCGTTTACACCTTAGATTTATCATTTAACGCCTACTGCTTGGAAAACATATATTTATCTCTCTATATTAGCATTTGTTTTAAACTGAAAACCCAGATGAAGACTTGCTTCAGACTTCTTTCTCTCTTAGCCGTTAGCTCTGCAATCCTCTCAGGATGTGCACTTTTTGGAGGTGGTGGTGGTAAACCCACTTCTACAAACCCAGGGCAGTTGAGCACCGCTACAGGACTTGCCTACAACGATGAGGATGCGGGCGGCTACATGGTTAATGACTATGAAGGCCAACCGGATGCTCCTAACATGATTTTCATTGAAGGCGGTCGTGCCGTTATGGGATCTTTCGAAGAAGATGTAATGGCTTACCGTGATAATATTGAAAGAACAGTTTCTGTGGCTTCTTTCTTCATGGATGAAACTGAAATTGCCAACATTCACTGGCTTGAATACATGTGGCATTTGGGAAAAGATTCTACTCAGGAGGTTTTAGCTGCTGCTAAACCAGACACAACTGTTTGGGTTGGTAAACTTGCTTTTAACGATCCATATGTTGAACATTATTTAAGATACCCTGGCTTCCGTTTCTTCCCGGTTGTTGGTATTACCTGGACTCAGGCAAGCGAATACGCAGTGTGGAGAACCCGTGCCGTAAACATCGCCCTTGCAAAAGATGCTGGTGAAGAATATGCAGAAACTGACGGCCGCATTCCATTGGAGTCTGGTATTGTTGTTCCTGCTTACCGTCTGCCGACAGAAGCTGAATGGGAATATGCTGCACAAGCAATGATCGGAACACAGTGGCTTGATGAGATGCAAACCCACCAAAGAATTTACCCATGGGATGGCCATGCCGTTCGTAATCCGTATGGAAAGCAGATGGGTTATATGCTTGCAAACTTCAAACGTGGTCGTGGTGACTATGCCGGTATCGCAGGCCGTTTGAATGACGGTGCGTTAATCACTTCTCAGATTTATGAATTCCCTCCAAACGACTACGGCTTATATAACATGGGCGGTAACGTAAGCGAGTGGGTACAGGATGTTTATCGTCCGATGACGTTCCAGGATTTTGATGATCTTAACCCAATCCGTAGAGATGGTTTCCTGGATAAAGCTTCCGGCAAATCCAATGAAGGTAACGGGTATAACAACATTGATAATGACCCTGCGGCATTCACGTCACTGGTAACAGATCATGCGCGAGTTTACAAAGGCGGCAGCTGGAAAGATGTTGCGTATTGGATGTCTCCAGGTACAAGAAGATTCCTCGATCAGGACAGCTCAACAGCAACAATCGGATTCCGTTGTGCGATGATCAAAGCTGGTTCGAACTACTAAAAACCTCGAAATTGATATTGAAACCCTGACCGCAAGCGTCAGGGTTTTTTATTTCCCCTCATCGGTGTAGGCTATGCTTGCGATGCTTACGCTTTTGCAACCAGCCTCCAGCAACATCTGCGCACAGGCTTCAATCGTTGCGCCTGTTGTAATTACATCATCGATCAATAAAACATTTTGGTGATGAAGTTGGTCTGGCTTTGCTACATGGAAAACTTCGCTCACATTTTGCCAGCGCCTCAGTTTCGTTTTTTTTGTTTGCGTCTCAGTTTTTGTTATCCGTACTAATACATCTTCCTGACAAGGCTTGTTCAAACTTTTTGAAAGGCCCTTACCAAATTCAGCACTTTGATTGTACCCGCGCTTGCGCTTTCGCGATGCGTGCAGAGGAACCGGGATGATCAAATCAATTTTCTGATCGAAATAGTGCTGCCGGAGTTCCTCACCATACACCTGACCAAGCGTGTCTCCAATCTCCGGATGATTGTTGTATTTCAATTGGTGCAGCAGTCGTTGAACTTTTCCGCGTTTCCGGAAAAGAAAAAAAGCCACAGCAAATTGTAACGGGACACGTCCCTGAAGTCGGTTCATGAGTGCGTTTTCAGGGTCGGTATGATAGTGCGTTCGTGGAAGCTCCAGCATGCACGCGCTGCAAACTGTTTCTTCACCTTTGGCCAGGCCTTGATCGCACGCAAAACAATACTGTGGATAAAACAGGGAGATGAAATCCGTAAATATTTCGGTTGCAAAGAATTTCATGCTGGGTACATTTGCAGGAACCCTTATTAATATTACTCAGGTTTTTAATCATTAACAATCAATATGGGATTAGTAGAAGATTTTAATACATACCGCAGTAAAATGAACGAGAAAATCATGGCCTCAGATGGCCTGATCGTAAAGCGGATATTCAACCTCGACACCAATGCATATGCAGAGGGGCATCTTGATGTAAAGAGCAAAGAGCTGATCGGATTAACATGTTCTTTGGTGCTCCGATGCGATGATTGTGTAAAATATCACCTTGGAAAATGCAAAGAAGTTGGTTTCACCACCAACGAAGTGCATGAGGCCATGGGTGTAGCGACCTTAATAGGCGGAACCATCGTAATTCCGCACCTGCGCAGGGCATTCGAATTCTGGGAAGAACTGCAGCATGTTTAAACGAGATCTTGATTTTGAACGCAGGTGGCAAGTGTTGCTGAACACGCTCCAGCAGAATATTGGTAAAAAACCAAAAGACCTGAATGGTGTGCTGTTCCTGATCGGTGTGCACGAATTGGGTGGAGGCCCAAAAGTTTTCTCAAAAGAAGAGAAACAGGACCTGATGCACATTGCAATCTGCAAGGTTCTGAGCCTTTCAGGGTACTATGAGCTTGAGGGACTGGATGAACAGGGGTGGCCGCACTGGAAAATGGTTAAGAAACTTCCGCATTTTGATCTGCTTGAGCAGGAAAAGCTGCTGAAGATGCAAGTACTCGAATATTTTGAACATGAGTATGGCTGGACGTTCGATCCTCCGCCCGCTGCAGAGACCTAAAAATTTCCTCTCATACCAATTCCTTTGTCGAAAAATGAATTAGCCTGTATCTTTAGAGAAGGTGTATTCGTTTTTACGTGTAAGCTAGTTGTAATCGAATGGGGAATGGAATAGAGAGGATTCAAGAAAAAATTAATTCCTTCAAGAGGAAGTACTATCTGAATTTATTGATTCGGGGTATTCTGTTTACGCTTTCCATTTTGTTCTTTTATTTCCTTACCGCTGCATTGCTTGAGCATGTTTTGTGGCTTGGCACCTGGGGCCGGTTATTAATTCTCGTCCTTTTCTTTGCGCTCGTTATCTATTGCGGATTTAGATTTTTCAAAGATCCGGTTGCCTTCTGGATTTCCAAACGTGGCCTGAATGACGAGCAGGGTGCGCGACTTATCGGAAATTATTTTCCAACCATAAAAGACAGGCTGGTTAATCTTGTCCAGCTTTCGGCTACGAGCGACTCGGGGTTAGCGCAAGCCAGTATTCTTCAAAAATCAAAAGAGTTTGAGCCGGTTCAGTTCGAGTCAGTTATCCGGATCAACGACAACAAGAAATATTTAAAATACTTACTTATACCCGTTGGGATCATTTTTATAATTCTGTTAGTAAACAAGACTATTATCACACAAAGCACTACGCGAATTGTAAATTTTGATCAACACTATTCCCCGCAAGCTCCCTTTCTGTTTACTGTTCAGAACAAATCCCTGGTTGGGTTCTTTAACGAGGATTTTACCCTGCAGCTTTCCTTGGAAGGTGAGGCTATTCCGGAAGAAGCCTATCTGATTATCGGAGATCAGAACCTGAAAATGGAAACTGTTCAGGCGGGAATGTTTTCGTATACATTTGAAAAACTGCAACAGTCTAAATCGTTTCAGGTAGAAGCGGCTGGATATTATTCCGAGAGCTTTGAGATCACGTTAGCGAACCGGCCCGAACTCACGCAGCTGGCAATTGACCTACAGTATCCAAAATATCTACAGCGTAAAAACGAACGTATTGTAAATGCAGGCAGTCTTGAAATTCCAGAAGGTACGTTAGTCACTTGGAAGCTGAATACCGCGAATGCACGCAGCGCTTCCATGATTTTTGCTTCCGACAGTATTAAAATTGACATACAATCAACTGATAATCAGTCATTTATATACTCAAGGCCTTTCAGGAATCCCGATCAATATGAAGTGTTTTTAAAGAATGAAGAAAGTCAGAACAAGGAACGCATTTTCTATACGGTAGACGTTATTAAAGATCAATTCCCGCAGCTTACCCTGAACAACTTCAGGGATTCCGTTTTATACAAGCGCATTATCCTCAGTGGTATTACTGCGGATGATTACGGCATCACACAACTTACCCTGCAGTTTCACGTGAAAGATGCTCAACAAAAAATTCTCGCGAAGAAAACTATAAACATTCCGGTCGCTTTCAACCAACCACAGCAAAGCTTCTTCTTTAACTGGAACCTGGATACGCTCAGTCTCAAGCCTGGTCAGCAGCTCGAGTATTTTTTACAAACATGGGATAACGATGGTGTGAACGGACGAAAATCTACCCGTTCTGGAGCGTACACATTTTTTATTCCGGATAAGGATCAACTCGTTACCGATATCTCAAAAACTCAATCTCAAACAGAAAACAAAATCGAGCAAAGCGCAAAAAAAGCTGAGGAGTTTCAAAAGCAAATTGAAGAGCTCAATCAAAAGCTTAAAGGAAAGCAATCGCTCGACTGGCAGGATGAGAAAAAGCTTGAAAACATTCTCGAGCAGAAAAAGAAGCTTGATCAGATGATCAACCAGATGAAGGAGCAAAATAAACTGCTCGAGCAAAAGAAAGATACATTCACCGAACAAGATGAAAAGCTTCGAGAGAAAGCTGAACAGATCCAAAAGCTGATGGATGAGCTTCTGGATGATGAGACAAAAAAATTAATGGAAGAGCTTGAAAAGCTACTGCGTGAAAAAAATGATCCGCAGCAGCTTCAGCGCACATTAGATAAGCTCAACCAAAATTCGAAAAATCTTGAAAAGGAATTAGAACGTACACTCGAATTATTCAAGCAACTACAGTTTGAGTATAAATTGGAGCAGGCTATTGCCGATCTGAAAGAGAAGAAAGAAACCCAGGAAAACCTTCAGGAAAAAAGCGAACAACTGGAGAAGCAGTCTGAAAAATCAGACAAAAAAGGAAACAAAGACAAAACCCAGGAAAAGAGCCAACCGGAAAAAGGTCAGAATAAAGGCGAGGAAAAAACCGGAGAGCAGTCTAAAGACGAAAAAAGTCAGGAATTGGCTAAGGAACAGGAAAAGCTGAACGAAGAATTCAAAAAATCGGAGGAAAAACTCGAAGAACTCAGGAAGCTAGGCGAAGAATTAAAAGAAGAGGGCGCGCCTGACAAGGAAAAATCTGAGGAAATTCAGAAGTCTCAGGAAGAAAGTGAACAGAATTTAAAAGAAAGCAGCCCCTCTAAAGCGAAAGAGTCTCAAAAAAAGGCTGTTCAGCAGATGCAGGAAATGCAGCAACAGATGGAAAGCTCACAAGATGCAATGAGCATGGAAATGGAAATGCAAAATCTTGAATCGCTCCGTCAGATTATTCATGGATTAATTAAAATTTCATTTGACCAGGAGAATCTGATTAAACAGTTCCGTGAGCTTGAGCAAAACGATCCTCGTTTTAATGTGCTGGCGCAACAGCAGCTAAAATTAAAAGATGATGTTAAAGTGTTGGAAGACAGCCTATTAGAGCTTAGCAAAAAAGATGCAATGATGAGTTCATTCGTAACGCGTGAAGTTACCGAGCTCAATACACGCATTGATAAAGTTATTGACGCTAATAAAGAACGCAGGCGTCAGCAAGCATCCACTGAAATGCAATTCAGTATGACGGCCATTAATAATCTCGCTTTAATGCTCGATAGCCATTTTGATATGATGATGAAGATGATGCAAAACGCTAAGCCCGGTAAAGGCAAATCAAAAAATGGAAAACAAAGTCTGGGGCAAATGCAGCAGCAATTAAACAAGCGAATTGAAGAGCTGAAAGGAAGCGGTAAACAAGGGCGGGAATTATCGGAAGAACTAGCTGAAATGGCTGCTGAACAAGAAAGAATCAGAAGGGCATTACAAGAGATGCAGGAAAAAATGAAAAATGAGAACGGTGGAAAAATGCCAGGTGGAGATTTATCTCAAAAGATGGAAGAAACCGAAACCGAGTTAGTAAATAAGCAGTTAACCGATAAATTAATTGAACGCCAAAAAGACATTTTAACGCGGTTGCTTGAATCAGAGAAGTCGGTACGGGAGCAGGATCTTGATGAAGAGCGAAAAGGAGAGACTGCGAAAGACTACGAAAAAGAAATTCCGTCTGCGGTTGAAGAATATTTACGTTTAAAAGAAAAAGAAGTAGAATTGTTGAAAACCGTACCTCCTAAGCTGTATCCATATTATAAGAAGGAAGTCAGCGAATATTTTAAGCGAATTGGGGGAAATAAATAGTTAAGATGAACACGATTAGTATCCAGATTCCTTCAATAATCGACAACATCAGGATGATTGAAAGTTTTATTGACAACGCAAAAGAGCGTTTTCATCTGGATGAAGATTTATATGGCAATATCATGATTGCCGTGACCGAGGCGGTAAACAATGCCATTAAGCACGGAAATGGGGGAAATTCATCAAAAAACGTCCTCTTAAGTCTTACCTTAAATGACAACCTGCTAAAGTTTGTCGTAAAGGATGAGGGTTCTGGTTTTGATCATAATGATCTTCCCGATCCTACAGCCCCTGAGAATCTCGAAAAGCCAGGCGGTCGGGGAATATTTCTAATGAAACATCTTTCCGATGAGGTTGAGTTTCGTGAAAACGGAAAAACTGTAGAATTGAGCTTCTACATGAACTCTTAATTTCACGCAACAAATTTGTTGGCCTTGTCGAATGTCAGCCTGAGCTTGTCGAAGGGCTATTTTGAAAACAAGTTAGGTTTCGACAGGCTCAACCTGACAGCCTATTATTAGTTTTGCAGAAATTCATTTAATGGCCAGCATTAATTATTTTTCTCAAAAACCTCGTTTTAAGCTCCAAAATCCTAAAAAAATATCCGCTTGGATAAAAAGAGCTGTTGAAAAGGAGAGTGCTTCCATAATTTCACTCAATTACATATTCTGTACCGATGAATATCTGCGCGGAATCAATATTCAGTTCCTGAAGCACAAAACCTTCACTGACATTGTTACTTTCAATTACAACCCTTCCGACACGGAAATTGAAGGTGAAATTTATATTAGTATCGATCGCGTTCGCGAAAACGCAGAAATCTATAAAACGGATTTTACCACTGAATTGAACAGGGTGATGATTCACGGGGTTTTACACCTACTTGGCTATAACGACAAGACACGGGCGGAAAAGGGAGAAATGCGCGAAAAAGAGGACTCTTACCTATCTTTGCGTAAATAAGGCGTTCCACGTGAAACTTTGTGGATAGCCTCTGTTGAAATGTGGAGCCATGAAATTAAGGTTCCACGTGAAACTTGGGAATTATGCTACCAGAATACGATGTAATTGTTGTTGGTGCCGGCCATGCCGGATGTGAGGCTGCGGCTGCAGCCGCGAATATGGGCTCAAAAGTACTTTTGGTTACCATGAACATGGGCACAATTGCTCAGATGTCCTGTAACCCGGCCATGGGTGGTGTCGCGAAAGGGCAGATCGTTAGAGAAATTGATGCTTTAGGCGGCCAGTCTGGAATCATCTCTGATAAGTCTATGATCCAGTTTCGGATGTTAAATATGTCAAAGGGGCCTGCCATGTGGAGTCCGCGTACCCAAAATGATAGAATGCGATTTGCAGAGGAGTGGCGTTTAGGGCTAGAGTCCATTCCAAACGTGGATTTCTGGCAGGAAATGGCAAAGGAGATCCTGGTAAAGGA
>Ga0075160_10001866_pt1 | contig 12765 bp, 7 predicted proteins | sample JI91814C2DNA_FD_70969 | JGI IMG/M metagenome (GOLD analysis project Ga0075160, IMG submission 70969) | Wastewater effluent complex algal communities from Wisconsin, to seasonally profile nutrient transformation and Carbon sequestration -... | ecosystem: Engineered > WWTP > Effluent > Algae...
CCAAGCAGATGGCTGCGGCCACCCAGCCTGCGTACAAGAACGCCGGCCCGGCGTGGTGGGACCAGATCATCGCTGAGCAGGAAGCTGCAACGGCGAAGCTCGAAGCCGAGTACCAGAAGACCATCGTCAAGCTGGAGAAGCTGGTCGCCGCCGAGATGAAGGCGGCCACCAAGCCCGCCTACCAGCCGGCCGGCCCAGCTTGGTGGGACCAGGTCATCGCCGAGCAAGAGGCTGCGCTGCTGCGCATGCAGCAGCTGGAGGCCAAGTTCGCCGCGTCGAGCGCAGCCAGCCGCAACGCGACGATCCTGGCGGCGCGCAGCCAGCTTGACCAGGGCATCGCGCCGGCGCAAGTCAAGTCGCAGTACGGCGCCGGAGCACTTGCGGCCGCTGAGCAGACCACGCTCGGTGCTGCCATGGCCAAGGTGCACGGCGAAGCCGAGCGCGGCGTGCCCAAGATCGAGGGGTACAACCGGGCGCTGCGCGACATGCACAGTGGCCTGCGCGGCGTGGCCAGCGGGTTCGGCCAGATGGCTCTCACGTGGGGTGCCATCGGCCCGCTGCTGGCCGGCGCGGCCATCGGCCAGAGCTTTGTCCAGAGCATCAAGATCGGCGCCTCGGTCCGCCAGGACTTGGAAGAGTTGCGGGTCCTGTCTGACGAGTCGCAAAGCGCCGTCGCGGGGCTTGAGAAGCAACTGATCTCGTTGGGCCAGACCGGCCCGTTCGGCCCTCGCGAAGTGGCCGAGGCGATGAAGACCTTGTCGCTGGCCGGCTTGGACGCCCAGCAGGTGGGCCAGGCGCTGAAGCCAGCGCTTGACTTCGCCGTCACCGGCGGCGTGTCCATCAAGCAGTCGTCCGAAGCACTTGTGGCCATCGGCACGGCCTACGGCTACCAGGCCGGCGAGTTCGGGCTCGTGGCCGACGCAGTGGCCAAGGCGGCCGCGGTCTCCATGTCCAGCGTCAGCGGCATGATGGAGTCATTCAAGGCGTCGTCAGTCGTGGCCCAGGCCTACGGCGTCACCTTGAAGGACTCGGCCACCTCGCTGGCCATGCTGGCCAACATCGGCATCCGGAACTCCGCGGCCGGTACGGCGATGCGCCAGATGTACTCTGAGCTCTCGGGTGCGACGAACAGCACCCGGGTGGCCATGCAGCGCCTGGGCGTCAGCGTGGTGGACCAGGGCGGCAAGATGCGCCCTGTCATCGACATCATGCTGGACCTGTCCAAGGCCCTGGACAAGTACACCGGCAAGGCTCGGGTCGCCGCGATCCAGACCTTGTCGAACGAGCGGGGCTCCAAGAGCATCGTCGCCGACCTGGTCGGCATCGAGAAGCCGGGCAAGACGCCGATCGACCCCAACGTCGCCGCTGTGGCGCCGAAGGGCATACGCGCCGAGATGGAGGCCATCGAAGCCCAGGCCAAGCGCATGGGCCAGTCGGCTACCTCCGAGCTTGAGCGGATCCGCCAGTTGATCGAGGAGTCCGCAGGCTTCAACGCCGTGGCGGCTTCCGAACTTGCCTCCACGCCCGAGAACCTGATGAAGGGCGTCGTCGCCAGCCTGCAGACCTCGTTGTTCGAGGCCTTCAAGGCGCTCGAGCCGACGCTCATCGTTGCGGCAACGCAGATGCGCGAGGTGTTCAACAGCGAAGGGTTCCGCGACGGGATCACCACGCTCGTGCAGCTGATGGGCGCTTTCACCTCGGCCATCATCGAGAACATCGGCTGGCTGAAGTACCTGGCCATCGGCTTCGCGGGCTTCAAGGCCCTGCAGGTCTTCCAGCTGGGCTTGAGCGCCACCGCAGTGGTGATGGGCCTGCTGAGCAAAGAGCTTGTCGTCACCTCGACCGGGATCATGGCCGCTGGCGCAGCCAGCGCTGCAGCCACGCCCGCCCTGACCGGCATGGCGTTGGCCGCCCGAGGCTTGAGCGTCGCGCTGGCCGTGGCCGGCCCCTTGGCCCTGGCCCTGACTGCCGCGGCCTTCGCTTGGCAGGTGTACGGCCAGGCCAAGAAGGACGCCAACGCCGAAGCTGCGACAGACCGGCAAGCCAACACGCTGGAGTCTCTCCGCAAGGAGAAGGAGCGCCTGACCGAGGTCGTCGGCGAGATGTCGAAGGGCACAGAAGCCCGGCTGGCTGAAGTTCGTGCGCTGGATGCGCAGGCAGCCGCGCAGCGCCGCCTGGACTACGACAAGGGTCGTGCACCGCTGGTTGAGCGACTGACCGACTTGCGCGGTTTGAAGGCGCAGTTTGAGAAAGAGGGCAGGACTGGCCAGGCCCAGGAAGTTGACCGCCAGATCGCCGGCGCCGAGCAGGCGCTCGGCATGCACGACCAGGCGTTTGGCGCGAACGAGAAAGCCATCAATTCCGAGCGCATCAAGGTCCAGGCTCTGTCGAACGGCCTCGAGCTTCTGCGCCAGAGCCGGGAAAAGCAGGGCAACACACAGGGGCTGAACTGGCAGAAGCCAGGAGCCGGTGTCGCCGAAAGCAGCACGGGCCTCGACCTGCTGAAGAAGCAGTACGCCCGCGAAGAGCAGGAGTCCCAGACGGCGTACCGCCGGGAGATGGAACTCCTGGACATCCGCTACAAGGGCAAGCTGGTCTCCGAAGCTGAATACGCGACTCGGTCCGAAGCCCTTGCGAGCGACCTGTACAACCGAGACATCGCCAACCTGGAGCGTTATGTCTCTGAGTCTGCGCGCCTGATCCAGAAGCTCCAGTCGGACCCGAAGAAGGCGCCGAAGGCCGCGAGCGCCATCGCCGAGATCGAAGCCGAGCGCCGGGAGAAGCAAGACCAGCTGGTCTTCCTCCAGCGGAAGAACGCGGACCAGCAGGACGCCCGGGCCAACACCAGGGACACGAAGCTCAAGGACGGCCTCGCTGCGCTGACCGCTGAGGTCTCTCTGCAAGAGCAGAAGTACGTGGCCGACCAGCGCACGCTGGGCATGACGCCGGGGATGATCGCGGCCGAGCAGGCCATGGCCGACGTCCGCAGCAAGGGCGCCAAGGCGCTCAAGGACACGGTCGACCTCTACATCCAGGCTTCCCAGGCGCTGAGCGCGCTGGAGGACACGCCCGAGCCGGATCTCGACACCAACGCTGATGCTTACCTTGCACGGCAGGCCGCGATTGCAAAGCTGCAAGCGCAGTTGCTCAACTTGCGGAAGTCCCTGAACGCTGGCTATGCGACTGTGGAAGAGCAGGCTGGAAAGTCTGGCGCCACTGCGCAGGGCTCGACTGAGATGGGCCAGGCCACTTGGAAGAAGTGGATGGCGGAAGGGCAGAACGCGATCACTGTCCTGACGGCCTCTCGGAACGAGTTCATGAACAGCTGGATCAACCAGGGCCAGTCGATGTGGGAGAGCTTCCTGAAGACCGGCAAGGTCAGCTGGAAGTCCCTGGGCGACTTGGCCATCAAGACCATCGCGGACATCAGCTACAAGCAGGGCGTCGGCCAGGTCTTCGCCAAGGGCGGCGAGGGCCTGTTCAACCGCGTGGCACCCCTGGTGCAGGGCAACGTCAGCGACGAGAGCCGGCGTGATCTGGACTCGCTCAAGATCGCCAGCGACGAGCTTGGCCAGTCGATGGGCAAGCTGGGCGGCAGCTTCTGGCAGTTGCTGCAGCAGGTTGGCCAAGGCTTCGCGGCGATGTTCCAGCAGTCCGGCGCCGGCGGCAGCGCGGGCTGGTTGACCAAGCTGTTTGGCGGCGGTGGCGGCAATCAAGCCTACGTCGACAACAGCGGCATGGACGGCTCGGTCGACTGGTCGGTCCCTAGCGCTAAGGGCAACGTCTTCGGCGCGCAGGGCCTGATCCACGCCTTCGCCAAGGGCGGCCTGCCGATGAACACGGTCATCAACGAGCCGCACTACTTCCGGTTCGGTGGTGGCAACCTGGGCGTCGCCGGCGAAGCTGGCCCCGAAGCCATCATGCCGCTGACCCGCGGCTCCGATGGCACGCTGGGCGTTCGCGCCCAAGGCGGCGGCGAAGGTGGCAGCGTCAACGTGACCTCGAAGACGACCGTGGTGATCGAGAACCACAGCGGCGGCGCGAAGCCGGAAGTCCAGCAGCAGCGCCAGCCTGACGGCAGTGAGCTGATCCGCGTCGTGATCGGCGCAGCAGCCAAGGACATCAGCCGTGGCGGTGACTTGCGCAAGAGCGTTCAAAACGTGCAGGGTCGCGGTAACCTGCCGAGGTACTGACAATGGCCCTCCCTGAAGTTCAGCTTCCTGCAGACTTCCCGCCGTTCCGGGCGGCGGACCACGTCATCAGCCCGGAGGCGCTTTACGTGGGTGTGCCTCGGCAAGCTGGCGAGGACCGGCAACGGCGGCTGTTCCGCAGTGTGCCGCGGATGGTCACTGCCTCTTTCGAACTGACCCAGGCGCAGCTCGAGGCCTTCTACGTCTGGTTCGAAGACGCACTTGAGGCTGGGTCGCTACCGTTTTCAGCCTCGATTGCCCGCGTGGGTCCTGGCACTGAGTGGTGGAAGGCCTACGCCATTGGTGGGTACACCGTCGACTTCCAAGAAGGCGCACAGCACCTGGTGCAGCTAACCCTCAAGCTTATCGGTGACCCTTCAAGCACTGCGCCGGCGCGAACCACCATGACAGCCGAGGTGTCCGTGGGCCTGGCCACGAGCTCCTCGCTGGACTTTGGCCAGGTGATGTCTGCTGAGGTTTACACCGTGCTCGAGGTCACGGCAGACGTCGGCCCGTTGCTCTCAGCCTCGGTGCTTTGCAGACTGTACACAACCGTTGACGGCGGGCCCACCAACGTGTCGTTCGACGCGGAGGTGGCTCTAGAGCTGCAGACACTTGCGATAGAGGTTCCTGGTGAAGCGTTCACGGCCGAGGTTACGATCGATCTGCTGACTGCGTCCTTTGATGACCCGGCCATGGCCTCTGAGGTCTCGCCGGCGCTGTCGTTGACAGTCACAGCTGGCGCGAACTACGTTGCGTCTCCTGGAGCCCTCGTGCTTTCGTCGTACATGGGCTACTCTCCTGGTGGCCAGGCCTCGGTTGACTTCCGCTACGGCAGCGACGGTTTGATCCGGAAGCAGCTGAACACCTCTGGGGTCACCACGCACGCAAACTGGTGGAGCCCCACCCAGCCGGGAGCCGGCACAGGCAACTGGGTGAGAGTCACCCACCTGACAGGCGACGCGTTCAACGGCAGCTCTGAGGCTGTAGGCGTGTGGATCAGTCTGTCGAGCACCAGGACCTGGCAGCTCGCTCGAAGTGCCGTAGGCGTTTCCTCACTCACTGCTACGGTGGAGGTGGCTTCTGACCCGGATGGCACCAACATCGTGAGCACCATGTCCGTAACCCTTGACGCTGAGTACGCAACCTAATGGCTGTCTTTTCTGAACCTCTCAACGGCGTGTCGCTCAGCGACGCGCTCAAAGAAGCAGCCACCTACGCCCCGGCCTACCGGGTGCTGCTGGCCACGTATGAGTTCGTGCATGCGAGCTTCACTTCGAGAGCCCTTGTCGTTGTGGATCACACCGACCTGGTGGCCTTCGACGAGAACGGTGAAGAGGTCACTTACGTGGCTATTGCCGGTCTCCGTGCTGAGGGCTTGGAGGAGTCGGACAAGGCGGCGAGTCCGATCCTGAAGCTCTCGCTTGACGGTGTGTCTCAGGCCATCATCGACAAGCTCGACGCAGCGCTGCCAGGGTTCAACACCATCACGCTGATCGAGCGTGTCTACGTCAGCGACGACCTGACCACTCCGGCCATCCTGCCGCCGACCCGTGCGCTGATCCGGTCTGGGTCTGTGACGGAGACGACCGTGACGGTGGAAGCTGGCTTTGGCGACCCGGCCAACCAACCTTTCCCGCGTGAGGTCTACACGCGCCTGAAGTACCCGGGACTGGCGCCGCAATGAAGCACTGGGCCTACCACCTCATCGGGAAGCCATACCAGGCTGGCGCGTCCGGCCCGGACAGCTTCGACTGCATCGGACTTGTGCGCTACTACTTCAAGCTTCGCCATGGGCTGGATCTGCCGGACTACCAGATCGGTAACGACACCGCGGACCTGCTGCGCTTCACCAGGGCCACCGGCTGGCGCCGCGCCGGCGCGGACCGCCAAGACGAAGACCTCGTCACCATGACGGGCCTGGCCGGCCGCCACATCGGCGTTACGGTGGCGACCGACGAGGGTCTCGGCCTGCTTCATGCCATCGGCAACAACCGGCTGGCCAGGTGGTCTGGCAGCCGTTCGAGACCCTTGTGGGCTACCGCAACCTGGAAACCTGGAGACGTGCGTGCATCTGACACCTGTAGCTGAGGCTGTAGCCTCCATGCGGCCTGCGCGCTGCCTGGTCCTGGCCAACATCATGGCTCCGCACGAAGCCAAGATGTTCGAGGTGCCTGCGGGCACGCGCCTGCGCGAGCTTGACCCCAAGGGCCGGTTTCCCTCGGTGTGCCGGCTGAACGGTGCCTGGACCTTGCGCAAGGACTGGGAGCGCCTTGTCGGACCTGGCGACGTTGTCGAGTTCTACGAGTACCCGCAGGGGGGTGGGGACGAGGAGGGTGGTGGCTCGAATGCCGGGCGCATCGTGCTGACCATCGTGGCGCTGTACCTGGCTGTGCAGTTCGGGCAGTGGTGGGGCTTGCAGAGCTACGTTGGCGGGGCTGCAGCGGGTACCGCCATTGCACAGATTGCCTTGTCTATGCTCATCAACGCCTTGGTGCCTGTGGACACTGGCAACGGGCTCAACAGCGGGACGACAGACTCGCCCAGCTACAGCACTTCGCTGTCAGGTAACCAGTCTCGAATGGACCAGGCCATCCCTGTTCTCTACGGGCGCAACAAGACCTACCCAGATTTTGCGGCCCAGCCCTACAGCACCTACGAGAACGATGACCAATACTTCCACGCGTTGCTGTGCCTGGGGCAGGGCTCGTACAAGATCGAGTCAATGCTCATTGACGACACCAATCTCAACAACTTCTCGGAGGTAACAACCAAGGCCGTTCTGCCGCCTGGCGCGCTACCGTCGATCGTCTCGGCTGCGGTGGTCACGGCGCCAGAAGTCACAGGGAACCCATTGACGGAGGGGCGCTATATCGGTCCCTTTGTGGCGTGCCGTCCGCAAGAGACTGCTGTGAGCGTAGGCATCGACATCACGTTCAGCCGTGGCCTGGCCACATACGACGGGACCGGCGCGCCCACAAACAAGACCGTTGACTGGCGTGTAGAGTACCGCCAAGTGGACGACTTCGGAGCTGGCACCACACCGTGGTCGACACTAGCTACTGAGAGCCTGACGGCCGCGCAAACGAAGCCCATCAGGAAGTCTTACGAGTACACGCTGCCAAGCGCCATGCGCCCTCAAGTTCGGCTGGTGCGCCTCACGCCATTTGACAGCAATAGCCGGGTAGCCAACACGATCGAGTGGGGCGCCATGCGTGCCAAGCTCAGTTCGCCGGCGCCGCTGTCGGTCACGGCCACGCACATCGAGATTCGCATGCGGGCCACCGACCAGCTCAGCGGCTTGACACAGCGGCGCATCGCCGTCATTTCTCGCCGCAAGCTGCGGACCTGGACCGGGACTGCATGGACTGCGGAAGTCGAGACGCGCAACATGGCCTGGGCGTTGGCTGACAAGTGGACCAACGCAGCATACGGCGACGGCTACCCGGATGACCGCTGCGACCTTGCCGGCCTGAAGCTCATGGCTGCAAAGCTGGACGCTCGGCAAGATCGGTTTGACGGTGTGTTCGACACCACATACGACAGCTTCCAGGCGGACCAGATGATCGCCCAATCCGGTCGCTGCGCGGTGTTCCGCCGCGGCGCCGTGATGACGCTGACCCGCGACGAGCAGAAGAGCTTGCCAACTACAGCGTTCACTCCGCGGAACATCGACCCTGGTTCGACGACGATCGACTACAAGTTCGCCGACGAGAATGCGCCTGACGGCGTCATCGTCGAATACTGGCACAACCGGGCCTGGGACTGGCGAGAGGTGACCTGCCCAGCGCCAGGCGTGGTCACACCGATCAGGGCCCAACGCATGCGCTTGTTCGGCGTTACTGGGCCAACGCACGCTTTGCGCGAAGGCACTTACCAGGCAGCCAACAGCTACTGGCGCCGGCGCTACGCATCGTTCACCACAGAGCTTGAGGGCATGCTGCCGGCTTTTGGCAGCGCTGTCGTTTTCGCCCCTAACCTGACTGGCTGGGGTCGGAGTGGTGACGTGGTTGACTACAGCGCAGGTGATCTCACTCTGCGAGTTAGCGAGCCGTTGGTGTGGACCGCCGGAGCCACCCACTACATCAGCGTGCTGCAGAGGAATGGGACGCTCTCTACACCCTTGCAAGTTCTGCCAGGGGTTGACAGCTACGAGGTAATTCTCCCGTCTGCGCTGGCTGAGACGCCTTCCATCGACGTGGCAGAAGAGGAGCGTACAAAGTTCATCTTCGGTGTGAGCAAGCCCTACGAGAAGATCCTGCGTGTGCTCAGCATCAGGGACAGCACTGAGCAGGAAGGCCGCCGCAAGTTCTCGATCTCTGGCCTCATCGAAGATGACCAGGTGCACACGGCTGACAACGCTTGGCTGCCAGTTGACGGCGTCATCCAGGACTCGGTCGACAACTCGCCCGACGACGGCTCAGGCAGCGGTGGTGCGCTGATCCCTTACCTGGACACGTTCAACGCAGACGCCACGCTGGGCAACGACCAGGCTAAAGCGACGCTGCATGTCAGGAATACGGGGATTGCCGAAAGCGTCCTGGAGCTTGACTCTGTTGTCTACGGCCCAACGAGGCTGACTGGCCAGTGGCTGCTCGCTGCTCCCCACAGTCCGGCCAGCGCCGCACTGTTTGACGTCCGGGTTACGCTGGCCTCTGGCGTGGCTCCCAGTGGATCTCTGCTGGGAAGCTGGCTAAACTTGGGCACTGACCACAGCTGGTACGTTGAGGTCATCGGCTCTGCTGGGTATGTCGGCAGCGGTCTGTTGGTGGAGATCCGAGAAACCTCCACAGGCATCGTACAGGCCTCGGCCAGCTGGGGCCTGTCAGCACGAACGCGCACGCAAGGCTCTTGACACTCAACACTGAGGAACACCATGTCCAAACTTACAAACTTTGCTGAGAACGCGCTGGCTGACTTCGTGCGGGGCCAGACTCTCACGCTACCAGCCAGCTGGTACTTTTCACTGTCCAGCGCTGCCGACGACACTGGTGCCACGGACATCACTGGCACCAGCTACGCTCGCGTGGCTGTGGCCAGGTCCTTGGCCAACTTCTGCGGCACGCAGGGCGCGACCACGACGACGGCCAGCACCGGCACATCTCACGCGACGCGCAACAACGCCGCGATCAGCTGGCCCACCGCCGGCGCCGGCGGCTGGACAGCAGCTACGAAGCTGACAGTGTGGGACGCCACGACAGGCGGCAACTGCTGGTTCTACGCTGACCTGCCTACCACGGTAACCGTGGCTGCGGCGGCCAGCTACAGTCTTGCTATCTCTGCTGCAGTGTTCGAGATCGGCCTGATCGGTGGCATGAGCGACTACCTGGCCAACAAGCTGATCGACTTGATCTGGCGCGCCCAGGCGTTTACCTGGCCGACGAACACCTACGTGCGGCTGGTGACGACAGCACCCACGAACGCCGCGGGTGGCGTTGAGGTTACTGGCGGCGCCTACGCTCGCCAGGCCTTGGCGTCTAGCCTGGCAGCGCTTAGCGGTACGCAGTCGGCCGGCTCGACGGTAGCCAGCACTGGCACTTCCGGCCGCACCAGCAACAACGGCACGATCACGTTCCCGACGCCGATAGCCAACTGGGGCACCATCACTTCGATGGAAACCATGGACGCGCTGTCCGGCGGCAACCGCCTCTTCTACGCGCCGCTGGGCGCGCCGAAGACGGTCAACTCCGGCGCCTTGCCGCCCTACTTCGCACCCAACACGCTGGGCTTCACCTTCGCTTGAGGAACTGCCATGCTGGACTTGACCAAGGCTAAGCTATCGCTTGACTCGATGCTGCGGAAAAAGGAGGGCGAGAAGCTGTCGCCCTACCTGTGCAAGGCGGGTGTGCCCACCATCGGTGTCGGTGCGACGGTCTACCCTGACGGCCGCAAAGTGCAGATGAGCGACGCGCCAATCACCAAGGCTCGCATGGACGAGATGCTGTCCATCGCCATCGACCGCTACGTCGATGCTGTGCTGGGCATGGTGAACCATGTGTGCACCACGGGGCAACTGGTGGCGCTGGTCATGCTCAGCTACAACATCGGGCTGGAAGGCTTGCGAAAGTCCACGGTTGTCCGTCGGCACAACGAGGGCGATTACATCGCTGCCGCCAACGCCTTCAAGCTCTGGGACAAGTGCAAGAACCCCAGGACTGGCAAGCTTGAGCAGAGCGCCGCTCTGTTCTCTCGGCGCGTGTACGAAGCCGCGGTGTACCTCTCCGACTCTGTGAGCCAGGACAAGGTCCCTCAGGCGGTCAGCGCCGAGAGCCCGTTGGCCAAGAGCCCGATCATGCAGGCCGCGGCCACGGTGGCGTCTGGTGGTGCCACAGTGCTCGCGGCCGCGCCCGAGGTGCCGGCATTGCCGGCCGGCGTTGAGCCAGCTGAGGCCCTGGCCAAGGCCAATACGGTTGTCGAGCAGGCTACCGCGCTGTCGGCGTCGCTGAACCTCAACCTGTGGTGGGTGCTCGGCCTGGGGCTGGTCATCGCTGGCGGTGTGTCGGCCTACTGGCGGTGGAAGCAACGGCAGGGTGGCTACGCGTGATTTTCGCAGGCTTCAGCCTGGCGCAGCGGGTGCTCGGCGCCATACCGTTCTGGGTCTACCCTGCGGCTGCCCTGCTACTGGCCTACGGCTGCTCGAATCTCGAGGCCAGCAGGGCAAAGCAGAAGCTGGCGAAGGCAGCGGAATCCGCGGCCGTCGCCAGAGCTGTGGAAGAGGCAAAAGCGCGGCAAGTTGAACAGGCCCTGGTTGCCGGGGCTGGAAAGGTAGCCAATGAACTGTCGGTCGCACAACAGGCTGCTAGCGCTGATCGCCGCAGCAGCGCTGAGCGCTTGCGAAACCTTGCGGCTGCCTGGGCAGCCAGTGCAGCCTCCTCGGCTACCGGAGCCACCTGCCGAAGTGATGACACCCCCACCATCGGAATCATTCATCCTCAGGTTGGAGCGGATCTTGAGCAGTTCGCCCAAGACGCGGAAGACACCCGCCTGAGACTGCAGGCTTGCCAGGCGCTTGTGCGCAACGACCGGAGTATCCAAATTGGCCGCTGACAGCACTTACCCGGTGGCTCTGCCTGGGCCTGTTCGCTGCACGATGAAGTCGAAGGACCGTGCACGTACGCCATCGCTGCCTGGAGCCCCGAGCTTTCGCGCAGCAAACCGCGACTTCTCTGGTCTGGTGGAGCTTGAGTTCTTCCTGACCAGCGAACAGGCAGAGGCTTGGTACACCTGGTGGAAGACAGACACCCTGGAGGGTGGCTACGCGTTCAACGCCGATTGGCCAAAGGTTTTTAGCACGCTGGGTGTCTACCGCTTCAACTCCACGCCGGTATTCACGCATGTGTACAACGGAGCCTACCGCATCACAGTCACCGCGCAGTGCCGAGGCAAGTCACTGACGGTGTACCCACTGGACCTGGATGTCTACTACAACGCGCCTTCGGCTGATCCGTACTACGGCAGCGTTGTCCTGCACCTACGCATGGATGGCACAGAGGGCCAAACAACGGTCACGGACTACTCCAACTACGGTGACACGATCACCCGCCAGGGCCTGCCGACGCTGACCACTGCAGCCTTCAAATTTGGTAGCTCCAGCAGCGTGTTCCCTGGCACGGACTCAAGGTGGCTGTCATCGACCAGCAACCGGTACGCACCAGGCAGCGCGGACTTCACCGTTGAACTGTGGGCCAGGCGAGATGCGAGCCTTGTTGGCTCTCGGCTGTTTGATGCCCAGTCTGTCGTGTCTGCTGGGTTCTACACCGCGGCTGATACGCTCGGTGTAATCCTGAACGCGTCGGAGGTGCTGAGCATCCCGAACTTCATCGCTGGTGCAGGCTTGCTTGCGACTTGGGTGCACATAGCGATCCAAAAGCGCGGGACCACTGTCACTGTGTTTCGCAACGGGGTGAACGTGGCCAGCGTGGTTACTGCCGTTGTGCCAGACGCCACCCAACGCATGGTTGTCATCGGTGGCTTGCAGTCAAGCCAAAGCTGGAACGGTTGGATCGCGGAGTTCCGATACACCGTGGGTGTGTCCAGGTACGACAACTCATTTCAGCTCCCGACCGCAGAGTACCCTGACTCGCTGACCAAGCCTAACATCAGTGCTGTGCTGACAAACCCCGCAGGCAACACCGGGGTCACTCTCACAAACCCGACAGCCACCACCTACCGCAACCAGGCCACGAGTTCAGCGTCCAGCAACTACTTCACTTCCTGGCTTGCGACGAACGACCTCTCAGGGTTGAAGTACATCGAGTACGTCAACGAAGGTGTCGGTGACTCCGGTAACGGGACTGGACGGGGGGTTTACTTCGGACTTACTACGGCCGTAGGCACACCTGGGCAGACGCTTAGCGCTACGAACTCTCCGATGTGCATGGTCGTCAACTGGAACTACAACGGAGGGTCCCCAGGCTACGCTGTCGGTGGTGGGCCTGTGGTCAACAGCTCATTCGACTTCGTCAAGGACGACGTCATAAGCATGGCCGTCAATACCAGGACCGCGCAAGTGTGGATCCGCAAGAACGGCGGGCCTTGGATTGGCGGTGGCGACCCTGTGCTGGGCACGTCTCCT
>Ga0075160_10001867_pt1 | contig 12764 bp, 3 predicted proteins | sample JI91814C2DNA_FD_70969 | JGI IMG/M metagenome (GOLD analysis project Ga0075160, IMG submission 70969) | Wastewater effluent complex algal communities from Wisconsin, to seasonally profile nutrient transformation and Carbon sequestration -... | ecosystem: Engineered > WWTP > Effluent > Algae...
TCCGCCGCATTGATGGCACCCGCGAGCATCAGGTCCGCCGACCCGTCGTGCAGCCGATCGCACGCCAGCTTGATCGCGTAGAGCGACGAGGCGCACGCCGCATCCAGCGCGAACGCCGGCCCCTCGAGCCCCAGCGCCGTCGCCGCGAGCCTGGCCGTCAGCCCCGACATGAAGCGATTCCTCGCGTCGGGCCGCGTTGGCCCGCCGAGCGCCGCCGGATGATCGCCGAGCCACACGCTCTCGGCGAACCGGGCCATCGTCGCCGTCGGGAACGACAGGTTGCCAATTATTAAACCAGCGCGCGCCGACTTGCCCGCATGGCCGACCGGGCGCAGCGCCTCACGGGCCGCGTGCAGCAGCCAGCGAAACGCCGGATCCATCGCCCACACGACCTCGGGCTCGATCAAAAACCCATCGACCGAGAACACCGATTCGAAGCCGGTGACATAACCGCCGGCCTCCGTCCACGGGCGATCGATCGACCACTCCGGCGATCCCAGCGCCTGCTCCCCCGACAGCCGAAAGCGCCCCGCGGGCGGCCGACCCACGGCGTTGCGCTTCGCCGCCACGAGCGCGGCCAGAGCCTCCGGCGAGGCGGCCCCGGGCAGCACGCAGCCCTGCCCGACGATCGCGATCGGGGAGAAGCTCACTTGCCCGCCTCGCCGGGCCGCAGCACCGTCTCGACCCCGCGCAGCGCCGCGATCAATCCACCGCTCCTGTCCTCGAGGATCACGTCGCACACCGCCCGCGCCGCGTGCACCTCGCGCCCGCGGACCACGCAGCGGATCGGCCCGTCGAGCGCGCCCTCCACCGCGCAGTGGAACGCCCCGACCGCCATCGGCAGCGAGGCCCCGCCGAGCACCTCGCGCGCCCACAGCACCGCGAATTGCAGCGCCCCGTCGAGCGCCGCCGGATCCACGTGCCACGGCTCCTCCGCCCACCCGCGCCCGCGCGCCCCGGTCATGATCCCCGCGATCCCCTCGCGCGACACGCCCTCGATCGACTCGATCACCCGGAACATCGGCCCATGAAACAGCATGTGCCCGTCGTAGATCGGCGCGCCCGACCACGCCCCGAGCGCAGGCAGCGGGCCGGCCGCGCCCTGCGGCCCGGACGCGGCCTCGGCGACCGCGCTGTAGTGCAGCGCGCCCGCGCTGCCGCGCAGCTCGAGCTTCAGCCGGTCGCCCTCGTCCGGCTTGCAGACCACGACAAAACGGTCCCCGTCCGATTCGAATCGATCGAGTTTAATGCCGCGGAGCACCCGCAGGTCGCGGACCACGATCGGCCCCGGGTCGGTGCGATACGACCGGGCCGCGCGCGCCAGCCAGTCGAGCACCACCGCCAGCGGGATCACCGGCTTGCCCGCGATGCGATGCGCCCCGATGTACCGGTGCGTGCGCACGTCGACCACGACCTCGCTCATCATCGTCGGCCCGCGCGACGCCCCGAGCGGTCCGTCCCCCGCGGCCCCGCCGATCACCGTCTCGACCTCGTCGGGCGACCCCTCGATCTCCTCGACGAACCGCCGCGCCCCCTCCGCGAGCGGCAGCATCCCGACGCCCGCCTGTTCGAACCGGGCCGCCAATTGTGGCGTGACCATCCCGCCCTCCCACGGCCCCCAGCCGATCGACTTGGCGACGATCTTGCGATCCCTGCGGATCGACGCGGTCACCTTGTTGAGCACCTCGTTGGCCATCGCATAGTCCGACTGACCCGCATTGCCGGTGCGCGCCGCGACCGACGAATAGACCACGATCCACCGCAGCGGATCCGCCTCGGTCGCCTCGATCAGCGCGCGCAGCCCCACGACCTTGGCGTCGAACACGCGGTCGAACTGCTCGATCGTCTTGTCGGAGATCCGGCGATCCGCCAGCACGCCCGCGCCGTGCACGACCGCCGTGATCGGCCCCCAGTCGCGGCGGACCGCGGCCAGCGCCTCACGCACGCGCGTCCGGTCCCCGACGTCCACCGATAGATAACGGACCTCCGACCCGCACGCCGTGAGCTCCGCGATCGTCGCCGCGACCTCGCGGTTCGCCAGGATGCGTCCCGCCTCGGCCCCGAGCTCCGCCGGCGTGCGCGTCTGGCCGCGGGCCTTCGCGTCCTGAAACAGCACCCGCTTCAGCTCGGCCTCCCCCGTGATGCCACGGCACGCCGCAGGCTCGTCCTGCGGGCTCGAGCGCCCGAGCAGCACCAGCCGCGGGTGCGCGTGGCGGGCCAGCGCAGCGATCGACGCCGCCGTCACGCCGCGCCCGCCGCCCGACACCACCACGACATCCCGCGAATCCACGACCGCGGGCCCCGCGACGACATCGCGGGCCAGCGAGCGGAGCGTCATGCGCGAGCCGTCCGCGCGCAGCCCGACCTCCCGCGTCGCCCCGCCGCCGAACAACTCGTCGACCAGCGCCCGCGCGACCGCCTCCGGCGACCGGTCCCCGCGCTCGAGATCGATGGCCTTGACCACCGCCTCGGGCCACTCGATCGCCGCCGTGCGGGCCAGCGCCGACACACCGGCCAGCCACGCGCGCGTCGCGTCGCGCCCCGACGCCCCGAAGTCGCCGCCCGTGTCCTGCACCGTCACGAACAGCCCGCCCTTCGCGGCGAACCGCGACGCCACCGCGTGCGCCACGCGGAACGCCTCGCGGTTGACCGCGATCGCCTCGTCGATGCTGCCGACCCTGCGCAGACCGCCGAGGAACAGCACCGCGTCCGGCTCGCCCGACATCGCGTCCGCGACCTCGGCGTTGACCCCACGCTCGCCGAGCAGCCGCACCACGTGCGACCCGAGCCCCTCCCCACAATCCGTGACCGCGACCCAGCGCGCCCCGAGCAGCCCCGCGACCGCGAGCCCGCACGCGCGCGCCGCCACCGGCACCGCCACGAACCGCCCGCTGACACGCCTCGCCGTCTTCACCGCTGCAGCCGGCGTCGTCGGTTCACCCGACTTCGCCGGCACGTTAAAATTTGGCGCCGGCGAAGCCGGCCCCCCCGTCGTCCCGCGCATGAATTCGACGATCTGCCCGAGCGTGCGGAGCGCCGCCATCTCGCTGGCATTGACCTCCGGCAGCCCCGGCGCCTGCTCGCGGAACCCCGACAGAATCTCGACTCTTTTAATAGAATCGATCCCGAGATCCGCCTCGAGCTCCATATGCAGCCCCAGCGTCTCGCGCGGGTACCCGGTCATCTCGGCGACCACCCCGAGCAGCACCACCTCGAGATCCTGCTTCGGCGCCGCAGCCACCGGCGCAGCCACGACCGCCACCGGCGCAGCCACCACGACCGGCACAGGCGCGACCACCACCGGCGCAGGCGCGGCCACCACGGCGCGCGGCGCCACATACACGGGCGCCGGCGCCGCGACGACCGGACGCGGGCTCACCGGCATCTGCAGCGCCACGGGCTCGATCGGCTGCCCCCCGAGGATCGCGCTCAGCCCCGAGAACGACGTCTCGACCGTGCGCAAGAACGCAGAATGGCTGTCTGCCATCATTCGCAAGTACGTCGCGTGCACCTCGGCCGTCTGCGCCTGCGACTCCTGGTATGCGTGCACCCACGCGGCCTGCACCTCGCTCGACGCGGCGGCCACTGGCGCCGGCGTCGGCGCAGTGACGGCCGCGGGCGCCGCCTCCGTCCCGTGCGGACGAGGAGGATTGGGCCCGGGCAGGGCCGCGGCGCCGCCGGGCGGCGGATATGGTTTGTTGTGATTCGCGCCGTTGATCATGATGGTCATCGCCGGTTGTTTGGCTGGTTTGCTGGCGGCCGGCGCGTAGCCGGCCCACAGCACCGAGAAGTCGACGGCGACGCCGAGCGTCGCCAGGCGCCCCAGCGCCTCTTGCAGGCCCGTGACGCCGTGCTTGCCCTTGCGGTCGAGCGCGACCGCCGCGTGCGGGCGACCCTCGAGGATCCGCCCGACGAGATCGCTGAGCACCGCGCCCGGACCGACCTCGACGAATGTGCGGACCCCCGCCAGCCACATCGCCTCGATCTGCTCGACGAACCGCACCGGCTCGGCGATCTGCGCGGCGATGCGGGTGCGAATGCGCTGCGGATCCGCGGCGTGCAGCGCCGCCGTCGCGTTCGACCACACCGGGATCGTCGGCGCCGCGAACGACACCCCCTGCAGAAAGTCCCCGAACGCCGCGCACGCCGGCGCGACGAGCGGGCTATGAAAGGCGTTCGCGACCTGCAGCCGCCGCGCCGTCACGCCCTTGCCGGCCAGGTGCTGCTCGACGCGCGTGATGTCCCCGGTCGCACCGGACAGCACCACCTGCGTCGGATGGTTGTGGTTGGCGACCACGACCGCATTCTCCAGCCCGGACAGGTGCGCACGGACCGACTCGAGCGAGATCGGCACCGCCGTCATCGTGCCCGCCGCCGCTGGCCCGGCCCGCATCAGCTCCCCGCGCCGCCGCCCGACCAGCATGAGGTCCGTCGCCGACAGCACGCCCGCGGCGACCAGCGCCGTCAGCTCGCCGAAGCTGTGCCCGCCCACGTGCGCCGGCGTCACGCCGGCCGCCTTCAGCACCGCCAGCAGCCCGAGGCTGGCCATCCCGAGCGCAGGCTGGGCCCACTCGGTCGCCGTCAGCCGCTGCGCCTGCGCCTGGCGATCCTCCTCCGTGAACACCGGCCGCGGGAACACCACCCGATGCAACACCTCCCCGTCGAAGCGGAGCCCCGCGCACTCGTCCCACGCCGCGCGCGCCGCGTCCATGCGCATGACCACGTCCGCGGTCATGTCGACATATTGACTGCCCTGCCCCGGGAACAGGAAACCGATCGACCCGGCGACCTCGCCGATCCCGACGTGCACCCCCGTCGGCGTCGACAACGGCGCCTCGCCCTTCCCGATCAAATGCTCCCGCGCGAGCGACAGCTTGTTCCCGAGGTCCGCGATATCCCCGGCGACGATCGCCAGCCGAACCCGGTCGCTCGCCCGAAACCCCGCCTGTGACGCGCGCGCCAGCTCCACCAGCCCGCCTGCGCGACCTCTAAACTCCTCACATTGTCTGGCGAGCCCGCCCGCGCTCGCGTCCGACAGCATCACCAGCTCGCTGGGGTCCGTGCGGACCCGCCACGCCTGCGGCGCCGGCCCGCGGTACTCCTCGAGCGTCACGTGGAAGTTGCTGCCGCCGAACCCGAAGCTCGAGACCGACGCGCGCCGCGGGTGCGACGAATCGCGGATCCACGGGCGCGACCGCGTATTGAGATAGAACGGGCTGCCCTCGATCCCGAGCGCGGGGTTCGGCCGGTCCACTTTGATAATTGGCGGCAGCACCTTGTGCTGCAGCGCCATCACTGCCTTGAACAGCCCGACCGCCCCGGCCGCCGACTTGAGGTGCCCGATCTGCGACTTCACCGACCCGAGCGCGCACCACGGCGAATCCGCGGATTTGTCCGCGCTCTTCTTAAACACCATCTGCAGCCCCGCGAACTCCGCCGCGTCGCCGGCCCGCGTCGCGGTGCCGTGCGCCTCGACCAGCTCGACCGTCTCGGGCCCATACCCGGCGACCGCGTACGTGCGCTCGAGCGCCCGCGCCTGGCCCTCGGGCAGCGGGGCGTACACGCTCTTGCTGCGCCCGTCCGACGACGAGCCGAGCCCGCGGATCACCGCGTACACCCGGTCACCCGCCGCCTCGGCGTCCGCGAGCCGCTTGAGCGCGACCATCACGATGCCCTCGCCGAGCAGCGTGCCGTCCGCCGCGTCGGAGAACGGCCGGCAATCCCCGCTGCGCGACAGCGCCGGCGTCTTGCTGAAGCACATGTACATGAAGATGTCGTTCATGGTGTCCACGCCGCCCGTGATCACCAGATCCGACTGTCCGCTCGCCAGCTCGAGCAGCCCCATCGACAGCGCCGACAGGGCGCTCGCGCAGGCCGCGTCGGTCACACAATTCGTGCCGCGCAGGTCGAAGCGGTTGGCGATGCGCCCCGCCACCACGTTCCCGAGCAGCCCCGGGAACGACGACTCCTGCCACGGCACATACTCCCTGGCGATGCGCGTGCAGATCGCCTGCGCCTCGTCCTCGGGGATGCCCGACTCGCGCAGCGCCTTGATCCACACCGGCTTCTGCAGCCGGCTGACCATCGTGCCGAGCAATTCCTGGCCCGACGTGACCCCGAGGATCACGCTCGCCCGCTCGCGGTCCATCTTGTCGAACTGCCCGCCGGTCGCGTCCGCCAGGACCCGCTGCGCGACGATCAGCGCCAGCAATTGAGACGTGTCGGTCGCCGGCACGATCGTCGGCGGGATGCCGAACTCGAGCGGATCGAACGCGACATCATCGAGGAACGCCCCGCGCTTCGAATACGTCTTGTCGGGCGCCGACGGGTCCGGATCGTAATAATCCTCGATCAGCCAGTGCGTCGGCGGCACATCTTTAATTAGATCCTTGCCGGCGAAGATGTCGCGCCAAAATCCCTGGGAATCGGTGGACCCCGGCAGCAGGGCACTCATACCGACGATCGCTACCGGGCTCTGCAACATTGGTTCTTTCTCGTCTGGGAGGTTGTGGCCGCGGACCTCAGTCGAGCATCCGGGGCCGAAATTCGAACGCGCTCTGCGGGACCGGCACCCCGTAGCTGCGCAGCTGCTGGGCCCGGGTGATCGCCGCGGCGCCCTCGAGCAGGTTGCGCCCGATCTGCGCGACCGTGCGCTGCGCCGGCTCGGCGAGGAACGTCCCGCGGGTCCACGCATTGAACGCGCCCATCGCCGGTCCGCACCAGATCTGATAGTCCATCGCGCGGTCGCTGTCGCCGTCGATCGCCCAGCGGCTGGCCTTGCCCAGATACCAGCGGAACATCAGCCCCAGCTTGCGCCGCGGGTCGCGCTCGCAGGCCGCCAGCTCGCCCGGGTCGCGCCGCTGCCAGAACGCCTCGGTCTCGCGCCACACCTGCTCGAACGTCGCGTGCAGCACCTCCTTCTCGAGGCGGGCCCGCAGCTCCGCGGGGATCGCCTGCAGCGACGGATAGGCCACATATGTCTCGTACAGCCGGGCCGCGCGCACGCCGAACATCGTGCCGCGCTTGAGCACCTGGACCTTGACCCCGAGCTCGAACATGTCGGCGGCCGGCGCCATCATCACGTCGGCCAGGTCCGCCTCCGCGAGCATCTTCTTGCCGCGGTCCGACAGCCCCGACTCGATCGCCGCCTGATTCACCGACCCGGTCAGCACATACACCGCGCCCAGCGCGAACGCGGCGGCCACCGCCCCCGGCGTGCCGATGCCGCCCGCCGCGCCGACGCGGATCGGCCGCGCATAACTGCGGCTGCGCACGATCTCGTCGCGCAGCCCGAGGATCGTCGGGAACAACGCCGTGAGCGCCTGGTTGTCGGTGTGACCGCCCGAGTCCGCCTCGACCGTGATGTCCTCGGCGACCGGCACGCGCGCGGCCAGCTCGGCCTCGGCGCGGGTCAGCAGCCCGCGCTCGACCAGCGGCCCGAGCAGCTCCGGCGGCGCCGGGTTCATGAACCGCCGCGCGACCTCCGTGCGCGACAGCTTGGCGAAGATGTGGCGCGGCCGGACGATCCGCCCCGCCGCGTCGATCGTCAGCCCGCTCGCCGCGCAGCGCACGATCGCCGGCGTCAGCGCCATGAACGCCGACGCGGAGATCGACCGCACATTGCGGCGGATCAGCAGGTCCGCCACGCGATCCTCGAGCTCCGGCTCGCCCGGCGAATGGATGAGGTTGACCCCCCACGGCAGCTCGTCGCCCAGCGTCGCCTGCAGCTCGTCGACCGCCTGCTCGACGCGCCCCGCCGCCAGCCCGGCCGCCCCGAAGAACCCCAGCATCCCGGCCCGCGCGGCCGCCACGACCATCCGCGTGGTCGCGATGCCATTCGCCATCTCACCCGCGACATACGGGAAGCGCACCCCGTGGACCTCCGCGAACGACCGGTCGCCCAGCCACTCCGGATACAGCGCCGGCAGCGTGGCCAGCAGCGCATATCCCCGCTCGTCGGCCCGCGCCGGCCCGATCAATTCCCCGCCGAACGCCACCCCGATGCGCCCCGCGGGCTCCCGGACAATATGGGTAGGTTCGCGGAACCGGGCGATCGCCGCCCCCAGCTCCCCCGCCGAGAACACCGGACCGGGGTCCTGCACGTGCGGGCGCCACATGGCCACAGAGGGCAACGTAGAATTGGCCGGGGACAAGGCCCGCGGACGCTACGCGGGTTCTCCGTGCAATTCAACATGGCGAAATGTCTTCGAAATGTCACCGCTGCGAGCCGCGACCAACTCCCTGTCGTTCCACGGGAGAATACGATCGGGGGTCACACCCCCCGGCCGCGCCGCGCCGCCCGATTGCATCGACCCGGCGGCGATGAAGCATTCATCATAGTCGCGACCACAATCCCCGTCTCGCCGGCCGGGCGAGCGCGCGCGCTCGCCCCACAGGACCCCCGGGAGCCTGCTGAACATCGTTCAATTGGCGTTCTTCGCCGCCCCGCAATTTTCCGGGCCGCCCCGGCAACTCCCCTGTCCGAAGGCGAGACCGTCATGTCCATCATCATTAATTATGCCGCGAATCCTCGTTTCCTCGCGATCCTGCCCCTGCTCACCGCGCTGACCGGCGCGTGCGGCGACAGCGGTGATTTCAGCGATTACACCGCCGGATACGACGCGGGCAGCGGCTCCGCCTCGATGGGCGACGAGCACGGCGGCGAGTCCGGCGACACCGATGCCGAGTCCGGCGACACCGACGAGTCCACCGGCGAGCCGGCCCAGTGCGACGCCGAGACCCCCGTCTCGCTGTACCTCTCGCCCGACGATTCCAACTCGACCTCCTCGCCGGTGCAGGCGCGTGCGGCCGTGCTCGGCGGATTCGGCGGCCTCGATCACGTGCCGATCCGGACCTGGGAGTTCCTCAATTACTACTCGTTCAATTACGGCGCCGCCGAGCAGGGCATGCTCACGATGAAGCCGGAGATCGCCCGCACCGACGACATGCCGGACGGTCAGTACACCGTCCAGATCGGCGTCGCCGCCGAGTCGATGGCCGACAGCGACCGCCCGTTGATGAACGTCACCCTCGTGCTCGACGAGTCCGGCTCGATGGAGGGCGTAGCGATCGAGATGGAGCGCGCCGTCTGCCAGCGCATCGTCCACAGCCTGCGCGAGGGCGACGTCGTGTCGATGGTCGGCTGGGACACCGAGAACGCGGTCAAGCTCGCCGGCCACGTCGTCACCGGCCCGGACGACGAGATGCTGACGTCGGCCTGCAGCGCGCTCGAGCCGGGCGGCGGCACCGACCTCAACGGCGGCCTGGTCGCCGGCTACGAGCTCGCCCACCAGCAATACGACGCCGCGCGGATCAACCGCGTCGTCCTGATCAGCGACGGCGGCGCCAACGCGGGCGTCACCGACATCGACCTCATCTCCGGCGGCGCCGGCAGCCAGGACCAGGACGGCATCTACCTGGTCGGCGTCGGCGTCGGCACGGCCGAGACCTACAACGACGAGCTGATGGACGCCGTCACCGACGCCGGCCGCGGCGCCTCGCTGTTCGTCCCGACCGTCGACGAGGCGCAGAAGATGTTCGGCGAGCGCTTCGTGCAGACCATGGCGGTCGCCGCCCGCGACGTGCAGGTCCGCCTCGACATGCCGCCCGGCTTCTCGATCGTCAAGTTCAGCGGCGAGGAGTACTCGGCCAACCCCGCGGAGATCGAGCCGCAGCACCTCGCGCCCAACGACGCGATGGTGTTCCACCAGACCGTCGCGACCTGCGCGCCCGCGCGGGTCGACCAGGACGCCGAGCTCACCGTCGCGATCCAGTGGCGCGACGCCGTGACGTTCGCCCCGCGCTCCGCCCAGGTGACGCGCAAGATCCAGGAGATCCTCGCCGACGAGTCGCCGATGCTCAAGAAGGGCGCCGCCGTGTTCGCCTACGCCGAGGCGCTCAAGGCCCACCAGGTCGCGCACACCGTCGACACCCTGGGGCCGGCCCTCTCCGCGCTGTCCGTCGCCGAGGCCGCGCTGCCCGGCGACCGCGACCTCGCCGAGATCCGCCTGGTCCTCCAGACCCTCGTCGACCAGGGCTGAGCGACGCCCCGCGCCTGTCCGATCGGTCAGGGCTCCGGCCCCGCCCGAGATGTCCGATGGGACAGCACGGCCGACGTGGTTCCGCGCACAGACACCCCGCAGCGGCCCGCGAACGACCACGCGTCACGTTGCGGGCCCTCGCCGATGCGGTACCATCGCCGCCGATGTTGACGATCGGTGCGCGCTTCGACCGTTACACGATCGAGGCGCTGCTCGGCGCGGGCGGCATGGGCGAGGTCTACCGCGCCTACGACCCGCGGCTCGAGCGACGCGTCGCGCTCAAGGTCCTGCACGCCGCCGCCGGCCCCGCCGACACCCACGCCTCGACCGGCCACGCGGCGCGGCTGATCCGCGAGGCCCGGGCCGCCGCCGCGCTCGACCACCCGAACGTCGTGGCGATCTTCGACGTCGGCGAGGTCGACGACACCACATTCCTGGCGATGGAGCTGATCGACGGCCGCTCGCTGCGCGACCTGATCGCCGCCGACACCCCGCTGACGACCCGCCTCGCGTGGCTCGCCGACATCGCCGCGACCCTCGCGTTCGCCCACGCCCGCGGCCTCGTCCACCGCGACATCAAGCCCGAGAACATCATGGTCCGCAGCGACGGCGTGCTGAAGGTCCTCGACTTCGGGATCGCCCGCCGCTCGCGGACCCACGCCGCGCCGACCGCCGCGACCATGCAGGCCGGCGCGACCATGCCGGCCGGCGCGGGCCGGACCCACGAGGGCGCCTCCACGATCGCCGGCACCCCGCAATACATGGCCCCCGAGCAGATGCAGGGCGTCGCGATCGACGGCCGCGCCGATCAATTCGCGTGGGGCGTCGTCGCCTACGAGCTGCTGACCGGCGGCTCGACGCCGTGGCCCGCCGCGACCGACCTCGTCGCGCTCGTCGCCGCGATGATGAGCAGCGACCCCGCCCCGCTCCCGCAGATCGCCGGCCTGCCACCGTCGGTCCACGCCGCGATCCATCGCGCGCTCCGGCGCGCCCCCGACGACCGCTTCGCCACGATGGACGACCTGCTCACCGCGCTCGGCGTCGGCGATCGCCTGGCCCGCGGCCCCTCGCTCCACGGGTCCGCCGTGCGCCCGCCCGAGGTGTTCGCCGAGACCCTCGCCGTCGTCCCGCCGCCCGCGCGCCCGGCCCCGCGCCGCCGACGAGCGCGGATCGTCGCCGGCGTCGCCGCCGTGCTCGCCCTCGGCAGCGCCGCCGTGGTGCTGCTCGGCGACGACGACCCCGCCCCGGTGATCGCCGCCGCCGACACCACCGGCCCGCGCCGCTCGGTCGCCGTGCTCGGGTTCCGCAACCTCTCGGGCCGCGAGGACGTCGCCTGGATCGCCACGGCCCTGGTCGAGATGTTGACCACCGAGCTCACGCTCGGCGAGCAGCTGCGCACCGTGTCAGTCGACGACGTCGAGCGCATGAAGCGAGAGCTCGCGCTCGGGGCCGCCGACGCGCTCGGCCAGGCCGAGCTCGCCAGCGTCGGCAAGCGCCTCGGTACCGACCTCGTGGTCACCGGGACCTACCTGGCGATCGGCGAGAAGGTCCGCCTCGACGTGCGCCTCATCGACATCACCACCGGCGAGCCGCTGCTCGCCCTCAGCGAGTCCGACCGCGAGACCGAGCTCATCGACCTCGTCGCCCGCACCGGCACCTCGCTGCGCCGCAGCCTCCGCGCCGACGAACTGTCCCCCGAGCAAGCCAGCGACCTGCGCGCCTCGGTCCCCGCGACCCCCGACGGCGCCCGCCTGTACGCGACCGGCCTCGCCAGCCTGCGGGCGTTCGACGCCACCGGCGCCCGCGCCTCGTTCGAACAGCTGACCGCGATCGAGCCGCAGTTCGCCCTCGGCCACCTCGCCCTCGCCGACGCCCTGACCACGCTCGGCCTGTCCGACGCCGCCGCCGCCGCCGCGAAGCAGGCGATGGCGCTGTCGCAGCCGCTGCCCCGCGAGGAGCGCCTCGTCATCGAGGTCCGCTACCACGTGGCCGTCGGCGCGTGGGACCAGGCGATCGCGGTCGCCAGGACGCTGCGCGACCTGCACCCGGACGACCTCGATCACGGCCTCCGCCTCGCCAATCTGCAGAACAACGCCGGCCGCATGAAGGACGCGCTCGCCACGACCGCCGCGCTCCGCCGCCTGCCGCCGCCGCAGCGCGACGACCCCCGGATCGACCTCGCGGACGCGGAGGCGTACTCGCAGCTGTCCGACCCCGCCGTGCTCGAGAGCACCGCCGCCGCCGCGCGCAAGGCCGACGCGCTCGGGGCCTCGACCATCGCCGCCCGGGCCCACATCATCGAGGCATGGCGCGCCACCGATGTCGGCGACAGCGAGCGCGCCATGCAGATCCTGGGGCCGCTGCGCGCCCCGATCGACGCGCTCGGCGAGCCGCTCCTGAAGATCGAGCTCATCCACTCGCTCGGCTACGCGAAGCTGCAGAACGGCGAGATCCTCGCCGCGATCACCCTCTACGAGGAGCTCATCGCCCAGGCCCGCCTGGTCGGCAACGACGCGATCGTCGGGGACGCCATGATCAACCGCGCCGGCGAGCTGATCCGCCTCGCACGCCTCCACGACGCCGAGCAGCCGCTCGCCGAGGCGTCCCGGGCCAGCCCGATGAACCTGCCCACCATCGGCGTGTACCGCGGGATGATCGCCGCGGCCCGCGGCGACCTCACCGCCGCCCGGACCCTCTTCGAGGCCAGCCTCCGCACGTTCCGCG
>Ga0075160_10001868_pt1 | contig 12762 bp, 15 predicted proteins | sample JI91814C2DNA_FD_70969 | JGI IMG/M metagenome (GOLD analysis project Ga0075160, IMG submission 70969) | Wastewater effluent complex algal communities from Wisconsin, to seasonally profile nutrient transformation and Carbon sequestration -... | ecosystem: Engineered > WWTP > Effluent > Algae...
GCCGTTGGCATTGGGTGCGCCGGCGTTGGGCGTGCCCGAGGATGCGGTCTCCGAGAACAGGTTCTGGCCCTTGGGATCCAAGCCGGCCGGATTGACAAAATTGGCCAGTTGCAGCTGCCCCAGGGTCTGTGGTGCCGGAGCGCCTGGGACGGTGATGCTGACCGTGCCGTCGTTGCCGATGGTCAGGCTTTGGGCATTGGCCGGCACGGTGATGCCGGGCAGCACGGTGTAGCCGTTGTTGGTGACGATCTGACCGGCCGAGTCGAGCTGGAAGGAGCCGTCGCGGGTGTAGGCGGTGGTGCCGTCGGGCATCTGCACCTGGAAGAAGCCATTGCCCTTGATGGCCAGGTCCAGATTGTTCGTGGTCTGCTGCAGATTGCCCTGGCTGTAGATGCGCGAGGTGGCGACCGGACGCACGCCCAGGCCGACCTGTAGGCCGGTGGGCAACTGGGTCTGTTCGGTGGTGTTGGCACCGCTTTGCCGCAGGTTTTGGTAAATCAGATCCTCGAACACCGCGTGCGAGCGCTTGTAGCCGTTGGTGGCGACATTGGCGAGATTGTTGGAAATGGTGTCCAGCTGGGTCTGCTGGGCCTCCATGCCGGTCTTGGCTATCCAGAGTGAGCGGATCATGGTGGGAGTCCTTCAGGCGAATCGGTAGGTCAGGAGGTGCCGAGCAGCTTGGCCGACTGCTGGCCCTGGGTCTGGGCAATCTGCATCAGCTTCATCTGCTGCTCGAACTGGCGGCCGGCCGCGATCATGCTGACCATGGTTTCGACCGCGCTGACGTTGGAGCCTTCCAGCGCGCCGTCTTGCAAGCGGGCGGCTGGGTCGGCGGCTAGGTCGCCATCGGGGGCGCGGAACAAGCCGTCGGCGCCGCGCGTCATGCGCGCTTCGGGCGTGACCAGCTTGAGCTTGCCGATGGTGGTGCTGGTGCCGTTGGCGGCCTTGGCGCTGACCGTGCCGTCGTTGCCGATCGAGAGCTCGGTGTTGGGCGGCGCATTGATGGGGCCGCCGTCACCTTGCACGGGCAAGCCGTTGCGCATGACGAGCAGGCCTTCGGCATTGACGTCGAGCGCTCCGGCGCGCGTGTAAGCCTCCGTGCCGTCCAAGCCCTGTACGGCCAACCAGGCATTGCCCTTCATGGCCACGTCGAGATTGCGGCTGGTGGCTTGCATCACGCCGGGGTCCGAGTTGTATCCGGTGGTGGTTTCGAGCGCGTAGGCGCGGGTGCTGGCGCCATCGCCGCGGATCGGCACCGATCGAAAAGCCTGAAGCTCGGCGCGGAAGCCGTTGGTCGAGACATTGGCCAGGTTGTTGGCCAGCACGTCCTGGCGCTGCATGGCTGCTTTGGCACCCGCCATTGAGAGGTAGATCATGCGGTCCATGGCAGTTCCTTGGCTTCAGTCGTGCGTGGCTTGCGTCAAGTGCTGCCAGATCAACGCAGGTTGACGATGGTCTGCAGCACCTGGTCCTGGGTCTTGATGGTCTGTGCGCTGGCCTGGTAGGCGCGCTGGGCAGTGACCATATTGACCAGTTCGGCGGTCAGATCGACATTGGATTCCTCCAGCGCACCTGACTGCAGTGAGCCGAGGTTGCCGTCGCCCGGTACGCCCACCACCGCCTCGCCCGAGGAGAAGGTGCGCGCCCAGACATTGCCCCCCATCGGCTGCAGGCCTTGCGGGCTGCGGAAGCTGGCCAGCTCGACCTGGCCGGCGGGCTTGGACTGTCCGTTGGAGTAACGCGCCATGACGATGCCGCTGTTTTCGATCAAGATGCCCGAGAGCTGGCCTGGTGCATAACCATCTTGGGTCAAGTTGGTGACCGCAAAGCTGGAGCCGTTCTCGGTGGCACCGAGCAGGTCGAACTGAATGCCGGGAATGTCCAGGGTGGCGGCGCCAGCGGCATTGAAGCCCGCCGGCACATCCATATTGATCTTGGCGGTTGGGTCGATCGGCTTGCCGCCAGTCTTGGGGAAGGTCACCGTGGCATAGGGTGTCAGCGGGTTGCCGGCGGCATCGGTGCCGATGGCGCCCCCGAGCGCATCGGTGGTGAAGGGCGAGCCATTGGCCGTGGCAAAGATGTTCCAGGTGGTGCTGCCGTCGGCAGCTGGCTCGTTCTTCTGGAAATACATGGTGATGGCCACGTCCTGGCCCTTGGCGTCATAGGCCGTCAGCGAGGTGGCGTTGTTGTAGGTCGCCGGGTTCTTCATGTCGATGCCAGGCGCGGCCGCATTGGCCGTGACCTTGGAACGCGAGTCGAGGTTGAATTCGGTCGTGATCTCGGAGGTGGTCTTGGGCGCGATGCCCGAGGTGGGCAGCTTCAGCGGCTGCGCCAGACCAGGCTGGATCACGCCACTGCCGTCGGCCGGATAGCCCATCAGCTTCAGTTGGTCGTTGTTGACGATGAAGCCATTGCGGTCGAGTTTGAACTGGCCGTTGCGGCTGTACATGACCGGATTGACGCCGTCGCTGACCTGGAAGAAGCCGCCGCCGTTGATGGCCAGATCCATGGGGCTCTCGGTGGTGGTGATATTGCCCTGGGTGAACTGCTGGGCCACTGCCGCGAGGCTGGTGCCGATGCCGACCGGGCTTGCGCCTGCGCCGTTCAGAGCGCCGGCGTAGACATCTTTGAACTCAGCCCGCGAGGATTTGGAGCCATAGGTGCCAGCGTTGGCGATGTTGTTGCCGATGACGTCGAGGTTCTTGCTCGCGCCGTTCAAACCGGAGAGGCCTTGTTGGAAGCTCATGGTGATTCCTTCGGGGAGGGGCTGCTGTTATGGACTGCTTGGGGAAGAGCGATGTGAGCGGCTGCTCAGTCGATGGTCTTGATGCTGCCGTAGTCGACCAGGCCGGCGTTCTGCAACTGCAGCTTCAGGGAGGTGCCGGAGGTGTTGACCGCCAGCACCTTGTCTTGGGCATAGAGGGTGCTGCTGACGGCGGCCGTGCCCTTGGTTGCGGTGATGCGGAACTTGAGGCCGGCATCGGCCGCATAGGCTTCGGCTGGCCAGCTGAAGTTCTGGCGACCTGTGCCTTGCGCGCCCAGCTGTACGGTGTCGATCACACCGCCGGCCGGGCTCAGCACTTCCAGTTTGACCGCGTCTGCTGGCGAGCTCAGGGCATAGCTGCCTTCACCCACCCCATTGTTCAGTTGCAAGCGATTGCCCTCGACGCTGACTTCCCGGCCTACCAGCGACACGCTTTGCAGGGCCTGCATCTGGGTGAACTGGTTGGCCAGGGATTTGATGCTGGTGTCCAGGGTGCTGACGCCGCTGACGGTCTGGATCTGCGCCATCTGGCTGGTCACCTGGGCGTTGTCCATGGGGTTCATGGGGTCCTGGTTCTGCATCTGTGCGACCAGCAGCTTGAGAAAGCGGTCTTGGGTGTCCACCGCTGATTTGCTGGCCGACGCTGCGCCGGCCTGGGTACCGGTGCTGCTGCTGGTGGCGATATTGGTGACGTCCATATGGGGCTACTCGCAGGTGGTGGCTCAGGACTGGCCGAGCTGCAGGGTTTTGAGCAACAAGTTCTTGGCGGTGCTCATCACCTCGATGTTGTTCTGGTAGGAGCGCGAGGCCGAAATCATGTTGACCATCTCTTCCACGGTGTTGACGTTGCTGTAGGTCACATAGCCTTCAGCGTCGGCCTTCGGATGTTTGGGGTCATGCACCCGGCGACCGGGTGTCTGGTCTTCGCTGATGGTGCTGACGCGCACACCGGACGACGCCTGGTCGCCACTGGCCCCCATGAGCGCGGTCTGGAACACCACCTGCCTTGCTTTGTAGGCCTGGCCATCGGGGCCGGCCACGGTGTCGGCATTGGCCAGGTTGCTGGCCACCACATTGAGGCGCTGGCTCTGCGCACTGACGGCGCTGCCAGCGACATTGAAGATCTGAAACATGGACATGGTGTGCTCCTGGCCTTTGGGCTGCGACGGCGTTCAGTGCTTCAGGCCGCGTTGTGCGACTTCATCGCATCGAGCGTGGTACGCACCGAGCCACTGATGAAGCGCAGCGTGGCCTCGTACTTCACGGTGTTGTCGGCAAAGCTCGCGCGTTCGCGGTCCATGTCCACCGTGTTGCTGTCCAGATTGGTTTGGGCTGGTACGGCGTAGAGCTTGCTGGCCTCGCTGCGTCCGCCGCCAGCCAGGCCCATATGGCCGCCCTGGGTGGTCAGCAAGTTGCTGCTGCCCCCGTTGCCGGTGGCGGTGGCCTCACGCAGTGCACGGGCGAAGTCCAGGTCGCGCGCTTGAAAGCCCGGGGTGTCCGCGTTGGCGATATTGCTGGCGAGCATGCGCTGGCGTTCCGAGCGCAAGGCCAGGGCCTGGGTCTGGAAGTTCAGGTTGTCGGTCAGTCGATTCAGCATGATGCGTGCCCCTTTGGACGTCGGGCTGGAGCGCCACGCCTGGCCAGCTGTGGGGCTGTCAGGTTCCGGCCGGATGGACGGGATTGGGCGATGTGAAAGGATTGTGTTGGGCCACTTCCAAAACATTAGCGGGAATAGCAGGCGCTTTGCTGCGCATTTCAGGCCTCGGGGCCGGGCTTGCCGGGCCTAAAGTCCACGCATGATTTCCCGAGCCCTCATCCCTGCAACCGAGTCGCGCCGCCATTTGGCGCGGTCTGCGGTGCTGTGCCTCGCGGTGTTGCCGATGGTGGCGTCGGCGCAGGCGCAGACTGGATTGAGCGCGCTTCCAGGCTTGAGTGCAGACATGCGAATGCAGGTGCAAGACCTGGCAGAAAGCGGGGCGCGAGCCGGCATGCCGGCGCAGGCCCGTGTTGACGTGCAGGTGGGACAGTTGGATCCGCGCCTCAAGCTGGCGCCTTGCAAGCAAGTGCAACCGTATCTGCCTGCCGGCCTGCAGATGTGGGGGCGCACCCGCATTGGCTTGCGCTGTGTCGACGGGCGGGCGCGCTGGAATGTCACGGTGCCGGTGCAGGTGCGGGTGTTCGCACGCGCCGTGGTGTCGGCCGAACCCCTGGCTTCGGGGGTCAGTCTGACTCAAGCACAGCTGGCAATGGCCGAAATAGACATAGCTGCAGTGCCCGGCGCGGTGTTTACCGATGTTGCGGGTCTGCTGGGACGCACGCTGAGCCGCCCTGTGGCGGCCGGCGAGGCTCTGAGCAGCAGCAGCTTGAAGATGCGGCAGTGGTTTGCCGCTGGCGAGACGGTGCAGGTCCGGGTTTCCGGCCCGGGCTACGCGGTCGCTGGCGAAGGGCAGGCCATGGCCGCGGGTCTGGAAGGACAGAACGTCAAGGTCCGTTTTGACAACGGGCGGGTCGTGACGGGTCGGGTCGTCGGTGAGCGGCGGGTGGAGTTGCTGTTATGAACAGTGCATCACTTCGGCCGGCCGGTGTGACGGCGGGGCTTGGCAACAGTGAAACACTGCCGCCGAGTGGGGTCGATTTTGTCGAAAGTACTAAAGTCTTCATGTTGAGCGTCGATACACCGGAAAACCTGGACAGGTTTGGGCATGACCCAGGCCTATGGAGAGCACCATGAAAATCGGTAATAGCCCAGAAATCGCATCGTCGGCCATTGGCGCCGACAAGGCGGGCGCAGCCCAGGCAGGGCGGGCGCCAGCGCAGGGCGCGGCCGCAGCGGTGGCAGGCAAGAAGGCACCCGAGGCCAGCGCGACGCTGGAGCTGTCGACCAATGCCACCAAGCTGCTGGCCGGTGTGCCAGAGGACGGTAGCTTTGACGCGGAGAAGGTCGGCCGCATCTCGCAGGCGATTTCAGACGGCAAGTTCACGGTCAACGCCAATGTGATCGCCGACAAACTGATTGCCAATGCACAGGAAATGCTGAGTCGAATGTCGCCGCACTGAGGCGCATTGACGGCGGCGGCCGTGGCCGGCATCCGGCTTGGCGCCAGGCCTTCCGATTGACACCCAACGCGTTCTCAACGCCTTATGGCGGGGACAGCCATGCACGCTTTGCCTCCAACTGAAACCAGCCCGGCAGCGGTCGGCCAACAACTCGAACAACCCTTGTTGGAGGTGGAAAGCTGCCTGAACCTACTCGGCGACGCCCTGTTGCGTCGCGACACCCAAGCTATCGAACAATACGCCGGGCGCCTGCATCAGGCCTTGGCATTGGCCATTTCTAGCTTCAGTGAAGCGGCGCGCAGCGGCGCCGTGCCGCCCCATCTGCGCCACCGTCTGGTGCAGGCCGGCGGGCGAGTGGCTGCGCAGCGCGAGTCGCTGGCGCGTGCCACTGCAGCATTGGACCGCGCCATTGATGTCTTGATGCCCGGTGAGCCGTCTGGCTTGTATTCATCGCTCGGCAAGAGTGAGCGCAAGACCTTGGGCGGGCCGTCTATCCAGGCCTGAATCCACACAAGGTTCCAGCGCTTTCTTGCGCGGGCCCTGCCGAAACAGCCACGCTCACTGCGTGGCTTTTTTTCGTACCTTGTCCAGGTAGGCGTGGCCGTCGGGCGGTAGCCCACTGCGCTGCGATTCCCAGATCATTTCGCCCAGGCAGTCCATGGCCACATGGTGGGCCTCATGGAGCGAGTTTCGTTTGGCAGCCAGCAGATCGACCGCCTGGCGGATGCCGTGCGGTTGGTCGATGGATTGCTGCTCGCTGATGGTCAGGTGCATGGATAGGTGCAGAAATGGGTTGGTTCGCCCCTCTTCTACGCTGTACACGGCAGCCAAGGCTGCCTCTTCGTCGGCCAGCTCGGCGTGGTATTCAGGGTGCTGGGCGATCCAGTCGGCGGCAATCGCCTCCATGGGGATCAGGGGCAGGCCGTCGCGCAGCTTGCGGTAAGTGGCGCAAAAGAAGCGACGCACCTCGAGTTGGGATGGAGCAAACATAGGCCTTGATTGTCGCCGCACTGCACCGCGGCTCCATGGCATCAGGGCCCCGATTTCGCGGCCGGATCCGGTCCTTCCGCAGCAGGGCTCCAGCTGTCGGCGCGGCTGGCATGTGCTTGCAATCCGGCCTGCTCGCGCTCGTGCGCCATCAGCGCTTCCAGCTGTATCCGCGCTTCTCGGGCGGCAGCAATCAGGGCGCCACTGTCGTGCTGCAGGGGCAACATCTGCTCCAACTGCTCGATATTGTGCTGGCGAAAGCGCCAGGCCAGCTTGCGCGCGGCATGAGGTTCCAGCCCCAGAGCTTCCATGACACTGCGGCCGCTGTTCAATGCTGCATCGAAAGTCTCCCGCTCTATATGGTGCACGCCGCAGTTGCGCAGGCCGAAGTAGTGCCTCACATTGCGCGCTCGCGCCACCACCTGGACCTGCGGGAAATGTTCGCGTGCGAGTTCGGCAATGGCCAAGCTTTGCGCCACGTCGTCCACCGCGATCACCAGCACCCGGGCCTGCCCCGCACCCGCGCTGCGCAGCAGGTCCAGGCGCGTCGCATCACCGAAAAACACCCGCCAGCCGAACTTGCGCATGGCCTCGATGGCCTCTGCGTCATGGTCCAGCACCGTCGCTTCATAACCCTGCGCAAACAGCAGACGGCCCACAATCTGGCCGTAGCGGCCAAAGCCGGCAATCAGGATGGGAGCGGGCGGCGGGCTTTCGGGTTCGGCGGGGCGCTCGAGCTTCTTGGCTTGCAAGCGAGGCCGCAGCAAGCGGTCGCTGAGCAGCAGCAGGGCCGGCGTGCAGGCCAAGGACAGCGCCACGGCCGCCACCAGGGCAGAGTTCTGGGTGGCGTTGATCAAGCCGGCCTGTTGCGCCAGCTGAAAGACCACGAAACCAAATTCGCCACCCTGGGCCAGAAGAATGACAAACACGGGCCGCTCAAGTGCTGGGATTTGCATCCAGCCCGCCATCAGACTCAACAGCAGGCCTTTGCAGAGCAGAAGCGCGGCCAGCAGTCCCAAGACCAAGGCGGTCTGTTCACTGAGTACCCGAAGGTCCAGGCCCATGCCGACGGCAATGAAGAAGAGACCGAGCAGCAGGCCCTTGAAGGGCTCTAGATCGGTTTCCAGCTCGCGCCGGTATTCGCTTTCGGCCAGCAGCACGCCTGCCAAAAATGCACCCAGGGCCATGGACAGGCCGACGCTGTGCATCAGCGCCGCGGTGCCGATCACCAACAGCAGGGCAGCAGCGGTGAAGATCTCTGGCGTGCGGCTGCGCGCAATCCAACGCAGGGCCGGCCGCAGGGCCAGGCGGCCGCCCAGAATGATCAGCAGCACCATGCCCACCGCCTTGGCCGCTGCCCAGGCGCCGCTGCCACCATCGGGCGCTGTAGCGGCGGCACCGCCGGCGGCCACAACAGGCACCAGTGCCAGCACCGGAATTGCCGCAATGTCCTGCAGCAAAGCCACGCTCAGGACGCTTTGCCCAGCCGTTGTGCGCCCCAGATTTCGCTCGGCCAGCACCGCCAGCGCCACCGCCGTGGATGACATGGCCAGTCCCAGACTGAGCACCAGGCCCAGGCCTGCCGGCACGCCGAACAGCCAGGCCAGGCTCAGCAGCAAGGCGGCCGATCCAAAGAGTTGCAGCGAACCCCAGCCAAAGATGGGGCGCCGCATCGACCAAAGTCGCTTTGGCTCCAGCTCCAGCCCGACCAGAAACATCATCAGCACCACGCCAAACTCGGCCACCTCCAGGATCTGGGTCGGATCATGGATCCAGCCCAGTACGCTGGGGCCGATCAAGACGCCGGCAATCAGGTAGCCCAGGATGGAGCCCAGGCGCAGAAAACGTGCCAGGGGTACGGCAACCACGGCCGCACCCAGGCAGACCAAGGGCAGATGCAGCCAGCTGCCACCTCCCGCCGCGCTCATGGACGGGCCTCTTGGGGCAGCTTGGGCTGTACGGAGTGCGGCGCTGGTCGTGCATCAAGCGCGACTTCTGGCCGGGCGTGCATACCGTGGTCACCGGCTTCGCACCAAGCCGGGTAGCGCCTGAGTTTGTCGACAAAGGTCTGGGCATGTGCCTGAACGGCCCGCTCGCTGGCCTGATGCGCCCCATGCAGCAACAAGGGTGGCAGAAAGTTCATGCCACAAATGCGGGCGGTCTGGCGGTAGGGCAGCAGGAAGTCGCTGATCGGGTGCTCATGGAGGCCGCTGGCGCTGTAGGCTTCGGCACTGCCACCGGTGGAGCTGACCAGCCAAAGGTCTCGGCCATGCAGCGCATGGCCGCCTGGCCCATAGGCCCAGCCGAAACTCAGCACTTCGTCGACCCAATGCTTCTGCAAGGCCGGCATGCCGTACCAATGCAGGGGGTGGAGCAGCACCACGAGTTGTGCTGCGCTCAGCGCGCGCTGCTCGGCGGCCACGTCGATGGCGTAGTCGGGGTAGCGACGGTAGAGGTCGTGTACGGTGCAGAGCCCGGGCACAGCGTCCAATGCCTCAAGCAGGCGGGCACTGATGCGTGATCGAGCCCGGTCCGGGTGGGCGGCGAGGATGAGGATGTTGCTTGTCTCTGGCATGGCGCGAGGTTAACCGCAGCGTGCACCCTTTAGGATGTCGGTCTGTGATGTCGCTTGCAGCGGCTTTTGTTGATGCCCTGAGGAGTGTGCCCATGCCCGTGATCTTGATCGCCAACCCCAAGGGTGGAGTGGGCAAAAGTACGCTGTCTACGAATATTGCCGGCTACCTGGCCTCGCGCGGCCATGCCGTCATGTTGGGCGATGTGGACAAGCAGCAGTCGGCACGTCGCTGGCTGTCCCTGCGACCGGGCCACCTGCCGCTCATCCGGGGCTGGGATTTCGACGGCGACCAGGTGGTCAAGCCACCCAAAGGCGTCAGCCATGTGGTGCTGGACTCCCCGGCTGGTCTGGATGGCAAGCGCTTGAAGACCTTGCTCAAGCTGGCCGACAAGCTGCTCATCCCTTTGCAACCGAGCTTGTTCGACATCCAAGCAAGTTTTGATTTCGTACAGAAGTTGCGCGGGCTGCGTGGCGACGATGAGTCACCCAAGCGCCAGCCGGAATGGGCGATTGTCGGTATGCGTGCCAAGGAGGGCACACTTTCGGTGCAGCAACTGCAAGGTTTCTTGGATGGGCAGCAGGTGCCTGTGCTTGGCATGCTGCGGGACACACAGAACTATGTGCAGCTGGCCGCCCATGGGCTGAGTCTGTGGGATGTCGCGCCCAGCCGGGTCGAACGCGATCTGGCGCAGTGGCTGCCGCTAACGGCTTGGCTGGACGCCAGCTGATGGGCCGCCACCAGGCGTCGCGTGCGGCATCAGAACATGAAGCGCGGCTTATCACCCATCGGGGTGAGTGCTGCAGCGATGCCGAGCGCTCTATCATTCGAGCCGCATGAGACACGTCATACGCTGCGTTGAAGGATGGGCATGAAGGTTTTGCTGATCGACGATCACCCGCTGATTCTGGCGGCCTTGAAGACCGTCATTGAGGGCATGGGTGAACATGTTCAGGTGGTGGGCGCGGAAAGTGCTGCTGCGGCACGCCAGGCCTTGAAGGCCCACAGCGACTTCAATCTCGTGCTCTTGGACCTGCAGTTGGGCGATGCCAGCGGCTTTGACGTGCTTGATGAATTCCGTGCTGCTTATCCGGCCTTGCCGGTGGTGATCATCTCGGCCTCGGACCGTGCCAGCGACGTGATTCGCGCCATCGACCAGGGGGCCATGGGTTTTGTACCCAAGCGAGCCGAGACCGAATTGCTGTCACAGGCGCTCAAGCTGGTCATGTCGGGCGGCATCTATGTGCCACCCATGGGCCTGGGCTCCGATGGCGGAGCCGAATCAGACAGCCCGGGCCGCAGCGATGCCCTGAGCCCGCAGCAAAGCAAGCTGCAGCAAATCCAGCAACAGGCTCTCGCCTCGAACTATCAGGTGACGACTGGCCTGGAAGGCCTGGCCCTGACACCGCGCCAGACCGATGTGCTGGCCTTGCTCTTGCAGGGCAAGCCCAACAAGATCATCGCCCGCGAGCTGGGCGTGTCGGTAGAAACCATCAAGGACCATGTGGCTGCCGTCCTCAAGGCCCTGGGCGTGGGGTCCCGCACGCAGGCGGTGCTGGCTGTGGGGCAGATGGTGCAGCGTCAGCCTGACGCGCATTTCTCCACTTGGCGGGTTGCCCCGCTTTAAGGCCTTGAATTGAAGTCAGTTTGAGCGCCGGAGCTGAAACGCTGCTTACCAGCACACGGAGCTTGAATCATCGTGCTTCAAGGCACTGTTTGATGCACCGGTCTGGTCGCTTGTTTGTCACTGCCGATGTGCTCGACGACCCAGTTGCTACCCGGCTGGGACATGTCGTTGTGACCGCGTTGCCCCTATCTCTGAACATCGCAACGTTGCAGTCCAAGCAATCAGTTGAGACGTTGCGTCGCTCAAAGTCGAGGGGGATGCTTCACCTTTCTCCTGATGAAGTCCAAGTCGCTCCCAGAATAGCTATCAATCCTTGACGTTTGCGCCGACCCATGCTCTTTTAGAAATACCCGAAGGCCTTTATCGCCGTCCGTTTGAAGGTCGGTGATGGCTGCCAATTCATATTGGCGAACATGGTAAGTTTCTCGGAGTAAGTGCCACTTGGGCTGCGTGACATACACGTCCGTCCAGGAGCTGCCCAGCGCGGCGTAGCGCAGCGCAAATGCGGTGCCCCCGTCATTGATCCGGATGCGCTTTGTTTCGTGGGCTGCGCCATCAGAGGCGATGCTGAGGAATTGAATGGTGCATGTTCCCGCGGCCAGCAGCAGGCTACGACGGATGAACTTGCTGCGAGAGTCGCTCACGAAGTAGAGCCCCCATGTCATTGCAAGCAAGCCTAATAGTGAGGCCGCGCAACTGATCGGTATGGAGTAGCTGGTTCGATTCCAGATCCATTCATACTTTGAAATGCCGACCCCCACCGCCACAGTCAAGGGTCCGACTAGTAGAAGAGTGCCCAGCAGTGTTCTTCGATGCATTTTCAACTCAGCCTATCCTCCGCTTGGTTCAGACCCGGTTGAGCGGTGCGAAGCTTACCGTCAACGAATCGGGGCCGCATCCTGTTTGAAACCCACCATGCGGCGACTTGGTTACCTTCTGCTCGCTATTTTTGACGGACGAACTGTGTTGGGCTCTTCGTGTGCTCTCGGCTGGCGATTGAATGTGGGGGTGCTGGTTTGCAAGCGTGTGAGTCGAGCAAGCCACGCTGAATGAGCGTTTGAGTTTGGATACCTGTGCATAAATAGCAATGACCTTCGGTTTGGTCACGTAGTACCTAGTCAATATCATAACGATGATGTTGGACGGATTTTCGACGACCGGAGCCTTGTTGCCCCATTCTTCCTGGTCGCGAACGCCACCAAATGTCCGTGCAATTTGAAGCTAGGTGATTTGGAGGCCGTTCGCCGCTGGCCAGATGCGCATATTCGGGCGATGTTTACGGTATGCCGGCACGCCGGGCCTTTGGAGGGCTAGCTGACGGTATGAATCCGCAGGTCTGTTTACGCAATACCATGCTGAGCAGGGCATGGGCCTCGCAGTGCTCGACATGACTGCAAAGCGCTCGAACTCCAATGCCGCGGGCCGGAGCGGGATGCTGCAGCCCGCCCATCGGGGGGGGCGAAGATTCAGCCTGCTCTGAACTTCATTGCCGTCGCCGACCTGCACAAGTGCGATCTCCAGTGGTAGTCGGTTCGCCGCATGGTTTCGGCCTTTGCGTGTTGAACTTGGAGGCTTGCTCACAAGGCGGCACGGAGCGCGCTTTGAGTCCCCGCTGAGCCTGGCGCGGCTCAGACCGGGGTATAGGCCAGGCGCACGTAAATCGGCGCGAAGGCTTCGGCCTGGGTGATTTCCAGCAGGCGCTCGCGTGCCAGCTCCAGCATGGCGATGAAGGTCACCACCAGCACGGACTGGCC
>Ga0075160_10001871_pt1 | contig 12756 bp, 10 predicted proteins | sample JI91814C2DNA_FD_70969 | JGI IMG/M metagenome (GOLD analysis project Ga0075160, IMG submission 70969) | Wastewater effluent complex algal communities from Wisconsin, to seasonally profile nutrient transformation and Carbon sequestration -... | ecosystem: Engineered > WWTP > Effluent > Algae...
CAAAGAGAAAGCGAGTGATTATGACCCTGCAGCGCCAAGTGAGTTGGTTGAAACGATTGTGCATTTGCACAACGTTCGCATCAGGCATTTTGGGTGTTGATTTATCCGGTGGAGCGGGCGTAGTGCGCGGCCAAGATTGGGAACCCGATCCAACAACGCAAGCCACTTCGAAGTTGATTGACGAAAACACTCAACGAGCTCATATCCGATATTTGTCGGACGATTTGTTGGAGGGGCGTGGTCCCGCTTCGCGTGGCGATAAATTGGCCCAAGCTTACATCGCGACACAGTTTCAAATGTTGGGACTGAAACCAGCTGGTACCGATGGCACTTGGTTCCAAAGCGTGCCGCTGGTGGGTGTTACTACCAAATGCCCTACGGAGATTCAGTTTCGTGGCAATACCAAAAGCCTGTCGCTAAAATTCAACGACGACTATATCGCCACCAATGGCTTGGCCACCGACACGGCTGGCTTCAACGATGCCGAAGTTGTCTTTGTGGGATATGGAATCGTCGCCCCCGAATTCCAATGGGACGATTACAAAGGTGTTGATCTGCGCGGCAAAGTGTTGTTGATGATGAACAACGACCCTGCCGATGATCCCGCCATCTTCGAAGGGAAGAAACGTCTGTACTATGGACGTTGGGACTACAAGTATGATAGCGCTGCACGGCAAGGTGCTGTTGGTGCCATCATCATCCATACAACGCCTTCAGCGGGTTATCCGTTTCAAGTGGTTCAAACTTCTTGGACGGGCGAAGAATTTGAATTGGCCAAGAGCAGTGGCCCACGCATGCCGATGCGAGGCTGGGTCACCGAAGATGCAGCCAAGAAAATCTGCGAAGTTGGTGATCTCAATCTCGATGAGTTACGCAAGCAAGCCGAATCGCGTGAATTCAAACCTGTGCCACTCGGCAGCAAATTGTCGATGCAACTCAAGAGTATCGTGCGTCAACAAGATACGGCAAACGTGTTGGGTGTTTTGGAGGGAAGCGATCCAAAACTCAAAGATGAAGCTGTGGTAGTGATGGCGCATCATGATCACTTAGGGCTTGCCGCCGAACGCAATGCAGAAGGGGACAACATCTACAATGGCGCCATCGACAATGCATCGGGCAGTGCAAGCTTGCTGAACATCGCGAAGGCTATTTCGATGTTGCCCGAAGCACCGAAGCGGACCATTCTCTTCGCGGCAGTGGGAGCCGAAGAGCAAGGTTTGTTGGGCTCGAAGTATTTTGCTGAGAATCCTACTTGGCCTGTCGACAAGATGGCCGCAGTCGTAAATATCGACGGTATGAATTTCTTGGGAAGAAGCAAAGACATCAATGTGATCGGCTTGGGTAAATCCGAACTCGATGAGGTTTTGGGAAAGATTGCGAAGTGGCAAAAACGCGTAATCACTCCGGACCACTTCCCCGATCGTGGCTATTACTATCGCAGCGATCAGTTCAGCTTGGCCAAGGTGGGCGTGCCGGGTATTTACCTTCATTCCGGTTTGGCGATTGTCGGGAAGCCAGAAGGCTGGGGCAAGGAGCAAACGGATGCTTGGGTTGAAAAGCACTATCACCAACCAAGTGACGAATATCGGGACGATTGGGATTTGAGTGGCGCGATCGAGGACAATCAGCTGTTGTTTTATGCAACTTGCGAGATCGCCAACCAACCCAAAATGCCTCAATGGACTCCTGGGGACGAATTCGAGGCGGCTCGCAAGAAAAAAGCAGAGTGATTTGGGCGAGTTTTTTCGGCGGCGATTATTGCTGTAAGTTGTTGTTTGGTAATGGCTTATGGTTATGTGTGGCCGCCGAATGCCGCGAAAAATCCCATCTATCCGGTCGTCGAGCAGCTCGCGCTGGTGACGCGTGTTGCTCGGCTAGGCAGGAAGATCATGATCCCCAGTTTCCCTAGAAAAATGGAGAAAATGGGCCCGGTGCCCCGTCACTCGGGCCATTTTCTTTTGACCTGCGACAATTTCGCCGATACTATTGAAATAGTGTCCTCCTTTTCTCGATATCTTTTCCCAATCGACTCTTCTGACGCCTCGAGCTGTACTCGATGGTCGCTGTCCATCGGCTGGCAGCAGTTGACGAAACCGTTATGACATCCAAGCTTGATTCAGTTCGCCAAGACAAAGAACGAACGGTTTATCGCCGTTGCGTTTCTGCTTGCGCGCTGAGTCGCTGGCTGGCATATAGCGTTCTATTTTCTACTGTGTTGCTGGTAATGTTTGTTGGTGCCGGTAGCCAAGCCGTGGCTGGCTGCCATGCTCCTGGAGAAGATTGGTATCGCGATTATCATCATGGGTATCAGCCCAATGCGATTTCGGAAATCTTGGATTCTAAACCCAAGGCCGAAATGGCTCAGATTTACATTTACGAAGATGGTGAAATGCGGGCCATCGCCAATCCGCTGCCCCCTCGCTGCCAAGGGCCGCAATGCCAACAGTCACCTAATCAGCAGAATTTGGATGGCGTAGGTGTTATTGAATTGCATCGCAATATCACTGTTGCCATGAACTCATCCGAACGGGTCCTCTTGGTATGGCCCATTCCTGCAAGTGATTGGTTGAGCTCGGATGAACTTGGCACCTTAGCAGGATTCCCAGCCTCTTTAGAAGAACCTCCACGCAACTCGTAACCACATCTGGTTGGTTTACTGAGTTTCTCTTGTATTTATGTGTGGATGTTTCATATGCGCGCTTATCCTTCTCCGGCTCCGCGCGGAGCCAAATCTGGTTTTACGTTGGTTGAACTTTTGGTGGTCATCGCCATCATCGGAATTTTGGTTGGGTTGTTGTTGCCTGCGGTTCAGGCCGCTCGCGAAGCCGCTCGACGTATGCAATGCAGCAACAATTTGAAGCAAATTGGTTTGGCAATGCACAACTATGAATCTACTTACAAACGCTTTCCACCAGGCAACATGGCAGGAGCTTGGTCTACTGGACTTTCGGTTCACGCTCGTTTGTTGCCTTATCTCGAGCAAGCAAATTCTTACGTGCTGGTCGACTTCAATTATGCCTACAGCCATCCCAACAACGACCTGGCACGTATGCAGAATATCTCAACCTATCTCTGTCCTTCGGATGTCTCTGGCAACTTGCCTGCAGCGTTGGGCGGAAAGAACAACTATTACGGAAACGCAGGTACCAGCTTGATGGCTGGTGCGCCTCCAACGGACCCATCAGATCCAAACTTCGGATTGCTCCCACCTTCCGGTGTTTTCTTCCGAGATAGCCGCGTAGGTTCGCGCGACATTACCGATGGTCTGAGTCAAACAGCCGCCTTCTCCGAGAAACTGCTTGGCGACGGCAACAACGGAATGGCAACTTCCAACTCCGACACGTTCCGTCCAGGTACGTTCCCCGCGACAATGGATCAAGCGATGAATGATTGCTTTGCCGTGGATGTGAACGACTTGAGCAAACAAGGTTTCTCGAACGTAGGCGCACCTTGGTTGTGGGCCTATCATTCCACCACGATGTATTATCACATCGCTCCACCCAACACTCGTTCGTGTATGTATCCTCCAGGACGCATCATGACGACTGCCGGTAGCCGACACCCAGGCGGTGTTCAGACACTGTTGTGCGATGGCTCGGTGCAGTTCACTGCTCAAACCGTCGATCTACAGGTCTGGCGCGGCATGGGTACGCGCCAAGGTGGCGAAGTTCTTTCTGGTATCACAGATTAATTGCAGCTTGTGCTTTTGTTCGATAAGTCGCATCCACCAAAGAGTGGGTGCGACTTGTCGATGAAGCTCATGTTGCCTATCTGACCATTCATCTGTGAGGTGAAAGATGTTGTCTCGCGTTACGTACATTTGTACGTGCATGTTCGTCTTACTAACTTTCGTGGGTTGCTCTGGTGCACCCCGTCCTTCTAACAGCCAAACGGCTCTTCAATCGTTGGAAAAGATGTTGGAGACTTGGAAGACGGGTGGTACAGCGGCCGACTTAAAAACTGGCCAACCATCTGTGATTGCCGTTGATGACGATTGGGAGCGCAAAGCTACTCTGATCGCTTATCAGGTACAACCGAATCCCTTCGACGATGGCGTTAATCTTCACTACACCGTGCAATTGACGCTGAAAAACGCCAAAGGGAAAGAAGTCAAAAAAGAACAGGTTTATATCGTTGGTACCAATCCGGTGATAACCATTTTTAGGAAGTCATAGTACACAGACCATGAAAAAAGCTAATTTGCAAAATACGAAATGGAGCAGGGTTGTCGCCAAACGGACAAGCGTCGCGTTGCTGATGGCCACGTTATTGTCGCCGATGGCAGCTGCCCACGAATTGATTCCCGCCGATGAGAAGATGTCAGCCATCGTCGCAACGGATCCCAAGCCGATCCCCAAAAATCGTGAGGAGATGAAGCAGCTTCTGGAAAACTTGAAGAGTCGCAAAAGTCGTTTGCCACTTCCCAAAGTCGATCCAAATGCGGCTGCGACCAACAACGGACGACCAGTGGTCAACAACGGTCTGGCTCGCCGAACCTATTTGCCTGCTGCGTGGTTTGCGGCGGATTTCGGTAATGACCCAGCGATGACACTGACCTACGTGTTCAAAACACAGTGCTTCTGGGTTGTATCGCGCGGAAACAACTGTCATTACTGTTTGGGTCATCAGGAACATAAACTGCACGATTCCGGTTTAAGCGACAAGCAGATCGCTTGGCTCGATTATGACTGGAGTCAATTGGACCCGATGGTTAGGAAGGGAGCTGCCATTGCCAAATCGATGACGCTCACTCCACACCAATTGACCGACCAAGATGTTGAGAATCTGCGTCCCGAACTTACCGATCCGCAGATTATCGAACTGGTGTATACGATTGCCATGTTCAATAGCGTTAATCGTTGGACCGATGCATTAGGTATTCCACAAGATGAAATCATGCGAGAAAAACGCATTGATTTCTTAACACCAGTTGATGCAGAATTTCAAGGCAAAGCAGGTGGTTTGGCGGCAGCCGATCCACAAGCCGCAAATCGTAAGTTGCAAAGCTATGCCGAGGCCGTGGCGATCATGAAAAAGAGCGAATCGCGTAAGCCGCGAGTTGCACTCCCTTCCGAAGAAGCTGCGCGAAAGATGTTGGGCATTACCGATGCTAACGTGAAAGTTGAGAACTGGGCACGGGCGTTAGCGACCTTTCCTGAAGTTGGGAAGCGTCAGTGGGATGGTCTTCAATCGATGAAAAATGAAGGGCATCTCGCTCCGAAACTTAAAGCGGTGATCGCTTGGGCGTCTGCTCGTCACAACATGGCATCGACTACATTGAAGTCCGCACAGCAATGGTTGCTGCAACTGGGGATGACGGAAAGTGATATCGAACGTTTGGACCGGGGGGAAGGTTTGACGACGGACGAAGAAATAGTTCGTCATTTTACGATCAAGCTAACCGAACATCCGCAGCGGATTACCGATGCCGACATCGAAAGCCTGCGGCAGAAATTCAACGACCAGCAAGTTGCAGAGATCGTTTATTTGATCGGCGCGGCGAATATGTTAGATCGATTGACCGAGACATTAGCGTTGTAAAGAGAACGCTTTGTTCAGCGTCTCACGGCGTTCTAGGTGTCTTCGGTAGACCTTCAATCCAACCACCCTTCATCGGCTCGCGTCGGTTGGGCCGAGTGTGTGAGACGGTGGTTTCCATTGACCCGGTAGTCGAGCTGCCCTCGCTGCCGGGTATATGTCGAAACGGATAACGGAGCAGTGAGTTGACGCCCTGGGGCGCTGCGTCATCGCTTTGCGTTGGGGCGATCTCTTTAGTTCCAACGTTGTTCGTCGACGCAGAGGTTGGGTTGATGATCGTTACTTCATCTCCAGAATTTTCAATCATGCTGCCAGCTGGACTTTTGAGAGGTTGATCCTGGAAAGGATCCGCAAGCGGGCTTCCAGATGGGCTATTGAGGTGGCGATAAAAGCTTGGCGGGAGATCGATCGTTTGTGTCTCGCGGCGTTTGATGGTTTCTTTTGTCGGGCTTTTGTCGGAAGGATCGGTCCAGCGAATCTTGTCACCATCGGCCTGATAACCCGCTTGCTGAACGGACGAGGCTTCGTTCGCCAGTTTATTGCCATCGGGATGGGCGGATGTTGGTGAGTCGTCTTTTTTGCCGACGCCTGGTAAGAACTTCACCGCCGGTTGTGAGAGTATCACGCCTCCTTTGGCTCCTTCGAAGCGCGTTACCAGCGTCAAGCTACGGCTTTCACCACCAACCTCGTCCCACGGCAGCCAGATGCTGTAAGATTTACCTAAGGGAGCCTCGCTCATATGGTTCTTCATATGCTCAGGCGTAAAAACATATTTCTTTTCTGGTGAAGGTGAATGCGGATCCATTTTGTCCGAGTCAAACACATAGACCACTAAACCACCATCCACTTCGATCGCTTGTGTATCTTCTCCAGCGTAGAAGTAGACGCGTCCACCAAAGCCACGAATACCGGGCTTACCAGGTTGATGCATGATCGTGTCCGTCCAAATCGGAAGGATACGATCGGGGATTTGAGGCTCTTTGTCTTTTGATTCCCACGGCCAATTCCACTGTTTGGTGGTTGTCAAAGATGAACAGCCGACCGTGGAAAACAATAAGCACAGAGCAGCACAGCCAAACCATACACGCGAATGCAGGTTGCCGATCATCGCTGGGCGTTGGATATTCATCGAAAGGGATATCATCGCGGCGCCTCCATTGCAGGTGAGGGAGCCATATATTGGGCTGGGAATACAGGTTGTTCTAAAGCGGGTGGAGCCATCGCACCTTCCATGCGTGGTGGCAGCGGATTATTCGGGGCAGGTTCCACGATTGGTGGTTGTGATTGTTGATAACGAGGAGCTTCACCACGTGGATCAACGTCAGGATAGATGACTTCCCAAGCACCATCTTCGGGAACCATCGAACCCGGCGGAGGTGCCAAGTTGATATCCCCATGAATGTTTACCACATCGGCAGCGCACCAGCTCATACGCGCCAGTTCTATTTGCTTTACGCGTTCCGAATCATCCTGAGAGCGAATGATGTGGGGCGTTAAAATGATGAGCAATTCTGTGCGTCGATCAGAAACGGAATCGTAACTAAAGAGATATTTGAGCACTGGGATGTCGCCCAATACAGGGACTTTACGATGGACTTGGCGTTTGGATGAAGTGATCAAGCCACCGAGAATAATTGTCTCACCATTCGCGGCACTGACAGTCGCTTGAGCGGTTGTCGTATCGACTCGCGGCGAGCGGATTACGGTACCATCTAATGAAACGGCGACTGGAATCCCTTCGGCTTCGGGGCCGAGGCTTGATTTCTCCGCGTCGATTTCCATCACGACATTGCCTTCGGGACTAATACGTGGAGTTACACCCAAGATCAAACCAACGTTTTCGAGTTCGACATTGTTTTGCGAACCGTTCTGATTCACGGTTGAACCAGTAATACGAGGGACGCGTTGGCCCACTTGGATAAATGCAGGTTGATTATCGAGCGTCAAAACTTGCGGACGACTCAAGATGTCCATACGTTTGGTTTCTTGCAGTGCACGCAACAAAATACTGATGTTTTGGCTGCTGGCCGACAATACTAAACCACCAAAGCCCAGCTCCATATTGCCACGACCTACGGCGAAGTTGCTCAGGCCTTGCGCGCCAACTTGATCTGCGGAACCGACGGCGAGTCCCGAGCCACTGTTGCCCAGTGGATTCGTATTATTAAAGTTGAAACCCGGTTCATTCGAAGCGGCGACAATGTTCTGTTGTGTGTTGGTCAGAATACCGGCTGGAGTCGATTGTTGAGATGTAGAAGTGGTCGTTACCAAATCACCTAACAAACTGCGATCGAACAATACGGAATCTTGAATGCCCAGTTCGACACCAAATTCCTTGGCGTTGCCCAACATCACTTCGGCTATCAAAACCTGAATCATCACCTGAGGAGGTTGTTCGTCGAGTTTCTCAATGAGCTCTTTGATCTCGTCGAAATATTTTGGGGTTGCGCTGAGGATCAGCTTATTGGCAACGGGTTCAGGAACGACGATGACTTCTTTTTCCAATTGCGCAAAGGGATTGTCGGAACCAGGTCCAGCCGTTTCCACTTGGCGTTTATTGCGTAAAAACTCGTTGATGGCCAAAGCTACGTCGGTAGCTGGAGCGTTCTTGAGTTGGTACACCAAACTGCGGCGTTGTTTCACATCAGCCTCGTCCAATCGCATGACCAATGCTTCAACAATCTTGAGGTCACCTTCCGAACCGGTGGCGATAATGCTGTTGCTGCGAACATCGACCGTGAAGCGAAGAGGGGCGAGTGACGATTCGCTGGGAGCCGACGATAATTGCGTAATCGATCCCGGCCCCACTTGGCTGGGAAGGAGCGATCGTAGCGTTTGGACCAAACTAGTAGCATCGCCATTTTCAATCGGGAAGATCTTGATGCTCGCCGTCATGCCCGGCGAATCAAGTTGTTTGATCAACTCTTCGATCAAAGGAAAATTTTCCTGAGGCGCGGAAATGATCAACGAGTTGTTGCGAGGATTCACTGTAATTTGCGTGTTCTCTAGAATCCCCGAAAGCACTTTGGCTTCACCGTTGTCTGATTCGGTCAGCAGTTCCAAAGCATTTCGGCTACCCGTGGTGGTCGATTGGGCAATAGCGGCTTGCAATGTGGCGGCCACATCCGACGCCAAGCTATTTTGGATAGGGAATACGCGAGCTCGCTGTACCATATCCGACTGTGGTGTATCGAGGCTTTCGATGATACGTTGCACTTCGGCGAGATCGCGCGGAGAGGCATGCACCACAATAGAGTTAGTTCGTGAATCAACCGTCGATAAGATCTTGGGACCTAATTCGCCGCGCGTTGCAAAGAAGGTTAACAGGCTTTGTTGGAGCACGGTGGCTTGTGCATGTTTGAGACGAAAGACCTGAAATTGTGTATCGGGTTGTACGGGTTGATCGAGTTTACCGATCAGCTCCTTGAGAGCATTGACGGCTTCTCCCCAACCAATAATCAATAGTGCATTCGGTTTAGCCAATGCCGTGACTTGCGCTCGCCCTTGTCGTGCACCGAGCAAGTTTTCCTGAGTATCTGTGATCACTTCGTTGACTTGCGATGAGTTCGCATGATTCAAAAGGATCAGTTCAATGGTGGGTTGAGTTTGTCGACTGATTTGTTCCAACTGCTCGATGATTTCAGCCAGTTGCTTAATCTCGCGATCGCGACCACGCAATATAATCGCATCTAAGTCGGGTAACGTTTCCACTTCGATGCCTTCAAACTGCGGAATCGTCGGCAGTTTCTCGTCTGTGGCTGGTGGTTGGCCACTGGTCTGTTGCCACGACGCAAATGAGACCGGCTTGAGTCCAATCGATTTGGGGATCAGATTACCTTGTCGGTCCAGAGTTGAGGTCGCAGCTGGCTGTCCGTCGCCCGGAGTTGTCGGTTGGGTCATGATTTCTTTAAGGCGCGGTTGCACTTCTCGTCGCAACAACAGAATTTTTTCCTGCTGCTCGCCGAACGGAACAACGCGGCGCATCAGGGAACTCACGAGTTTGAGAAATTGGTCGACGACGTTTTCAGGTCCTTCGATGAGCCATTCGCTTTTGGCATTGATTTGAATCAGGGCAACGCCGGATGGTGTTTTCAGACGCAACTTGGAAGGGTCTGTCGTATCGGGCTGTATTTTGTCGCCCAATAACTGGAGTACTTCTCGCCGCAGGCGTTCGTTTAGTTCCGCTGGAATGCTGATGAGTCGGCGAATGGAAGGAGCGGCACTTGGAGGATCGACCTCATTTATAACCGCTCTGTTTATTGTCGTTGCATTTGGGGGAGTTGCAACATTGTTGCCTAACGCGCGTTGGGGATTGGTGATGGCGCTCGGGGCTGCAACCGAGTCGATCACTCTGAGCCATTGAGACAATTTTTGATGCACATCTTCCGATGCACGAACATACAAGACTTGTTCTGCAGCGTTGACACTGAGCGCATATTGAGTGTTGGGGAATGATTCTTTGAGTTTGGCTTGGATCGTTTTCTCATCGGTTGCAGTGCACTGATAGACTTTCAGCGACCAAGGGAATTCGGTGTTTTGGGCGGGTGGGAGCGGCGGTTGATCGAAGGTCGTTAATACTTGCTTGGCAGTGTCGTGAGCCCAGCCAGGTCCGGTCAGTACGAGCCGGTTTTTAGCTGGGTCGATCGACAAGGTCACGTCTTCAGCATTGTTCAGTAAGGGTGCTAAGACCGCATGCGCGTCGCCAGCCGTTTTGTGCTTGAGAGAATAGATGGCGGCGCGATTCTCGTTAGCTGCAGGCGCATTTTGAGCATAGGCCGTTGAAACGCAGGCCAGCCATAGTCCAATCCAAAGCATTACACTTTTGGTAAGCATCCGTGCTCCCAACCTGTGCCAAAAGTAAATATGGAGGGCATGCGGCGAATGATTACGAAAGCTCAAGTGTAGATCACTTTCGCAAATCGACTCCCTGCATGGCCCAGTAAGTCATCCCCAATGTCGCGATTCGAAAAACGAAAGCGCGAGGAGTTGCTATGGGCTGGCGGATACTAGGTAAAGGAGATGGAAGCGTCAAGTGAAATCCAACCCTCTCTAGGGATAACACGTTAGTTTACTAACTGAACCGACTTTCAGGTGGCAACCATAGCTCTGGATTTCGCCCGGTAGTAGGGAGTCATTGCTAGCGAAACGTGTGCACTTGTGACCGATCGGCGGATTTTGGTATCATTCGACCCACCTTCACAACGCTCTCGCACATTAGAAAAGCAGTTCATTATGCGTTCCCTATCTGTTTTGACATCGATTCGTCTCGCCACCCTGGCTTTCTTGCTTGTGGGGTGTCCGGCCATTGCGTTGGCGCATCCAGGCCATGGAGGAATTGGGGCAGGGGAACATGACCATGGGCAATGGATGGATGGCATCGTGCACAGCCTGATTGCTTTGCCGGTTATTTTGTCGTCGATGCTGTTGTCGGTTGCCGTTTTACTGCGATCCAAGAATCAACGTTGGGACCTTGTGAGTTGGTTCGGTGCGGCCGCGATTGGATGTTTCTTTGCCGCGTTTCACTTGAATGCTGATTGGACCGTATGGCAGCAGGTGTCGTATCTGTTCGGCAGTACGCTGGGTGCCGTTGTGTGGTATGCGGCTGCACGTGGTGCCGTAGGCTTGGTCGCGCGAAAGTCGGCGCTGAAGAAAACGCTCGCTTGAGGAGAGCTTTTCGGTTGGGGCGTTTAGCCCGCTTGCTAGGCGTACTACCGCTAATCTCGTCGCCCAGGAAGTCCGAGGCACGGGGCGGTGCGCAATACGGGTGAGAAGAGATCAGCGCGGGCAGGCAACGAATCAGATTGCTACGCTGACGAATCTAGCGGCGCGGGCCTAGCCTGCGGCGCACGGGTTAAACGATTCAGAAGAGCACAGGGCGGGAAAGCAACGAATGAGATTACTGCGCTGACGAATCCAGCGGCGCGGGCCTAGCCTGCGGCGTACGGGTTAAACGACCTAACCGCTGAGAATTGGAAAAGACTACACAGCGGTGTAAAATTGCAGAGCAGGAGAAAATTAATGCACCCCTATACGACTGACACTAGTTCCGATGCAGAGGAAGTGCTAATTGAGTTAACACGCCGCATGCCGCCTGCGGAGCGTGTTATGAAGACCCTACGAATGTCGAGCAGGCTGATTCGCGAATGCAAGGCAGCAATTGCGCGTAACAATCCCGGACTCACACAGCGAGAAATTGATATCGCTTTCATCGAATTGAATTACGGAAAAGAACTGGCTACGGCAGTAAATCAATACCAAACAGTAGGCACCGATGGATAACAGTGAAGACTTGATTAGCGCCCTTCAGACGATTCAAGTCTTGTTTAATACACTGCAAATTCGATACTTCATCGGCGGCAGTGTGGCCAGTTCCTACCATGGTGCGATGCGCAGTACGATGGATGTTGATATCGTGGCTGATATCGAGTTAAAGCATATCCCGACGATTCTAGAGGCGGTTGCTAACGAGTACTATGCGAGCGATATTGCGATGCGGAATGCCGTTCAGCGCAGATCGGCTTTTAACTTGATTCATTTGCCTACAAGTTTCAAAGTGGATATCTTCGTCAGTCGCGGTCGGCGGTTCGATGAGTCTGCATTCTCTCGCGCAACCTGCTGCCAACTAGGAACAACGGAAAATTGTGTGCATGTTCCGATTGCTTCGGTGGAAGACATTCTCCTGGCAAAGTTGGATTGGTATCGGACTGGCGGCGAAGTGTCTGAGCGGCAGTGGAGCGATGTTTCGAGGATTGTGAAGCTCAATCGCAATACTATGGACTGGAAGTATCTTGAGTCCGCCGCGCAGGACATTCTCGTCGCCGATCTTCTCGACCGAGTGCGAAGTACCTGACTCTATACGCTCACGCCACTGTTCTCGTAAGTGTAAGTTTTCTTCATGGTTATTCCGAAAACATCGGCACTTGCACGTGAGGCATACTCATTCCACATAAACTATGAGAAGCGGGCATATAATTGATTTTTTCGGTTCGAGAGGCACGGGGCGGTGCGCGATACGATTCAGAAGAGAGCTGCGGGCGCATGCAACGCATGAGATTGCAGCGCTGACGAATCCAGCGGTGCGGGCCTAGCCTGCGGCGTACGGGTTAAACGATTCCGTCGCCCAGGAAGTCCGAGGCACGGGGCGGTGCGCGATACGATTCAGAAGAGAGCTGCGGGCGCATGCAACGCATGAGATTGCAGCGCTGACGAATCCAGCGG
>Ga0075160_10001885_pt1 | contig 12705 bp, 12 predicted proteins | sample JI91814C2DNA_FD_70969 | JGI IMG/M metagenome (GOLD analysis project Ga0075160, IMG submission 70969) | Wastewater effluent complex algal communities from Wisconsin, to seasonally profile nutrient transformation and Carbon sequestration -... | ecosystem: Engineered > WWTP > Effluent > Algae...
GCCGTCGGACGGCGGCGACGTCGAGTGGGCGCGTCGGCATGGCGGCAGGGTAGCGAACGGGCCCGCTGCCTCGAAACGGGAACGCGTGGCCGCCGTCCCGCATCGGTTCGAACCGCTGTCGTGCATGGCCGCGGCTGCAGGCGAGCGCTACGCTGCTCCACCCTACTACTCGACCGAGGCGGGCGCTCCGGCGCCGCGACACCATGGGACTGTTCGATTTCCTGAAGAAGAAGCCCTCCGATTCCACCTCGCTGCCGGCCGGTGTGCCGCAGCCGTCGCTCGCCGCGTCGACCAAGTCCGCCGATTCCGGCCCGGCCGCCGATGCCAAGGTCGCAGCAGTCCCGGCGACGGCGGCCGTCGCAGCGCCGACCGCGCCAGCGGCCGACGGGGCGGCGCCGACGGTCGAACTGACCGACTCGTTCGGTCGTCGCGTGCGCATCTCGCGCGAGGAGTACCGGACCAGGGTGCTGCCCGACCTGCTGAAGAGCAACGCCAGCCAGCCCGAGCAACTGATCGCCGTGATCCTGCAGGCGGTGCGCGACGGCCTCGCTGCCGACGTGCTGCCGGCCGCGAACCGGCTGACCGTCGTCGACAAGGACGTCGAACGCAGCCTGTCCGTGCTGGCCCTCGTGCAGCGCGAGTTGCGCGAGTTCGACTCCGCCGAGGCGACCCTGAAGGAGCTGCGGCAGAAGCGCCCCGACTCGATCGCGGCGATGGTCGGACTCGGCATGGTCGCCGATTCGCGCGGTGACGCCGCCAAGGCCGAGGAGTGGCTGTGGAACGCCATGCAGAAGGACGGCAACCACCCCGATGCCGTGCACGGCTGGTTGCAGCTGCGGCACCGCGCCGTCGGCGACGCCGGCTACGAAGCCGAGCTGCGCAAGGCCGTCGCGCTGCCGGGCGCCTGGCGCGCCCCCTTGTGGCTCGCGCGACAGGCCGTGCAGGCCGGCCGTCCCGACGAGGCGGCGGCGATCTTCCGTGAAGTGCTCGAGCGCGCGGGCACGCAGAGCGACGCGCAGGTGATGGCCGCCGTCGACCTGCTGCAGATGAAGCGGCACGACCTGATCGAGGAACTGCTGGTGCCGCGCTTCCAGCCGGGGCGTCACCACCCGCACATCGGCCTCGCCCTGCTGCACCACTACCTGCAGCAGGAGGACGAGGTCGCGGGCGCCGCCCTGCTGCACCAGATGCACCTGCACTACGGGCAGATGGTCGGCACCGAGCTGCAGCCGTTCACGGCGCAGTTCGACCGCCTGCGCCTCGCCAAGCTGCCGCCGTTGCCGCAGCCGTCCGCCACACCGAAGGTCGGCCTCTACCGGATCGAGCGCCCGCTCTGGTTCGCCGGCTTCGACGAGCCGCACTGGCTGCTGCAGCACCCGAAGGACCCGAAGACCGCCAAGTCGGTGCTGTTCTTCACCCTGGCCGCCGACGGCCCGCAGACCTTGCCGGCCGGTTCGGAGGACGAGTTCGGTCGCCTCGTGCGCAGCGTGCCGCTGTTCCTCGCCGAGCACGTCTGGCTGTCGTCGCCGCACGTCGCCACCGCGGTGATGTCGATGGCCGAGAACGGCGGCTGGGCGCTGATGGGACGGCCGTGGCCCGAGGAGCAGCTGGCGAGCCAGATCGCCGAGGCCGATCGCAACCGCACGCTGCTGGTCACCGGCGTGGTGCGCGTCGACGGCGAGAAGCGTCGGATCGACCTGTGGGTCTACGACTGTGCCACGAAGCAGCGCATCGGTCACGCGGCGAGCGAAGGGCGCATGGTCGAACTCGGCCGCATGCTGTTGCAGCTGATGGCCGAGCTGTGGCCGATCCTCGGTGGACCGACCGGGTTCAAGCCGCCGGCCGGGAACGACGACTACTGGACGCGCTACGCCGAGGGCCTGGCCCAGCTCAGCGCGCTGGTCATCACGCAGTCGGGCGGCATGCCGCGCGATCGCCTCTACGGGGAGCGCTACATCACGCAGTGGCTGCAGGCCACGGCCCTGGCCGAGCCGCGCTGGCAGCCGGGCTTCTGGATGTTCGCCTCGGCGCTGAACGTGCTCGCCCAGCTCGGCTCGCCGGTGCCGAAGGAGCACGCGCGGATGATCGCCGAGATCTTCCGCCAGTCGCCGCCGAACAGCGCGTTCGCCCGGCTCGCGGTCAAGCCGCTGCGCGCGGTCGGGCTCGAGACGCTGTGGACGGCGCGGCGGGCCGAGATCCTCGCCGCCGCCGGCAAGGACCAGAACTACCTCGCCTGGCTGCAGCGCGCCGAAGCGCACAAGTGAGCGCGCGGCTCACGCCACCGTCGGCGTGAGCCCGCACAGGCCGGCCAGCATCGCGACCAGCGGTCGGCCGGTCGGTCGGCCGTGCTGCCAGTCGCCGCCTTCGGCGCCGCTGCCGCCGATGTCGACGTGCGTGTAGGGCAGCGGCACGGCGCTGTCGCCACCGTGCTGCACGAGGCCGCTGGCCAGACACAGGAACGCCATCGGGAACTGGTGGCCGCGCGGCGTGCCCGAGCTCGGCAGGTTGTTGCACGACAGCGTGTCGTCGGCCTTGCTGCGCGGTTCGACGAAGTCGAAGTCCTCGCGGCGCAGGCGCGACACCTCGAACGGGTCGCCCCACGCGTCGCCGGTCAGCATCAGCGCTTCGGCGGCCTTCGCAGCCCGCGCCGGGCCGTTGTCGAGGGCGATGTTGTAGGGGCCCATGGCGCGGCCGGCGTGGCCGGTCAGCGTCGCGACCGAGAACAGGTGCGGGGCCTCGGCCCCGGCGGCGTCGAGCCGCAGGTGGCTCAGCAGGTCGGCCAACACGAGGCGTCCCTCGGCGTCGGTGTTGCCGATGCGCACGCGGCAACCGGCATGGCTCTTCACGATCTCGTCGCTGACGAAGGCGTCGCTGCCGATGCTGTTGCGCACCACGCCGAGCTCGGCGACGAGCCGGACCGAGCGCAGCCCGAGCTTCGCCGCCGCCAGGAACAGACCGGCGACCGCCGCTGCTCCGCCCTTGTCGCGGCTCATGCCCGCCATGTGACCGTCGGTCTTCAGGTCGGCGCCGCCGGTGTCGTAGGTGAGCCCCTTGCCGGCGAACAGCAGCGTGCGGTCGACCTTGCCCTTCGGCGTGTACTCGAGCCGCACGACACACGGCCGGTGCCGCGGCACCTCGAGCGACGCGCGCGCGACCGCCATCAGCAGCGGATACTCCTTCGCCAGTTTCTTGCCGTCCTTCTGCACGGTGACCTTCACCTTGCTGCCGCGGAACGCCTGCTGCACGTACTCGGCGAAGCGCGGCGGCGCCATGCGTTCGGGCTCGGTGCCGGCGAGGTCGCGCGCGAGGCGCAGCCCGGCGTCGGCGGCCTCGACCCAGGCGGCGTCCTGGGCGGTGAAGTGGCCGCCGAGCACGGCGACGCCGAGCTTCTGCACGGGCTCGACCCGGTCGGCGCCGAGCGCTTCGCGCGCTTCCAGCGGTTCCCAGAGACCAGAAGCGGCTCCGAGGGCCGCGACCTGCGGCGCGTGCGCGAACGCGGCGGTCGCCGGCGCCTGCTGCAGCAGCAGCAGGATCGCCTTGGCGCCGGCGTCGCGGGCGCGGCGCACACCGGCGGCGGCAGCTTCGGCGCAGCGGCGCACGTCGTCGTGGTCGCGGCCGAGCGGCCCGGTCGGGGCCACGACCAGGCGGTTGCCGGGCAAGCCGTCGGCGGCGATCACGCTGACGCGGCTCTGGAACGCGGCGTCGACCTTGGCCAGCGCCTGCAGCGGCGCTCGCAGCGCGTCGAGGTGGCCGCCGGCGGCAGCGGGGGCGTGGCCCACCAGCACGACGGCGTCGAAGCCGGAGCCCTTGGCGAGGACCTTGTCCGTGGACGGAACGGCGGAGATGCGGGTCATCCCCGCATCGTGCGGAGCGGAGCGTTCGCCCGCAACAGCAGCGGCATTTCGCGAGCTGCGGCTCATCGCTGCCGAGCCTGCTCCGTAGCATGCGCGCGACCTGCCGAACGCCGACCCGAACGCCGCATGCGCATTGCTCCCGCCGTCGTCCTGTTCCTCTCCCTAGTCCCGGCATTGCCGCTGCCAGCACAGGGTGTCGAACGCCTGCGCTACGAGGACCTGCGCCAGGGTCTGCGCTGGGTCGGTGAATGGCCCGATGCGAAGTGGGCGAGCGACGGGCGCCACCTCGAGCTGCGGTTCGGCAAGCGGGTCCTGTGGCTCGATCCGGCGAGCGGCGAGACGAGCGAACCGGCGACCATCGCGCCCTCGGCGACCACCGCTCCCACCGAACCTGGCTTCGTGCGCGTGTTCGCGGGCGACCTGTGGCTCGACGGCAAGCGCGCCGGCAAGCCGTCCGAGCAGGCGGTGCGGCTCACCGACGACGGGGCCGGCCCCGGCGAGAAGGTCGAAGTGCACCGCAGCCCCGACGGCAGTGCAGTGTCGTTCGTGCGCGGCAACGACCTGTTCGTCGTCGACGTCGCCAGCAAGGCGAGCTGGCGCGTGACCAGTGACGGCGGGCCCGAGCTGTTCCACGGCCTGCTCGACTGGGTCTACCAGGAGGAGCTCTACGGCCGCGGCGACTTCCAGGCGCACTGGTGGTCTCCGGACGGCAGCAAGTGCGCGTTCCTGTCGCTCGACGAATCGCCGGTGCGCGAGTTCACCGTCGTCGACCACGTGCCGCCGGGGTTCCTGGTCAAGGAGCGCAGCGTCGTGGCCGAGGTCACCAACTACCCGAAGGCGGGCGATCCGAATCCGTTCGCGCGGCTGTCAATCGCGCACCGCGGCGAACGCAAGGTCGTGCCGGTCGACCTGGCGTCGTTCCCGAAGGACCTGCTGGTGGTGCGCGTCGACTGGACACCCGACGGGGCGACGCTGCTGGCGACGATCCAGGACCGCATCCAGACGTGGGCCGAGCTGTGCGCGATCGATCCGGCGACCGGGGTCGTGACGAAGTGGATCCGCGAGGAGTCGAAGACCTGGGTCAACCGGCCGGAGCCGCTGCGCTGGCTCGCCGACGGCACGTTCCTGTGGCTGTCGGAGCGCACCGGCTACCAGCACGTCTACCGCTACGAGAAGGGCGGCAAGTTGCTCGCGGCGGTCACCAGCGGCGATTGGCAGGTGCGCAGCATCGAACGGCTCGACGAAGCGACCGGGACGCTGTGGTTCGAAGGCACCAAGGACGGCGCCACCGGCCGTCACCTCTACCGGATCGGCCTCGACGGCACGGGGCTCGTTTGCGTGACGCCCGGTGTCGGCACGCATCAGTTCGAGCTGTCGACGGACTCTGCGTTGGTGCTCGACCGCTGGTCGGCGATGGACCAGCGGCCGGTGGTGCGGGTCTGCAGCGGTGCCGACGGGTCGGTGGTGCGCGAGATCGGCAAGGCCGAGGTCGGCGAAGCGGCGGCCAAGTACGCGTTCAGCGAACGGCGGCGCGTCACCGTCCCGGCCCGCGACGGTTACCAACTCGACGCGGCGGTGCAGCTGCCGCCCGACTGGCAGAAGGGCACGCAATACCCGGTGTTCCTGCCGACCTACTCGGGCCCCGATGCGCCGACCGTGCGCGACGCGTGGCAGCACTCGACCTACCACCAGTTCCTGGCCCAGCAGGGATTCGTGATCCTGCAGGTCAACGTGCGCTCGGCCAGCGGACGCGGTCAGGTGCACACCGGCACCTGCTACCAGCAGCTCGGCGTGCAGGAGCTGAAGGACCTCGAGGACGCGGTCGCGTACGTCTGTGCCGAGTTCGGCGGCGACAGCAAGCGCGTCGCGATCAGCGGCTGGAGCTATGGCGGCTTCATGGCCGCGTATGCGCTGACGCACAGCGACTCCTTCGCGCTCGGGCTCGCCGGAGCCGGGGTCTACGACTGGCGCCTCTACGACACGATCTACACCGAGCGCTACATGCGCACACCGCAGGAGAACCCCGCCGGCTACGCGGCGACCTCGGTGATCGAAGCGGCGAAGAACCAGCGCGGCCACCTGGTGCTGTTGCACGGCTCGATGGACGACAACGTGCACCTGCAGAACACCATGCAGTTGCTGTGGGAACTGCAGAGCGCCGGCAAGCAGAATGTCGAGCTGATGGTCTACCCGCGCTCGCGCCACGGGCTCGATCCGCGGGTCAACGGGCACAGCCAGGAGTTCCAGTGGCTGCGTCTGCAGAAGCTGCTGGCGAAGTGATCCAGCGGGTGGCGCGATGCGACCGGCTGCCAGCGATGCGGCCTCGGTTCAGGGCACGACCGGTACGATCAACGCGTCCGACGAGGTGAAGCCGACGGGGCCGCACGGATCGAGTGGGGCGGCCTGGATCGCGAACTGGAAGCCGAGTGGTGCCGTGCTCGGGACCGGGATCGACACCCGGGACACACCGAACGCATCGGCTCCACCGATGCCGAGGATCAGGTCGACGAGGTCGATCCACACCGCGGCGCCGTTGATCGTGAGCGGGCTCGGCAGCACGCCTGCAGAGATGCCCCACGCGACGGTGGCGTTGGCCGGGGCGCGCGTGCAGACGATCGCGAATCCGCTGTTGCCGAGGGACGCCGCGCTGGTCGGAGCGAGCCGCAGGTCGCCCAGGCAGCCAGGCGTGCCCTGGCCGAACGGCAGCGGCAGCACCGTGGAGCCGAACGTGAGCGTGTTCGGCTGGTAGGTGACCGCGCCGAACTCGTTGCCGACCATGCCGCCGCTGGTGTCGACCGGGTGGCCGTCGAGGTTCCAGGTCGCGACTCCACCCGGCACTCCGCCCAGCTTCAGGGTCCGCGTCGCCTGGATCTCGGTCTGCGTGCGCGCGAACGGCCACAACCGCACCTCGTCGATCTGGCCGTTCCAGACCTCCATCGGTGTGCCGATGTCGTCGCCCTTGCCGATGCGCAGGGTCTGGTTGTTGGTGTCGCGGATCGGCTGGCCGTTGCCGGGCACACTCGCCACCTGCACGCCGTTCACGAACAACTTGGCGCCGCTCTGGTCGTAGGTCCCGGCGACGTGGGTCCAGGTCAGCAGCTGGCCGGCCGCGAAGTTCCACGTGCAGGTGACCGAGTTCGACGCGGTGACGACCTTCCAGGCGAGCTGGCGCGTGTTGTTGTTGTTCGCGTTGACGCGCAGGAACATGTTCTCGCTGCCACCGCCACTGTTGCCCTGGCGCATCAGCGTCGGGTAGCGCCAGCCGGCGCCGATCGTGGTCTCGTCGTAGGTGATCCACGCCTCGAACGTGATGCCGGTCTGCGGCACCAGGGCCGGCGCGTACGGCAGCTCGATGTAGGCGTCGACCAGGTTGCTGAACCTGGCGCCCAAGTCCTGGGCGCCGAGCGGAGCGAGACCGGCGACGAGCAGCGTCGTGACGAGGGCGGAGAGCGGGCGGTTCATGGGGGTCTTCCTGCGGGTTCTGGTTCTTCCGACGCTACGGGAAGGGCGCGACTGTAGCGCCGCGCGCGATTGCGGAAACCCCGCTGCTGGGCACTGGGGGTGGGCGATTCGCCGCAGACTTCAGGCTGGCGGCACGGGGCGGGGCCGGCGGTCGTCGTCGAGGGCGACGAACGTGAACGTCGCCTCGGTGACGATCTGGCGCCGTTCCTCGGCGCGACTCCGGCGCCAGGCCTCGACGTGGATCTGCATCGAGGTGCGGCCGACCTTGGCGACGACCGCGTAGAGGCTCACTTCGTCGCCGACCAGCACCGGCGAGTGGAACGCCATGCTGTCGACGGCGACCGTGGCACAGCGGCCGCGGGCGCGTCGGGTCGCGGCGCTGCCGGCGGCGAGGTCCATCTGGATCATCAGCCAGCCGCCGAAGATGTCGCCGGCCGGGTTGGTGTCGGCGGGCATCGCGATGGTGCGGATCACCGGTTCGTCGTCGGGCGGCGTGCGTTCCATGGCGCGGGCTCGGTTCGGGAGGTCGCTGCAGTTCAGCCGCGGCGGCGCTTGCCGGGCCGTGGCTCGTCGTCCGGCTCGTCGTGCACCGTCGCCGGCGCGTCGTTCTCCGGCAGCGGCTGGTCGTCCTCGTCGAGGCGAAGGTACAGCCGCAAGGCGGCGCGCACGACGGCACCGGCCGAGTCGTGGCTGCCGTCCTTGACGCGCGCGTAGACGGCCTGCGCCAGCGCGAACGGCACGTTCGCGGGGATCGCGGTGCCGCGCTTCTGCTTGTCGATCGCCATGGGGGCGGCACCATAGCGGCCCGCGGCGGTGGGGGGGCCGGACGGTCGACAATCGCGGCGCGGGGGCTGGACCGCTGCTGCGGGTAAGCTCGGCCGGATGGTCACTCGTGGCAAACCCACTTCCGCTGCCGCCGCGATCGTGCACCTGCGCGAACGCGGCCTGCGTCGCCACCCCGGTGCCGAACCGAAGAGCCCGTGGCCCGGCCACCTCGACCTGGCCGTGCACGGCAAGACCTACGCTTACCTGAGCGCACCCGGCGACCCGCCGCACGTGTCGCTGAAGCTGCCGTTCTCGCGCGCGCTGGCACTTTCGCTGCCCGGCAGCGAGCCGACCGGCTACGGGCTCGGCAAGAGCGGCTGGGTGTCGTTGTCGTTCGACGGGCACCCGGTGCCGCCGCTGGCGATGCTCGAGGAGTGGCTCGACGAGAGCTACCGCGCGCAGGCGCCGAAGAAGCTGCTGGCGCAGTTCGAGGCGAACGGGGCAGCGCCGGCCTCGCCGGCTGTGCGAGCGGTGCCAGGACGCAAGAAGACCGGACGCAAGAAGGCCGGACGCACGCAGACGGGACGCAAGCAGACCAAGCGGTAGCGGGTGCGCGCGATCGCTGCGGGCCCCAGCCGTCGCGCAAGGTGTCCGCGGTCGTGGCACGCGTCGGTCTACAGGACGTCGCGCACGACTCGCAGGTAGGCACGCCACGGTCCGACGTCCACCGCCAGTCGTCGCGCCATGACGCGCGCGATCTGGCTGAGGTGCGTCAGGTCGTGCGCGACCCAGGTCGCCAGATGCTGCCCCAGCGTGACGACGCCGAACTCCGGGTGCCGACCGCGGCGCAGCAGATCGGCTGGCACGAGGCGCAGGCTCGCCAGTTCGTTCAGGCTCGCCGTGCGGCATGCCGCGAACTCGTCCAGCAGCTGCGCTGCGGACCGGGCCGGCTTGCTTCGTTGCGAGAAGCGGTCGAACGGCGGGAACGGCAGGGCCTCGCCGTGCTGCAGCACGTGCCGCGTGCGCGGCAACCAGTCGTGCAGCTCGCCTTCGACGAGATGCGCGAGCACTTCGAGCGCGTTCCAGGTGTCCGGTCCTTCGTCGCACCGGAGCCAGATCTCGGGCAGGCCGCGCAGCCAGGCGTCGAGCAGGGCCGGCGTGCGGCGGAGCAGGGCGGTACCGTCGTCGAGGTCGAACTGCGTCACGGTTGGGTAGGGCTGGTCGTCGGACTCGAGGAACGAAGCGGGCGATCGGCGGTCGTGGCGGTTGGGCGATCGGACCCGATCCGCGGGCATGGGCCGCCGATCACGCGTTCGGGCGCGGTGAAGGTCGGTGCCAGGCCAGCCGCCCGAACAGCACGAGCGCCGCCAGGTCGACGATCGCCTGGGTCGTGAACCTCGCCCACGCCATCGCGTCGAGTTGGTCTTCGACTCCGTTGTACCAAACGAGGAACAGTTCCGCGGCGAGGCCGAGGAGCATCCACGCGGAGGCGAGGCAGAGGAGCAGGGCGGCGGCTCGCTTCATGGTGGGAAGTTCCGGTTCGTCCGTGTCGCGCGTCGAGAGCGACGTCGCCTGCGTCGATCTCGAGGGCGCCGAGGGGGCGCTACGCCTCCGCGGTTCCCTGGGCCAGCGGGAAGAACCCGAACCGATGCCCATCGCGCGTCGACACGACGACGGGCAGCACGCGTTGCTGCTGCCAGCCTTGTTCGAGCCAGTGCTCCGTGCCGGTGCGCGCGCGCAGCATCGGCTCGACGGCATCGCGCGGCACGATGCCGACCAGCAAACCGGGCGGGGGCTGCTGGCCGGTCCCCTTCGCGACGAACGCGCGGATGGCGGCGGCGTCCGGGGAGTCCGGCAGCGTGATCATGCCCGCGACCTTCGCGTGGCCGTTCTGCTGCAGCACGGCGCGTGCTTCGGCCACGAGGCCCGGCCCGTGTTCCTTCAGCAGCCGTTCGCTGTCCAGGGCTTGGTAGAAGCCGTCGGTGGGATCCATGGGGACTCTGGTCGTCGGAGTGGCGGGCGCGGAACCGTGGGAACTCGGCGCGTCGGGCGGAGTGCCGTCGAAGTGGGAAGTGGAGAGTGCAGGGGAACGAAGTCGGCGATGGGCTCTCCCGTGGCGCGACGCTGCGCGGGCCACGGTAGGCGATCCCGGCCGGTCGGCAACAGGCCCGAGGACACGTTCTCGTCGGGCGGCGGTCGAACCAATGGGCTCAGCGACTCCGATCCAGGGGATCCTCTCGGGTGGCCTGCTGCCCGAGCTGCCGGTCTGGTTCGCACCGCAGACGGACCGGCCAGCGCTCGGCTACCACCGCGAACCGTCGCGTTGGTCCGTGGACGGCGAACGGTTGGAGCTGCGAACGGTCGGCCGCGGGCAGGAGTTCGTGTTCGACGTGCGGCTGTATCCCGAGGCACTCGGCTGGGTGCGCGAGCTGTTGCCGTGTGCGCGGGGGCGTCGAGCATCGCCGCGATCTCGCTAGGATCTGCGCGATGAGCATCCAGGACGACGGGTCCGCCACGGCGCCACGTTCTCCGTGGCGCACCGTCGCGTACACCCTGCTGCTGCTCTACGCGCCCATGTGCCTGTGGCTCTGCTACCCCGTCACGGGTCTCGGTGGCTGGGCTCCGCAGGGTGTGGAGCTGTTCTTCGTCCTGCCGGTGTGCGGCGTCTCCCTGATCCTCCTGTCCGGGCCGATGGCGCTGTTCGCCTACACGCGCGAACGCGCGGGCGACTACGTGCGGATGGGCGCGTGCTTGCTGCTCGGGTTCTTGCCGTTCGCGTGGATCGGCGGCAGGGTTCGCATGCACGCATTCTCTCTCGCGGGGGAGCGAGCCATGCCGCTCGTCCACGCCGTTGAACGCTACGTCGAAGTCCGCGGAAGGCCACCGAGCCAGCTCGAGGAGCTCGTTCCGAAGTGGCTCGATCGCCTGCCCGATCGACTGCCTCCCATCGAAGTCGTCACGGGCGACCATCTCTCCGGCAACCCCTGGATGCTGATCGCCGACGTGCCGACGGGGTTCCTCAACTTCGATCAGTTCGTCTACATGCCGGACCAGAGCTACGACGGACGCGGGTGGGGCGGTCGGTTCCAGCGACTCGGTCGGTGGGGCTACCTGCACGAGTGAGCGGGTCACCTCCTGGCTCGCCGGTGCGTGCCGCGACCCTCGTTCCGGTCCCGATCAACGGCGGTCGGCGAGCCACTGTTTGACGTTCGGGTACGAGCCGCTCGCCCAGCATTCCTTCGCCAGCGCTTCGTACTTCTTCCAACCGGCGTCCCGCTCGCCCTTCTGGAACAACCCCCGCGCCTCGCCGAGCAGTCGCTTCGCCGGCTCGTCGTGCTGCGCGCGCAGCGCCGCGAACTCCGTGCGCAGGTCCTGGCAGCAGTCGGCGAACTCGAAGGCGTCGCGGAACGCGAGGAAGGCGTCGATCCACGTGCCGTCGCCGGGTTGCCGGACCAACGCGAGGAACTTCGCGGCGTCCGCCTTCGCGACCTCGTCGATCCGCTGGGCGAGCGAGGCGGTCTCGGTGGGCACCGGCTCCAGGCTGCGCAGGCGGGTGATCGCCGCCACCGCGTCGCGCCAGCGCTTCTCGTCGATCGCGGTGTTCGCGACGCGCAGCAACGTCGCCGGGTCGCCGCTCGTCATGTCCTCGAGCCACTGCACGGCCTCGCGCCACGGCAGGCCGGCGAACATGTGGCCGGCGCGGTTCGTGAACAGGCGCAGCGTCGGGAAGCCCTGTTCGGCGCAGCTGCGCCACGACGCCTCGCCCTGCGAGAACCGCACGACCGGGTCGTTGTTCGCGTGCACGACGGCGATCGCGACCTGGCGCTGTCGGGTGCGCAGCGCTGCGTCGGCGAACACGTCAGGCTCGCACTGCATCACCATGCCGCTCGACATCGGGAACACGCCGTGCACGAGCTCCGGGTAGTGCATCGCCAGGAACCAGGTCAGGAAGCCGCCCTGCGAGTGGCCGCCGACGAACGTGCGTTTGCTGCCGAGCTGCTGCTGCAGGTCCGCGAGCAGTTCCGCGACGAGGGCGGGACTCTCGCGGTCGGTGTTCGGGTAGCCCTCGTACGTGCTCTTCCCCATGAAGTTCACGTAGGTGTAGTTCTGCCGCGGGTCGTCCGAAGCACTGCTGTCGAGCCACGCCTCGCCGTCGATGCCGACCACGAAGTAGCGCTCGCCGAGTTCGCTGGCGCCGATCGACTCGACGTACGGCCGCGACGCGTAGTTCGAGCCGTGCAGGAACACCAGCAGCGGCAGCGCCTGGCTGGCCTGCCAAGACTTCGGGGCGTGGAGCCAGTAGACGAGGCGATTCTTGCCGATGCCGCACTCGATCGCGCCGGCCTTCGGGGCGACGGCGCGCGTGGCGCCTTCGAGGCGCTGCAGCATCAGCGGCCACGCACCCTTCGTGGCGCCGCGCGCCCCGCCGAGGGCCGTCTTGCCGTCGGCGTCGACGTCGATCGCGAACGTGCCCTTGCCGAACGGAGTCTGGTAGTCCAGCTGCACGAAGCGTCCGGCGACCGTGCCCTGCACCTGCGACCAGCCTTGCGCGCCGAAGCCGCCAGACAGCTTGTCGCCCTCCTGCGTGAGCTCGAGCATGCCCCACGACGTGCGCCAGAACCCG
>Ga0075160_10001887_pt1 | contig 12701 bp, 9 predicted proteins | sample JI91814C2DNA_FD_70969 | JGI IMG/M metagenome (GOLD analysis project Ga0075160, IMG submission 70969) | Wastewater effluent complex algal communities from Wisconsin, to seasonally profile nutrient transformation and Carbon sequestration -... | ecosystem: Engineered > WWTP > Effluent > Algae...
GCAACTTCTGGCGAAGAGTTTTGATGATCTCCGAAATACCAGCCGCAATATCTTCCGATGAATCTTGTCGATGCCCAGCGTTGTTGGTACCAATCATGATGACAGTTACCTTCGGAGCGATCCCATCAACCGCGCCGTTGTTCAATCGCCACAACACGTTTTCAGTACGATCACCACTAAAGCCAATATTGAGCGGCTTGCGTTTTGTGTAGTACTTTTCCCAAGTCGCCTTACCACCACCTTCCCAACCATGCGTTATGGAATCACCGATCCACAACAGATCGACGGTTCCCATTTTTTCTTTCTCTTTAAGCTTCTCTTCATGGCGAGGCATCCACCAAGCTTTTGCCCATTCAGCTGTCTGAACTTCAGGCTTAACCGAAAGAGGCAACTTCGCTTCTTCCTGTCCGAAAAGAGTGCAAGACGTTGCGATACAACTCAACAACGAAACGGCAAATACGAGAGAATCAAAACGGCGCAGCATGGAAGAGCCCTCAGGGGACGGTATTGAAGTGGATGCAAGTGGGTGAGACCAGCAACGCACCTTCGAGCCTACTCATGCGGCCAAAAGATGCGGCATCCGTTAGCGAACCTTACCGCACAGAATCGACGCATTATGTCCGCCGAATCCAAAGCTGTTGTTCATCGCCATATTGATGCGTTTTTGCTTGGGTTGATTAGGAGTATAATCCAAATCGCAAGCTGGATCAGGATTTTCTAAATTGATCGTAGGCGGAACGATATCATTATGAACCGCCAAAACAGTGAGAATCATTTCGATACCGCCGCTTGCCCCGAGCGCGTGCCCGATGTGCCCTTTGGTACTCGAAATGGAAACCTTGTAAGCATGGTCGCCGAAAACACCCTTTACCGCCTGGGTTTCAGCCTTATCACCTAATGGCGTGCTCGTCCCGTGAGCGTTGATATAGTCGATGTCAGATGGATTCCAACCACCGTCTCGCAGCGCATTGGCCATGGCTCGTCCAGCCCCACGTCCCAACTCGTCCGGCTGAGTAATGTGGCCCGCATCACCGCTGGCACCATATCCCAAAACTTCCGCGTAAATCTTCGCGCCGCGACGCTTGGCGTGTTCGAGTTCCTCGAATACGAGAACCCCGGCCCCTTCGGCCATAACGAACCCATCGCGATCTGCATCAAAAGGCCGGCTTGCACGAGTGGGCTCTTCGTTTCGGGTCGATAAGGCCTTCATGTTCTGGAATCCAGCCACACCCATAGCCGTAATCGCAGCTTCGGTACCGCCGGTCACAATGACATCCGCATCGTCATACTGAATGCACTTAAAAGCGTCGCCCATGGCATTGGTTGCACTAGCACAGGCAGTCGCGACGGTAAAGTTGGGCCCCTTCATGCCGTGGCAAATCGAAATGTTTGCCCCAGCAGCATTCAACATCAATTTGGGAATCGTAAATGGGCTGACGCGGTCAGGCCCCTTAGTCAACAATCGCTCCACCTGGATTTCGATTTCTGACAAACCACCGATACCAGAACCGAGGATAACGCCGCACCGATATGGATCTTCAACTGCCATATCGATGCCCGAATCCTCGATCGCTTTGCCAGCAGCGTAGGTGGCAAATTGCGTAAATCGGTCCAGCCGCTTTGCCTCTTTGGCATCGACGTATTTACCGGGGTCAAAATCTGGAATGTCACTTCCAAAGCGAACTTTGAAATTAGATACATCCAAAATCGTCAATGGATGCACGCCACTACGGCCAGCAAGAATTCCATCCCATAGGACGTTTACTTCGCCACCCAAAGACGTGATTGCACCTAAGCCAGTTACGACGACGCGACGTTTCATATGACAAGCCCGTTGGTTGATGCCAGCCGACTCGCGGGCCGAATCGGCTACAAAGCCGGAATCTTCCTAGAAAAAAAGCGGCCAGGTGGGGCCGCAAGAACACGAAATAACCAAGGAACGCTTAGCCCGCTTGGTTCTTCTCGATGTAGTCAACTGCTTCGCCAACTCGCTGGATCTTTTCAGCTGCATCTTCTGGAATGCTGATATCGAACTCTTCTTCGAGTTCCATGATCATTTCAACAATATCTAGCGAGTCAGCCCCAAGGTCATTCACGAAGTGTGATTCTCGAGTGATCTTGTCCTTGTCGACGCCAACTTGCTCGGCCACGATGTCAATTACGCGTTCCTCGACCGATGCCATGTTAAAACTCCTTGATGCCAATTGTTTGGTTGATTTTCGTTTGTTGTCAAAAAGAGCGGTGCTACTTCAATGCTAATGCCGACACTCCGTTCGGCCACAACTTATGAATTCCTCGCCTTCTTGACGTTCGGCCTTCTCATTTAGCACCGCCAGGACCAGAGCCCAAGCGGAGCGTAACTGTTAAGACCAAGAAGATAGAGGATTCTAGCAAAGACGGTCAAGCCAGGAAGCGGGCTCCCAACTTTCTAGCCTGTCATTCCACCATCGACGGTCAAAACCTGCCCCGTCACATAACTTGCTGCCTTGCTGGCCAAAAACAAAACTGCCGCTGCCACATCCTCGGGAACGCCCAAACGATTGGCGGGAATTCGTTCTTTGACCTTATCCGTAACCACTGCCCCTAGGGCTTTGGTCATGTCGCTTTCAATAAATCCTGGGCAAACGGCATTCACCGTCACCTTTCGCTTCGCCAATTCTTTGCTCAAACTGCGAGTCAAACCGATCATCCCCGCCTTGGAAGCGGAATAGTTGGTTTGGCCTGGGTTTCCAATCAAACCCGACACACTCGACATATTGATGATTCGCCCATATCGCTGCGACATCATCATTCGAGAAGCAGCTCTACTGAACAAAAAGCAGCTTGTTAGATTCGTTTGAATTACTTCGTCCCATTGCTCATCGCTCATACGTGGCAACAGAGTATCGCGGGTGATTCCCGCGTTATTTACCAAGATATCGAGGCGTTGGTGATCTTTTTCAACCGTTGCAAACAACTGCTCGACGCTCTCGCGCGAGGTAACATCGCAAGGAAGAGCAATCGCTTTTCCGCCGCGTGAAGTGATCGCCTGAACGGTATCGGCCAGTTTATCTACACTGCGGGCCACGCAAATAACTGTGGCGCCGTTTGCACCAAGGCATTCCGCAACAGCTCGCCCCAAGCCCTGAGAAGCACCTGTCACTAGAGCGATTTGCCCCTGCAAATCGGCCTTCAAACCAATATCTACCGCCTGCTCACTCATTCGATGTTAATCTCCAAAGCACTCACAGGCCGCTTTTCGGTCGATTCTCTTCAGTGTCCCCGACAGCACCCTGCCGCTACCTACTTCATAAAATAATTCTACGCCTTGGGCCAACATGGCACGCAAGGATGCTTCCCACAACACCGGATTAACCACCTGGCGAGCAAGCAAGCCCTTGAAGTCACCAGCGTCCCGATGAGGTTGAGCATCGACATTTGAATAGACAGCAATCTGTGTCGATTCGATTGTGGTATCTGCCAAAGCCTGCTGCAATTTAGCTACCGCTGGCGCCATCAACTCCGTGTGGAACGCACCCGCGACAGCTAATCGAACGGTCTTCATCGCACCCGCTGCAGTTGCCAACGGTTCGGCGGCAGCCAATGAGTCGACATGACCCGAAATGGCGATATTTCCAGGGCATAACAGGTTAGCAACCTGAAGAACCTCACCTGGCTTTCGCGCCTCTTCACAGACGCCAGTCAGCTTCTCATGATCCAATCCAATAACGCTCGCCATGCCGCTCCGCACCATATCGGCCGCTGCCTGCATCGCCTCGCCACGCTGCTTGACCAACCGAACAGCATCTTCGAATTTAAGCCCACCGGCAGCCGCAACCGCGGTGTACTCGCCCAAACTCAAACCTGCAACAGCAACAACATCAGCCATCAAATTTGGCTTATTTTGCTGTAATTCGGCCAGCGCAGCCAAAGAATGAACCAGCAGAGCCGGTTGGCTGTAATGAGTTTCATTGAGCTTTTCTGCAGGCCCGGCTTGGCACAACTCCAACAAGTTGTAACCGAGCACCGCAGACGCGCGGTCGTACAGGTCCCGAGCCGCATCACAGCGTTGGGCCAGAGGCCCTCCCATGCCGACTTGTTGGGCACCCTGTCCAGGGAATAAAAGGGCAATCGCTGGCATCGGTATGACTTAGCTAGCTTGCTCGGTTTGTACCACAACTCGCCCCATGTAATAGCCACAATTTGGGCATACTACGTGAGTCGGAGTCACCGCACTGCACTTAGGGCAGTAGGTTAACTGCTTAGGTTTCTTGTGGTCGTGTGCACGACGCTTGTTGGTGCGTGAATTGGAGTGTCTTCTCTTTGGAACTGCCATGGCAGCCAAACCCCATCTAAAAACTACGTTTATTCGAAAAAATCAATGCATTTCGCCAAGCCCCGCAAGGTACGGGGCAGCGCCCAAACTGTCAAGCCGAAATGAGCTCACCCGCCACATGCAACTAAGCCACCACCTACCCTTAGGAAGGGGTTGTCCTCTGCTAGAGCCCAAAACGATTCCTTTATATCGGCCAAATTTTGAAATTCCGTACCTTTTTCGCCCTAAATCGAAGACCTTACCAGGCCAATCACCCAACCCCCTCGAATTAACCACCAGAAGGAGAAACTTGGCGTCGGCGTACATTTTCCGCAACTATCCGCACTACAATGCCTCGGAATCGTACAATTTGAATCGCGAACGACCTTGAGGCCGTGACGCCACGGCCCCACCGAAAATCTCTGGTGGCGGAGGACCACCAACCCGTGGCTTCGCCCGAAAACTCCCGAGCCTGCAAAAATTATGAGTTTGAAACCGAATTCCGATCAGTCGCTCGACTCCCCCACTCCTGACGATGCGTTTTCTCCAGACGATGCAGTGCAACTTCAAGAACTTCGCGAAATCATTCGTCGCATCGAACAAGAACTTGGAAAAGTTATCGTCGGCCAAAAAGATGTCATCGAACAACTTCTTACCACACTCTTTGCAGGTGGCCATTGCTTGTTGATCGGCGTCCCAGGCTTGGCCAAAACGCTACTCGTAAGCAGCTTGGCCAAATCGCTGGATCTCATTTTCAATCGTATTCAATTCACCCCTGACTTGATGCCAACAGATATCACTGGCACTGAAGTTATCCAAGAAGATCGCTCGAGTGGTCAACGCAGTTTTCGTTTTATTCCTGGCCCTGTCTTCGCCAATGTCGTCTTGGCTGACGAGATCAACCGCACGCCGCCGAAGACGCAAGCTGCACTACTGGAAGCCATGCAGGAAAAGCAAGTCACCGTCGCCGGTCAGCGCCATCGCCTGCCGCAACCCTTTTTCGTTTTGGCCACGCAAAACCCAATCGAACAAGAGGGAACCTATCCGCTTCCAGAAGCGCAACTCGACCGATTCATGTTCAATATCTTGGTCGATTATCCAAGCGACGAAGAGGAACTGGAAATCGTGTTACAAACTACAAGCGACCGCCAGTCATCCGTCGAGCCGCAACTTAACGCCGATACACTTCAACGCATGGTGCAGTTGGTTCGTCGTATCCCGGTTCGGCGATCGGTTGCCCAATTCGCGATCGAACTCGCTCGCCGTTCACGTCCATCCGGAACCGATATTCCCGATGTCACTCGCCGTTATGTTGCCTGGGGAGCAGGCCCTCGAGCCAGCCAGTACCTTGTGCTGGGAGCAAAATCCCGAGCCGCATTGCATGGCCGCACTCACGCAGACCTCGACGATGTGCGAGCAGTGGCCTATCCAGTGCTGCGGCATCGGATTCGCACCAACTTCCAAGCTGAAGCGGATGGAATCTCAGTAGATAAAATCATTAGCGAAATATTGCAGTCGGCAGAACGAGCCTCGGAGGCATTACTCAATCGTGAATACGCAGGCCAAGTATTTCGATCCGCAGACGCTCGCTAAAATCCGTTCCATCGGATTGCGAGCTCGCTATTTGGTCGAAGGCTATGTCACAGGGATGCATCGAAGTCCCCATCAAGGACGGTCGATCGAATTTTCGCAACATCGCGAATACGTCCCCGGTGATGACCTGCGCCAAGTGGACTGGAAAGTGTATGGCCGAACCGACAAATTTTATCTCAAGCAGTATGAAGCAGAGACGAATTTAATTTGCCATGTACTTCTCGATGGCAGTGAAAGTATGTCGTATAAAGGGCCGGCCTCCAGCCTTTCCAAACTGGAATATGCCCAGCTCATCGCTGTCTCGTTTGCCTACCTTGTATTGTCCCAGCAAGATGCCGTCAGCATGACTTTGCTGGCCGATCAAGTCATTCAACAAATAACACCGAGCAACTCACCGGCTCAGCTCAACAATGTCATTGGTCTTTTGAATCGCCCTTGCCGAAGCGAGCGACTTCACTGGAGCCTGCCCTCAAAGACGCAGCTTCGCGACTCAAATCGAGAGGCGTTGTCGTACTGATTAGCGATTTCTTGGACGATGCTAACAAGATATTGCAAGGCCTACAACACTTGCGATATCAACGGCACGATATCGTCATGGTTCATGTCCTCGACGAAGCAGAAGTTAACTTTCCCTTCGATCAAACGTCGCGATTTAACGGTCTAGAGGGTTGGGACCCAATCGTGGCCGATCCTCAGAGTTTGCGAGCTGCCTATAAGAAAGAAGTTGAGTCACACATCAAGAAGTTGCGTGAAGGGGCTCGCAGCCTCGAAGTCGACTACCAGCTCATGCTTACCGACCAACCGCTGCACTTAACATTGCCCCATCTCCTCGCTCAGCGACGGAGGAGACAATAAGTCATGGGCTTCTTGGAAATAGAATCTGCATTCAGCCATTTCGGCTCTCTTGATTCCAGCAGCCTTTTGAGCAATCCGCTGTTGGCATCGGGCTTTATATCAACCTGGATGTTATGGTGGTCTCTTGCGGGCCTGATTCCTATCGTTTTGCACTTTTGGTTTCAACGTCAACGTCGCGAAATGACTTGGGCCGCGATGCAGTTCCTTGTGGCCGCGATCCAAAAACAGTCGCGGCGAATTCGCCTTCAACAACTGCTACTACTCCTGCTGCGAGTTGCCATTTTAGTCGTGCTCGCCTTAGCAGCCGCCCAACCCTTCCTGTCAAGTCGCGAGCCGATGTGGAGCGGAATAACGCGGCCGCCGATATTGTGGGTGGGAGTCATCGATACCTCCTATTCGATGCAATACAGGGACTCAACTCGACAGTCGCGATGGGAACAAGCAATCAACAAGGCTCGTGAAATGATCGAGCAACTGCAGCCGGGTGATGGTGTCCTTTTATTAACATTGGGGACTCCACCGAAAACCATTTTTTCAGAAGCCACTTTCGATCGCACAACCGCGCTGTTGGAACTGGCCAAACTGACACCAACAGCGGAAGGGGCAGATCTAATCAGCACGGTTTCGGTACTGGAAGATCTTCTCGATGACAATCGTCGTTCGCATCCCGAACTCATTCACCATCAAGTTGTGTTCTTCACTGACACTGCCGGTGAAACATGGAATACCGCCCCATCATCGGCACTTGAATCGGCCTTGCAAAGCATCACTCAAGGAGCCCAACTCTCGATCGAACGTGTTGGTGATGCGAAACAAGATAATGCGGCGATTACTGACTTTCACATCGACCTCACCCGCCCCCTACAGAATAAAGAAGTCGCCTTTATTGCTGAAGTTGCCAACTTATCGTCCGATTCAGAGCTAGAAACCACTGTGCAACTTTGGCTGGACAATCAAGCTATTCAAAGCGAAACCATCCAACTCACTCCACGTGAACGCAAACAAGTTCGTTTCCAACAGCGATTCTCGAATTCAAAACTCTATCGGCTCGAATCTCGAATCACTGCCGATGGACTCAATCTGGATGACCGTAGAAGTTTGCTGATGGCGACGCGTGCCGACGCAAAAATCCTTTTGCTCGAAGACCTCCCCGGCCAAGCAAAGTACCTAGATCTAGCTTTGCGCAATCCTATCACTGCCACAGATAAATGGAACGCAACGACCGAGGTTGTACAAGTCACGGACTGGCGTGATATCAACCTGCAGAATATCGACCTTGTGATTCTGTGCAACGTTTCGACTTTACCGGACCAACTACCGAGTCTATTGCGAGACTACGTACAGCGTGGTGGCAAACTGCTTGGTTTCCTGGGCGATCGCGTCGATCCGGTCCAGTACCAACGCCTCGCGCAACTCGATTCACCGAGCCAGCAAGCCACTCCATTCTTTCCATTTCAAATCACAGCCCCCTCACCATTATCGGTTTACGCATTAGATCCCAAAAATTACGAAAGCCCTTTCCTAAAAATCTTCCAAGACTTTCCTGACAGCGGATTATTAACGACACCCATTTTTCGCTTTTGGAAACTTGATGCAGCCCAAAAACTCCCCGAGAATCTCCGTGTTGATTTAGCCACGACCGATCATGAACCGTTACTCGTAACCTACAACTACGGTAATGGTTCCGCAGCATGGTGGCTCACTAGCCCAACTCCTCAGCCAGCCACGATCGGTGATCCGGAACCTTGGAATGCAATGGCCGCGTGGCCCAGCTTTTTGCCGATGATCCGCGAACAGGTCAACTTCTTAACCCGCCCTAGCGAAAACCAAACCCAACGCCTAGTACGCGATCCACTTCAGGGCTACCTACCTCCCGAGATCACCGACGAACAACTCAATCTAATGCGTCCAGACCGACGAACCGACGCCATTCGTCCACTTGCGCCACAGCAAGACGGTTACCGACCGTGGGTATATGCCGACAACGATCAACCTGGATTTTATGAATTACAAACTCCGCAGTCGACAGTCGCGATGACCAACGTTTTCGCCGTTAATGTCGATACGCGCGAAAGCGATTTAACATCGGACGGGGCTCAAAAATTTCAAAAGTGGTTTTCAAATGCCAACCTCGGTCAATCACTTGCGCAACCGGCACCAGACATTCCGGCCCCCGACAAACTCACCTCAACAACCGAAATGAATGCCCCACAAAATCGTCAATCAATTTTCCATTGGTTCTTGGGAACCCTCTTTGGATTACTGCTGACAGAATCGCTCGTTGCATTTTGGCTTGGGAGATCGCGTTCATGAGCTTCCCTATCGCCGAGATGTTATCCACAGAGAGCCAACTGGTGCATGGCTGGACATTGCCGCTTTGGCTCACCAGCCTGCTCACCCTCTTCGTCATTTTATTCGCCATGGCTTTGTATCGATACGAAACAGGCAACAAGAGCGTTCCGCTCCGCATTGCTCTTGCCTTTCTTCGCGCATCGCTTCTGGGCCTTACGCTTTGGATGTTGGCAGCATACGCAATCCAACCATTTCGCTCTGAACGCCCAGAGCTCGTCCTGGTCGTAGACGCAAGCCAAAGCTTGCAGACAGTTGCTGACTCGGATAGCGGGGGAAAAACATATTCACGCTTTGAACAACTCAAAGAAGAACTTCTCAGAAACAATGCTGCCGCACTGGCCGCACTTAACGAAAAATATCAATTGAAGCTGATCATTGCTGGCCAACAAGCCAAAGTAAACGCAACCGATTTGCCCGGCATCCTTAAGAGCTTAAATGAAATCTCACCCGACCAGCCCAATAGTCGCTTAGGCGCATCATTGCAACAAACACTGGAACTTCAACGCGGTCGCCCAACCTCTGCGATTCTGTTTGTGAGCGATGGCATTAACACGGAAGGCATTAATCTAATTGAGGCTGCCACATTGTATCGCGCAGCCAGTCTTCCTGTATTCTCAATCGGTGTTGGAACCGATAAAGCGGAACCCGATGTTCAACTCGCAGATGTCATGTCCGACTCCATTGTGTTTGTTGGGGACACAATCCAAGTCCCTTTCACGTTGCGGCTTCAGGAAATAGGGCCACAATCGATCAAAGTTCAAGTTCGCAACGCGGACAACAATGCTCTGCTTTCAGAGCAAACAGTGAACGGGCAGAGCGGCCAGGACTTGGCATCGGGAACGTTGACATTTAATGCGGAACAGGCGGGCAATTTGCGTATGGTTGTTGAAGCGTTACCGGTCCCAGGCGAAAAACTGACCGATAACAATTCACTACAACGCACCATTGAAGTTCGTGATCAAGCCATTCAAGTATTACTGGTACAGCAAGCACCTTCGTATGAGTTTCGTTTCCTCAAAAGTCTCTTGGAAAGAGCTCGTCAACCGGGCTCACCAGATAAGCCCACTTTCACGTTGACGTCCGTCTTACTGGAAGGTGATCCCCGTTATGCCGATCAAGACAAATCGGCCGAACGCTTGCTCCCTGTTAGTTTCGACCAGATCAGTAAATACGATGTGATCATCTTGGGCGATGTCCAGGCCAATCAAATCGGCTTAGCCACACTGCAAGCGATGGAACGAGCCGTGAATCAACAAGGGAGTGGATTGATCGTTATTGCCAGCGATCCAAGCAACTATACATCGATTGCCAATTCAACGCTGCAACGCTTGCTACCCGTTGAACCTTCATCACGAGTAGAGGAGCGAGCAACCTCGACAGGAGATGATTCCTTTTTTCGTTGGAATATGACGCCACTTGGCCAAACAGCACCACCTTTACAATTGGATTCAGATTCAACTCGCAACTTGGCTATATGGCAACAGCTTCCACCGCTGCATTGGTTTGTTGATATCGGTCAACCCAAGGCAGGGAGCTTGCTGTGGGCTACCCATCCCAACACGATTGGACGCGAGTCGATACCACTCTTGGTCGCTCAATATTTCGGAAAAGGTCGCGTCATGGTGCAAGGCACTGACGAAACGTTCCAATGGACAAGTCACTTTGGTGATGACGTTTATTATCAACGTTATTGGAATCAGGTAATTCGTTGGTTAGCGCGAGGCAAACTCTCAGGCTCGTCGTCCGCCAAACTGAGTTTTGATCGAAATGAATATCGTACTGGAGAAATGGTTGGTATCAGCGTCAAGTTCCAGGGGAGTGTTCCGCTTCGCGAAGGGGAAAATGCAGAAACAATTCTTCAAATGGATGGTGGACAACGTCAGCCAGTGACATTACAGCGTCAAGGAAACGATGGCAGTTTATATCGCGCTAACATCCCTAACCTCTCGGTCGGTACCTATAGAGCTGTACTCACTAAACCCGCGTTACAACCACCCCCTGCGGCTGAAGTCACCGTTGCTCCACCGCTAAGTGAGCTGAGCAAGACTCGAGTCGATTGGAAATCGATGCGATCATTGGCGGAAACAACTCAAGGTAAATTCTTGCCGATCGGGCAATGGTCCCAAATTACAGAGATACTTCCAGCGGGTAAAACGATTCGCCTGCAACCACTCCCCATGATTCCCTTGTGGAACCATTGGTTGGTACTAACGTTGTTCACCGTTTTGATTTCGACGGAGTGGCTGCTTCGCCGCATGGCGCGAATGCTGTAGCACCGTCACAACTTTAAATACCCCACTTGCTGCCAAGCAGCGAAATGTAAGGACGATTGAGTTTGTCTGCGATTGCGATAGGAATATTGGTAGTACTTCGAGTGCTATTCAGTAGTTTGGCCAACGTGTTCCAGAAGAAATTGGTGGAACGTGTCGGCAATGCGCGAATCGTTGTAACCTCCTCATTATTCATCGTTTCTTGCATGGCTACCCCCGGTCTTCTGTTGGCCCCTTGGGACAAGCTTTCTGCTACGTTTTGGATTTCGTGTATCGCTGCCGCTGTGCTCGATGTTCCCGGTAATGTGCTGCTGGTTGGCTCGTTGGGAAAATCCGACCTTTCGCTGGTCGGACCTTTGAATAGCCTCAAGCCCGTGGTAGGGATGTTTTTGGCGATGTTACTTCTCCGCGAATTTCCTTCCACATTGGGTTTGGTTGGCGTAGGAGTTCTGGCTGTGGGAACGTGGTGTTTAGCAGCGACAGCGGAAGCCTCAACCGGCCGAAAGGGTATCGCCTGGCTCTGGTCACCTGCGGCCCGCTGGCGTTATGGAGCCTTATTCTTTACCTCGGCAGCAGCTGTATGTATCAAACCAGCCGTTCTCATCGGTGGCACTTGGCCAACCTTTGCCGTTTGGTCTTGGCTGTGTACGTTCCTCTCGTTGCTCTGGATCCGAGCTGCTATTGGCCCGCAAGTGATTCAAGCGATGCTTCACCGCGACCATTGGAATCTCACTCTAATTGGATCGGGGATTTGTTTTTGCGGCTTGCAAGGTCTATCGATTTGGCTGTTCCAATTGATTCCAGTCAGCTACGCACTTGCACTGTTTCAACTGAGTGGCCTGTTCAATGTCTATTTGGGACACAAATTCTTCGGGGAATCCAATGGTTGGCAACGGTTTGCCGTTTCCATCGTAATGTTGATCGGGGCTGCATTCATCATTTTGGGCTAAAGCTGGGTTCGATGCTTAACATTTGTTATATTAAGAGCAACGTTGGATTGTTTTTTGTTCAGAGGTTGGCCGAGTGAGCACAACACAGATCCCCGAATCATCGCTGGGCAATCTTGCCGTAGATGCCAAACCAGCTGCCTATCGCGACTCGGTTCAGGCCTCTTCGTTGCTCCAACAAATCGATCGACTTTTGATTCAGTCCGAACGTTATGTTTGGCTTCATGCTATCTCGACTTGGCTTGCCATCACGTTATTGAGCCTCGGGATTTTTGTTGCCGTCGATATACTTTTTCGTTGGCAAGATCCAGGTATGCGTTGGCTGTGCTGGTTGGCTTGGCTATCTCTGGCGATCGGTACAGGCATTTGGTGGGCCAAAAGAGCTTGGCG
>Ga0075160_10001888_pt1 | contig 12700 bp, 5 predicted proteins | sample JI91814C2DNA_FD_70969 | JGI IMG/M metagenome (GOLD analysis project Ga0075160, IMG submission 70969) | Wastewater effluent complex algal communities from Wisconsin, to seasonally profile nutrient transformation and Carbon sequestration -... | ecosystem: Engineered > WWTP > Effluent > Algae...
GCGAGCGCGTCCAGGCCGAGCAGTCGCGGCTGGCGCTGCAGGAGGAGGTCATCCGCGCCCAGAGCGAGCGCCTGGCCGAGCTCTCCACCCCGATCATTCCGATCAGCGCCGAGATCATGGTCATGCCGCTCATCGGCACCATGGATACCCAGCGCGCGGCGCTGGTGCTGGAGACCGCGCTGGCCGGGGCCCAGGCGGCGCGCGCCCGTGTCGTCATCCTCGACATCACCGGCATGCGCCACGTGGACACCAGCGTCGCCGCCACGCTCATCAGCACCGGCAAGGCGCTGCGGCTGCTGGGCACGCACGCGATCCTCACCGGCATCCGCGCCGAGGTGGCGCAGACCCTGGTGCAGCTCGGCGTGTCCCTGGGGGCAATGGTCACCCGCTCGACCCTGCAGAGCGGCATCGCGTACGCGCAGAAGCTGGTCGGCGAGCTGCAGCGCTAGGGGGCGCGCCTGTCCGTGTAACCGCGCCCTCTGCCGGCGCGAACCGAATATGATGGGGTGTGCAAAAAAGACGCGTCCTTTGGCGACCCCTGGCTCCTGCCGCGCTGGCCGCGGTCGTGTGTCTGGGCCTTCCCCTCCTTCTGACCAGCTGCCGGCCGACGGCGACGCCACCGCCGGCCCCGCCCGAGGCGACCCCGCCCGCCCGCCCGGCGCTGCCGCCGCCGAGCAATCCGCCGCCGCTGCCGGCGCTGAAGCCGCCGCAGGGCGCGGAGTGGGACGAGCTCGCCCGGCTCACCGAGGAGCTCAAGCGGAGCCAGGCCGCGGCGCTCGCCCAGCGGCTGCGCGAGCAGGCGCAGAGCCAGGGCCAGCAGGACGCCTGGGCCTACGCGCTGCTGCGCGAGGTCCAGCTGCGCGCCGGCGACCAGGCCGCCGAGTCGGTGGTCCGCCTGCTGCGCGCCCAGAAGTGGCCCGACGCCCCGCTGCCGCGGCTGCTCGTCGAGCTGTTCTACGCCCATAGCCTGCTCGCCTACCTGCAGCGCTACGGCTACGAGATAAGGCAGCGCGAGCGCGTCGCCAGCCCCCAGGCCGCCGAGTCGGCCGCGGGTGGACCGGCGGGCGACCTGAAGGAGTGGAGCTACGACCAGATCATCGCCGCGGCGCAGGGCACGCTGGCCCGCCTGTGGCGCCAGCGCGAGGCCCTGGGCGGCACGCCGGTGGCGGCGCTCGCTCCGTTTGTCACCGCCAACAACTTCCCGGCCGAGGTGCGCGGCACCCTGCGCGACGCCCTGACCTACCTGGTCGTCGAGCTCCTCGCCGACAGCTCGCACTGGCGCCCCGAGCAGAGCGACCTTTATCGCCTCGACTTTGTCGACCTGCTAAATGGCGACCCGGCGGCCGAGGTGCGGCTGGACGACCAGGCGGTGCACCCGCTGCGGCGGGCCTTGGCGGCGCTGACCGATCTCGGCTCCTGGCATGCGCGCTCGGGCCGCCCGGCGGCGGCGCTGCAGGCCCGGCTGACCCGCTACGCCCACCTGCGGGCGCTGTATGACGCCTCGTTCGCGCGCGAGCGGACGGCGGTGCGGCAGGACCTGGAGGCGCGCCTCGCCGAGCCCGAGCTGCAGGCGGTGCCGTGGCGCGCCATGGGCCTGTTGGCGCTCGCCCAGATGGTGCGCGAGGACCTGGGCGACCGCGACGGCGCGGCGCGCGCCTACGAGCTGGCCGCGCAGGGTCGCAGCGCGTTCCCCGGCAGCCAGGGGGCGCGGGAGTGCCAGCGCCTCCTGTCCGAGATCGCCGCCCCCCACGTCGCGCTGGCCGCGATGCTGGTCGACGCCGCGGACAAGCCGTCGCTGCAGGTCACGCACCGCAACACCCGCGAGCTGTACTTCCGCGCCTACGCGGTCGAGCTGTCGCAGCTGCTGCTGCGCCGCACGACCGCGAACCTGCTGCCCGACAGCGACTTCGTCGAGCGCCTGGTGTACGGCGACGACACCGGCAAGGTGCGCCCGGCCCGGCCGGCCGCCGAGTGGACGGCGGCGCTGGCGGCGACGCCCGACTTCAAGGATCACGTCACCTACGTCACCCCGCCGCTCGCCGCGCGCGGGCTGTACGTCATCGTCGCCTCTCACCGGCCCGACTTCGCGCGCAGCCTGAACCAGGTCGCGGCGGTGGCGTTCCAGCGCAGCGACCTGGCGCTGATCAGCCACTCGAGCAGAGACGGCTCGGCGTCCGTCGCGGTGGTCGAGGCGGCGACCGGCCAGCCGGCCAGCGGGGCGCGCGTCGAGCTGTACCGCACCCCGTGGGAGCGCCGGGCGCAGCGGGTCGACAGCCGGGTCGTCGATGGCAGCGGCAGCGTGCGTTTCGCCGGGCGCAACGTCTATGAGGACTTCACCCTGGTCGCCCAGCGGGGCGGCGATCGGGTGATCTTCGGCAGCTCGCTGTCCCTGGAAGACGACCGTGATCGCACCGAGTCAACCAACGAGCTTATCTATACCGACCGCGCCATCTACCGGCCGCAGCAGAAGCTCTACTTCAAGATCCTGGCCTACGCCGGCCGCTCGGCCGAGGGCCGCTTCCGCCTGCGCCCGCGGCAGCGCCTGCTCGTGCGCCTGCGCGACGCCAACTACCAGGAGGTCGCCAAGCGCGAGGTGACCACCAACAGCTTCGGCACCGCCGCCGGCGAGTTCGTCCTGCCCGCCGGGCGCCTGCTCGGCGGCTGGTCGCTGGACACCCGCGACGGCCACGCGTCGTTTCGCGTCGAGGCGTACAAGCGCCCGAGCTTCGAGGTCACCCTGGCCGAGGCCAAGGAGCCGCTGCGCCTGAACCGCCCGGCGCTCCTTCACGGCGAGGCGCACTACTACTTTGGCCAGCCGGTGAGCCAGGGCACGGTGAAGTACCGGCTGACCCGGCAGACCGTCGCGCCGCCGCGGCCGCTGCTGGGGCCGGGGGGGTACGCGGGCCTGGGCCGGCTGGGCGGGCGCGGGCGCTCCGGCCGCTTCGCGCTCCTCGCCGACCGCGAGCCGGCCACCGTGGCGAGCGGTGAGGCGGCGCTGCGTCCCGACGGCACCTTCGCGGTAAAGTTCACCCCCGAGGCCGATGAGCAGCACGGCAAGGACTTCACTTATACCTACACCCTCAGCGCCGAGCTTACCGATGACGGGGGCGAGACGCGCTCGGCGAGCCGCGCCTTCCGGCTCGGCTTTGTCGCCATCGAGGCGGTGCTGAGCAGCGACTTCGGCTACCTGCCGAGCGGCACCGCGGCGAGCCTCAAGGCGGTGCGCCGCAGCCTCGATGGCGGCGGGCGGGCGGGCGCGGGCAGCTTCAAGCTGCTGCGCCTTGCGCCACCGCCGCGGGCGGCGCTGCCCGCCGAGCTCGCGGTGGAGCCGCCGCCGGCGAGCGGGGGCCCCGGCGGGTCCGCCGCGGTGGTGCTGCCCGGCGACCGGGTGCGCCCGCGCTTTGACGACAGCTACGAGCCCGCGGCCGTGCTCGCGCAGTGGCCGGACGGCGAGCTCCTGCGCAGCGGCGCGCTCACCCACGACGCGAGCGGCGAGGCGGTGATCGACCTGGCGCCGCTTGCCCCCGGCGCCTATCGCCTGCGCTACGAGACCCGGGACGAGTTCGACTCGCCCTTTGCCACCGCCAAGGAGTTCGTGGTCGCCGACGCGGCGACCGGCGCCGGCCCGGCGACCGCGCTCGCCCTCCTGCTCGAGACCGCGACGTCCACGGTCCGGGTCGGCGAGGTGGCGCGCCTGCTGGTCCACAGCGGGCTCTCCGCCCAGCCGATCTACTTCGACGTGTACCGCGACGGCACCCTGCTCTCGCGCCAGGTCCTCGGCCGGGCCGGCGGCGCCGCCGCGTCGCACCTTGTCGAGCTGCCGATCCGCGACCGCGACCGCGGCGGCCTGACCGTGCACGCCTGGCTGGTCCGCGACCACCAGCGCATCGAGCTGCACCGCGACCTCACCGTGCCCTGGGACAACATGGAGCTCGGGCTCGCCTTCTCGACCTTCCGCGACACCCTGCGCCCCGGCGGCAAGGAGAGCTGGCGCATCACCGTGAAGGCGCCCGACGGGCAGAAGCTGGCCGCCGGCGCCGCCGAGGTCCTTGCGCTCATGCACGACCGCAGCCTGGATCTGTTCGCGCCGTTCAGCGCGCCCTCGCCGCTGAGCCTGTTCCCCTCGCACCTTGGGGCCGCGGCCGGCGAGTCGAGCTGCCGCAGCGCCGAGCCGCAGCTGCTCGCCGACGGCCCGCTGCGGAGGCCCGAGGAGCCGCTCGCCCTGCACGGCGACAAGCTCGAGTTCCCCGGCGCCGACCACGAGCTCGGGCTGGGCGGCTACGGCTACGGCGGCGGCGGCACCGGCGAGGGCACGATCGGCCTTGGCAACCTGGGCACGATCGGCCGCGCCTCCGCCAAGAAGGCGCGGGACCTGGAGCCCAGCGAGGCCAAGGCCGACGCGCGGGCCAGCGGTCCGGCGGCCCGCGCCGCCTCGCCCCGGCCGCTCCCCGCCGGCCAGCCGCCGACGCCGACCGTCCCCGAGCGCCCCGGAAGCCCGCCCACCGACGCGGTGCCCCGCCAGAACTTCGCCGAGACGGCGTTCTTCTTCCCCCAGCTCCTCACCGACGGAGACGGCGGCGTCTCATTCGAGTTCACGGTGCCCGAGTCGGCGACCTCGTGGCGGGTCTACGCGCAGGCGCTCAGCCGCAGCCTGCAGAGCGGGATCGCCGAGGCGCGGGCGCGCACGGTCAAGGAGCTGCTCGTCCGGCCCTACCTGCCGCGCTTCTTCCGCGAGGGCGACCGCGCCGAGCTGCGGGTGGTGGTCAATAACTCCGGCGCCGCGGCGCTGTCCGGCACGCTCGAGCTGGCCGTGCTCGATGCCGAGTCGCGCGAGCCGCGCGGCTCCCTGTTCGCGCTTTCGCAGCCGAGCCGCAGCTTCCGCGTCGAGCCCGGCCAGAGCACGACGGTCGCCTTCGCGCTGCAGGCGCCGGCGAGCGTCGGCTCCTACGCCTTCCAGGTCACCGCCCGCGCCGGCGATTTCAGCGATGGCGAGCTGCGCCCGCTGCCGGTGCTGCCGAGCCGCATGCACCTGTGGCAGTCGCAGTTTGTCACCCTGCGCGACGCCGACAGCCGGCGCCTGCACTTCGCCGATCTCAAGCTGGCCGATGATCCGAGCCGCCTGAACGAGCAGCTGGTGGTGACCCTGGACGCGCAGCTGTTCTACACCGCGCTCAAGGCGCTGCCCTACCTGATCCGCTACCCGTATGAGGGCACCGAGCAGACCCTGAACCGCTTCGTGTCGACCGGAATCCTGTCCTCGCTGTTTCAGAAGTATCCGCAGGTCGCCCAGGCGGCGGAGGCGCTGGCCCGCCGCCGCGACGGCCGGCCGGGCGGGGCGCTCGATCGCTTCGATGAAGAGGATGCGAACCTCAAGCTGGCGCGCGAAGAGGCGCCCTGGCTGGCCGAGTCGCGCGGCGAGGCGGCGGACCGCAGCAATGAGGATCCGCTGCTCCGGGTGCTCCATCCGGCGGTGGCGCGGACGCAGCGCGAGGCGGCGCAGAGCCGGCTGCGCAAGGCCCAGCTGCCCAGCGGCGGCTTCCCCTGGTTTCCCGGCGGGCCCGCCTCGCCGGACGTGACGCTGTACCTGGTCCAGGGCTTCGCGCGAGCGGCGGAGTTTGCGGTTCCGGTCGATAGCTCCCTGGTGCAGCGCGCCTGGCAGTACCTGGCTCGCCACTTCCGCGCCGAGTATCAGAAGCTGCTTGCGCAAGGGAAGGCCGATGTCTACTTCCTCACCACCCTGAACTACGCCGCCAGCGCGTTCCCCCGGGAGCCGCTCACCGGCGGCGCCTTGAACCCGGCCGAGCGCGCCGCGATCCTCGACTACACCTTCGCCCGCTGGCGCGAGCTGCCGCCGCTCTTGCGCACCCAGCTGGCGCTGACCCTCAAGCGCAGCGGGCGCGAGGGCGATGCCCAGCTGGTGTTCGCCAGCGTCCTTGACGCCGCCAAGACCGCGCCCGACCAGGGGACATACTTCGCCCCCGAGGACCGCGCCTGGCTGTGGTACAACGACCGCATCGAGTCGCACGCCTTCATCCTGCGTGCGCTCATCGAGCTGCAGCCGCAGAGTCCGCAGAAGGACGGACTGGTCCTGTGGCTGCTCATCAACAAGAAGCTCAATCAGTGGAAGTCGACGCGCGCGACCGCCGAGGTCCTGTATGCGCTGGCGCACGTCATGCGGGCGGACGGCTCGCTGGGGGTAAAAGAAGAGGCGCAGGTGACGATCGGAACGCGCAGCGGACCGCTGGAGAAGCGCTACACGTTCACTCCCACCAAGTACGTTGGCAAGGTCCAGCTGGTGATCCCGGGGGAGCAGCTCGATCCGGCGACCACCTCGACGATCACGGTCGCCAAGGCGACCAAGGGAGTGCTGTTCGCCTCCGCCACCTGGCACTTCTCCACCGAGCGCCTGCCGACGCAGGGAGTCGGCGATCTGCTGCACGTCGAGCGCCGCTACTTCCGCCGGACTCACAACGGCAAGGAGTATGTGCTCACTCCGCTCGGCGAAGGGACGGCGCTGGCCATCGGCGACGAGCTGGAGGTGCAGCTGTCCCTGCGCAGCAAGCACGCCGCTGAGTACATCCACCTGCGCGATCCGCGCGCGGCCGGTCTTGAGCCCGAGGCCGCGGTCTCGCGCTACCGCTGGGACCTCGGGGTCGCCGCCTATGAGGAGGTGCGCGACAGCAGCACCAACTACTTCTTCGAGCGCCTCCCGGCTGGCGAGTACACCTTTACCTACCGCCTGCGCGCCAGCATGGCCGGCACCTTCGGCATCGGCCCCGCCACCCTGCAGTCGCTGTACGCGCCGGAGTTTACCGCCTACTCGGCCGGCCATCGGCTGACCATCCGCTCCGCGGGTCAGTCCGCGGGCGGGCCGCCTGCCGGCTCCACCCCGTAAGAGAAGCACTCCGCTTGGTGCGGACTCCGCCGCCCGTCCAGTAGCGGCGCGGTCCGCCGCGGTCAGAACCGCCGCAGCGAGTCGTTCAGAGCCTCCAGGCGGGTCAGTCCGCGCATCAGCCCCTGGGCGCGCAGAGCGATGTCCTGACTCTCCCGCTCGTTGATGCGGCCGCGACCGGACTCCCGGATGGTGCGCAGGAGCCGCTCGGCCACCTTCTTCTGGTTGCCGAGCAGCTCTTCGCGCAGCTGCTGGCGGCGGATTCCCTCCTGATGGACGCGCTCGGCGATCGTGCTGCGCGCGACCGGCTGGGCGTAGGCGTGCTCCAGCCGGGCCAACAGCTGCGCCGCCTGTCGCCGTTCAGCCCAGTCGGTGGTGGTGAGGGAGCGCAGCTCGTCCTGCACCGCCTGCAGCTGCAGGCGCAGGCTGTTGCGCTTCTCCTGCGCCGCCGCCTTCTCCTGCGCCAGCTCGTCATGAAGGAGCGCCAGATCGAGCTCCAGGGAGCTCATCTTCTCTTCGATGTCGGCGCTCCGGCGGAGCAGCTCGGAGAGGTCCTGGGGAATGTGCTTCAGCCAGTTTCGCTGCAGCAGGCCCTGGCACTCGTTATCGAGCTGCGCGCAGACCCGCTCCCGCTCGCTCTCGATCTGGTCGATCTCGCGCGCCGCGTTCAAGATCTGGGCGAGGTTGCGCTGCTCCTCTTTGTCGGGCGCGCCGGCCTTCTGGGCATCGGCGCCGCGCTGATTCGCCGGCAGCACGTAGGTGCGCAGCTGGTACATCCGGGCGTCCGAGACCGAAGGCAGCTGGGTGCTGAGGACCTCCAGGCACTCCGCGACCTCGGCCGCCGTGGGGCGCCGCGCCGGATCCTTGGCCAGCATCTGGGCAACCAGGGCGTCGAGGTCCTCGGGAATGCCCACGCCCGGCTTGGACTCGCTGAGCCGCGGCGGCATGGTGCGCAGGTGCGCCCACACGACCGCCAGCGCCTCACCGGAGAACGGCCGGCGGGCGGCGATGATCTCGTACAAGGTGATGCCCAGCGCGTAGATGTCGATCGCCGGGCTCGCCTCGACGTCGCCGTGGTGGACCTCGGGCGGCGCGTAGGCCCAGGTGCTGGGCAGCCCGCGCGAGATCTGGGTCACCGGCGCCTGGCTCTGGATGCGGGCGATGCCGAAGTCGATCAGCTTGGCGAAGATCGCCTGCTCATCGCTGGCGATAAGCTGGATGTTCTCGGGCTTTATGTCGCGGTGGATGATTCCGCGCTCGTGGACGTGCTGCAGCGCTCTGGCGATCTGCATCGCGACACACAGCGCCTGACTCAGGGGCAGCCCGCTGGTGGCGCTGTCGTCAAGGTAGGCGCGGAGGCTTGTCCCGACCAGGTACTCCATGACCAGGAAGGGGAGGCCGGATGGGGTCTGACCGAAGTCGTAGAGCTCGACGATGTGCGGGTGGGCGATGGCGCTGATCGCGCGCGCCTCGCGGGTGAAGCGCTTCTGCGCGTCCTCGTTGTGCAGGAGCTCGGAGTGCATCACCTTGATTGCATACGGCTTTTCGGTGTTCAGGTTGGTCGCCAGATAGACCCTTCCCATGCCACCGGTGCCGAGGATGCGGTTGATCTTGTAGCGGTCCTCCAGGACTTGCCCAATCAAGGGATCGGCCGCGGGATCGGCCCCGAGATCGGCCAGGGGATCGGCGGTCGCCGCGCTGGCGGAGTCGGCGTTCACGAGCTCGGTCCCATCACGGGCGCAGTGCGTCTGGCTGATGGGATAGACCGCCTGACAGCTGGGGCAGTGCGCCGTGGATGCCATGGACATCCAGCTTACCATGTACCAGAGGTCTTTGGCAAAGCCGCGATTTGGCTTGAGAAGCGGCACGGCCGCCGCCTTGAGGGCGTGGGGCCGTGGGGGCGTGGGGGCCGTGTGACTTGGTGAGCTGGCGAGTCAGCGAGTCAGCGAGTCAGCGAGTCAGCGAGTCAGCGAGTCAGCGAGCCATAAGGGCATACTCGCCGCCCTTTTCAATTCCGCGCTTGTAGGCCGGGCGGGCGTGCATGCGATCGCGGTAGCTCACAAGCTCGGCGTACGGAGCAAGCCGCGGACCGGCGGCTTCCAGGACGAATAGCAGCTGGATGTCGGCTCCGGTCAGGTCCTTACCAACAAAGAACTCCCGGCCGCGGATTCCCGCTTCGAGGTAGCCGAGGTGGTTTGCGATCTCGCTGTCGATCCGCGGTCGCAGCGGCGCCGCCGCCTCGCCCAGCATGCCGGTGTACAGCGCCAGGAGCAGGGGCAGCATGGCCGAGCCCTCGGCGTAGTGCAGCCATTCGATATACCGCCAGTGATCTTCGGTGTCGACCGGCGGCCGCAGGCGGCCCTTGCCATAGGTAGCAATGAGGTACTCGACGATCGCCCCCGACTCGGCGATGGTCTTGCCGGAGTCGACGAGGACCGGTGACTTGCCCAGCGGATGGACCTTTTTCAGCTCGGGCGGCGCCAGCGGCATGGGCGTGCCGCGCTGATACTTGATGATCTCGTAGGGAGTACCGAGTTCCTCGAGCAGCCACAGGATCCGCTGCGAGCGCGAGTTGTTCAGGTGATGTACTTGGAGCATGGGGTCTGTATTCCTTTCTGCAAGCCAGGTCAGTCCGTGCCGGGTGAGTCTGCGCCCGGCGCTCTCCGGGCGATTCGGCAAGGAGGAGAGCGGCGGCGCGCGCCGAGCCTAGCACGCCGGCGGCCGCGTCCAGCCCGGAATGCGATTTTGCCCGTCACGCTCCTTTTCTTTTCGCGGTCTCATTACATGATTACTAAGGAGAGCCAGCGCGACCTGGGCGAGCTCCCGGGCGCGGAAAGGGCCCGTGCCGACAAACATTTATTAGATGAAAACTGGAGCACCATCATGAAAAGTTCGCACTCGCTTGCCATGATTCTTGCCGGAGTATGCGCCGCTTCTGACGCCGATGCGGCGCGGCTGGCCAGCCCTTCCTACTTCTACCCCGACTGCCTGTATAATGTGGAGTGCCTGTGGCACCAGCTTGACGCCTCTGCCCCGAACGTCGGCCTGGCGATCATCAACCCGGATAGCGGACCGGGAGTGAGCCAGCTCCTTGACTATGTGCTGCAGCGGCTGACCTCGCGGGCGGTGGGAATCTCCCTGGTCGGCTACGTGCCCACCCAGTACGGAGCGCGCAGCGCCGCGGAGGTGAAGGCGGACATCGACAAATATTTCTCCTGGTATGACGTGGACGGCATTTTTCTCGACGAGGTACCGAGCGATGACTGCGGTGCCCAGGCCTACTACGCGGACCTCAATAGCTACATCAAGAGCCGGGGTCGAGCGGCGGCGCTCACGGTCCTAAACCCCGGAATGGCGACCAGGGAGTGCTTCATGAGCACCGGCGACATCGTGGTCACCTTCGAAGGGAGCTACACGGAGTACGTAACCTGGTCGACCGCCGGCTGGGAGTCGCGCTATCCGGCGAGCCGCTTCTGGCACATCGTCCATTCGGCGCCCACCGAGGCGGACATGCTGGACGCGATGAGCCTGAGCAAGCGGCGGCACGCCGGCTGGATCTATATCACTCCCGATACGCTGCCCGAGCCCTACGACACCCTGCCCACGGGCTCCTATTGGACGCGTGAGCTCGGTGCCGCCCCCTGATGATGGATGGCTCCCTGGCGGGTCACTGGAGCGTCGCGGCGCAGCGGCGCTCCAGCAGGGTGCCGAGCTCGCCGGCAGTCCACAGTACGTCCCCCGCGCTGCTCGCTGCCAGGAGGGCGCGCCCGGTTCCGGTCTGCAGGCGGACCCAGCGCGCGCCGTTCCAGCGGAAGGCGTCGGCGTTCGGCTCGGTCGAATCGACAAGCGGCGTCCCAAAGGCAAGGACTGCGCGGCCGAGTCCCGTGAGGCTCTGGATGACGAGGCCGGGATCCGTGCCGCGACCGGTCGGCAGGCCCGCCGCGGCCGGCGTCCAGCGAGCGCCATCGCCGTGGAGCATGGTGAGGCCGCCCGCCCACAGGTCGTGCGCCGAGCTGCCCCAGATTGCGGTGAGGTCGGCGCTGGTGCCGCTGGGGGCGGTCGCCCAGGCGTGGCCGTCGAAGTGCACGATGGTGCCTCCATCACCGACCGCCCAGACATCGGTGGCGGCGCTGGCCCATACCCCGTGCAGGGCGGCGGCGGACACCGGGCCGACCGAGGTCAGGCTGACTCCGTCCCAGTGCAGCACGGTGCCGGCAGCGCCCACGATCCAGACGTTGTCGCGCGCGAGCGCCCAGACCCCATCCAGATCGGCGCTGGTGCCGCTCGCCACCGGGGACCAGCTGCCGCCGCTGTAGTGATAGACCGCGCCGGCCCAGCCGACCGCCCACACATCGCCCGCCGCGGTGCCGCCGACGGACTGAAAGCGGACCCCGGGGGCGACGATGGCCCGCGTGGCGGTGCCGCCCGCCCAGTGCACGATGATCCCGTGGTCGCCCGCGGCCCAGACCTCGTCCGGCGCCGCTGCCCACAGCCCGCGCAGCGACTCGGCGGCGCCGCTCGCGACCGCGGACCAGGCCTTGCCGTCATAGTGGAGCCAGGCCTTGCCGTCGGGCAGGGAGCCCGACTGGCCCACCGCCCAGACGTCGGCGGGACCGCTGCCGGACAGCGCGTACAGCGAGTCGCGGGTAAGCGGCGCGAGCTCGGTCCACGCGGTGCCGTCAAAGTGCAGGAGCCGCCCCTGGTACCCGGCCAGCCACACATCGCTGCGGCCGGTCCCCCAGGCCGCGAGCAGACCGTATCCGCTTGGGCCGACCGCGGAAAAGGTGTGACCGTCATAGTGTAAGATGCTGCCGCTCTTGGCGATTCCGCCCACCGCGTAGATGTCATCGGCGGCGCTGCCCCACAGGCCATAGAGCGCCTGGCTACCGCTCGTCATCTCGGTCCAGCGGACGCCATCGTAGTGCAGGATGCGCCCGCCGAGCGCTCCCGCCACGCTGCCCACCGTCCAGACGTCGGACGGGCCGCTGCCCCAGACCGCGTAGAGCGTGGCGGCGGTGCTCCCACCGGACACCGCAGAGAAGGCGCTGCCGTCGAAGTGGAGGATCGTTCCGCCCTCACCGACCGCCCAGACGTCGCTCGGGCCGCTGCCCCACACCGCGAGCAGCCCGGCGGTGGTTCCGGAGGCGACGGTCCGCCAGCTCTGGCCGTCCCAGCGGCGGATCGCGCCTTGATCGCCTACCGCCCACACGCTGCTCGCGGCGCTCGCCCACAGGCCGCGGATGCCGAGCCCCGCCGTCGCCGTGGTCGACCGCCACTTGCTGCCGTCAAAGTGCAGCACGACGCCGGCGCCGGCGGCGACCCAGCTGTCGGTCGGTGACAGCGCCCACACCGCGGCCAGCTCGTCCCCCTGCGGACGCGGGCTGGCCCAGCAGAAGCCATCGGCGCTACACACAAGCCCCGGCTGCTGCACCTCGCACCCCGGCTCGGGCCCGTCGGGGAGCGGCGTCACGCTCTGCAGATCGGGGGGCGCCGGGTTCGGGGTCGGGTTGGCTGGGCTCAGGCTGCAGCCGGCCAGGCAGAGCGCCGCCCACAGCAAGAGTCCCGCGCCGCGCGCGCGGCCGAGCAAAGGAGTGCGGGGGGATGGTTCGGCGCTCGCTAGAAGCTGCACGGCGGCCTCCTTCCCAAGACCTGGGACCGCGGAAGATCGCTGCAGCGGCAGCCCTCTTATCCCGGCGGGGCGGCCCGCCAGTCCGCAGGGCTCTGGACGAGCCACGCGGCAACAATCCCACCTAGACTGAAAGGTAGCATGATTCCTTGCTCCGGCAAGGCCTGGGGCCTGTGCGCGGG
>Ga0075160_10001889_pt1 | contig 12696 bp, 13 predicted proteins | sample JI91814C2DNA_FD_70969 | JGI IMG/M metagenome (GOLD analysis project Ga0075160, IMG submission 70969) | Wastewater effluent complex algal communities from Wisconsin, to seasonally profile nutrient transformation and Carbon sequestration -... | ecosystem: Engineered > WWTP > Effluent > Algae...
GAAAAAAACAATTTGTTGTTAATTAATAATCAACAACTGTTGATAAAACCTATGTTTTTTCTAAATCAAAACCGAAAATTGTTAACAACTATGTTTTTTTGAAAGTTGCTGAATAGTTACTAACTATTAAAATATTGATAAAGTCAATCATCAAAAATATTTAAAATTAAGCCTTATTTATATTTTTATTATTTGATTTTTTAATCTTTTTTTCAATGACCACTATATTGACTTGTGTTCTTAACATCAACACTGATAAGATTACAGGGCGGCATTAATTAATAATTGAAAATCCGAATAAAAATTCAAAATTTTAATAGCGTGTAATAAAATCAAAAGAAAAAAATAATATATTTTAATTGCAGACATTTCATTAGATGTAAAAGATTACAAAATTTTAGAAATCAAATCTATTTTAAATTCCTCAATAATAATTAATTCTGGTTATATAAATTGTCAGCTATTTGATATTGAAATCGATTTGTAGGATTTGAAAGTAAATAATAAAAGTTACATTGATTGTGAAAATTGTAATCATACTATAAAACTTAATATTGTAAAAAATTAGAATACAACTATAAAGATAGCATAGCCTGTAACCCTTAATGGTTATAAAAGTTCGAGTTCGGTTAAATTATACGCAAAAAGGTAATTATTTAACAATAAATATTGATATTGTCCCAAATAGGATCTTTTGAAGCATAAAGGAGTAATCAACTAATTTCAATTGATGAGAATTAAATTTTTAAACCCTGTCTATCGCCCTCATTCCATCTAAAAAATCAATCCCTTTCACTTCCTCAAAAAAGTCGATTTCGATTTCGTGAGGTAAAAAATCGGAGATGATGCGAACGATAAAATCTTGTGGTTTTTTCAAATATTTAAACGTGTAATCTTCCATATTTACTACGGTTTTTTCAGCTAAATCGGTTGTTCGTACAAACTTATCGGAAGTTAAGGAAGACAAATACGGTAAATTTAGTTTTGGTTTTTCGGTGATGATGGGTTTTCCGTTTTCAAACAAACCGCCTTCGTAACCGTATAGCGAAGCATTAGTAATTTCGATAGGTTTTCCTAAATGCAAATATTCGGGTAAATGGGATTCTTTTCCTACTACAGCGGCAAAACCCATTAATACGCAAATATCGTGTGGTGGCAATTGCATCATCGCTTTAGCCGTACTTTCACGACCAATTCCAGAAACAATTACTTCATATGTATGATTCAAATTGGGAATTCGAGCTAAAGCGTTTAGGACTTTTTCTCGCTCAATTTGCATTGGTGTTAGAATTACTATCTTCAAAATCTCAACTTCAAATAAAAATTTCTATAGTTAAAAAATAGAATACATAATATTAAAAGTAGCTTACAAACTCATTCTAAATTCTTCTAAAACAGGACTAATTTTGCCGTAATAACGTTCATCTACAAATAATTCTACTGCTAAATCAGTATTTCCAAAACCAGCTAATCTAGCGGATTGCAAATTGTCCTTTTTTAAAACATCTACACCCACTGCTTCTATTTTTTGTTTTAATGTTTCGGCTAAAATTTCACTTCCCGAAAAAACTTTCATCATTCCCATAATTATATATAATTTATTCCTCTGATTCGAAGAAAAGTGGTTCTATCATTATTCTGTCTGCTAAAATTTCAACTCTTTCGGTAATTTGTGTACAGAAGAATAAACGTTGTGTCTTCTCAGCACTCATGGAAAGCCTTTGAATTATTGAATCTTCGCGCTTTCGTAACATTTCTTCTACATCATCAACCACAAACATTTTAATTGTATTCATATTAAATCCTGCAGAAGAAAACATTTCATTAATTCGAATCGGCGTTCCAATTAAGACATCCATTCCTAATGAAATTTGATTTTTGTCATAATCCATATCGCCTTTTTCGTGTACGCCAAAAACACGTAAATTGGTGTAATGATTCATTTTTTTGAATGTTTCAAGCGCTTCCAATACTTTTTCTTTGTCTTGAACCAAAACTAAAGCACGCGTACTTTCTCCGATAGGTTTTTCCATTCTTTGGATAACATTCATCAAAATAGTAGTTGTTTTTCCACTCTTTTTTGGAGATTGAATTACCGCATCAACACCACTTTTAATGGTAGAAAAAGTTTCTTGTTGTATTTCATTGGCCTCGATTAAATTGTTTTCAATCAATGCATTTTGAAGGTTTGGATTTATTTTTTTTAATTGCATTTTGATTTTATAATTTGTGAAGAGTGATTAGTAATTAGCAAACTATTCACTAATTACTAATCACTCTTCACTTGATATTATTTACTCGCAAACAATTTTACGTCTTGTTCCGAGATTTCGATTCCACCTAAAATAATTAAACGTTCTACTACATTTCGTAATTCTCGAATATTTCCTGTCCAATCATAATCTTGTAATAATTTGATGGCTGATTTTGAAAAATATTTTGGCGAAGTTCCTTGTTCTGAAGCAATCTTTACGGCAAAGTGTTCAATCAATTCAGGAATATCTTCTCTTCTATCATTTAAGGCCGGAACTTTGATTAAAATAACCGCCAAACGATGATACAAATCTTCCCTGAATCTTCCTTCTTCAATTTCCTTTTTTAAATCTTTATTGGTCGCTGCAATTACGCGCACATTGACTTTTATGTCTTTGTCTGCTCCTACTCTTTGAATCAAATTCTCTTGTAGCGCTCGTAAAACTTTAGCCTGAGCGGACAAACTCATATCTCCAATTTCATCTAAGAAAATGGTTCCGCCATCAGCCGCTTCGAACTTTCCTGCTCTATCTTTCACAGCCGAAGTAAATGCACCTTTTACGTGACCAAACAATTCACTTTCAATTAATTCTGACGGAATAGCAGCACAGTTTACTTCAATTATAGGTGCAGTTGAACGCTCACTTCTTTGATGTAATTGATGTGCCACCAACTCTTTTCCTGTTCCGTTTGAACCTGTGATTAAAACTCTTGCATCGGTTGAAGCTACTTTATCAATCATGGTTTTAATGTGATTGATGGCTTCGCTATTTCCTATCATTTCGTAGTTTTTAGAGACTTTCTTTTTCAAGATTTTATTCTCTACTACTAATTGTTTTTTATCTAATGCATTTCGAACCGTATTCAATAAACGATTCAAATCGGGTGGTTTTGAGATGTAATCAAAAGCTCCTAAACGCATTGTATTTATTGCTGTTTCCAAATCGCCATGACCAGAAATCATGACCATTGGAATTTCAGGTTTTATTTTTTTTACGGCTTCTAACACCTCAACACCGTCCATTTTTGGCATTTTGATATCACAAAGAATTAAGTCATACTCTTCATTTTTGACTTTTTCGATTCCTTGCAAACCATCTTCTGCTTCTTCAACTTTATATGAATCATTTTCTTCGGAAAGTATTTTAGTTAATACTCTTCGTATTGCTGCTTCGTCTTCTATGATTAGGATTTTACTCATTTTATATTTTGGTTATAAAGTCCATTAGAGTCAAAGTTTATGAGGGTTTTGTATAACTTATAAACTCTCAAATATTATTTTTTAACGTACTTTAATATTTCAACCATTTGTATAATTCTTTCCAAGTTGGTTTTTTTCCGTACATTAAAATACCTACTCGGTAGATTTTTGCCGCAAACCAGACTACAAAGATAAACGTTCCGTACAATAAAACTACAGAAAGTGCTAATTGCCATAATGGCACTCCAAAAGGAATACGCATTAGCATCACAATTGGCGAGGTTAATGGAATTATGGAAAATACAGTTGCTATTGTTCCATGAGGATCATTTATTACCGTGAAAAATCCGATATAAACGCCTAAAACTAATGGCATAATAATCGGTAATAAAAATTGTTGCGAATCGGTTTCAGAATCTACTGCTGCACCAATTGCAGCATAAAACGAGCTATATAAAAAGTAACCTCCAATAAAATAAATAATGAATGAAATAATTAATGTAGCAAGTGGTAAGTTTGCAATTTCATTAAAATACATTTGTAGTTTAGCCATTTTATCAATATTTACGGCTGCTTCCATCATTTCTGTTGACATGGTTGATGAAGCTCCCATGTGCAATCCTAAAAATGTGGAAGCAATAAAAAACATTAATGTTCCAACAATTGCCCAAATTAAAAATTGTAAGATTCCAGCCAATGAGTTTCCAATAATTTTACCCATCATTAATTGGTATGGTTTTACCGAAGAAATGATAATTTCAATAATTCTTGACGTTTTTTCTTCAATAACACTTCGCATTACAAAATTTCCGTAAATAACTATAAACATCATAATTAAATATCCAAATAATCCTCCAATAGCTACCTTAATTTCGTTTAAACCTTTTAAACTTTCTTCTCCTGAAAATTTTGATAGTTTTAGAGAAGAATCTGCTTTGGCTTTATCAATTTTTTCAGCATCAAAACCCAATATTTTTAAATTTTCTTGTGTAATTACAGAATCTATAACTTCTTCTACATCTGATATAAAGTCTAAACTTGGGCTGTCTTCTGAAATATATTCTACTTTTTCTTTTAAATCCTGAACTATAGTTACTTTTGGAATGTAAAGTAATCCTTCAAAGCTTTTTCTTGCCGTATCTTTTGCGGTTTTGAATGGCATTGCTGACAAATCGGTATAATTAGTAAACTTGTCGTTTTTAAATTCTTTTTTGAGTAATCCTGCTTCGTCATGAATGGCGATTTGTGTTATAGAATCTTTATTCATTGTAGCCAAAAAACCAACTAAAACAGCAAATCCAACAAATAAGAGCGGACTTAAAAAAGTCATTACGATAAATGATTTATTGCGCACTTTTGCAATAAATTCTCTTTTGATAATTAAAGATAATACGCTCATAATTATTGACTAACAGTTTGAATGAATATATCGTTAACAGTTGGGATTTTTTCTACAAAATGGGTAACTTGGCCAAATTGCGTTAGGATTGAAAGTAATTCGTTTGAATGGTGTTGACCTAAATGCACTTCTAATTTTAAATCATCGTTTAGCGATTTGAAATTGGTTTGGCTAATCGTAAATTTTTGAGTTAACTGAACCATCAACCCTTCGATATTATTGGTAAGAATTCCTATTTGAAAAGTATTGGTACGATGTTGACGTTTTACATCTTCTAACTTCCCTTCGATTAATTTATTTGATTTGTGAATTAACGCAATGTAATCGCACATCTCTTCTACTGATTCCATTCGATGCGTTGAAAATATGATAGAAGTTCCTTTTTTGTTTAATTCGATAATTTCGTCCTTAATTAAATTGGCATTTACTGGATCAAAACCTGAAAATGGTTCATCTAAAATCAATAATTTAGGATTGTGTAAAACAGTAACAACAAACTGAATTTTTTGCGCCATTCCTTTTGAAAGTTCTTGGATTTTTTTGTCCCACCAACCTTCAATTTCAAACTTTTCGAACCAATATTTCAAATGTTTTTTAGCCTCAGCATAAGACATTCCTTTTAATTGTGCTAAATACAAACACTGTTCGCCTACTTTCATGGTTTTATACAAACCTCGTTCTTCGGGCATATAACCAATATCTTGAACATGCTCGGGCTTGAGTTGTTCTCCTTCTAATAATACAAATCCACTATCAGGCATGGTAATTTGGTTTATAATCCGGATTAAAGTTGTTTTTCCTGCTCCATTTGGACCTAAAAGTCCATAAATACTTCCTTTAGGGACTTGTAGAGAGACATTGTTTAGAGCGGTATAATCGCCATATTGCTTTACTACGTTTTGTATTTCGAGAATATTGCTCATAAATTGAGTTGATTTTGAATATTTATTAGTGTCTAAAAATAGACTTTGTTACAAAAAAACCCACCCTTCATTGCCAAAGGATGGGAAAAATTGCTATGAAAAAGAAAAAAATCACTTTTTAATAAAGTGAATTTCAAATGTATTAAATTATGATTAATTATGAAAACATATCTTTAACTTTTTCAAAAAAAGATTTATCTGATTTTTCAGGTTTAGGAATGAAGTTTTCATCGGTAAGCATCTTCTCAAAAAATTGCTTTTGCTCTATATTCAAAGATTTTGGTGTCCAAACGTTTACATGCACTAATAAATCTCCATATCCGTAAGAGTTTAGGCTAGGAATTCCTTTACCTTTTAATCGTAAAATCTTACCTGATTGAATGCCTTCTTCTAACTTGATTCGTACTTTACCTGAAACGGTCTCAATATCTTTTGATACACCTAAAACAGCTTCTGCAATACTTATGTATAAATCGTAATGTAAATTTTCTCCTTCTCTTTTTAAAAATTCATGTTCGATTTCTTCAATAGCAACAATTAAATCCCCTGGAATACTATTACTTCCGGGTGCTTCATTACCTTTATTAGCAACTTTCAACTGCATTCCGTCAACAACTCCAGCAGGAATTTTGATAGAAACCGTGTCATCTTCTAATAACATACCTTGTGTATCTGAACCGGCTGGTTTTTTTTCTAAAATTTGCCCTGAACCACTACAAATATGACAAGTAGTTGCGGTTTGCATTCTACCTAAAATAGTGTTCGCAATTTTCATGATTTGCCCTGAACCATTACAAGTTGGACAAGTTTTATAAGTTACACCTTTAGCTTGAACTTTACGTTTGACTTTGACTTTCTTTTCAACTCCATTTGCAATTTCCTCTAAAGTTAATTTTACTTTGATTCGAAGATTACTTCCTTTTACTCTTCTTTGACCACCGCCTCCACCAAATCCTGAAAAACCGTGACCGCCAAAAGCACCACCAAAAATATCACCAAACTGACTGAAAATATCCTCCATGTTCATGTTTTGAGCACCGCCAAATCCACCACCATCAAAAGCCTGATGACCATATTGATCGTATTTAGCTTTTTTGTTGGCATCACTTAACACTTCATAAGCTTCGGCAGCTTCTTTGAACTTTTCTTCCGCTTGCTTATTGCCTGGATTTTTGTCCGGATGAAATTCAATCGCTTTCTTTCGATAGGCTTTCTTTATTTCTTCAGAAGAGGCATTTTTTGAAACACCTAGTATTTCGTAGTAATCTTTTTTCATTGGTTTTTGTTTTATAATATGTACAAAAAGAAAATTATGACTTGTCTCAATGACAAAAATTATTGTCCGATTACAACCTTTGGAAAACGAATAATTTTGTCACCTAACTTGTACCCTTTTTCAATTACATCAACAATTTTTCCTTTTAATTTATCATTAGGTGCTGGAATTTGGGTAATAGCTTCAGCAAAATCAGCATTAAAAGTATCCCCTGCTCTAACTTCAATTTGTTCTAACCCTTTAGAAATCAGTGTATTTCTTAACTTATCATGTATCAGTTGTACGCCTTTTACCAACGCTTCGTCTTCTGACTTTGACACTTGTTCCCAAGCTCTATCAAAATCATCTAAAATTGGTAGCATAGCTTGTAAAACTTCTTGATTTGCAGTTTTGAACAAATCAATACGTTCTTTAGTAGTTCTTCTTTTATAATTTTCAAATTCGGCAAAAAGACGTAAAAATTTATCTTTCTCATTGCTTAATTCTTCATGTAGTTGTTCTTCTACCGTTAATTTTGGTGTCTGAATTTCTTGAGTTTCTGAAACATTTTCTTCATTAATGTTCTCCTTTTCTATGCTTTCAGTACTTTCCTTACTCATATTATTATTTTTTTAAAATTTTTAGTGCAGTAAACAAGATTGCAAATGTATTGCCAAATCATTTAAAATGTCATATTGTCAGCAATTTTTATTTGATACAACAGAAACCTTTCAAGAAAATTTAAAGATTAGATTTATCTATTTTTAGATGAAAGAAAACTTAAAAAAATTATATCCTTAAAACAGCAACAATTTTTATAAAAACCCGAAGAGCTTATCCTAAAAGTCTAATATTGTGATTGCAAAAAAAAAGACAAGATTGCTCGGATATGAAAAATTTTTTTTTTAGGTACAATAGCACATTCTTAAAATAGAATGTAGATAAAAATAAGAGTTTTTTTCGCCGCCTAAGCTTACAGTTTATTTTAGTCGATTTTTATATTTATTATTTAGGCAAGACAAACACAAATAATTTTGCAAGTATATTTGCATTAGAAGTTATTAATTTTAACCGTAACTTTACTCTGCCTCCCACCTGTTTATTGATATGCGCGTGCCAAACCACATGTCACAATCAATAGCTACCGTAAAGGCTTCAAAGTACAAAAATAAAGCGATGAAATTAAAATTATATTAAATTCTATTAGTAGTTTTGCTTTTAAAATTAAAAAATAATTGCAAAAAAAGATAAGTTATATAGATTTCTTTTTTCCTTTTTAGTGGGTTTAAAATTAAGAAAATGAGGTAATGGTAAGTCTTGAGTTGCAGGTTTAGTGAAAGTCGCTATAATCATTGTGAATAATGAAATAAAGTAAAATAAATTGTAAATTAATAAACATTAACCATAATTTATATGCTTAATTTGTTTTCAGGAGATAAAATAATTCTCCCATTACCTGATGCGATATTCGAATTCTATCCCAATTTCTTCCCTCAAGAGGAAGCAGATATCTTGTTTGAAAAATTACGATTAGAAACACCTTGGCAACATGATGAAATTACCATTTTTGGAAAAAAAATTTTACAACCTAGACTCACTTGCCTTTTTGGAAATGAAGGAAAACCCTATTCCTATTCTGGTTTAACAATGCAGCCACAACCCTGGAATAGTTCGATTATGTATATAAAAAATAAAATTGAAGCCAATTGTAATGAAAACTTTACAACGGTCTTAGCAAATTTATATAGAAACGAAAAAGACAGCAATGGTTGGCATGCCGATAATGAACGTGAATTAGGTAGAAATCCAATAATAGCATCGGTAAGTTTTGGTGAAGAACGAAAGTTTCAATTAAAGCACGTTTTAGATAAAAACATAAAATTATCCGTCAATTTAACTCACGGAAGTTTATTACTAATGAAAGAAGGCAGTCAAATTCATTACAAACACCAAATTCCAAAAGAAAATCAACCAAAGAAAAATAGAATAAATTTAACGTTTAGAACAATTTTGTAACTATTTTATAAAAAATAAGTTATATATCAATCTGTTTTTAAAAATTCCTAAAAAATCAACTGAAGCTTTTTTTAAATTTATTTTTTTACTAATATTGAACTATAAACCAATAAAATAAAAAATAGCATACATTTGATGTAATCGGAAAACAAAGTATAAAATGAGTTAAACTTGTTACCGATGAAAAAAGTTTCAAACTAATGAAAAAGAAGAAAATTTCAGAATTCGACAACGAAACCCTAAATAGAATTGTTGCGATGGCACAAGAGGATAAAAAACCTTTTGAAGTTTTAAAAGAAGAATTTTGCGTGTCAGAAAATGAAGTGACAGAGTTGATGCGAAAACGTTTATCTAAAGATAATTTTGAACTTTGGAAAAAGAAAGTTACATCAACCAAACCTAAACCTAAACCAATCAAATATAACAAATTGGAAGACGATGATTTAGACAGTAAATATTACTTTAAAAATAAATTTGATTAAATTTTAACTCTTGTTCAGCAAGAGTTTTTTTATTTTATATTGAAATTTGATGTATGGAAAAAAAGTTTAACGAAATTCAAATCGACCGAATAATAGAAATGGCTTGGGAAGACCGAACACCTTTTGAAGCAATAACATTTCAATTTGGTATTACTGAACAACAAACAATTGAAATTATGCGTTGCGAAATGAAACCTTCTAGCTTTAGAATGTGGCGCAAAAGGGTTAAAGGAAGATCAACTAAACATGCCAAACTTAGAACAAATGGAATCGACCGATTCAAATGCAAATTACAAAGACAAATAACACACAACAAAATATCTAAACGATAAACTTGTAACATATTATTTATTTTGCCTACTTATGTTAATAAATTATGATTAAAATGAATAAATTATTTTTTTATCTTGCTTTTGTGGGATTTTTATGGAGTTGTAGCCCAACTCAATCGACAACTAAACAAAACAACGTTGCCGTAACTATCGATTTAATAAATGTAATAGACGATAAAGTTATGGTTACAATTGTACCGCCTACTTTTACAAGCGAAACAACTACTTTGCATTTTCCTAAAACCGTTCCTGGAACATATTCTGAAGATGACTATGGTCGTTTTATAGAGCAAGTAAGAGCATTTGATGCTAGAGGAAATACATTAAATGTAGCAAAAATTGACGAAAACTCCTATACTATTTCAGATGCCAAGAAACTATCAAAAATCACATATTTAGTTAACGATTCTTTTGACACAGAAGGAGATGCAGGTTTTGGAGAAAGTGAAGATATTTTCTCACCATCAGGCACAAACATCAATGCTGGTGTAAATTTTATGTTAAACACACATGGTTTTGTTGGATATTTTAAAGGTAAAGAAGATACTTCTTACAAATTAACAGTGAAACATCCTGCTAATCTATTAGGCATATCTGCAATGATTGACGCAGATAACAGTGACACTTCTGATGTTTTTGTTATGCCAAAATATGCTAACTTGGTAGATATGCCAATCATGTATTCTAAACCTGATTTTACTTCATTTACAGTAGATGACATGGAAATAATTATCAGCGTTTATTCTCCAACAGGAAAATATACCGCTAAACAAATTACGCCAAACATGGAAGCGATGATGATGGCACAAAAACGCTTTTTAGGACCAATCAACTCAACAAAAAAATATGCAATTTTATTGTATTTATCAGATATGTCTGCCAAAGATGCAAAAGGATTTGGTGCATTAGAACACCCAACTTCAACTGTAGTTGTAATGCCCGAAATGATGTCATTAGAAATGCTTCAAGAACAATTAAAAGATGTGGTTTCTCACGAATTTTTTCACATTGTTACACCATTAACGATTCACTCAAACGAAATTCAATATTTTGATTTTAACAACCCTCAAATGTCTGAACATTTATGGATGTATGAAGGAGTAACTGAATATTTTGCAAATTTATTTCAAGTAAATCAAGGCCTAATTGACGAGACTGCATTCTTTGAAAGAATGGCAGGTAAAATTGCACAATCGCGTCAAATGAATGACAAGATGAGTTTCACTAAAATGAGTAAAAACGTATTGAATCAACCATACAAAGACCAATATTTAAATGTATACCAAAAAGGAGCACTAATTGCCATGTGTATTGATATTTTAATTAGAGAAAACAGCAATGGAAAAAGAGGAATCTTAAACCTAATGCAAGATTTATCGAAAGAATACGGAACAACAAAAGCATTTAAAGACGAAGAGTTATTTGATAAAATTACAGCATTAACCTATCCTGCCATAGGAGAGTTTTTAAATAAACATGTTGCCGGTGAAACGCCAATTACATACGAACAATATTTTGCAAAAATGGGTGTGTCTGAAACCACAATCGAAGTAGCTGGAAATCCATTCTTAAAAGAACAAACTCAACCAAACATTACTGTTGACCCAAACACTAAAGAAATTATGATTTTACCTGAAATTGAATTGAATTCTTTTATGACTACTTTAGGATTAAAAAATAATGACATGATTCTTGCTATTAACGATACAGCATATAATCTTGATAACATTTACGATATGATTATGGCTAGTATGAACTGGAAAGATGGTGAAGCTATTTCTATAAAAATAAAAAGAGAAGGAAAAGAGCAAACAATAAATGGAAAAATTGAAATGCCTAAAGAAAAACAAGATGGATATAAATCAACAGATGACACTAAAAAAACTATTCGTGAATCTTGGCTAAAAGGTTAAATGTAAGAATAAAAAATATAGATTTTAGATTTTATATGCTTTAATACTTCAAATTGAACTTGAATTTTGATATACAATCCTCAAAGTACCTAGTATATTGAGGATTTTTTTATTTACTTTGCGAACTTAAAACAAAACAAAAAATGAAATCGAAGATTCACGAAATACAAAATACTACAAATAATATTATGTATAAAAAAATAGTTTTAACCCTAATTGCACTTATCACAATAATTAGCTGTGAAAAAAAAGAAGTAGATGCTACTGCTAATGTTCATATTAGCGGAGATATTGAAGGATTAAGTCAAGGTAAATTATATATACAAAAAATAAAAGATACTGTCTTAGTAACTATTGATAGTATTATAATTAAGGGCAATTCTAACTTTGAAAGTCACCTAAAATTGGATAGTCCAGAAATGCTATATCTTTTTTTAGATAGAGGACAAACCAATTCGATTGACAACAGTTTAGCATTTTTTGCAGAACCTGGAAATATTTCAATTAAAACTACACTAAAACATTTTTTTGCTGATGCGAAAATTTCAGGTTCTAAAAATCATGATTTATGGATGGAATTCAAAAAAATAAACGACCGTTTTAAAGACGAAAATTTGATTTTAATGGAAAAACGCTTACAAAACGAATTGAAACCAAATCCATTATCTTTAGATAGTATTGAAATAGCCTACCAGAAGCTTTTAAAAAGAAAATACAGATATACTGCTCATTTTGCAACTACACATGGAAATGCAGCAATAGCACCATATTTAGCTCTTTCTGAAATTTCAAACATTAACATGAAGTATTTAGATACAATACAAAAAAGTATGACGCATGAAGTGGCAAAATCAAAATATGGTAAAATGTTGAATGAATATATTAAGGAAAGAAAAACTTTAGAAGTTCAGAAGTAATAAAA
>Ga0075160_10001891_pt1 | contig 12685 bp, 6 predicted proteins | sample JI91814C2DNA_FD_70969 | JGI IMG/M metagenome (GOLD analysis project Ga0075160, IMG submission 70969) | Wastewater effluent complex algal communities from Wisconsin, to seasonally profile nutrient transformation and Carbon sequestration -... | ecosystem: Engineered > WWTP > Effluent > Algae...
AGGCCAAGGCGAGGTCGTCGAGCAGGCGGTGTTCGTCGGCGCCGCCGGCGCGCTGCAGCAGCAGATCGACGTGGTCGGCGAGGCGCCGCAGCAGGCGTGCGAGGCGCGGCAGTTCGGCGCCCTGTGCCCACACCGCGAGCGTCGCGAAGCGCTGCTGCACGTGCGGCGACAGGTGGCAAAGGCCGATGCCGAGGCACTCGCCGGCCAGCTGCTGCACGGCTCGGCCCAGTCGCGAGCGTGCGCCCCGCACTTCGTCCGCAGCGGTGGCGGCCGGCGTCCAGTCGGCGCCGAGCGCCAGCCGGGCCTGCTGGGCCTTCCCGGGCGGCTCGTCGTCGACGAGCTCGAGACCGTGGGCGCGCTGGTAGACCAGCACCACGGCGACGCGATGCTTCGCGACGTGCTTGCCGGCGCCGTCGACCACGAGCGCCTCCACGCCGCCACCGGCGTAGTGGGCGACCAGATGCGGCCGCAGCAGCGTGATCGCCAGCGAACGCTTCGCCTCGATGCGCAGGTGCTGTTCGACGTCGAAGTCGCGCGCGAACTGCAGCGCCCAGCGATACCCCGGCGTGCCGGCATGGGCGCGCAACGCCGCGGGTTCGAGTGCCAGCAACGCGTCGTGCAGCGTCGCGGGATCGGGCGGACCGTCGCTGGTGGGCACGCTCGCGGCACCCGCAGCCGGGTCGTCGTCGGCCGCCGGAGCCCGCTGCAGCGCCAGCACCGCGGTCAGCACGTGCTGGCACGTCGTGGTCGCCGGACACGAGCACTTCGCCTGCGCCGGGCCGCCGCGATCGAGGCGCACCCGGTGTTCGCCGACCGCCAACACGAGCGCGTCGGCGGTCGCCTCGGCGACGGTTGGCGCGGCCTTCTCCAGGTCCTTCGCGGCACGCCGCAGCAGGCCCTTGTTGGCCAGGGCCGCCAGCGCGTCGTCGTCGAACGCCGCCAGCAGCCGGCGCAGTTCGCGTTGCAGCGCCGCCGTCGTGGTCACGAGATCACCCGCAGCAGCCAGTGGGCGAGCCTTGCCGGCGTCAGCGCTGCGATCTCCATGCCGCAGGCCGCGAGTTGCTCCGCCATCGTGCGGTCGTAGGCCGGTGCCGACTGGTCGTCGAGCGACGCGAGGCCCAGCAGGCGAACGCGCGCTTCGGCGAGCTTGCGCACGGCGCGCACCAGTTCCGACGGTTGGGCCCCTTCGCAGAAGTCGCTGACCAGCACGAGCACGGTGCGGTGTGGATTGTCGACCAGCTGGCTGCAGTAGCGCACCGCCTGGCCGATGTCTGTCCCGCCGCCGAGCTGCACGCGCAGCAGCGTCTCGACCGGATCGTCGAGGTGCTCGGAGAGGTCGACGATCGACGTGTCGAACACCACCAGCTTGACGCGCAGCGACGGCAGGCCGGCGAGGATGCCCGCCATCACCGCCGAGTGGATCACCGAGTCGACCATGCTGCCGCTCTGGTCGACGCACAGGATCACGTCCCACGGCAGCCGGCGTTGGTTGCGGTCGAAGAAGCGCAGGCGCTCGACCGCGAGGCGCTGACGCCGTGCGTCCCAGTGGCGCAGGTTGGTGCGCACGGTGCCGGCGATGTCGAAGTTCGCCAGCGAAGGGAACGGCGCGTGGCGGAAGCGATGCAGACGGCCGGCGAGGATCGCCCGCACATCGGGCTCGAGCCTGCGGCGGATCTCGTCGGTGACCTGGCGCACGATCCGGCGGGCGACGTGCAACACGTCGGCGTGCAGGCTGCCGCGCAGCGACAGGATGGTGCGCAGCAGCTGTTGGTTCGGCTGCAGCCGTTCGAGGGTCTCCGGGTCCTGGACCAGCTCGGTCATGCCGTAGCGATCGAGTGCGTGCTTCTCGAGGACCTCGCAGGTGTCGCGCGGGAACAACTCGCGGACTTCGTGCAGCCAGTTCACGACCTGGAGCTGGGTGGCGTCGAGCGAGCCGGCCTTCTCGCCGCCGTCCTCGCGCAGCCCCCGCCCGCGGTACTCGCGGCCGTAGAGGAACTCCAGCGCGGCATCGAGCCGCCGGGTGCGTTCGTCGAGGCCGCCACCGTGCTCCAGGCCGGCTTCGGCGTAGCGGCCCAGCACGAGGCGCCAGCGCGGAGCAGTGCTCACGAAGCGCTCCACGCCGCGAGGCCGTCGGCGGCGAGCAGGGCGCGCACGCGCGCCGACAGCTGCAGGTTGCCCTGCACCTCGCCGGCCGAGAGGTCGTGGCGCACCAGCGGACCGAGCCCTTCGACACCGAGCCGCGGCCCGAGGGCGCGCGCGACGCGGTCGGTCTCGCCCGGTGTCAGCGCCGCGAACGCGAGGCGCAGCTCCGGCAGTTTGTGCACGAACTCGTCCTCGTCCCAGTCGCGCAGCACCTCGTCGATCCGCTGCAGCACACCCGTCTCCTGCCAGGCGAGTTCGCGCGCGGTCGTCAGCAGGCCGCGCAGGAACGCCACCGCGTCGGCGGCGTGTTCGCGGCCGCGCAGCGAACCGGTGAGTTCGCCGAGCACGAAGGCGTTGGCGACGTCGCCGGAACCGTGCAGCAGGCCGGCGGTGGCCCCGCGCAGCGAGGGGTCGGGATGCTGGTGTCGCAGGTGCACGAGCAGTTCCTGGAACGACGCTGCGTCGAGGGGACGTCCGGCGGTCGACGCCAGCAGTTCGTGCAGCTGCTGCAGCGCCTGCACGATCGGCCGTGCGTCGGGCGGGTTCGTCGGCAGGCTGCGGGCGAGGAACAGCGCGCGTTCGTAGGTGGCGGCCAGCACCGCCGGCAGTTCGTCGATGGCGCGCGCTTCCAACGGTTCGCGCGACTCGTGCAGCAGCGCGATGGTGCCGGCCGCCGCGACGACCGCAGCGAAGTCGGCGTCGGCGGCGATCGCCTGGCGCAGGTCGGCGAGCAGGCGCGGCATGTGTTCGTGCAGGCCCAGCACGCAGCCATGGCTCAGCATCGCGGCGGCGATGCGCGCATCGCGCGCTTGCCCCGATCCGGCCAGCGCCGCGAGCTTGTCGAGGAAGCGTCGCGCCACCGCTTCGGGCACGGTGGTGCCGTGCAGCGCGGCCTCGACGAGCGCCGCCTCGGTCGCCGGCGTGCACGTGTAGAGCCAGTGTTCCTGCAGGCGGTCGAGTTGGCGGCCGGCGACGAAGTCCGGCCCGGCGGTGCGGGTCGCGAACGGCACGCCGAGCAGGGTGAGGCCGTGCAACAGCCGGCTGGTGCGGCGGTGTTCGGGGCGGCGGTACAGGTCCAGGGCCAGCTTGCGCGGCTCGGTGTCGTCGATCTTCAATCGCTGTCGTCGCACACGGACGTGGAAGTCGCGCAGCAGCGGCGGGGTGGCCGCGCCCGGCGGCACGCGGCCGACGGCGCTGCCGGTCAGCATGCGTTCGCCGAGGCCGCGCACCAGCACTCCGTCGGCGTCGGCATCGCCCTTGACGAACGTGCCGAGGGCGTCGCGCAGGTCGGCGACCGTGGCGGCCACGCGGCCACGCAGCGTGACGAGCCGCTGCAGCTGCTCGAACGCAGCGACCAGCGTCGGCATCGGCACCGGCAGTTTGTGCGTCTCGCGCAGCTCCTCGGCGAGCTCGGCCAGCAGCTGCAGGGCCGCGTCGTCGCGCGCGCGGGCGACGTCGTTTCCCCCGGCGTCGTGCTGGCGCAGAAGGCGCTGCCAGACCTCCTGCTGCCAGCGCGGTGCCTGCATGCCGGCGGCGTAGCCGTGGAGCCGTTCGAGCCGATCGAATGCGTAGCGCACGACCGCCTGGTCCCCGCGCAGCACCCGCGGACCGGTGATCTGCGGGCGCGGCACCCGATCGCGCACGAGCTGCGGCAGCACGACCGCATGGAAGCCGCCGACGACCACGACCACCGGGCCGGCATTGGGCGCTCGTTCGGCGAGGGCCTGCTGCACGTGCCAGGCCATCTCGGCCTCGCGCGCGAGCGTGCCGTCGGCCGCCAGCTCCGCGTCGGTGTGGTCGCGGCGCGCCAGCGCGCAGTACGCCAGCACCTGCGCGTCGTGGCGGTCGGGTGCCGTGGCGACCACGGGCACCTCGAACAGGTGCTCCCAGAGTTCTTCGTGGTCGCGGCAGCCCAGGCGCGTCGCCAGCAGCTGCAGGTGCGCGCTGCGCTGCAGGTGGCGTTCGTGCAGCAGCGAGTCCGCTTCGACCCGGTCGGTGACATGCGCTTCGAGCCGGCACTGCTCGGCGTGGTCGAGGTCGACGAAGCGCACCGGCACGCCGAGCGCGAGCCCGGTGCGCAGCGCGACCAGCTCCGGCGAGTGGTCGCAGAACGGATACCACGCCGCCCGGCGCCGCCCGTCGTCGCCCCCGCCCTCGAGCACGACGTGGCAGTGCACGGCGAACGGTGCCACGGCGTCGGCATGGCCGAGCACCGGCAGCAGTTCGTCGAACGAGCGTGGCCCTTCGATCAGCACGGCACTCGGTCGCAGCGCGCGCAGGCGGCGGTGCAGCTGCAGCGCGCACGCCGGGCTGTGGTGCCTCACCGGCACGACGACGAGCGCGTCGGTCCGCGCGGCCAGGGCCAGCGCAGCGAGACGTTCGTGTTCGGCCAGGATGTCGGCGGACCGGCCCATCGTCAGCGATCGACCTCGCGGCGGGTGCCGAACGCGCGGCGCCACTGCGGGTGCTGCTGCGCGCGCGCCTTGACGACGACGTCGAACCAGTGGCGCAGCTTCTTGCCGTCGTCCGGGTTGTCCTTCAGCACGGTGCCGACCAGCTGCCGGGCCACGTGCTCGCCGCCGACGTCGCCCTCGCCGAGCCAGTGTGCGTCGAGGCACGCGGCGTAACCGACGGCGACCGCTTCGGCCGACGACATCACCGCGGTCGGCTTCTCGACGACGGTGCCCTCGGCGGTGACGCCGCTGCGCAGGTCGTGGAACGCCGTCACCAGCAGATCGACGACGTCGGGCGGCAGCACGGTGTCGACGCCGGCGGTCGCGAGCAGCGCGTCGGTCTGCTGCTTCACCAGCTGCATCTCGAGCTTCTTGTCGTGCAGCGGCCGCACCGTCTCGAAGTGGAAGCGGCGCTTCAGGGCGCTCGACAGTTCGTGCACGCCGCGGTCGCGCAGGTTGGCGGTCGCGAGCACGTTGAAGCCGTTCGCCGCGAACACCGTGGCATGCTCGCCGGCGAGTTCGGGCACGTGCAACACGCGGTCCGAGAGGATGCCGATCAGGCAGTCCTGGATCTCGGGCTGCACGCGCGTGATCTCCTCGACGCGGCACAGGGCGCCTTGCTGCATCGCGGTGTGGATCGGGCCGCGCACCAGGGCGCGCGGCGACGGCCCTTCGGCCAGCAGCAGCGCGTAGTTCCAGCCGTAGAGCATCTGGTCGGTGGTGGTGCCGGCGGTGCCTTGCAGCGTGCACGTCGAACTGCCGCTGATCGCGGCGCTCAGCAGCTCCGAGAGCATCGTCTTCGCCGTGCCCGGCTCGCCGACCAGCAGCAGCCCGCGGTTGCTCATCAGTGTGACGATGCAGCGCTCGACCAGCGGGTCGTCGCCATGGAACTTGCGACCGATGCCGAGTGCCTGGTCGCCGAGCACGAACGCTCGCACCAGGCGCGGCGACAGGCGCCAGCCGGCGGGACGTTCGCCCTTGTCGGTGGCGGCCAGCCGCTGCAGTTCGGCGGCGAAGGCCTGTTCGGCCGGGAGGCGCTGGATCGTGCGCGGGTCGTGGGCGCTCATCGGTATTCGCTCTTCTTCTGCCAGTCCGGGTCGAAGCCCGTGCCTTCGGCGGCGCACGCGCGCAGGTCCTGCCAGCACTCGGACAGCAGCACCGCCGGCACGTCGCCGAGCGCCATGTCCACCTGGCGGTCGCCGAGCTTGCGCTGGAAGCCCAGGGTCTCCAGTGCAACCGTGCGGTTGGTCTCTGGCAGCGGATTGCCGGTGAACGTGATCACGGCCGTGATGCCGAGCGTGGGGAAGCGCTTCTCGTAGGTGACGAACCAGCCGCCGTCCTGCGCCTGGCCGCGCACGTAGCCGAGCTTGCCGGCGCGACCGCGCAACGCGAACGCCTCCAGCAAGTGGCCGCGGAAGTCGTCGATCTCCGTGAGGCGGGCCTTCGCGGCGGGCAGCTGGAAGGTGCCCTTGCCCAGCTGCTGGAACAGCGGCTTCACTTCGTAGTCGGCGAGATGGCGTTGCCAGGCGGCGATGTGCGTGGCGTCGAGGCACGAGTCGTGGGCGAGCTTGACGCGCGCGTCGGCGCGCAGCTCGAGCGGCTCGTCGTCGACGTCGGTCAGTGTGCCGTCGTCGAGCGGGCGGAACAGGCGTTCGCTGCCGTCGGAGCCGACCTCGATCCACACCAGGCGCTGCAGCAGCAGGCGCACGACCGGATGTGCCAGCAGGAACGTCGTCCAGTCGCTCGCCGACCAGTCGCGCCCGGTGCACATCGCTTCGTAGAGGCGATCGGTCTGCAGCGTGTGGATCGTCTTCAGCTCCTTCTTCGCCGCCGACAGCGCCTTCTTCGCCGCCTTCGCCAGCTCGGCATCGTCGTCGCTGCGCGGCTCGGGCAGCGACGCGATCTTCTTGCCGTCGGGATTGCGCAGCTCGATCGACAGGTCGGCCTGCAGGTGGGCCGTGAACGTGCGCGGGCCGTACGAGAGCTCGAGCACCATGCGTTCGTCGAAGCCGGCACTCGGCATCGTGCGGTCGGCGAGCTGGTCGAGCGTCCAGCCGCGGCGCTCGGCGAGCGCCTGCGCCTGCTTCATCGCCTCCTCCTGGAAGCTCTTCGTGCGGAAGCGGTTGCCGATCGACAGCATCAGCTGGATCGAGCTCGGGTGGTCGACCCACGCCAGCATCGCGATCAGCGCCTTGCCCTGCGCCGCGCGCGAACCGAACCACTCCTTCAGGTAGCGGCCGACCGGTGCTGCGACGCGCGCGCCACCAGCGGCAGCGACGATCGCCAGCACGCCCTTGCTCGCGATCGCCGAGCCGCGTGGTTGCCGCAGGAACCCGGGCAGGTACTTCGCCAGCAGCTCTTCGACACTGAGGTCGCGGTTCGGATCTTCGGTGTGGTACTTCGGGTACTGGCGGATCTGCTGGAAGAGGGATGCCGCCTGCGTGGCGGCGATGCGTTGTGCCTCCTCGGCGGTGATCGGGGCCACGTCCTCGTGCAGCCACGCCTCCAGCACGAACTGCGCGAACGCCTCCGCGGCCGCCGGTTGCATCATGCTCGCGTACTTGCGCAGCAGCACGTTCGGCTCGGGCGACTTGGTCTTGCTCGCCTGCACGCACAACCACACCAGCACGTCGCGTGGCACCGGCGTGCCGTCGCGCCAGGCGACCGGTGGCAGCGCGTCGACCGGCAGCCACGCGAGCTCCTTCGGCAGGCCCTTCTGCAGCCCGCGTTGCGCGTCCTTGGCCAGCGCTGCGCGATCGAGGTACTTCTCGATCGGACAGCCGAGCACTTCGAGCGCATCGAGCAAAGCACCGCGCGTGAGGTCGTTCTTCTCCTTGGCGATCGCCTGCTCGAGCGCCGCCACGGCAGGCTGGTGGCGCAGCGCGCCGAGCCACGTCGCGGCCACCGCGCGCACTTCGGCCTTGCCGTCGGCGAGCGCCTTGGCGATGCGCGCCTCCTTGTCGGGAACGTTCGCGAGTGCCTTCTGCGCCAGCGGTCGTTCGGTCTTGCCGGTGCCCAGCGCGACCTCGAACAGGCGGTGCACCGCTTCGGGCGGCAGCACGGGCAGCGTACCGAGCGCGCGGTAGAGCGCCGGGAGGTCGAACGAGTAGTCGCGCGGCGCATCGCGCAGCCAGCCGAGCACGGTGTCGAGCTGGTGGGCGACCAGCGGCCAGACGTGCTCCGCTTGCCAGTCCTTGCCGATCGACTGCCAACCGTTCGTGTAGTTGTTCAGCACGGCCTGCTGCGGGCCGCCGAGGCCGGTGACGATCGCTTGCAGCTCGAGCAGGGTCGGGTGGCCGGTGCGTGCGTGCATCGCCTCGAAGGCGAGCAGTGCCGGGTACTCGAGGTCCTGCTGGTCGGCGAGTTCGCCGAAGAACGCCAGCACTTTGGCCATCGCGATGGGCGACAGGTCGGCGGTCGGTGCGAAGGCCACCATGACCTGCCGGAGGCCGTACCAGTGGGTTTCGGTGCGCTTCCAGGCACGCCCCTTCGCCGGCGCGACTCCGGCGGCGCCATCGAACAGCCATTCGTGCAGCTGCGCCTTCGTCAGCTTGTCGATCGACGACTCGAGCTGGCCTCGGTGCTTGTTGCCGGCGGCCTTGGCTGCTGTGACCTGGTCGTTGTGTTCGGCGATCGACTTGTCGCACGCCTGCCACAGCTTCGCGAGCGCGGCCTCCAGCGCTGGCGTCGCCTCGACCCGCCAGTCGATCGTCGGCAGCGCCACCGTCAGTTCGGGCGGCATCGGCGCGGCATCGGCGACGGCCTTCGTCGTGAGGTCGTCGACCAGCGCACGCACCGAGGCCGCCTTGTCGGCCGCGGCCGTCGTGCGCACCCACGCGGCGAGTTCTTCGTCGCCACGCTGCGTGCCGATCTGCGCCAGCAGTTGTAGAGCCAGCCGCCGTTCGTCGGGCGTGCCTTGGACGGCGGTCGTGCGCAGGAGCGGCGCCGTCGCCGATGCAGCCCAGAGCACGAGCATGTCGGCGAGCGCGCGCACTTGCTTGCTGCCGCTGAGGGCGTGCACGACCAGCGTGTCGGCGAACGCTTCGAGCGTCGGCACCTGCGCGCTCGCCAGCACCTTCAGGCAATGCTGCCGCTGCTCGAGCTCGGCCGGCCGCAGCCACGGGCGCACCACTTCGCGATGGCGGTGCAGCGCTTCGGCGAAGTCCGGCAGCTTCGTCAATGCGAGATGCCACTTCGCCGTGTAGCCCGTGTAGCCGGATCTGTCAGCGGGCATTGTGAACAGCGTGTGCAGCCAGGCGTTCGCCGTCGCACCGTCGGCAACCAGCGCCGCCTCCAGATGGGCCGCCGTCAGTCCGCGCGGGCGTGGGATCTCGCTGGAGAAGCAGCTGCCTACCGGCGCGCCGAGCGACTGCGCCAGGATGGCCTCGACCCAGCGACGATCCCCTTCGAAGGTCATGCGCCAGATGGTCCGTTCCGCCTGCAGCATGGCGACCATCGCTTTGCCCCAACGCACCAGCTGCTCGGGCTGTGCTTCGCCGAGGTGTGTCAGGAACGGTCCAACGTTCGCTGGCTTGTCCGAGAGCGCCCAGACCAGTCGGAAGTGCTCGGCGAGATCCGGACGGCTGGCCAGTTCGCCCAGCACCTGGCTCGGCTCGCCGCTGACCAGGAACGACCCGAGGTCCTCCGCCAAGCCACTGCGCGCGGCCTTGCCACCGTGCTCGTCGACACCCTCCAGCATGGTCGCCAGGCCGTCGAGCAGCGGGTTCGGCGGCGGCGGTGCCGCGGACGAGTCGCTCTTGCCGGAGACGAGCTTCTTCAACCACTTCATCATGCAGATTCCCGGGTGGCGCGCAGTGCGGGCTGCGGATGGTCGCGACGGCCGTGGCACGGGTCAAGCCAGGCCCGCGCGCGAGGTCGTTCGTGCTGGACCGCAGCAGGGGGTGGCGAAGCACGCATCGCACGGCACACTCTGCGGCCCCGCATGACCGACGCGACCGCACCCCTGATCGGCTCGGGCCTCTCCGGCCTGCAGCAGGCCCTGCCCGAGGCGAAGGCGCTGCTGGCGCGCCGCCTCGTCGCCGCGGGGCGCACGCCGACGCTGCAGGACTTCGACGAGCACGGGCTGCGGCTCGCCACCGACGAGAAGGGGCTCCTGCAGCAGTGGCTCGACGCGGGGCTCGTGACGCGCGTCGCCGCGGAGACCCGCGCAAAGGACGGCACCGTCAAGCTGCTGCTGGAGCTGCGCGACGGCAAGAAGGTCGAGACGGTGGCGATGCCGGTCGGCGCCTGCTGCGTGTCGACACAGGTCGGCTGCGCGGTCGGCTGCCGGTTCTGCGCGTCGGGCCTGTTCGGCGTCGAGCGTCACTTGTCGACCGACGAGATCGTCGAGCAGATCGTGCACGCGCGGCGCGTGATGCGCATCGACCGCATCGTGTTCATGGGCATGGGCGAGCCGTCGCACAACCTCGACAACGTGATGGCCGCCGTCGCGCGGATCCGCGACGAGGTGCTGATCTCGCCGAAGAAGCAGACGTTCTCGACGGTCGGCGGCGTGAAGCCGCTCGAACGCATGCGCCAGTTCGCGGTGAGGCCGTGCCTCGCGTGGTCGCTGCACAGCGCCAACGAGCAGAAGCGCCGCGAGCTGCTGCCGCGCGCGCACAAGGACCCGCTGCCGGAGATCGCCGCGGCCGCCGATGCCTACGCGCGCGAGGTCGGCACGCCGGTGCAGATCGAGTGGACGATGCTGGAGGGGATCAACGACGGCGACCAGGACGTCGACGAACTGTGCACGCTGCTGCAGGGCGTGCGCGGCTACGTGAACTTCATCGTCTACAACCCGGTCGACGGGCTGCCGTTCAAGGCCCCGAGCCGCGACCGCATCATCGCGATGGTTCGCGCCGTGAAGAGCCGCGGCATCCTGGCGACGATCCGCGACTCGAGCGGCCCCGACGCCGAGGCCGCCTGCGGCCAGCTGCGGCTGCGCGACCGCGTCCCGGCCAGCTGAGTACGGGCCGGCCGAGCAGCCGGGCGATCCTCAGCCGCCGAAGCCGTCCTCGAGCAGGATCGCCAGCCTGGCCTTCGCCCGGTGCAGCAGGGAGCGCACCGCTTCCTCGGTCTTGCCCATCTGGACGGCGATCTCGGCCCGGGACAGTCCGGCGAGGTGGGCGAGCGTCACGACCTCGCGCTGTTCGGGTTGCAGCTGATCGATCGCCGCTTCGAGGCGGGCGATCTCCTCGGCCCGCAGGGCGCGGCCGCTCGGACTGGACACCTGGGCGTAGGCAGCGCCGAGCTCGGCGAGCGCCGACTCGCCGAGGCCGCCGACCTCGCGTCGCGCGTCGCGCTTCTCGCGGCCGAGGTCGCGTGCCCGGTTGCTGATCTTGCGACGGGCGGTCGTGTAGAGCCACGCCAGGAACTGCTGCTCGCCGGGGAACTGGAAGCGCTCCTGGTGGGTGAGCAGCTCGCGGCAGACCGACTGCACCAGGTCCGACGACGACTCGTGGGCGCGCAGCTGCGCCCCCATGTGGGCGCGCACGTAGGCGCGCACGGCGGGGAGGTGGCGTGCCAGCAGGGTGGCGAGGGCTTGTTCGTCGCCCGACGCGGCGCGTTGGGCCAGGACGAGGGTGTCTTCGGTCACGGCAGTTCGGTGGAAGCGTAGCACCCGCTCCGGGCAGGGTCTTACTCCGGGTGCAGCGAGGTTTCCGGCAAGGCGCGTCACGGCGGCGAACGCATGGGGATCCGTCCGGAGCAACCATGCGGCCGCAGCGAGCGGACCGCGAACAAGCCCTCGAGAATCGCCATGAGAACCCTTCTGCTCAGCTCTCTCGCCGCCACCGCGGCCCTCCTCCCTGCCCAGGACGATCGAGATCGTCAGACCCCGACGGGGACCTTCTGGGCGCCCAGCCAGTCGGCCGCCGAGGTCACCACCCTGATCAACAACGGGTGGCGCCTCACCGATCTCGAGATCGAGTCGACGTCGCCCTGGAGCTTCACGGTCACCGCGGTGCCCAACAGCGGCGCCTACGCCAAGGCCTGGTGGTACACGTACGGCGTCACCCAGGCGCAGTTGGCCAACACGCTCAACGCGAACAACGCGCGACTGATCGACGTCGAGACGTACGTCGACAACGGCACGACCCGCTATGCGGCGATCATGATCAGCAACACCGGCGCCGACGCGAAGGCGTGGTGGTGGTACACGAACCAGACCAGCGCGCAGGTGACGACGAACGTCAACGCCAACAACGCGCGCCTCACCAGCCTCGACCGCTACACGACGAGTGCCGGAGATCGCTTCACGACGGTGATGATCAGCAACACCGGCAGCGATGCGCGCAGCTGGTCGTACTACTACGGTCTCTCCGCCGCGACCCTCGGCAGCACGGTGAACTCGACCGGCTACCGGATCTACGGCCTCGAGCGCAACGGCACCGACAACTACGACGTGATCCTGATGCAGAACACCGGCTTCGGCTGGTGGTGGGCCCACGATCTGACCTCGTCGGCACTGACCGAGATGCTGCAGCAGAACATCGGCCGCGTCATCGACGTCGAGCGCCACTTCACCCTGGCCGGCAACCGCTACAACGTCGTGATGGTCGACAACGCCAACACGCTGGAGAAGACCGTGCGCCAGGAGTTCTTCGGCGCCGCCAGCGGAGCGCTCGGCGACTACGGCTTCTTCCTGAAGGAGGTCAACGGGCCGATCCTCGCCTCGATGCGTCCGGACACGGTGTTCGAGCCGGCCAGCACGATGAAGACGCTCTACCACGTGCACGCGATGAAGCGCGTGCTGAACGGCACCGTGTCCTTGTCGACGCTGATCAACAAGCCCTCGTCGTGCGGCGTGCCCGGCCCCAACCAGACGCTGTCGACGCTGCTGCGGACGATGATGGAGAACTCGGACAACTACTCGACGCTGGCCGTGTCGAACTACTTCGGCCTCTCGAACATCGACGCCACCGCGAACGTGCTCGGCATGCCCAGCACCGACATCAACTTCACGATCGGCTGTGAGGGACCGGACAACGAGAACCAGATGACGCTGCGCGACCTGACGCAGCTCCACGAGCAGGTGGCCAACGGCTACCTCGGCAGCCAGCGCGACACCTTCTACGACCTGATGGCGGAGA
>Ga0075160_10001894_pt1 | contig 12673 bp, 14 predicted proteins | sample JI91814C2DNA_FD_70969 | JGI IMG/M metagenome (GOLD analysis project Ga0075160, IMG submission 70969) | Wastewater effluent complex algal communities from Wisconsin, to seasonally profile nutrient transformation and Carbon sequestration -... | ecosystem: Engineered > WWTP > Effluent > Algae...
AAATATACTCACGTATGGTTTCAATGTTCATTTTAAGAAATTGTCTTTTTAGCTTCTTCCAGTTTTTTACTGATCTGCCCGGTAAGTATGTGCCAGAACATCACAAAATCGCTGCCCAGGCTATATAGCGGGTAAGTAAATGTTGCCGGTTTATTTTTCTCGATAAAAAAATGACCTACCCAGGCAAAGCCATAACCGCATACCGGTATCAGTGCAAGCATCCACCATCTTTGCAATACAATAGCTGCAACCAGTATGGCAAGCAAACCTGCCGTACCAATAAAATGCAGGGTGCGGTTCGTAAGGTCGCTATGTTCTGTTAAATAGTAGGGATAAAAACTCCAAAAACTTTTGTATTTTTTTTCCGTAGCCATAAAATGTTTTTAGAAAATTACAAAATCCGGTCTGATTAACCGATTTTTTACCATGTAATTTAAAAACGATAAGCCCACACCTGGTTACCTGACAAACATCTATCGGATCATCATTACCGTACCTTTTTCAAGGTATTCCATTGAGTTATTAAAAACCCTATAACGAATCACCCACACATACCCCCCCGCCGGCTGCACAACACCTTTAAATTTTCCATCCCACCCATTATTGATCTGGTTACTGGTAAAAATTTTCTGTGACCACCGGTTATAAATTTCCATGGAGTAGCTAACGATATTGTCTCCATACCCCGGTTTAAAGATATCGTTTTTGCCATCAGTACCAGGAGTAAATGCAGAAGGAACAAACAACTGGCAAATACCAGGTTTTACAACAATTCCGTCTGTTGCTATTCCGCAAGTGTTCTTTACAGCTATTGAGTAATTTCCCGGCTGGCTTACCAAAATATTCATTGTTGTATCTCCATTGCTCCACAAAAATTGCGCATTTTCAGCACTAAGCAACAATGGTTTTAATGTTATGATCTTACCACTACAAAGCAATGTATCGTTTCCGAGGTACACTTTTGGTATTAATCTGTTTTTTATAACGATTGTATCAGATAATTCGCAACCGTTCAAATTTACTTTTACAAAATAGCTACCGGGATTTCCCGCCAGCAACGTTTGGTTTGTGCTGTTATCCTGCCATAGATAAGTTGCCCCGGGATTACCGGCATCCAATAACAGGGTTGTTTTTTCACAAATAGTTGTGTCAATACCAAGTTGTACAAAAGGATTTGGTTTAAAGTTCAGTTGAATACTATCCCTGAGAATACAACCGTTATTGTTGTTTGTTACTTCCACCCAATAAAGGCCACTTTGTGAAGTGGTCAATGTTGGGTTAACTGAATTATCCTGCCATAAATAAGTTTTGTTGATCCCGCTTTGTGGATCTAAAACATAGCTGGTAACTCCGCAAAATTCTTTGTCGGCACCTAGGTTCACCGTTAAAGGATCAACAGTTATTGTTTTTCTCATGGTATCATTCCGGCAGTTAAGAAAGGTAACAAGTGTTACCTGGTATGTGCCCCGGCTTGTAAAAGTATGCACTGCACTATCAATGGCAGATGTATTATTTGTTCCTGATGCAGGATCACCAAAATCCCATTTTATCGCACTTGCATTATCTGGTTTTGAGTAATAGAATTCAACATCCTTTGTTGTACAGGATGTTTTATAACCGAAAGTTCCTTTAAAATAGCTTTGATTAAAATCAGGTAAGCCATATATAGCGTTTGTACCTGCTGCCAGAGGAAATGCTGAACCCAAATAATTACAGGCAACTCCTTGTACGTCAGGCTTAGCTATTACTCCAAGTGAATTCCCAAAATGTGATACATATAGTTTCCCATCAGGGCCTAATTGAAGTGCACTAAAATAGGAAAATCCCGCTGGTGAGGATATATAAATTGAATCCAGTTCAACTTTTGTTGCACTGATTGATAACGCATCTGCATTCAGGCCGGAATACTGGCGTACATCACATCTGCGATAAAGAACCTGCAATTGAAATGTATTGGAGACATATAAAATTTTTGAATTGGACGAAAATTCAACCCCATATGGCTGTTGATTAATTCCGTTGATAATACTTTTTCGATTTGATATTTGCCCCGTGGATGGGTCAAAATCAAAAAGATCAAGCCCTCTTCCAAAATTTACGCACGCCAGCTTTGTCGCATCGGGTGAAAATTTTAAATAGCCTAATCCAAAAAAATTGTTTGGCACACCGATAGAAGAAATGACGGGAGGTTGAATGCCAGAAGCCTTGACCAAGTATGAATAAAATTTATCGGAATTTTTTTTGGCTGTAGTTACCCAAATATCTTTTCCATTGCAATGGTTTACACTGGTAACTTTTTCTGCAGAAGGGCCAACCAGGAAAATATTTTTCAATTCAACATCCCCTCTTCCATTGTCAAGGTCCATATTAACCACCGAGTAACTTAAACCGTGTGTACCTCCGTCTACGTCCATGGTAAACAAATAATATCTCTTTGAGTCTGCCGGAAATGGAACGATCATAGATGATTGTGTGCTGGAAGAATGTCCGAAAAGACCCGTGCCATTGGGCATTACCTGGTGCTGCGCATTCCATACTGAGACTCCGTCAGAATAAAAAAGCAAATTCCCGGCAGTATCTGAAATAGATGAGGAACCTTCAACCTGAAACATTGCACTTGTTCCAACAGATACTGGTGTTGTGGAGAAGTTGATCCACGCTTTGTTGGCAAAAACCCAATTATTGCCACGCTGTGCAAATAACGGGTGCATGAGTATTGTGAAAAAAAATAAAAGAAACAGGGTTTTCATATACAGGTTTTACCCCTACTAAAATACAGTTTATACATGATAACTAATACCCCTATTTAATCTTACCCGTATAAGTTGATATCGAATATCTTAGCTAATTTCTAAGCCATACAAATTAAAAGCCTTCTCTTTTTCAATTGATTTTTTTAACGCTTACATTTTGTAGTTCATTTAAGCGATACAATACGTCATCCGTTCGGTTCTTTGGCACACCGGCTTTTATCATACAAAACAACTGCATTTCATTGCTGATAACATTGCAGTTAAACTGTTTCAAAATCATCATTACATCATTCATCTGGGTGTAATCAAACTCAATACTGTATTTCAGTTCCACCTGCTTTTCAATAATGGGCGTAACCTGCAGGGCCATAGCTGCAGCATTTTTATAGGCATTTATCAGTCCTGGCACTCCCAATAAAGTACCGCCCCAATAACGAATCACAATAATGGCTGTGTTGGTAATTCCTTTACTATCGATTTGTCCAAGTATGGGCTTACCAGCCGAGCCGGAAGGTTCGCCATCATCGCTGCTGCGGAAATTATTTCCATCGGTGCCGATGCGATAGGCAAAGCAATGGTGTACTGCTTTTGGATGGTCCTTTTTTATTACCTGTAGTTGTTGTTTGAAATCATCTGCTGTCTCAATAGGAAAAGCAAACGCAATGAACTTGCTACCCCGGTCTTTAAACTCGGCAGTAGATATTTGTGCAATGGTATTATAAGTTCCTTTTTCTTCCATTATTAAAAATCAATTATAAAACTATCCGTAAGCAATCAATGCAATGGCGGCAACCGCCAGGATAATACCCAACCAGTTTATCATTGATAATTTCTCTTTAAATATTGCCCAGGCAACTACAGCACTAAACAGCACGATACCCATATTATTTACAGGAATGATAGCTGACGAATTGCCATGATAAGCCGTTATAACTTTCCCCAAACACCAGATTGAAAAATAATTGGGCACACCAATGATTATACCAGCCACCACTGCCTTACCTGAAAATTTTTGTTTCCCTGTTGCAACCTGTATAGCCAGTATTACCAAGCCAATAGTACCTGCAATAGAAAAAGCAGTGATGAGAAAATTATTAAAATTAGCCGTGGGGTCATTGAAAAAATTATTCTTCACATACACGATCAGCGTATCCAGCAGGCCGCTACTGATGAACAAGACGACCGGCAATAATAGTAAAAGTTGTGTATGCTTTTTCGTTTCTACGCCTTCCTTTTGAGAAGGGTAACAGGTTAATACGACGGCTGCCAGTGCAATTACTATTCCTGCTATTTTTAAAATGGTAGCATTTTCGTTATACAGGTAAATGGAAAACACAAAGGGAATGACCATGGATAATTTATTGGCCACCGATGCAACGGCAACGCCCAGTTTTTGCGTGGTAAAACCAATTACATTAAAAATACTGATGAACATCAACCCCATCAGCAATGCCCATACAAACCAGGGAGCGCTTATATTTTCTTTATTTACCGGGAATGAGCCATTTACAACCGCTCCGGTACATACACAGGCAATGTAGTTAAACACGATTGCCTGTAGTGTATTGATATTAAGCCGTTGCAGCACTTTAAATGAAAGCGTAAGGTAAGAGCTCAATAAGATGCTGCCTAATAAATAGATCATTGCGAATCGTTTTTAAAATATACAATTCTGTCGGTTTGTATATTTTCTTCTTTTATTGCTTTTTGGGGCTGCAAGATAGGGGCATTTACTCCTTCTGCAATCTCCATGTTGGTATTTGTAACGACGTGGGCCTCATCCCACAGGTTCTCATCAATAAAGGATTGCAAGAGGATGGTTCCACCCTCTACTATTACCGATTGTATTTGCAGGTTGTACAATACCTTCAAAATCTGCGTAAGAATAGTTTTTCCCTTTTCAATTTGGTAATAACATACCATTCCACGATCATCCTGCCTGTGGCTGTTAAAAACAATTGTTTTAACTGTACCATCAAATAATTGTAAGGATGCAGGCAGTTTCAAGTCCATATCAATCACCAGTCGTATCGGGTTATTGCCTGGCCAAAGCCGTGTGGTCAGAGCAGGGTCATCTTTTAATGCTGTATTGGTTCCAACCAATATCGATGCTTCTTCAGCCCTCCTTTGGTGAACCAGGCGATTTGTAAATTCGTTGCTGATGAATAATCTCTCAGCTCCTCCAATTTTACCGTTATCGCTTTGTGCCCATTTTAAAATAATGTATGGCCGTTGCTTTTCGTGAAATGTAAAAAAACGTTTGTTCAATTCCCGGCATTCCTTTTCCAAAATGCCAACCGTAACATTTGCTCCGGTAGCTTTTATGCGTTCAATACCTTTTCCTGCAACTGCCTCAAAGCTGTCGCTACAACCAATTACAACGTGTGGAATTTTATTTTTTATGATCAGATCTGCACATGGAGGCGTTTTGCCAAAATGAGCACAGGGCTCTAATGACACATACAGGGTGCTTTCGCCAATAAACTTTTTATCCGCCTCACTCACACTGTTTATGCAATTAACTTCAGCATGTGCTTCGCCATATTTTTGATGATATCCTTCGCCAATGATCCTGTCTTTATAAACCAATACCGCACCCACCATGGGGTTAGGTGCCACCTTTCCGGCACCCATGGCCGCCAGTTGCAGGCAGCGTTGCATATATTGTTCCTCTATTTTCAAGCTGCAAAAATACGCATCCATAAATAAACTAAGTTTGCTTTAATGATGATCAAAGACCTATACCGCAATTTTCTAGTGCAATTACAGAAAATTTACAGCCTGGGTGAAGCCACAACCATTACGGAATGGGTTTTTGAGAAGATGGCTTCGCTGAAACGAAGCGATATTCTGAAAAATCCGAAAAAGCAAATAACCCCGGCTGCTGATAAGCTTATACAGGACACCCTGAAGGAATTACTTTTGCACAAGCCGGTGCAATATGTGTTGGGCGAAGCCTGGTTTTACCACATGAAATTCAAAGTGAATCCGCATGTTTTGATTCCCCGGCCAGAAACCGAAGAACTGGTTGAGCAATTGATCGCCGATCGCAAATCAAAACTTACGGATCCTGCCATACTGGATATTGGAACAGGCAGCGGTTGTATTCCTATCGCTATCAAAAAAAACTTACCGGCATCAAAATTAACGGCCATTGATGTAAGTAAAGATGCGCTGGCATTGGCAACAGAAAATGCAGCCATGCACAATGCACATATCAACTTTATTGAGGCCAATTTTTTAGATGAATTAACCTGGCCGGCCATGCCGTTGTTTGATATCATCATCAGTAATCCGCCATACATACCCATACATGAAAAAGAAAAGCTTGCTAAAAACGTAACCGACTTTGAGCCACACCTGGCGCTTTTTGTACCCGATAAATCACCGCTGCTTTTTTACGAGAAAATTGCGGTATTCGGCAGAGACCATTTATTACCTAACGGAAAAATTTACCTGGAAACGCATGAAGATCTTGCCAAAGAAACAGCGGCTTTATTCAGGGATCATTATCAAACAGTGATGATAAAGAAAGACATGTACGGTAAAGAGAGGATGATCATTATTACGGCTTAATATTGGCCGCCAGCTTCACTTTAGCACGTTTGGCAGCTTCCATAATTTTAAAAGCCATGCCATAAAAGGCAGAGGTATCAATATTCATAACAACGGTAGGCGTATCAATAAAGCGCTTATCTTTTTCAATCTCTTTTTTAAGGAGGGAATCAATATACATCATATCGATCTGCTGTGTTCCCAAAAACACTTTCTGGTCTTTGGTTACGGTTACCACAATATTCTGGCTCACTTTGGAATCGGTTTTACCCTTGGGGTTGGCAACCTTAACCACATTTGGATTAGCCAGTGTAGAAACAAGCAAAAAGAACATCAATAAAATAAACAGTACATCATTCAGCGGACCTGCATCCACTTCATTGTGATTATCCCTTAAACGGCTTCTTAAACTCATTTTATTTTTATTTCACTGATTTTACTAATTACACAAATTCTTCTTTTGTATCAATTCGTGTAATTAGCGTAATTCGTTCAATTAGTGTAACTACCTTGTTGGTTCCTGCAAAATATCAATGAAATCAGACTTGGCCGATTCCATTTTGTTAACGGTCTTATTGATCTGTGTATCCAGGTAACTATAAGCCAGGTAACTGAGGATACCGATGATCAAACCGGTTGCAGAAGTGATCATCTTCACATACATCGCATCCGCAATGGCCGGTATGGTGGGGTTTGCCACTGTAGCAAAATCTCTCAATAAAATAACCAACCCTATGATGGTACCCACAAAACCAAACAGTGGCGCAATACGTGCAATTACAGAAAGTACCGGCAGGTTTTTTTCCATTTTATATATCTCCAGTTTGCCCACATTGTCCATACTTTTTTCAATGGCATCAATGGGTTTGCCAATGCGCTGCAGGCCTTTGTCGATCATTTTAGCAACCGGGTTTGGTGTATTTTTTGCCAGGCTACGGGCTGCGGTTACATTACCATTAATGATATGGTCACGTATTATGTTCATGAAATTATCCTCTATCTTACTCACTTTGCGGATAGCGATCAGGCGCTCAATAAAAAAGAAAATGGCCATGGCAAAAAATATTGCCAGCGGGATCATCATTACACCACCCTTTACCAATAAGGAAAATAAAGATTCTTTAGCTGCTGAAGCAGTAGCAAGTCCTGTACTATCGATCTGCAAAAAAATATTAAACATGTATGCCGGGTTTTATTTGTAAAGTTAGCTGCTCATTAATTATGCCAAAAACTATTTCAATTTGCAATGAAACGAAACAATCCTTCAATTACTGCCTAATGAAATGTTAATCTTCCCGGTGAACATTCTCCATTGAAAATGCAGGAAGGCAGATACTCCAGTATTCACAGGCTTCTTCAAAGGGATTGCTGTACCGCACCCGGCTTCCTTTTTTTATTAAAATACTTTGCCCGGCGCTTACTGTAATTTTTTCTCCGTCCACTTCAAACAATTTTTTACCCCGGCTCACCAGGGTATATTCATCAAATTCGGGGTTTTGAAAAGGCTCACTCCAGCCAGCAGGCGCCAGCATGTGTGCAATGCTAAGAGCAGTTTCGCCGGTGGAAGCGCCAATATGTTCTTCAATTAATTTACCATCGGTGGTCGGTACTACAAAGGGTTTATCCTGTTTAAAAAATGGCATGTATTAAGGTTTTAAAAAACAAAAGTGCCGCAATTGCGGCACTTTACATTCTATAATTTTAAAATTATTTTTTGCTTTCCAGCTGCTGCATCGCCATGATCTGTTTCATGGTTTTCTCCATACCATCACTGCCGCCGTCTAAGAAGATCACATTGCCTTTTCCATACTCTGCAAAATTCTTAATGGCTTCCACCCACATGCTGAACAGAATAACATTGGTATCCAGGTTAGCCTGTTTCATTTCGCTGGCAGCCTGGCTCATACCTTTAGCAACTTCCTCCCGGAACAAAGCCACACCTTGTCCACGTAACTGGGCAGCCAGCCTTTCTGCTTCGGCAGCAATTTTAATGGCATTACCCTCTGCTTCGGCGGCTTTTGTTTTGGTTATCAGTAAAGCCTGACCTTCGTTTTCGGCAGCGGCTTTTAAGTTGTTACTGGCAACCACTTTACTCATACTGGTAATAATGGCTTCATCAAAAGTAATGTCGTTGATCTGGAGGTCCTGCAGGTGATAACCCCATGCTTCCAGCGAAACATCCACCTGTTCTTTTACGTTTTCCACTATATCACGGCGAACATTCAACACCTCAGCCTGCCTTTTGGTAGCCACAAAAGCACGGATGCTTCCTTCCACCGTTCGAATCAGTGCCTGCATAAAATCCTTATCGCTGATGAATTTGAAAGCCACATTTTTAATGGTTTCCTCTTCCACATTTATTACCGAGTACAGTAACATCGACTTGAAGTACACATTTGCCTGGTCAACCGTTACGGCCTGAAACTCCAGTTCTACCGAGCGGTTTTGTATACTCACTTTTTTATTGATCTGCTCCAGGAAAGGGATTTTCAAATTCAGTCCCGGGCGCAGTATACGGCGGTATTTACCGAACATGGTAACCACGCCAATAAAACCCTGGTTAATGGTTACAAAGCAACCTAAAAAGCCAAAGATCAAAAGGGCAACCCACCAATACTTTATATAATCCATAGTTGTAAAATTTGTATTGAAGATAGCTTTTTTTTTAATGCCTGTCCCGATTATTTCGGGAAGCCAAGCGGAAAATCTTTGTGGGGCTCCGGTGGCGTCGCACTCTTGTACTTTGGAGGCCGTAATGAACTTTTTCACCCGGAAGAGAATTAGGAATCCAAACAAACATTAACAATCGCTTACCCACCCATCCCCGTAACTTTACATACTAAAATCAAACAAAATGAACAGAACATATTGCTGGAAATGCGTGATGATGCTTGCATCGCTTTTGGGAATTGTAGGAGTATTTAGCGCTTAACCCAAACACACAATTTGTAAAAAGTTGCGGAATATTCTTCCGCAACTTTTTTATGCCGTAATGATTATGCTCCCGTTTCATCAGCACTGGGCCCGTATGAACCCGGTATCGGTATATCCAGCAGGCGCAGGTAAACACCCAATTGCGCCCGGTGATGAATGATCTGCGAAAGTGCATGCCGTATCATGTCTGCTTTGGAGCCTGTGGTCAGTATTTGTTCGCCCATACGCAAGGTCCATGTTTTGGCCAGTAAGTCCTCTTTGCTGTCATCCAAAAGTGAAAGACCATCTGCCAGGCTTTTCTCAAACAACTCTATCAGCTCTTTATTATCCTTCACGACAGTGGGCTTGTATTCATTTACAGCAAAATCGAGCTCATCGGTGCTTAGCACCATACTTACCCAGGTGGGTAGCTCGGCAATGTGAGTGGCCAGGTTCATCATCACCATACTTTTTGGATGTGGCTTCCAGTCAAATTTTTCGGCAGGAACCAGCGCCAGCAGTTTACGGGTGGTCAGGGCTTCGTTTTCCAGTTCTTTTTGAATTAATGCGATCTGTGTCATGTTGTTTTGTTTTAAGTTATACCACAAAGAAAACAACGGGTAGTGACAGCCCTATGTCAGCAGTCAGCATTTTATTTTAATTTTTCTGAAACAGCCTCAATATTCTTCTTTACCAATTCCTTCAATTCCACAGGACTAATAATATCTGCATACTCACCAAACAGCAAATAGAATTTTACGAACCCCATCAATGAGGCTGTAACAAAAATCATTTCCATTTTATCGCCCACTTCCTTCTGTGATACAAAGCCGTTGTAAAATTTCTGATCACCAAAATACTTTAAAACCGATCTCTCAACCTGTATCACAATGGTAAACATTTCCTTCTCTGTTTTCATTTTATTGAGGAACGATTTGAGTGAAGGATGTTGCTTGTCAAAATGGCTACCGGTACAGTTTATATAGCTGATACGATCCGTACGAAAACTCCTGTAATCCTTCCTCAACCTGCAATATGCGATCATATACCAGTAACTTCCCTGGTAATAAACACCCACCGGCTCCACATCCCGGTTGCTGTATTCTTGTGAATGATTGGCAAAATACCCAATGTCCAAAACCTTCTTACCGGCAATGCTTTTAAGAATGGTTTGCAGGTGTACCGGTTTATTCTCCGCAGCAGGCAGGTAAGGGTTATCAACAACTTCAATATAAGCCGACATATCATCTAGCAGATCCTTTTCGGCATAACGCAGTACTGATTTTATCTTGAACATAGCAGATTGGTATTGCTCTACCGAAGAAGGATCAGTAAGTTTCTCTACCATTTTTTCAGCCGTTAAAAATGCAATGGCTTCTTCACGTGTAAACATCACAGGCGGCAGGCGGTAACCTTCCATAATGCTGTATCCAATACCCGCTTCTCCTGCCAGCGGCACACCCGATTCCTCAAGTGCCTTTATATCACGATACACTGTACGCAGGCTGATGGAAAACCTGTCAGCAATTTCCTGCGCTTTTACCACCCTTTTGGATTGCAGCTGAATAAGTATGGCGGTAACACGGTCAATACGGTTCATCTCAATAGTTTAATACAGTAAATTAAAGCAAGTAGCATAATTTCCGGCAGTTCTAAATTCTCTTTATCTTTATTCATTGAAAATACTTATTAAAATCATTATACCATATGCGTAAAATCCTGTTCCTGTTTTGTTTTGTATGCACAGGCTGCATTGCGGGGGCACAGGTATACCCTTATCGTGATATTAAGCTTGAGAAACCCAATGATTATGTTGAAACAGAGGCCATGGCTTTATCTGCAGCCACGTTTTTAATTACCACCCCTTTTATAGAGGTTGACCAGGACAGATCCGGTGCCTTGCTTTTTTTGAACAGTTGGATGATGGGAAACAAGAAGTACACTTTTTACATGAGGGGGATGATCGAAGATATTGGTGAAGACAACAATTTGCTAAGCCTGTTTATTGCTGCCATGGCCAAGTACACATTTGAGCACAAAGCTGAAGCCGCTAATCCTCTGACAGTTGAAAAGAATGCTGCAAAAATAGTACTTGCCTATTGCGATGATCCCAAAAATAATTTCAGGCTTAAAAAGAAATACAGAAAAATTCTTGAAAAAAACTAATAAACAAACTCCTTTGAAAGACATGTGGAACGGCATACATAAGATCATTTCCGCTTTTTTAGTTTTTTTGTGTTTAACAACTGCTGTTTGTGCCCAGAAAGCTCAAAACAATTTTATAATAGAAGGTATTAAAATGTACGATAAGGGCGACTTTGAAGGCGCTCTTGAGATGTACAAAAAAGCATTGACGTCAAACCCTGCATCGGTGCAGGCCAAATACGAAATAGCATCAGCTTACCTGCAACTGAAAGATTATACCAATGCTATCAAATACAGCGACAAGGTGATTGCTGTAAATAAAGATTTTGTTGACCAGGCTTATATTTTAAAGGGAACTGCACTTGACTATTTATTGAAACCACGGGAAGCAACGAACACATACAAGCAGGCTATAAAAAAATTCCCGAATAATCAATTGCTTTACTATAACCTAGCGCTCACTTCCTTTAATTTAAAGGAATACAAGGTAACCGACGATGCGCTTCAAAAATCATTAAAGTTAAATCCTTTACATGCAAGCAGCCATTTTTTACTGGGACTTTCTATGGTAACACAGGGAAAGAGAGTGCAGGGAATGTTAGCCTTATATAACTTTTTATTGCTTGAACCCAAGAGTAAAAAATCGCCATCGGTACTGCAGACACTGGAGGATGAATGGAAAAACAGTAAGGCTGCGGCCAAAAGAAAACAAACAGATGAGTTTTATACCGCAGATCTGATGCTGGATGTACTTGAATCGTCCAAAAACAATGAGTCCAATAAAAATAAACCTGCCATCATTTTATTTGCCGAAAACACAAACAGTTTTTTTACTATCCTGGGAGAATCAAAAAAAGACAAGAAGGGTTTCTGGTGGAATTTTTATGTAGATTATTTTTATACACTGGCACTCAATCATCATACAGAAGCGCTCTGCTACTACACCACTCAATCAAAAGACAACGCTTATGATGAATGGATAAAAGAAAAAGACAACCTGAAAAAAATGGAAGCATTTTCTGAATGGTACACCAAATACCTGCACAAGTTTTAAGTCCTCAACTCCGTTCAACCTTTAACTTCTTTCCTCCCATATCATTGCTGCATGCACAATGGTTTCAGCTGCTTTGGCCATATCGTTGATGCCGATCCATTCCAGTTTACTGTGAATGTTCTGCATACCGGTAAAAATATTGGGGCAAGGCATTCCTATGTAACTAAAACGACTTCCGTCTGTTCCGCCACGTATACTTTCTTTTTTTACAGTTAACCCCGCCCTTTGTATCGCTTCTTCAGCATAAGCAGCT
>Ga0075160_10001896_pt1 | contig 12668 bp, 10 predicted proteins | sample JI91814C2DNA_FD_70969 | JGI IMG/M metagenome (GOLD analysis project Ga0075160, IMG submission 70969) | Wastewater effluent complex algal communities from Wisconsin, to seasonally profile nutrient transformation and Carbon sequestration -... | ecosystem: Engineered > WWTP > Effluent > Algae...
CGCGCGCGCGGCGAAGTGCTTCTTCAGGTTGCTGCGGTGCGTCCACACCAGGAACGCCGCCAGCACGCAGGTGAGGATCGTCAGCGGCAGGCGCGCGCCGAACGCCGTCGCGGGGTCGAGCCCGATCGCGGCGGCCGGCAGCGCCAGCCCGAGCGCCAGGCTGCCCCAGAACACCTGCCCGGTCGCAGCCCGCACCACGAAGAACACCAGCAGCGCGATCGCCGTCACCTGCCAGTCGAGCGCCAGCAGCACGCCGGTCGCCGTCGCGACGCCCTTGCCACCGCGGAAGCCGAGGAACGGCGTGAACACGTGGCCGAGCACCGCCGAGGCCCCGACCAGCACGCCGGCGAGCTGCGGGTCGCCCTCGAGCCAGCGCTGGGCCAGCAGCACCGGCACGCAGCCCTTGCCGGCATCGAGCAGGTAGATGCCGAGGAACGCACCGAGCCGCCCGCCCTTGCTGGTGAACGCGCGGCTGGCGTTGGTCGCACCGACGTTGCCGCTGCCGACCGTTCGCACGTCGACCCCCTTCAGCACGCGCACGACGAGCAGCGCGAACGGCACCGCGCCGAGCAGGAAGGCGAGCAGGCAGGCGACTCCGACGAGCATCGGCAGAAAGCTAGGGGCTCTGCGGCTCGCAGGCGAGACCGCTTTCGGCATCGCCGGACTCGTTGTCTCACCAGGATGGCCGGATAGCCTGCCGGCGTGGCGCGACGCATCGGCATCGACACCGGCGGCACCTTCACCGACGTGGTGGCCAGGACCAGGCACGGCATCCAGGTGCACAAGCTGCCGTCGACCCCGGACGATCCGGCGCGCGCCGTGCTGGCCGGGCTCGCCGCCGTTCGCCAGCACCCGGACGAAGCCGTCGACGTCGTGCACGGCACCACCGTCGGTCTCAACGCCGTGCTGACCGGCAAGCTCGCCCGCACGCTGTTCGTCACCAACCGCGGCTGCGAGGACCTGATCGAGATCGGCCGCCAGGAACGCACCGATCTCTACGCGCTCGACCCGGACCGCACGGCCCCACCGGTGCCGCGCGACCTGCGCCTCGGCGTCGACTGTCGCCGCGGGCCGGGCGGCGTGGTCGAGCGAGCGCTGACCGACGCGGAGGTGCAGCGGATCGTCGCCGCGGCGCGTCGCCGTCGTCCGGCCGCGATCGCGATCGGGCTCTTGCACAGCCCCGCCGACGATCGCGACGAACGGCGCCTCGCCACGGCCCTGCAGCGCGCCATGCCGGGAGTGCCGATCACGACGAGTGCCGAACTGCTGCCGGCTTTCGGCGAGTACGAACGGTTCTGTGCGGCGATCCTGAACGCCGCCACCGCCCCGGTCGTCGGTGGCTACACGCAGCGCCTGCAGCGAGCACTCGGCCGTGGCCAGCTGCGCCTGATGCGCAGCAGCCTCGGCATCCTGCCGCCGGACGAAGCGGCGCGCTTCCCGGCGCGGGCGATGTTCTCCGGCCCCGCCGGCGGCGTGCAGGCGACCGCCCAGTTGCTGGCGGCGATGCGGCTCGGCCACGGGGCCGCATTCGACATGGGCGGCACTTCGGCCGACCTGTGCCTGGTCGGCGACGCGGCCCCGGTGCACGAGGAAGGCTCGATCGGCGGCCTGCCGCTCTGCCTGCCGACCGTGCCCGTGCACACCGTCGGCTGCGGCGGCGGCAGCATCGCCTACCGCGACCGCGGCGGAGCCTTGCGCGTCGGCCCGGAGAGTGCTGGCGCCGACCCCGGCCCCGCGTGCTTCGGCAAGGGCGACCTCGCGACCGTCACCGATGCGCACGTGGCGCTCGGCCACCTCGGCGAGAAGACCCTGCTCGGCGGCGCGTTCCCGATCGACGTCGACGCCGCCGTGCACGCGATCGAACGGCTCGGTCGCAGCCTCGGTCTCGGTGCGACGGCGACCGCGCGCGGCATCCTGACCGTCGCCGATGCGACGATGGCCCGCGCCATCCTGCGCGTCACCGCCGAACGCGCGGTCGACCCCGCCCACGTCACACTGGTCGCCTACGGCGGCTCGGGTGGCCTGCACGCGGCCAGCCTGACGACGGCGATGGGCATGCCGCGCGCCGTGATCCCGCCGTGGCCGGGCGCGTTCTCGGCGCTGGGGCTGGCTCTCGCCGGCGAGTCGCTGGAGCAGAGCCTCGCGTGCCGCATCGAACTCTCCGGCGCGTCGCAGCGGCAGCTGCAGACGATGGGGACCCGCCTCGTGCGCGACGTCGCCGAGCATGGCGGCCATCGCCGCGGCACGACCTGCCTCGAAGCCCATGTGCGCTACCGCGGCCAAGGTGCAGCGCTGCGGCTGCCTTGGTCGGCCAACCTCGGCAAGCGCTTCACGGACGAGCACCAGCGTCGCTTCGGGTTCGTCACGACGGGCGCGATCGAGGTCGTACGTCTAACCGCAACCTGGCGCACGAACGCTGCGCCGCTGCCGAAGGTGCCGGTCCCGACGCGCCGCAGCAAACCCAGGGCGCAGCGCCGCGCCCCGCTCGGGAATCTGCGGTGGGTGATCCACGATCGCGCCGACGTCACCACGATCCTGGGCCCCGCGATCGTCGAAGAGACCACGGCTACGACGCTGGTACCGGCGGGGTTCCAGCTGCGCGCCACGCAGCACGGCTTGCGGTTGGAGCGCCTCGGAGCGGAACGGACGACAACGCGTGTTTGACGGCGGCCGGAACGTGAGCTATCTTCCTTCCGAGCTCAACCTGTGGGTAGAACATCGCGGCCCGGTTGTCCGGACCCGTTTGCGAGATGCCAAGCCCGCCGGTTCCTTTGACAACCGAACCGCTCGCCGAAGGGCTCCCTGCAACGGGGTGCTCGAGGGCGAGAATCGACACACAGCCGGGGGTTGTCCGCGACGGACGTAAAAACTTGACTCTCCTTCTTCCCCTTTTCCCGAAGTTTAACCCCCGGCTACCTTTTGCTCGTCGTCCCGCGCTGCCGCGGGGTGGCAAGTGTCGACGGTTCGGGTTTCCCGCTCCCGCTCCTGCTCGCACCTCGCTGCGTCGAGCGTGGCCGGATGCACCGCGCGCCTGAAGCGCGCCGCGTCGCCGCGACCTATCGCACGTCCCGCTCGCCGCGAGCCCGTTCGCCTTCCTGCCGCGCGGCCCCCAGCATCGACCGAACGAGCTGGTTCTCCGGCTCGAGGTCGAGCACCCGCTGCCAATCGGCGATCGCCTCGTGCACGGCTCCCTCGCCGTAGCGCAGCAACGCGCGCTGCTGGAGCAACCGCGACAATCGGACGCGAATGCGGACCTCGCCTGGGTGACGATCGGCCAGTTGCAGCAAGCTCGCCACGGCGCACGCCAGCTGGCCCGCGCGCAACTCGGCCTCGACCGCCACTAGCGCCAGTGCCACCGGATCCTCGCTCGCCGCAGCGAAGACCGGAGCAGCGGCGACGGCCACGGCGGCCGCAGGGGCCGGCGGCGGCTCGGCGACCGTGTGCACTTCCGCAGTCGGCGACGTGGCGGCCTCGGTCGGCGGTTCGATCGGCGATGCCATCGGCCGCTGGTCGGGAACCGGGGCATCGACGATTCCAACTGGTCCGGTCGCGCCGGTGCGCACGGGCCGCGGCGGCAGTTCCAGCAAGGGCATCGCCGGCGGGGAAGCCGACGGTACCGCGACCTGAGGCGGAACGCCGCCGACCGACAGCACCCGCTGCTGCGTCGCGACGATCCACGCATCGACCCCGGGCATCGACGGCCAGGTCGAACGAGCCCGATGCAGCACGGCGAGCGCCTCTTCGTCGCGCCATTCCCCACGCAGCATCAGGGCGTCGAGCAGCAGTTCGTGGCAGCGCCGCATCGTGCGTTCGACCCCGACCGCCGCCGCGCGCGCTTCGGGGTAGCACGGGTGCGCCACCGGCACGGCGTCGAAGGCCTGCAGGGCCGTGCCGAGATCGTGCCGCTGCAGCGCCCAGTGACCCCGCGCGAACGGGTCGCGCGGCGCCACCACGCACGCGGCCCCACCGAGCAGCGGCAGCAGCAGCCACCCAGCGCGATTCACGGGGATTCCTCGCGCTGCGGATCGTCGAGCATCACCTCGAGTTCGCCGTCGCCGCCGACCTCCTCGTCTTCGTCCTCGGCGACCTCCGGCGCGCGCCACGGCATGGCTCCGGCCGGCACGATCATGACCTCGCGGTCCGGCGAACACGTCGGCGGTTCCTTCTGGACCTCCTCGGCGAACAGGTCCACCAGCCACGGGTCGAACACCTGGCCGCGCTCGTTGGCGATGCGCTCGATCGCTTCGCTGCACTCGAGCGGCCGGTCGCCGGCACAGGTGGTCAGCAGGTCGAACGCCGAGGCGATCGCCAGGATGCGCGAGCCGAGCGGGATGCGCTCACCGCGCAGGCCGTCCGGCAGGCCGCGCCCGTCGTAACGTTCGAGCTGGTGGCGGAGCGTCTTGCCGACCCGACGCAGGCCGGGCACGCAATCGAGCTGCTCGGCGGCGCGCACCGGGTGGCTGTGCAGCGACTGCATCTCCGCGTCGCTCAGCGGCCCCTGCTTCTGCAGCAGGGCCGGCCGCACGAACGCCTTGCCGAGGTCGACGAGCCGGCACGCGAGCTCGAGCTCCTGGCGGTCGGCCGGCAGCAGCTGCAGGCGTTCCGCCAGCCGCGCCGCGAGCTTCGCGGTGCGTTCGCCGTGGCCCGTCGGCAGCAACCGGCGACGCTCGAGGCCGTCGACGAGTTGCAGCGCCATCGCCGCGTAGCCTTCGCCGACCCGCTGCAGACCGTCCTGCATGCCGCGCTCGAGTTCGCGCAGGGCGGCACCGAGGTCCTGGAGTTCGCTCTCACGGCCACCGGCCGGGGCGTCGGCGACCTCACCGGCAGCGAGCCGGATCACCGCGTCGGTCGCCGAGCGCACGCGGGTCGACCAGTGGTGGCCGAGCATCGCCGCGACGGTCACCAACGACAGCGCGGCGAGGAACACGAGACCGAACCACACCACGTCGAACGTGGCCTGGCTCGCCGGCACGGTGCGTGCCACGCGCACTTCGCCGACCACCTCGCCGCCGAAGCGGATCGGGGCGAGGCTCTCGCGCAACGCTTCGCCGTCCTGCGACAGCGTGCGCTGGAACGGCCCGGCCGTCGCCAGCAGGCCGAGCTGGCGCTCGCCGAGCACCAGCTCGGTGTCGAGCACGACGCGCCCGGTGCGATCGAGCACGACGGCGCGACCGCCGACCTGGTCCCGCACCAACGCTGCGAGCACCGACAGGCGCATCAGGTCCCCGCGTTCGAGCAGCGGTCCGGCCCGATCGGCCATCGAGCCGGCGAGCTGCAGCTCGTCGCCGGCCACCGCTTGGGCCCAACGGCGCTCGTCGCGATCCGCCCCGAGGAAGCCGCACAACAGCGCCACGAAGAAGGCGCCGATCGACAGCGCCAGTACCAACCGTTTGGTCAGCGGCCAGCCGCGTGTCCTGCGTTCGCTCCGGGGGACCATCGTCCCCGGCTATCGGCACGGCACCTGCCCGGGCTGCAGCCCGCCTGCACACGAGCCCCGTGGCACCGGCAGACCGGGCTCCCAGAACGGGCTCGTGCTCGACGGTCCGGCTCGCCTACTTCAGCTTGATGACCTCGAGGCTCTCGACGTGCAACTGGTAGATGTCGACGCAGTAGCCGTCCATCATCGTCGCCTCGACCTTGAAGGTGCCGACGATCTTCAGTGGGTCGAAGAAGTAGTCGGTCGGTTTGCCCTTCGGCATCACCACGCGCACGATGCCGTGGATGTCGGGCGGCTGGCCGTAGCAGCACGACCACAGGCTCTGCACGAGCAGGAACTCCTTGATGTTCTCGACCTCGTCGATCGGCAGCATGAAGCCGGTCATCAGGACCTTCTTGCCGTCGAGCTCGCGGAGGCGCTTGGGCATGCCCTTCAGGCCGTCCTCGTAGGGCCACGAGCTGAGCTCGTCGAACGGCAGGATCTTGTCGAGGCCGGTGACCTTGCCCTTCTTGATCTCCTCGGCGAGCTTGCGCTCGACCTCGAGCATCGCCTCGGCACTCTTCATCGCGGCGATGTCGGCCGGATCGTTGCCCTTGGGCTTCGGGGCGTCCTCCGGCGGCCGGTCGATGCGCGGCTCGGTCTTCGGCTTGTCGGCCTTCGGGTCCTGCTTCGGCGCGGGCTTCGGCTCCTGCTTGCCGGGCTCCTGCTTCTTGGGATCCTGCTGCTTCTGTTCCTGCTGCTTCTGTTCCGGGCCGACGGGTGCCGGGGCAGGACTGGGGGCTGGTGCGGGCACCGGCGGAGTCGGCGCTGGCGGGGTCGGCGCCGGCGTCTGCGCCGTGGCGAACGCGGAGAACAGCAGGGCGGGGAGCAGCAGCTTCATCGTCGTTCCTGCGGGCATCGCCCGCACAGGGTCGGATCCTATACGACGAACGAAGCCGCCTCGGGCTCCAGCACCGGGATTTCCCACCTCGTCGGGGGGCCGGGCGGCCCTTCCTGGTACCTGTCGGGGCCCGGCACGAGCGCCTAGTAGTTGTGGGCCAGGTTGTCGGCGACCTGCGTCATCGAACCCTTGACCGCCGGCAGCAGCCCGGCCAGCGCGCCGATGCCAGCGACGCCGAGCACCAGCCAGAGCTCCCACGGCCGGAACTGCAGCCACTCCAGGTAGACGCCGGTCTTGTCCTCGACCAGGTCGCGCAGCAGCAGCATCGCCGCGTGGCAGACGACGAGTCCGAGCACCGCTCCGAACAGCGACAGCAGCGACGCCTCGCCGACGATGATCGCCAGGATCTGGAAGCGCCGGGCCCCGAGCGAACGCATGATCGCGATCTCGCGGCGCCGCTCGTTCATGGTGTTGTAGATCGCGACCGTGATCGAAATCGCCGCGACCAGCAGCACGAGCCAGGCGATCACCGCCAGCGCGTCGGCGGCGTTGCCGACCTGCTGCAGGAACTTCGGAATCACGTCGGCGGGCCACGCGACCTGCGCCTCCTTGCTGGCGAACTCCTGCCGCAACAGCCGCGCGCCGAAGTGATCCTTCGGGTCGACGACGATCGCCGTGAGTCCCATGCGACCCGCTTCGACCGGCAGCTTCCTGGCGTCGTCCGGCGTCTTGCCCGGCGGTGTCTCGACCAGGAACACGCCGCCTTCGTGGCCGTCGATCAGGTAGTGCAGCCCGATCGGCAGGAAGATCGTCGTGTCGAGCGGCGAGTTGGTCGGCGCCAGTACTCCGACGATCTCGCAGGTCGCCTCCGGATGTTCGTGGTAGCCGAACTCGCCGAACTTGCCGTGCACCGGCGTGATCGTGCTGCCGAGCCCGAGCCCGAGCGTGCGTGCGACGCGGGCGCCGACGACCGCCTTCTTCCACTGCGGCTGGATCAGCGGCCGCTCCGGCCGGGGCTCCGGAGCCTCGGTGCGCCGCGCCGTCTCGTAGGCGGCGAGCCCATCGGCGAGTTGCAGCAGTTCGTCGTAGCCGTAGGCGAACGGCCCACCCGCCTGGAAGCGCAGCGGCTCGCGCGTCTCGCCGTCGTAGCGCCACTCGAAGCGCGCGAACATCTCGTCGATCGTGCCGATCACCGGGAAGTTGAAGCGGCTGACGCTGTCGCCACGCGCCTGCGGGATCGCGTAGCGAACCTGCGTGCGACGGCCGGCCATGCGGCCCGCGCGCAGGTCGGTGCAGATCTGCAGCGGGAACAGGCCCGGAGCGACGTCGACGTTGAAGATCGTGTTCAGCACGACCTCGAGCTGGCTCGCGTCCTTCGGCCCCACCACCGCCTGGAAGCCGCCGATGCTGCCCTTGTAGCGCTGCTCGGTCTGCTCCGACATCGTCAGGATCGCCGCGTAGAGCGCGGTCGCGAGCACGATCGACAACGTCGTCAACACGGTCGCGACGAGGCGCACCCGCAGGTTGCGCAGGCTGATCGAACCGAGCCTCATGCGTGCACCTCCGTGCCCGCCCGCAGGCTGGCGAGGTCGACCGTGCGCTGCATGCGCCTCGCCGACTCGGGATCGTGCGTGACCATCACCACCGTCTTGCCCGAACGCTTCGCGAGGTCGAGCAGCAGGTCGAGCACCTGCCCACCGGTCGTGCGGTCCTGGTTGCCGAGCGGCTCGTCCATCAGCACCAGCTCCGGATCGTTGACCAGCGCGCGACAGATCGCGACCCGCTGCACCTGCCCGACCGACAGCTGGCCGGGCCGATGGTGCATGCGGTCGCCGAGCCCGACCTGCTCGAGCAACGCTTCGGCGCGCCGTTTCGCGTCGGGGCCTGCACCTCGGCCGAACAGGGCCCCGAGCAGCACGTTCTCGAGCGCCGTGAACGGCTGCAGCAGGTTGAACGTCTGGTAGACCATGCCGATGTGCTGGCCACGATGGCGGTCGCGCGCCGCTTCGCCCAGGCGATCGAGCCGCTCGCCGGCGATCTCGACCTCGCCGCGGTCGGGCCGCAGGATGCCGGCGAGGATGTGCAGCAGCGTGGTCTTGCCGGTGCCGCTGCGGCCGATCAGGGCCACCTGTTCGCCGGCAGCGATGTCGAGACGATCGACGGCACACGCGAGCACGCGTTGCTCGCCGCGGGAGTAGCTCTTCTCGACGGAACGCAGGTGGATCATCGCTTCGGTGCGGACGACGGAACGGGGCAGACTACGGAGCGGGGGGAGCCACGGCGAGCCAGGCAGCGACCTGGTCGAGCTCGCGCTGCAAGTGTTCGTGCAACGGGGCCCGGCCGGCGAAGTCGCCGAGCACGCTCCACGTGTAGGTCTCGACCTCGAGCAGCGGCAGGGGATCCGGACCGCGCACGAGAGCGCGCAACACCCGTTCGACCTCGCGCTGGGTCGAGCCGAGAGGGCCCGACTCGTCCCAGAACAGCGGCACGTGGTAGTGGCTGCGCACGATCCCGCCGCGCGCGAACTCGGCGCGCCGCGCCGCCACGTCGGGCAGGTCGAGCGCGCGCGGGCCACCGGGCTCCGCGGTCCCTTGCCGGCTGCCGGCCTGCTGCAGGGAGCGGGTCTGGTGCAGGTAGCGCGGCTCGGCGAAGGCGAGCAGCCGGTCGAGCGCTTCCGGAGCGCGCAGTTCGAGGCACGCGGAGACCTGGATCTTCGGCACCTCGATCGAGCGCCGACGCAGGTCGGCCAGGGCGTGCAGCGGCTCCTCGCCGACGACGGCGAGGTGGCAGAGGTCGACGCAGACCCCGAGATGGCGTCGCAGCACCGCCTCCGGCACCGTGGTCCAGGCCCCTTCGTCGAACAGCCAACGCTCGAGGAACGAAGCCGTCGCCGCGACCGTCTCGAGCAGGCAGTCGGGCTCGGGCTCGAGGGCCAGCACGCAGCGCACGCCCGTTCGTTCCTCGATCGCCGCGAACGCCGACGCGCAGCGCGCCAGGTTGCGCGCCATGCGCCGCAGGTCGGGCTCCGGCTCGCCTGGCCCGCGATAGCCGAGCGGCAGCGTCGACAGCGACAGTTCGCGCCCAGGCGCCAGCAGGCCAGCCCCCACTTCGGCGCACTGCCGCGTGTAGACCAACCGCTCCTCGGTGCTCCAGTCGGGGCGATAGACCCCGGTCTTGACCACCGCGTCGTGGAAGCCGTCGTGCGGGAACACGTTCAGCGTCCACAGCGGCGCACCGACCTCGTCGAGCCAGCCGCGCAGGCGGTCGCGAGCCCCGGCGTCCGCGGCCAGCTCGGCCGCCAGCCCCGCCGGCCAGTAGCCGCCGAGGCCGAACGCCCGGCCCGCCCGGCGCGCCGCCGCGGCGATCGGCGCCACCGAGGTGCGCAGCATCGCCGCCACCGCCGCGAGGTCGCCGGCGGCGTGCACGTTCCCACAGTAGGTCAGGCGCAGCGGGTGCATCGAAGGGGGCGGCAGGATAGACCAGAGTGCCGGCCCCGGCCTGCCGGTTCCGTCAACAAGGCTAAGGGCCACCCCTGCCCCAGAGCCGATGCCACCGGGCAGCAGAAGCGACCGCCATCATGACGCACCCCCCCGCGGCGAACGGCCACGTCTCCGGTGACGACGGCCACAAGGAACGCATCCTCGCCATCCGCCGGTCCAACTCCTACCGGCAGTCGCACATCGATCCGGACTTCATGGGCCGCGCCGAACTCCGTCCGGTGCGCCTGCAGCTCGAGCTGCTGAAGCCCGAGCTGATCATGCAGGAGCACGGGGTGCAGTCGACGGTCGTGGTGTTCGGTGGCACGCGCGTCGTCGAACGCGCCGAAGCCGAACGCCGCCTGCACGCAGCGCAGGACGAGCTCCAGAAGCACCCGAACGACGGCAAGCTGGTGCGCCGCGTGCGCATCGCCGAGAACGTGCTGCGCAAGGCGCACTTCTACGACGAAGCGCGCGAGTTCGCGCGGCTGGTCAGCGGCCAGTGCCAGATCGACCATCGCTGCGACTACGTGATCTGCACCGGCGGCGGGCCCGGCATCATGGAGGCCGCCAACCGCGGCGCGTTCGACGTCGGCGCCAAGTCGATCGGCCTCAACATCACGCTGCCGTTCGAGCAGGAGCCCAACAGCTTCATCACCCCGGAGCTGTGCTTCGAGTTCAAGTACTTCGCGATCCGGAAGATGCACTTCCTGATGCGGGCGAAGGCGATGGTCGCGTTCCCCGGCGGCTTCGGCACGATGGACGAGCTGTTCGAGGCGCTGACGCTGATCCAGACGCGCCGCATGCAACCGATCCCGGTGGTGCTGTTCGGCCGCGACTACTGGCGGCGCATCGTCGACTGGGAGCTGTTCGTCGAGGAGGGCACGATCTCGCCGCAGGACCTCGACCTGATCCACTACGCGGAGACGGCGCAGGAGTGCTGGCAGGTGATCCAGGACTTCTATCGTCAGGTGCCGGCCGAGAAGTTGCCGCGCGGCCAGTAGGGCGACCGGCCCACCAAGGTCCACGCCATCGCCGCAGCGGCAGATCCAGCCGCGTGCTTCTCATGCCCGCTTCAGCCGGGCCTCATGCGCCGAGCCCACGATCGGCGCTGGAGCTCCCTCGGCGGACGCCCCGGCTGTCGGCGCACCGCCGCGCGGTCGCCTTGCCTTCGCCGCCGGCACCGCATCTCGCCATGGACCGCTCACCACACCTCATGCCCCGCCCTCGCCCGAGCCACTCCCCGGCCCGCAGCGCGTTCGCGCGAGCCGCGATGCGACTCGCGACACGGGCGCGGAGCCACAAGCGGCGGTTCCTGTTCTGCCTGCAGCACGGCCGGCTCGCCGACGCCGTCCGATCGCGTATCGACCTGCTCGAGACGCTGCGTCAGGCGAGTCGGCAATGGCGACTCCTGCTGGCGGAGTGACCCGCTCTCGTCGGGTGAAGAGGATCTCAGGCGGCCTTCAGGCAGCCTTCAGCGGTTCCCCATAGACCGGGCCAACCGACGCTCGACGGCGCGCCACTCCGGCGCGCGCGGACGTTCGTCGGGAACCGGCAGACCGGCCCGCAGCCCCATGGCGCTGTCGAGCCCCTGCGACGCGAGGGAATCGACCATGCTCGTCCAAGATCGAATGACGAAGAACATCTGCAGCTGCCGGGTCGACACCAACCTGGTGGAGGCCGCGCGGCAACTGTGGGACAGCGACTGCGGCAGCCTGCCGGTGGTCGACGGGCGTGGCCGGGTGCTCGGCATGATCACCGACCGCGACATCTGCATGGCCGGCATGACCACCGGCAAGCCGCTCGGCGCGCTGTGGGCCGGTGCGGCGATGGCGAAGGACGTGGTCACCACGCGCCCGACGGAGTCCGTTCACGAAGCCGAGATGCGGATGCGGGCCCGTTCGGTCCGACGCCTGCCGGTGATCGACGACCAGGACCGGCTGGTCGGCATGCTCTCGTGCAACGACCTCGTCCAGTGGGTGGACGCCGGCAAGGCCGCCGGAGCGACGGAACGCGACTCGTCCCACCTGCTGCGCACCTTGGCGACGATCGGCCGGACGCGCGATGCGAAGGTCGCGCAGGGCGCCCCGCAGGCAGCCGTCGAGGGCACCCTTCCTGGCAAGTACGCCGATCTCCCGCGCACGCCGGCGGCGATCCCGGTGCTGCACGAGGTCAGGCCTGGTTCGCTGAGCAGCTGAGCCGACCACAAGGAGTGGCTGCATCGTTCGCACGACGCGAAGACTGCGCGATGATGGGTCGATGCCACGCAGCCGCGTTCGAGCCCGACTCCTCCTCGCACCGCACCTCCCGACCCTCGCCCTTGCCGCGTTGTTCGGAGCAGCCACGCTGCCCGCCCAGGACGAGCTCGCACGCGTTCGCGAGTGGTTCGCCGACGCCCTCCCGAGCCGCGGCGCCCCACCCGACATCGCCCAGGCCCTGTCGCGCGACGACGCGACGAAGTGGCTACCCAAGGTCGTGCAGGCGTGGCGCGACGGCGCCGCACACGCCGACGAACTTGCGTTGGCGACACCCGCCGACGGACCTGCTGCCGCAGTGGAGCAGCAGCTGGTCCTCGGCGACGCGACGATGCCCTACGTGCTGTTCACGAAGGGCACGCGCCCGGCGAACGGCTGGCCGATGTTCCTCTGCCTGCACGGCGGCGGTGGCAACAGCGACGCGACCGGCCCGCACGCCTGGGACGTCAACACCGGCGAATGGCAGGCGCAGCGCTCCCTGGCAGCACGGCTGTATCCGAGCCCTGGCCTCTACTTCGTGCCGCGCATGCCCGACGACCGGCAGGGCCGCTGGTGGTTCCAGACCTGCCAGCGCGCGTTCGACGGGGTGATCCGCGCAGCACTCCGTCGCTTCGACGTCG
>Ga0075160_10001900_pt1 | contig 12660 bp, 7 predicted proteins | sample JI91814C2DNA_FD_70969 | JGI IMG/M metagenome (GOLD analysis project Ga0075160, IMG submission 70969) | Wastewater effluent complex algal communities from Wisconsin, to seasonally profile nutrient transformation and Carbon sequestration -... | ecosystem: Engineered > WWTP > Effluent > Algae...
GCGAGCGCCTCGAGCTGCGTGTGCAGGGCGGCGGAGCCGGAGCCTCGGTCGGCGTCGTCTACGTGCAGAAGGGACTGCGCTGGATCCCGGCCTACAAGCTCGAGATCGACGGGGCCGGCAAGGCGGTCGTGCAGTTCGAAGCGACCCTGGTCAACGACCTGGTCGACCTCGAAGGCGTCACCGTCAACCTGGTCGTCGGCGTGCCGAAGTTCGAGTTCGAGGGCCTGCTCGATCCGATCTCGCTGCAGCACGAGATGGCGCAGGTCGCATCGGCTGGGCGCGACCGCCTCGAGTTCCGCAACGTGCTCGCCAATTCGCTGATGACGCAGAGCGCCGCCGGCGGGCAAGGCGGCGAGGAGCCGGTGCCGACCGCCGGGGACGGCAGCGCGGCCGAGGACCTGTTCGTGTTCCCGGTGCACGACGTGACCCTGAAGAAGGGCGAGCGCCTGGTGCTGCCGCTGCGCACGTTCGAGCTGAGCTACCGCGACGTCTACGTGCTCGACGTGCCGTTCGCACCGCCCGCCGAGGTCCGCCAAGGCCTGCACGGCGAACGGCTGGTCGAGCTCGCACGCCAGCTGGCCGCACCGAAGGCCCGCCACGTGCTGCGCCTGCAGAACGGCACCGACGCGCCGCTGACGACGGCCCCGGTGCTGGTGTCGCTGCGTGGCCAGCTGCTGGCGCAGGCGCGCCTGACCTACACGTCGAAGGGCCGCTCGGTCGACGTCGAGATCAACCCGGCGATCGACCTGCGCGTCGAGACCGACGAGGTCGAGGCCGGCCGCGACGCGGGCCCGATCCGCTTCGGCGACGAGAACTACGCGCGCGTCGACGTGCGCGGCGTGGTGCGGCTGTGGAACGGCAAGCCGGTGCCGGTGACCGTCGAGGTGACCCGGCGCGTGCTCGGCTTGTGCGACGAGGTCGGCCGGCAGGGCGTCAAGAAGCAGCTCGACCTGGTGCGCGCGTGGCACAGCGACGCCACGCCGGCGTGGTGGGGCTGGTGGAACTGGCCGCACTGGTGGTTCCAGCGCAACGGCTTCGGCGAGTTCCGCTGGCAGGTCGAGCTGGCGGCCGGGGCGCAGGTGCAGCTGGACGCCAGCTGGCACTACTTCTGGCGCTGACCGGCGCCCCGTTCGTGTGGTGTCGGTCCCGCGGTCGCGCGAGCGATCTCGGTCAGTGCACCACGCCGACCGCCTTCGGCATCGGCCGCCCGTTCGCGAACCACACCGACGGCGCGAACCACACCCCGACCGGGCCGTAGCCGACCTGCATGGTCGTCAACGCCCGGCTGCGGCCGGTGCGCGCGTGCAGCAGCTGCAGTCGTTGCTGCGCGCCGACGAACACCACGAAGCGGCCCTCCGGCGACCAGCTCGGTCGCAGCAGCGGCTCGGCGCCGTCGAACACGAGGCGCTGGCTGCCGTCGCGTGCGTCCAGCAGGTAGGCCGCGTAGTCGGCGCGGCCGCCGGGGGGTTCGCCCGGGCCGGCGCCTGCTTCGCCCTCGGCCCCTGGCTGCCACGGCTTGCTCTGCGTGCTCAGCAGCATGCGGCCGTCGGGGGACAACGCGGTGATGCCGTGCCGGAACGACTGGGCGGTCAGCTTGCGCGGCTCTCCCGTGGCGAGCGGCACCAGGAACACGTCCCAGTCGTAGGGGCCGTTGCCACTGACCATCGCCAACCGGTCGCCGCCGAACGAGAACGACGCCAGCGTGCTCGTTCCTGGCGGGGTGCCGGAGATGCGCGCATGCACACGGTCGGCGGCGACGTCGGCCACGACGATCTCCTTGCCGCACTCGACCGCCAGGAAGCGCCCGTCGGTCGACCACTGCAGGCTGCTCGGTTGGTCGAGCTCGCCACCGAGCCGGCGTTCGGAGTCGTTCGTGAGGTCGTGCAGGGTGACGCCGCCGTCGCGGATCACGGCGAGAAGGTTGCCGTCGGGCGACCACACCGGACACCGGCCGCGCGGCAGCTCGCGTTCGCGGCCCGTCGCCAGCGTGCGCACGAAGATCGGGTGCGCGCCGTAGTCGTGGTGGTCGGCGGTGCGGGCGAAGGCGAGATGCAGCCCGTCGGGCGACAGCGCCGGTTCGAGTTCCATCGCCTGGTTGGCCGTCAGTACCGTCTCGACGCCGTCCTGCCACAACCACAGCTCGGTGGCGCGGGCTTCGCCCCGGGTGAACGCGAGCATCAGGCCACCGGGGTGGGCCAGCTCGATGCCGGCGATCACGTGCTCGAGGCGGGAGCGGTGGGCTTCGTCGGGTGCCTCGTCGCGGGCGCTTCGCAGCATCGGCAGGGCGCTCGGGCCGCGGGCTTCCAGTGCGTTCGCCGCCGCTTCGCGCGCGGCGGGGTCGCTCGCGTGCAGACGGGCGAGCTCGGGGTTCGGGTGCTGGGGCAGCGACAGCAGCAACGACAGGCAGACGGTGGTGAGCATGGGAACAGGACGGCTTGGCGACGGGCGAGTTCCGGGCGGGGCGCTCAACGCGGAGCTTCGCTCGGCACCTGCATCGCTGCGACCCCGGCGTCGTGCAGCGCTCGCCGGACCTTCGCGCGCAGGTCCGACCACAGTGTGTCCGGCCAGTCGGGCGCACCGACCTGCTCGAACCGCAACAGGATGGCGAGCTGGCGGGCGGCGAAGTCGCGCATCGCCAGCGTGCGGAAGGTGAAGGCCGCGTGCGGGCCGTCCTGGCCGCTGGCCGCTACGTCGTAGACCTCGGCGTCGTCGAGGAAGCTCGCGAGGCAAGCGAGCCGTTCGTGCCGCTGCAACGCGCCGAGGTAGGTGTAGGCGAACGGCCGCATCCACTCCATGCGCAGCCCGATCGGGGCCGTGCGCGCGGCGCGTACGAAGGCGTGCCACACCTCGGGCCGCCGGGTCAGCACCACGAGGTGGCCGTGGCTTCCGTCGGGCGAGGTCCACACCGAGCGGGGCATCTGCCGCGGGGCGTTCGCCAGCACTTCGAGGAAGCGCGCGCAGAAGCGGTCTTCGTCGAGGCCGGCGAGCCGGCGCAGGGCCTGCAGCCGTTGGTCCGGTGCGTGGGCCGCGAGCCGTTCGAGCAGCTCGACCTTCTTGGCCTTGCGCATCGGGCAGTCGGCGAGGGCGTCGACGATCGTGTGGCTCGTGCGCTCCGGGTGCTGCTCGATCAGTTCGATCATCGCCAGGTGCAGGCGCTCGGGAAACCGCGCCGCCAGGATGCGCATCGCTCCGGTGTGGGCGGGCCGGTCGGGACCACCGAGGAAGCGCTCCAGCAGGTAGGCGTCTTCCTTCTGCTGGCTCGCTTCGGCCCACCACGCTTCTGCGTCGGCGCGGGCGATCCGCGGTGCGGGCAGGCCTTGGTTCGGGATCACGTCGCCGGCGATCTCCTGCAGCGCGTCGCCGGCGAGTTCGCCGAGCGGCCGGGTGTAGGAGCGGAAGTTGTTGAAGCCCGAGGTCATGGCGCGCGTCAGCCGGTCGTCGTCGAGGTGCGCGATCAGGGCGGGCACGATTGCGAAGCCCTGGTTGACCACGGCGTCGAAGGCGGCGTCGCGTTCGTCGACGCGGGCGCCGATCCCGCCGGGGCGGCGGCTGTGCACCAACCCCAGCACCAGCAGCACCTGCGGGTCGAGCTGCGGGCTCGGAACGGCGGTCGAACAGGCCAGCTGCTCGAGCACGGCACCCCAGGGAGGCGGCGCCAAGAACGGCCGGCCGTCGGCGGCGGGTTGCGCGCCGGGCAACTGCGCGACCGCGGCCCGCAGCTCGCGCTCGATGTCGCCGAGCGGCAGGTCCGACTCGGTGATCTGGGCGTACCAGTGGGCCGCAGCGAGTGCGGCGACGCGGTCCTGCAGCCGCTGGTCCCGCGCCCCACGCTGCACGAGTGCGCGAGCCAGGTCCCGGTGGCCGCGTGCCCACAGCTGCAGGCCGCCGGCGAGGTCCTGGTGGCGCTCGCCTTCCAGGTGCCACTCGTCCATCACCAGCCTGGTGGCATCGAGGGGCTGCACGAACGGCTCTTCGGCGAGCACCCGGTGCTGGTCGGTGTCGACCCGCGTGCCACGCAGGAACGGCTGCGTGCCGTCGGCGGCCGTCGCGAGGCGGAACGCCGGAAGCAGTGCCGGCCCGGCCGCTGTGTCGGAGCCATGGACGTTGCTCGCCAGCAGGACCAGCGGGGCGCCAGCCGGCGGTTCCGGCAGGTGCAGCGCGCGATACTGCAGCAGGGCCGCCTCGAACTCGGCCTCGCTCGGCTGCTGCTGCTGCTGCTGTGCTGCCAGCAGCGAGGCGAACACGAACGCACCGAGGCGGGCTGTCGTCATCGTGCGCGCATGCTACTGCGCCCGTTCCCCGTCGGCTCAGAACCAGAGCGTGTAGGCCTGCGTCAGCACGAACGGGCCGGGCATCGCGAACAGGCCGGACCCACACGGGTCGATCACCACGGCCTGGATCGCCAGCGGCGTCGAGCACGGGGGGCCGGGCATCGGCGGGATCGGCACCAGCGTGCCGAGGGTACCCGCCGAGTTCACGGCGACCGGCACCACGGCGAAGATCCCGCAGGGTGGGCTCATGTCGAGGTCGAGCGACTGGTTGCTGCCGCCGCACGCGGTGGCAGGGATCGTCGGGAAGCAGCCGTTCGCCGGCCCGGGCAGCGAGCAGGTGGTGCACGGGCAGAAGCTCAGCAGCAGGAACGCGGTCGCTCCCGGCGGGGCCGAGACGTCGAGGTTGAGCGTCAGGTTGCCGCCCGGGAAGCACATCGACGTGCAGGACGTCGAGCCGGAGCCCAGGAAGTTGACCGTCAGGTCGTTCATGCCGGGCACGCCGGTCGTCTGGGCGACCGCGGCACCGGCGGTGAGGAGGAGGCCGAGCAGGTTGGTCTTCATGCCAGCAGAAGGACCGTTCGCGCCGGACCGCACGCGTGCTTTGCTGGGAATCGGCGCCGCGGCGGCGGCAAAGGCGCCCTGGACCGCCTGCGGTGCGATTTCCCGAACCCTTTGCGCCTCGCCTGGCAGTGGTCACCATCGTGGCGATGGCTTCGACCGACACCCCAGAACGCGAACGAGTCCCGCAGGCGGCCACCCCGGAGGTCTCGCAGCCCGATCCTCGCGGCGACTGGGTCGGCCGGCACCAGCGCGGGCTGTGGCGCTTCGCCCGCTTGCTGGGTGCCCGATCCGACCACGCCGACGATCTGGTGCAGGACGCGCTGCTCGCTGCCCTGCACAAGGGCGTGCACGAACGGGCCGACGCCGAAGCCGCCGTCTGGCTGCGCGGGGCGGTGCGCAACCTCTGGCGCATGCACCTGCGCACGCAGCGTCGCCGTCCCGAGCACCAGCCGGTCGACACGGCACCCGAGCTCGCCGACGCAGCACTCGCGCGGCACGGCGGCGACGACGGTTCGGGGGATGCCTACGTCAGCGCCCTGCGGCAGTGCCTCGAGCAGCTCGACGGCAAGGGCCGGCTCGCGATCGAGCTGCGCTACGGCGAGGACCGTTCGCGGCCGGCGATGGCCGAACGGCTCGCGATGGGCGAGCACGGCATCAAGACGCTGCTGCGGCGTACCCGGCAGGCGCTGTTCGCGTGTGTGCAGCGGCGCCTGCGACATCCAGAGATCCCCGGAACGAGCTTCCGGAACGAGGCCCCATGAACGACTCCGACTCCGACCCGCTCGCAGCCACCCCGGATCGCCTCGATCCCGCGGACGCCGCGTGGCTCGATGCCGCCTTGCACGAGGTGATGGCGGGCGAGGCTCCGCCCGATCTGCGCGCGCGCCTCGCCGCGGCGAGTGCGAGCGACCTGCAGGCGGCCGCCGCGCGTGTCGATGCGGCGCGGCCGGCTCGCGCGCGCACGCACTGGCTGCTGGCGGCGGTGGCGTTGTTCGCGCTGCTGGTCGTTGGCGGGGTCGCAGCCCTGCAGCGCGCTGGGAACGGAGTGGGACCGACGAAGGCGACGGCACTGCAGGAACCGCTGCGCGAGCTCGAGGTGGCGAACGTCGAGCTACTCGCCGCCCATCTCGCGCGCACCACGACGGTCGCACTGACCGCGCTGCGCGGTCCGAACGGCGAGCGCCTGCAGAACGAACCGGAGCACTCCAGCATGCTGTCGGATCCGCTGCTGCGCGACCTGCTGCGCACGCTGTTCGTGCCCGGCCTCGCCACCGCGGCACCGTTCGAGCGCAGTGCCGCGCACGCGGAGCTCCGGCTGCAGAGCGAGGCCGGCTTCGTGCGGTTGTTCGTGTTGGTCGAGGGTGAAGTGGTGCGCCTCGGCAATGCGAAGTTCGCGACCGGTGCGGTGCCTGCCGAGGTGTCGGTGGCGTGCCGGGCGGTGTGGGACCTGATGAGCAAGCAGCAGGTGCCGGCGCGGCGGCGGCTGCAGGTGCACACGACGCGCGAGCTGATCGCCGCGATCGGCAGCGACCGCACGATCGAACTGGTCGGCGGTCCGTTCGTGCTCGATCCCGAGGACGAGGCCGGGCCGTTCCCGGAGAACGCGGCGGTCGAGTTCGGCGAGCGCGATCCGGTGCCCTACCTGATCGTGAAGGGCGTGCGCGGCCTGCAGCTGCGCGCAGTCGGCGGGCCGGTGCGCGTGCTGAGCCGTTCGCCGGCCGAGGTGGTGCAGTTCGCGGGCTGCCGCGACGTGTTCCTCGACGGGCTGGTGCTCGGCCACAGCGACGAGGTCGCGTTCCACTGCGTGGCACCGGTGCTGTCGCTGCAGCAGTGCACGAACGTGTTGCTGCGCGACTGCGAGCTGTTCGGCTGCGGCACCGAGGGCATCGTCGCCGCAGAGGTCGACGGGTTGCGCATGGAGCGCGGCGAGATCCACACGTGCCGCCACGGCATCTGCATCCTGGAACGCTGTCGCGACGTGGAGTTCCGCGGAACCACGTTCCGCGACACCGAGGTGGCGATGGCGGCGTTTGCGTTCGACGCCTGCGAGCGCGTTCGCTTCGCCGACTGCGTGGTGCGCAACCTCGACGGCGGCATGGGCGGGCCGGCCCAGGATCAGGGACTGTTCGCCGTGACGATGGACGAAGCGGTGACGTTCGAGCGTGGTCAGATCCGCGGCAACCGCACACGCCGCGTCGTCAACAGCAAGCTGCTGCTGGTGCGCGATGGCACCGACGAAGGCGACAACGGGCCCGACGTGCTGGTCGAGCGCCGCGGCGGGGCGGGCGGCGAACGGCGCTGACGGTCGGGCGCGACTCGCCGCCGCTGCCTACAGCACCAGCGTCGCACCTGGGAGCGGCACGTCGAGCGAACGCGACGTCGGTGCCTTGCCGAGCGTCGTGGTCGTCGCCTGGTAGGCCCCCGGAAGCAGCCCCAGGTTCCAGCGGCTGCGCCACGTCACCCAACGATCGAACACCACCACCCCGTCCGAGTTGGTGAGCACGAGGCGGGTCGGTGTGGTGGTCGCACTCGAGTCGACCTGCAGCATCGCTTCGGCTGCCAGTCGCACGACCAGCGGGCCGTTGCCGACTGCGCGCGTGTCGATCGTCTGCACGGCTCCGCCGGCCCCTCGAACGTGCAGCCGGTAGCGACCGTCGGCGAGCTCCACCTGCACTCGGCCATCCTGCGCGGAAAGCCGCAGTTCGCCGGGCCCGAGCGCTGGGTGTGGCGGCGGGTCGATCGGCGTCAGCGTCACGCTCGGGCTCTTCTCGGGAGTCGCACCTTCGAGCTGGATCTGCAGCGATCGCCCGCTCGTCGCCTGCAGCGTGCCGAGGTCGGTGACCGTGCCGGGTCGCAGCGTGATCGATCGTTGCGGGAAGTGGTGCCCGCGACAGTACACCGAGAACTCCAGCAGGCCTGGGTGCAGGCCGGCCTGCTCGAACCGGCCCTCGGCGTCGACCGGGTTGCCGCTGTTGGAACTCTGTTGGTCGCTGAGCTCGACCCGGGCGTCGGCGAGCGGCTTGCCGGCGGCGTCGACGACCACGCACCGCACCGTCGCCAGGCTCGCCTCGATACGGCTCGGATCGACCACCAGGGTCAGCTCGTCCTGGCCGACGGCGAGCTGTGCGCGTGCCAGCACGACGTCCTTCAGCACGGCCGCCACGAACGCCGGTCGGTGCTCGGGCATCTCGAGCGTGCCGGCGTAGCGCGCCGGCAGCTTGCTCGGTTCCCCGCGGCCGATGCCGCGTGCCCCTTGCCACTTGGCGATCGTGAACGGACTCGTCCGCAACGCCGAACGCGGCAGCTCGTCGGGGATCGGTTCCCACAGCGCGATCACGGCGACTTCCTGGAGCGGCGACAGCCCGAGGCGTCGCTGGTCCTCCTTCGTCAGCGCCTCGTGCAACGGTCGGCCGTCCGGCGCCGTGAGCAGGACTCGCACGAGCCAGCTCGACTCGATCACCAGCTCGACCCGCAGCTCTGCCAGGTCGGGCGGGACCACGACGGCGCGCGTGATCGGCAGCACGCCGTTGCCTCCAGCAGTCAGCTGGTAGGTGCCCGGAGGTACGTCGGGCCACGCGAACGCGGGGGCTTCGCGCGACCCGTAGCTGCTGGCGATCTCGTTGCCGGTGTCCTCGGTCTTGAGCTCCAAGGACACGAAGTTCGGCACCGGGCTGCCATCCCGCATGGCAAGGGTGCCGTGCACGAGGCAGCCCGACATGCGTTCGCTCGGTCGAGGTGCCAGCGGCGTCGGGCTCGCCGCGTCGACCGGGGAGGTCGCAGGCTCGGTGAGGCGCGCAGGCGTCGAGATGGTGGTGGGGAGGTCCGTAGCCAGATGCGCCGAGGCTTCTCGGGACGTAGGTTCGGCGAGCGGTCGTGCCGGCTCGTGTGCGAACAGCATCCAGCCGAGCCAGAGGATCGCGAGCGCCTCGGCGATCGCGACCAGCAGCCAGGGCAGCGCGCGGGCGTTCATGGCAGCACCTTGGTGAGGTCGAGGCCGGCGACGACGAGGCGTTCGCGGTGCCGCTCCACGCCATTGCCGTCGTAGACCACGAACTGGTATTCGCCGTCGGGCAGAGGGAACGTCTGCTGCGGCCAAGCCCGTTCGCAGCGTCGCACGGCCAGCGGGCGGCCTTGCTGGTCGGCGATCACCACGCAGCGCGCGCCGGCCGCCGTTCCGTCGACGTGCAGCCGGCGCGTGGGGTGCACCGTGATCCGGAACGGCTCGGCGGTCGCGATGGTGCCGTCGACGATCGCGAAGCCCACGTGGTCTTCACCGGTGCGCGCCAGCACCGTGTAGCGGCGGCGGCCCGCGTTCCAGAGCTGGAACGCGCCGTCGCCGTCGCTCTGGGTGCTGCGGTTGTCCAGCAGGGGGTGCGGGGGGCGCCAGGTGTCGAGCGCCGTCCATTCGACGGAGACGGCGACCGGGGCGCCGTGCTGGTCGACGGCGCGACCACGCAATTCGGCGCGTTCGGTCAGCGTCACGTCGCCGAGGTCGACGTCGATGCCGGGTTGGATCGTCACGCGGCTCTCCCAGTGTTCGCCGTCCTTGGTGTTGATCTGGACCGTGCCCATGCCCGGCTGCACCTGCTCGAGCACGATCGTCCCGTCGGCCTCGGTCGGTCGCCCGCTCATCATGCCCATGGCGTTGTTGACCGAGACCCTGGCTTCGGCCGGCTTGCCGTCCGGGCCGAGCACACGCACCCGCAGCATCGGGAAACGGGCGAGCACACCGGCGAGGTCGACCACGAAGCGCAGTTCCGTCTGGCCCGGCTCGATCGCCTGTTGCGCCAGCACCTGGTGCCGCAGCAGCAGGGCCGCATAGGCGGGAGGTGCTGCGTCGAGTTCGAGCGTGCCGTCCGGTTCGGTCGGGTCGGCCTTCGGGTTGAGGTCTTCCTTCTTGCGATAGCGGCCGATGCCGAAATCGCCAAGGCTGCCATGCGCACTCGGCTCGAAGTCGCCGACGAACGGCTGCGGCGCGGCTGTGACGTGCAGGCCGGAGATTCGATGGCCGAGTACGTGGGCGAGGCGTTTGCCGTCGGTGGTCGTGGCCCACACGGTCAGCGTCTGCGCCTTCTCGAACTGCAGGTCGAGGCGCTGGACGGGTGCGTCGTCGAGGGTGTGGGTGACGTCGAGGCGTCGGTAGCCTGGGATCGTGCACTGCAGCTGCCAGACACCCGGAGTCAGGCTGGCGATCGCGTAGCTGCCGACGGCGGAGGCACTGCCGCTGCAGTACTGCCCAGTTCGCCGCATCGTGAGGCGCACGTTGTCTGGATGCGGCGGTGGATCGACGCCGAGGAAACGCCCCTGGAGCACGAGGTTCGCCGTGGCCGCGGGGGCGGGCGCACGGGTGGTTGCACGCTGTCGTTCGGAGGCGGGTGCCTGGGCGAGGGCTTCGAGCGAGCCGGTCACAGCACCGGCCTCGGCTGGCTCGCGACTCGCGCTGGTGGGACCGGTGGCCGGGGGTGCCGTGGCCGAAGCACGCTGCGACCACAGCGCGACCAGGACGACCAGCAAGACGGTCTGGACCACGACGAGAGCTGGCAGGATTCGCATGCTCGATCTCCTCGGGGCGAGACCGTAGCGAGCGGAGGTCGCGAAGGGGTCGCGCTCGCGCAGAAACCCGCGCCGGGGCAGGACGCAGGCAACCTCTCGGCGCGCGTCGAGGCGGCGCTGCGGGACGCGCTGCCGCAACGGCCGTGCTTCGTTATGGTGCCGGGGATGACCGAACGCCCCGACGTCGAGGACCTGTTGGCGCAAGCGCTGGCGGCCCACGATGCGGGCCCAGCCGCGCTGGCTGCGTTCCTCGACCGGCACGCCGCGCATCGGGCGGTGCTCGAACGCGGGCTCGAACGCTGCCGCCGGATGGGCCTGCTCGGTGCCTTCGAGCCGGACGCCCTGCGCGACTTCCCCGAACGGCTCGGCCCGTTCCGGCTGCTGCGCCGCCTCGGGGTCGGCGGCATGGGCACCGTGTTCGAGGCGCAGCAGGAGGATCTGCAACGCCGTGTCGCGCTGAAGGTGATCCGGCCCGAACTGCTGTACGTCGCCGGCGCGCGCGAGCGCTTCCGTCGCGAGGTCGAGGCGATCGGCCGCCTCACCATCCGGCGATCGTCGGCATCCTGGCGGCGGGCGAGCACGAGGGCATCCCGTACTTCGCGATGCCGTTGCTGGCCGGGGCGAGCCTCGCCGAGGTCGTGCTGCGCTTGCGGGGGCGGCCGCTGGCGAGCCTGCGCGGCAGCGATCTGCGCGCCGCGATCCTCGGCGAAGGCGCCGTGTCGTCGGCGGCGGTGGTGGTGGGCAACGAGGCGCCGCCGGTCGAGTTCGCCGGCACCTATTGGGAGGCGATCGTGCACGCCGGCCTCCAGGCTGGCTCCGGCGTCGCCCACGCGCACGCGCACGGCATCGTGCACCGCGACCTGAAGCCCGGGAACGTGATGCTGCTGCCCGACGGTCGCGCGCTGGTGCTCGACTTCGGCGTCGCCCGGGTGCACGGCGCCCGCGAGTTGACGCGCAGCGCCGAGCCGGGTTCGCCGGCGTTCATGTCGCCCGAGCAGCTGGCCGGGGAACCCACCGACGAACGCACCGACGTCTACTCGCTCGGCCTCACGCTCTGGCAGGGATTGACCCGCGAGCCGCCGTTCGCCGCCGGCTCGACCGAGGTGCTGGTCCGGCGCGGCGAACTGCCGCCGCTGCAGCATGGCCGCGGCGTGCCGCGCGATCTCGCGATCGTGCTGCAGAAGGCGACCGACCGCGACCGGCAGCGGCGCTACGCGTCGATGGCCGAACTGGTCGACGACCTGCGCGCCGTGCTCGAACGCCGCCCGATCCGCGGGCGTCGCCTGCCTTGGCCGCTGCGCACGTGGCGCCACGTGCAGCGGCATCGAGTCACCAGTGCGGTGCTCGCGACGCTGCTGTTGGCCGGGATCGCCGTGCCGCTCTCGCTGCGCGCCGAACGGGCGGCCGCCGAACGCGCCGTGCAGGACGCGGCCCGGCGCGCCGAACAGAGCCTGCTGGCGACGCTCGACACGCTGGCGGCCGCCGAAGAACGCCTCGGCGGCGCCGACCTGCCCGACGTCGCCGAGGTCGATCCGCTGGCGCGTGCCTTGCTCGAGGACTCGCTGCGCCGTTACCGCGAGCTGCTGGCGACGCACGCCGCGCATCCGCGGCTGTCGCGCCAGGCGGCCGCGGCGATGTACCGCGCCGGGCAGGTGCAGGCGCGCGCCGGCGACGGCAAGGCGGCGGCGGCCCTGTTCGACGAAGGACTGCGCACGCTCGGCGAACCGGGGCTCGGCCGCGCCGGCGATGCGGCCGCCGCCGAGGCGTTCGAGCTGCGTGGCTCGCTGCAGCTGGCATTGGCCGCCCTGGCCATCCGCCGGCTGGACCTCGACGGCGCGCGCGCCTTCTGCGAGCGGGCCCGCGCCGACTTCGACGTGCTCGAAGCGGTGGCGCCTGGGTCGGTGGCGTCGCTGCGCGCGCGCGGCGAGCTGGCGATCAACCTCGCCAAGCTCCATCCCGAGCGCAGCGAACTCGCCGCCAACGAGCAGCATCTGCGCTCTGCGCTGGCCCTTGCCGAGACCTGGCGGCGCGCGCATCCCGACAGTGTCGACGCGGTGCTCACGCTCGTGCGGCGCCACAGCAGCCTCGGGGTGCTGCTGCGTCGCGCCGGCGACGGCGCTGCGGCCGAGCCGCATCTCCGGGAGGCGGTCGAGTTGTCGCGCACGTTGCCCGACAACAACCGTCTGTGGCCGCCGCCACGGGCCCTGCAGAGCATGGCGCTCGAGAGCTACGCCAACCTGTTGCTCGAACGCGGCGACCCCGCGGCGCGGCCGCT
>Ga0075160_10001909_pt1 | contig 12635 bp, 11 predicted proteins | sample JI91814C2DNA_FD_70969 | JGI IMG/M metagenome (GOLD analysis project Ga0075160, IMG submission 70969) | Wastewater effluent complex algal communities from Wisconsin, to seasonally profile nutrient transformation and Carbon sequestration -... | ecosystem: Engineered > WWTP > Effluent > Algae...
AAACATCCATTAACTCGTATAATCATAAACGCTGTGTAACGTTAGGGGACAAAAAGCCGTTAATATGATTATTACAAACTTAATTAAAAACAAAAAGTCATGGAAACACCAAATTATTATAATGATAAGAACAAAAGACAACTTCTTAGTCCGGCAAAACAAAGTCAAAAAGTAAAACTAAACGAAAATCCGCATGGAAAAATCAAAGAAACGGTAAAAGACGTGGGCAGCGATTTAGTAATCGGAGTTTTGGGAGGTGGACTATTAGCTGCTACATTGGGGCGATACGCATTTATTGCCGGACTGGGTATTTCAGGCTATGGACATTACTGTAAAAATCAGAAATTGTCTGCATTGGGTTTAGGTTTAATGGCTTCAGGTACCTTAACTGCAATTAATGAAAAGCCCATAGACTCAAAACTATCGACTACGGATCAGATTGCTGAGAGAATCAAGGCATTTGGCGATGAGTTAAAGAAAAAATTGTTTTTGGATAAGCTCATTCCTGAAAAGGCTAATAAATCCGTAAGCGGTATCGAAACAAGTGCGAGTAATGAACCGGTTTTAAAAATTGTAAAAGATATCAGGCCGTCCGAAACTGCCTTTAAAGAAAAAGAGGTACTTGAACAAAAAAATCAGCCTGAAACACCAAAGCCGGAAGTGGAAAATGAAGCGCCTCTTCCCTTTATTAACGAGGATGATTGGACTGATTCCAATAGAATATATTAAGTATCAATTTATAAATCATAACATAATGAACTCTATACAGCCATTTCAAAGTGAATCAATTAATAAATTGAAACTTTGGTTAACCAACATGTCAGCAAAGGGACATACTAAATTTTATGAAATTTTTGTGGATACAATTCGTGTGGTTCAAAAAACAGATAATATCGATTATTTTGATGAGTATGAAACCTGGGTTGATGAAAATACAAGAAGCATGCGCATACATGTTTACAACACCCAAGCTTCTCATCGTTCACAGGTGTTCGAATACAGAACAAGCCTGTTGCAGTCAGAATTAAGCAAAGACGATTTGTTACGAATTGCGGAAAAGAAAACGGATGAATTACTTAAGAGAATCAGCGATGCAGAAGAATACATCCAGAAGTTAGAATCTGAAAACGATGCCGCAAAGACTGAAAAATCCGGGTTCGATCTTGATACGATACTTTCGTATGCCGGGCCTTTACTAAAACAAAATCCACAGCTATTGGGCAATTTAGGTTTATCCAGCTTTTTTGGCGGACCCAACGAAAAGTCAGAAATTCAATCTCAGGAAAGTGAAGTAACTTTTAAGAGAAAAAGTGAATCGGTCATCAATGGATCATTTGCCAAACCTGAAGTGTTGGAACGCTTAACCAATATGGATAAATGTTTAAACGAAGAGCAGCGTAGTCAACTTCTTAAGCTTGTTGATTTTTTCACTGGAAATCCAGAATATATAAAGACTGTGTTTGAAATGGTAACCAACGAGGATAAAAAATTAGCCGCATAATTTGTAATTTTTGCCCTATAATTTTGTATCCTAACCCCGAGGTAGTTCAATGTTCAGGGTAAGAACAAGTTTCTATCCTGTTTTAATTGCTTCCGGTCAGATCATTTACCCATTGTTTTTATTTCTGCACCACCAACCGCTTTTTATACTACTCATTTTTACCCGCTTTTAAACGAACCTCATTTCGGTTATGTAATGCCTCGATTTAGTTAAATGTATCATTTAGCTTCAGCATAATTTTGTATCATAATTTAAAACGAATATTATGACTAATAGAACAGATAAATATAAAGTTTGGTTCATTACTGGCAGTTCCCGTGGCTTTGGCCGTGTTTGGACCGAAGCGGCTTTAAAACGTGGCGATAAAGTAGCCGCTACCGCAAGAAAGTTGGAAAGCATTACCGATCTGAAAGGTAAATACAAAGACAATCTACTGACTTTAGAACTGGATGTAACTAAACCCGAACAGGTAAAAAAAGCTGTAGCGGATGCACACACTCATTTCGGCAAATTAGATATAGTACTTAATAATGCAGGCTACTCTTTAGTAGGTACAATTGAGGAAGCAAATGCAGACGATGTTCGTGCGATGTACGAAACCAACATTTTTGGTCCCTTAGCTGTTATTCAGGCAGCTTTACCTTTGTTGCGAAAACAAGGTTATGGCCATATAATGGGCACATCAAGTAATCTAGGTCATGTAGTATTACCTGTAATTGGTTATTACTGTTCTTCTAAATGGGCATTTGAGGCAATTTATGAAAGTCTCGCTGCCGAGGTTAAAGAGTTTGGCATCAAAGTAACTATTATTGAACCGGGTGCTTATGCAACAGAATTTGGCAGTCAGGAATCACTTAGGTTCAGTAATACACTGGGAGTTTATACGGATTTTAAAACAAATTTCATGAATGGCCTTAAAAATTTTGAAAGAGGGAATCCAAATGCAACTCCGGAAGCATTATTTCAAATGGCAGATTCAGAAAACCCGCCATTAAGATTTTTCCTCGGAAGCCACAACCTGCCTTGGGTTAAAACCGCTTACGCCGAACGATTGGCAGAGTGGGAAGCATGGGCTGATGTATCAAATGCAGCTCAGGGATAAATCAAAATAAATGCTAATTATTAGCCCGTTATAAATCAGTATCGTGTTAATTTTATAAATTGTATACACGAAATAAAACTGTAATTATTGTAAATGAAAAAAACAGAAAATAACATTCAACAATTTAGTTCTATTTCAGATGCACATCGGGCATTTGGAATACCCAAACCTAAGCATCCTTTGGTGAGTTTAGTTGATAGTGCTATTCACCATGTAGATTTTAAGGCAGTAACACACTCCCATGCACTCGCTTTTTACAAGATCTCTTATAAACCAAGGCATAGTGGGAGATTAAAATATGGGCAGGGTTTTTATGATTTTGACGAAGGAGGATTATTATTTGCTTCTCCTGGTCAAATAATCGGACATAATCCTGACATGGATATGAATGATTGCTCTCAATATACCTTACTGATCCATCCTGATTTTTTATTGAATTACCCTTTAGCAAAAAAGATTAAAGAGTACGGTTTCTTTTTATATTCAGTAAACGAAGCGTTGCATTGGTCAGAGCAGGAAAAGGAGATCATCATTTCTATTTTTAAAAACATTGGTGATGAAATAAATAGCAGGATAGATGAATTTAGCCAGGATGTTATTATTTCGCAGATCGAATTATTATTGAACTACAGCAATCGGTTTTATAAACGCCAGTTCATTACACGCAAAGCAGTCCACAACGATTATCTAGTTCGGCTAGAAACAATTTTTGATGAGTATTTCGACGATGAGAAATTATTTGCCAAAGGCCTTCCAACTGTTCAATTTTTGGCTGATAAGTTAAGTATCTCGCCAAGTTATTTAAGTGATATGCTGAGAAGTCTAACCGGTCAAAACGCACAGCAACTTATACACACTAAAATAATAGAAAATGCGAAAGTGAAATTATCTGCTACTGATTTATCTATTTCAGAAATTGCATATCAATTGGGTTTCGAACATCCTCAATCATTCAGCAGGTTGTTTAAAAGTAAAACAAACCAATCTCCATTGGAATTCCGGGCGTCTTTTAACTAATCGTATTATAAAACCTAAATGTTTAATTACATCGAGGGTTTTTATTTTGCAATTATTTTATTTCCGTTACAAATTCTTCTTTCGGCTTTCTCACCTTTTTCATTTTTACCAACCAGTCGCTTTCAGCATCCCGGTATCCTATGGGTAAGGTCATAGCGCTCTTTAAACCTTTTTCATGTGAATCTAAAATCTTATCTAATTCTGTGTACTACTCGCTATAAATTATTTGTCATTTAAGAACACTTGATTTATTTCAGCAAATTGTGTTCCAGAGCATAATTCAGAAGACCCGTCAAGTCTTTCGTTCTAGTTTTATGGATGAGTTTTTGTTTATACCATTCAGCAGTTCCTACTGTGATGCCCATTTCTTTAGCAATCAGTTCGTAGGATTTATTTTCACAAAATAACTTAAGAGCCTCCAGCTCCCTTTCAGTAAGTTCTCTTGGTTTAAACAGTTTCTCCTTGGCAATGGTTTTTAGGTTATCATCATCAAAGAATAAACCATTTTTGTAAACTCCAACAATTGTTTTTACGAGGGAGTCGATTGTGCAATCTTTTGGCAGAAAGGCAGCTGCACCCCGGTTAACGTAATCTAAAACATCTTCACGATCTTCGTAGGCGCTAATCACAATTATTTTAACATCGGGATAATACTCTCGCATGTTCGACATTGCTTGCAAGCCGTCCAATTCAGGCATTTTGATGTCAAGAAGGACAATGTCTGGGTTAAATGATTTGAGTTGGTTTATGAGTTCAATACCATTTTTAGCCTCAAAAAGCACGTTTGTATTTTTGAACTTTTTGAGACTCCCGGCAATTCCGTTTCTCACCAAGTCATGATCTTCTGCAATTCCAATATTTATCTTCTGCTTCATGAGTAGTAAGGCACTTTCATATTTATTTTTGAGCTGTCATTTTCCACTAAATAGTTAATCTCTGCATTTAAAATAATCTGACGGCTTTTAAGCGATTTAAGGCCTAGTCCTTCGCTTGACTCGCTTAATATAGCGATTTTTTCATTTGTTATGCCGGTTCCGTCGTGCATAAATTCGATCATAAAATGATGATCACTACTGTCGATCGTCAAACGTAAATATGTAAAACTTGAGTGTTTATTGAGATTATTAAGAAGTTCCAAACACATTCTGAAAATCTGAACCTGATCGTCTTTTGTGAAGGGTAGTTCTTTTCTAAAATTCGTTCTATTGATCAGTTCTATTCTTGATCCATTAGATTCATTCAATTGCCTTACTGTGTTTTCTATGGCTTTAATCAAACCATGATTTAATAAAACCTTTGGTATCAATTCAAAGGAAATTTCTTTTATACCCGCCACTACCTGCTCAACTAAAAGTTTATCTTTTAGTAATTTTTCTTTATAAGGAGTATTAACCAATTCATCTATAAGTTGCTCAATATTTCTTCCTAAAACAGATAGCTGGGGTATAATTTCATCATGAAGGTTCTCCGCAATTCTTCGCTTCTGTTTTTCCTCTGAGGAACTTGATGCTTTGAACACCGCAATTTGTTTCTCCCTTTCGATTGCTTGTATTCTTTGCCCTTTTTTAAGAACATTTGTTTTATAAATCTGATAAAAAATAATGATTGCGCAAGTAAGCAATAGCATTGCGAACCAAGCCATTCCTACAAAAAGGCCTATTTGGTTTTGAACTTCCATATTCCAAGTGAAAATAAAGTATTGTAGGCGATATTAGCTAGTAAGTGCAAACTGTACAAGAGTTGAAACGTGTTTTTATCACACTGTTGCAGGTAACCGTCGAAAAGAAACAGTATAAATGAGGTTGAAAAGTAGAGGAGAATCGCACTGTTTATCCAAAAGAAATAGTAATTGTTTAGTTCAGGAATGTCCAGACGTTTATGCAGGTGGTAAAAGAAAGTTATGGATAAAACAATCATAATGCAAGCTTCGATGGTGCTAAAAAGATTATGGGGTTCAGCGAAATTCGCCAACAGAACAAAAGCAAGAATGGATATTGAAGCGTATGACCAGATCAGATATTTAATAAGGCTCCTCAGTGATGCAGAACTGAACTCATAGTAGTAAATAAGTGCAATTAGAAGAAATTCCAGAACCGTAAAACAATTCTGTACAGTATAATAACCCTTGACATAGCTATCTGCCAGCAGACGACTGGCAAATTCGGTTATCACGCTAACAGAAAGGTAAATAAATAAAACCCTCAACGATTGGTTGAGGGTCTTTATTTTGAAAATGGCAACGAAAAAGGGAATTACAGCGCTAAAAATGGAAATGTAATGAAGCGTTGTATAGAATGAACTAAAATTCATTAAGAATTGAGTGGATTTGCCGCAGCACAATCTTGCGGACATTTAACAGATCGTTCGGCTAATAGTCCATTGTAAAGATCGTTACCATTGGCGTCAACCCCAACAATGATTATCTGTTTTGCACCGGCATCATCCAGCGCATAGTATTCTCTTATCCCTACGCAATCTGACTGGGCCAATATAGCTTCAATGGCTGCCCGTCCAAAATAGTGAGCAATTGTTTGACTTGATGTAATCGTGTTACGGTAATTTTTGGTCCAGGCAGAAGCCTGAGCCAGTGTGATGTCATGGGGTTCATTTCCGGTAAATGTCATAAGAAGTAAATTTTAAGTTTGTAAATAGTTTTTTGTCTAATATATGTAGCCCTTATTAATAAACAAAATCCCACGATGGGAATTATAATTTTGTAGATAAACACTACCAAAACTCAAACTATTCATATTTTATTCTACATGAAATAAACTCATTTTTTTCCCGGCCGGCTTAGATATTTTAATCCTTTTTTCCATAAATAATTGAAAAAACTTATGTCGTTGTCCAACCCTATTTTTTTCATAATTTTGCCTTTCTGGCGGTCGATTCCACTTCTTGTCATATCAAGTGTTTCGGCAATTTCCTCGGCCTTCTTTTCAGAGGCAATCAACTGCATAATTTCTCGTTGTCGTACAGAAAACTCAGCAAGTACTTCTTCCAGATCATTGTGAAAAAATGTTCCTCCCCGATAAACTTTTTTGATGCCCGCTACAAAGTACTCACGATCACCCGTTACCACATCCTTGGAAATGAAACCTTTCGCTCCCCGCCTTTTATAGTCCTCCAACAGTACTTGTGATTCATATAAACTGAGTATAATTATCTTTTGATCCGGGTGATGAACACGAATATGATCCAGGGTTGCATTACCGTCCATAATCGGCATTTCCAAATCCAGAATAACAATATCGGGTGTAATTATTTTTAGCAGCGAGATCAGCTGTTCCCCATTGTCTGCTTCGCCGACTACAGAAATTTCAAGGGATTCTAATTCCTCTTTTAGACGAGTCCTGAATCCAGGTTTGTCGTCTGTAATAATCACATTAATAAGTTCGGACATGTTCTAATGTTACTTGAAGCATAGGTAAACCCATTACCAAATTTGATAAAGAAAATTTGAACCGTACAAATTAAATTGTTAAAAAAGTCCGAAAATTCGGACTTTTTAGGCCATTTTATTTTTGCGTCAAGTCGACTGCTTAAATTCTAACACTAATTTTACACTGAATATTGAACTACTTGATTTGAAACCAATACACTTGAGGCTTTGCTTTTTCAGTTTTCATCACACGTTATTTTGGTAACAGTGGTTTGATTGATTAATCGGTTCCCGACACAGTAATTATTATGGTAAAAACGAAATTATTAGAAAACCTGAGTGCCGTTATTGAACCTTACCTGTTCTTTTGGAGAGAATGGATAGGCAATGGAAATTGCAATCTCGACAAGCGTGAAATCGAAGTAATTGATAAGCACCTCAATAATGATTTCAAAATGGAGTTTCTGGAACTGTTGACCTATAACGAAAGTACAAGTGAAATTAGAGCAATCCTCCGTAAATTGGAATTGGGTTATCCCGTGTTTAGAGAATTTGTCGTTCTTCATTTCCTGCAAACCATTATGGATATGGCAGCCCAAAATGGCCGTGATTCTTTTCTCAAAACACCCATCCATCAATTAAATTTAGATACTCAATTAAAGAACTGCCTTTCAAAGTTCAATTGTCACACCTTGCAACTCGTTTTTATTGTTTACAAAGCAGACGACTTTAGCCGTGCATGGTTTTACAACATAATCGTAGAATTTCAAACCATTCAACAAAATGTAAAAGCACTTAATGCAGATCAGTTTTGTACTTGGAGTGAACTTAAAGAGAAGTTCATGGAATAAAACAAACCTTGTTTTTTAATAATCAAATATGCAAATATCCCTTAATTTATGAAACGATTAAATCCCGCAAAAAAAATTCTATTGTTTTTAGTCCTGCTTTTCAACGGGGCTTCAGGTATTCATGCCGCCATTTCAGGAAGCACGGTTGTATGTGCTAATACCTCTATCATGTATTCTTCTTCTAGTTACCCCCTTGGTTATACGTATAACTGGACGGTGAATGGCGCAACGCAAAGCGTTCCCAATGGCCAAAATATTGCCGTTACCTGGGGAATTGCCGGCACCGGTATGGTGAGCCTGATTGTGAAGGATAGTTATGGTGTCATCGTTTATACGGGGTCGGTTTCCGTAACAATAAATCCGCTCCCGTCACCAAAAATAATTCCTCTAAATGCAAACGGTTGCAGTTATCCACTTCCTCCAAGGCCGGGCGATGGAACCTTAACTATTCAGCCTGATTCCACGGATGTGTGTTACATTGTCTGTGACTCTTCACTTTTTAGTTATTCCGCCGCCATCCCTGTTTCCGGCCATACTTATAGTTGGTCGGTAATTCCATCCAATGCCGCATTGGGATTAACGGTGACTGGTTTGGGTCAAATAAAGATTAGATGGGGCTTACCGGCTAATTCGCCAGTATCACTTAAATTATACGAAAAGGATAACGCAACGGGTTGTTCCGACACTGTTCAGGCATGTATTCGCATTATAGCACGGCCCAATGCTACCTTTGCCACTTTTCCAGCAGCAGTTAATAATACCATTAATATTTGCAAGAATGCGACAGTTGCTTTTATAGACCAAAGCACCGCGGACCCCAACTCCAGTATTGCTTCTTGGTATTGGACATTTGGGGATGGCACTTCTTCCATTTTGCAAAATCCGAGCCATAGTTATACTGCAACCGGTACCTATGTGGTTAAATTACTTGTAAAAAACCAATGCCACTGTCGGGATAGTATGAGGCTTACCGTTAAGGTCGAAAGCCAATCTGGACCGGATATCACTTGCATATCACCGGTATGTTATAGCGCTTCGGCCAAATATTGTACCAGTTATACCTGTTCCCCTTATTCGTGGAGTGTAAATAATGGAACGATTGTTTCTGGTGGCGGAACGAATTGTATTGATGTAAACTGGGGAGGAAATGGGCCGGGAAGTATCACCTTGCAGGGAACGAGCTGCACGGGTTCTTGCGCTTATCCAACTCAGGTGCTGGTTCCTATACTTTCTTCTACTATGACCATTATGGGGTTAGGTACAACCAACATACCAAATATGCCTGTTACGGACTGTGCTTGCGAAAACAGCACAAACGTTTACTCTGTAACAAATGTACCAGGGACTATATATAATTGGTCAATAAGCACCGGTACCATTCTAACTGGACAAGGCACTAACGTGGTTTCTATATTTCTGCCTCCAGCAATTCAGTATGTGTTTTTAAATCTCACATACACCAATAGCTTTCTTAACTGCTCAGGTGTTGCTACCAGAACAATATTTGTAGGTAAACCTATTGCAATTTCCGGCCAATCGGTTATTTGTCTTGGAAGTCAACCGACGTTGAGCATGAGTCCGTGGGTGTCACAAAGTTTTGGGTCGCTCAGTGTGGTCGATCCTCTGGGGAATTCCATTTGGAGCGGCAGTACAAATGGATCTTTTCCAAACATTTCCTTTACTACCGCTGGAACGTATATGTACAGTATTTATTTTCTTGGAGCATGTAACAACGCCTTTAATTTTCCGGTGCAAGTAATGCCTTTACCCCCACAACCAGCAGTAAGCATTAACACCGTTATTTGTCCTGGGCAAACCGTTTTATACACAGCCGCACCATCATCGGTAAATCACTTTATACATTGGGCGGTAACAGGTGGTGTGCCTAATCAAACTTCCGGCAACGCTATTTCAGTAACCTGGAACCAAACAGGCCCTTGGACAATGACTGTTACGCAGCAAAGCACTATGCCGCCGAGTTGCACCAGTGTTCCACTCATTTTTAACATGGTTAATTCCGCACCACCAACACCTGCTATCAGCAGTGCCAGTACTGCCTGCGAAAACACCAGTATTACTTTTTCAACTTCTGCTGTGGCAGACAGTTATAACTGGGCCGTTTTGCCTGCAAATAAAGGTAGCATCATTCCCGGCACACCGGGTAGTAGCATGGTTTTACAATTAAACAATGGAACGGCGGGAACCGCCACTGTTTTTTTACAGATCATTACTTGCGGCAGTAGTGCTACACAAAGCAGGGTGATTACCATTACCCCAATGCCGACACCAACAATCACCGTACCGAGTTTTATATGTCAAAATGCACTTAACGGCTATCTGGGTACCAGCCTGGGTACCAGTTATGCCTGGACTTTCGGCGATGGTTCGCAAAGTATTGGGCAATTGGCCTCACATGGTTACACATCGCCAGGTAACTACACCATTACCCTGGCTGTAACAAATCCCGGTAGTTGTGTGGGAGCAACCAGCTATGGCAGCAGAAGTATAACTGTAATACCAGCGCCAATTGCAGGGATTACAAGCCCTAACAACTTAAATGGCTGTTCCAATGGCAACTCTTACACCCTTTTCGCTATTGGACAAACCATGCCAGGTACACCTACCTATACCTGGTTACCGGTAAGTAGCAGTAATTATTCAGTGATTACACCTCTCTCTGGTGTACATAGCCTGACAGTGAGTTTAAACGGATGTACCGCTTATACGACCGTGATGGTCACTACAACAAATTGTCCAACGTCAGGCAGTGGTACAAATACTCCTTGCGTGTTCGCTACTCCCGGCACACATCAGTGTTATTTTACCACCTCGTTCGGGGCCTCCTGCACCGACTTGTATTTTAATCCGGTTATTATTGGAAGTGGCGGGACGGTTACTAATTGGGAATTTGGTAATCCAGCCAATTCGACAAGTACAATTTCCAATCCTGCATTTTCATATAACAGTCCGGGGTATTACAGCGTGAAACTTACGTGCAGCTGGCCAGCCCAAAATTTTGGGTTTTGTTTTAAAGACACAACCATTCAAGTGGTACTTCCTATGAAAGCACGTTTTAATAGTTACTTTAGTTGCGGCAGCGGCACAGGATTAATTACCAATTTTGTGGATCAGAGTAATTACATTCCTACCACTCCCATTTCCTTTTGGAGTTGGACGATTAACCCCGGTAATTACACAAGCAGCAGTACCAATCCATCCTTTAATCTTGCACCCGGTAACTATACTGCGCAGTTACAAATTACCTCTGTAAACTCACCCATAACTTGCAGCACCACCCAAACAATTGTAGTACCGGCAAGGCCGCTGGCTAGTTTCACGGTTCCCACAAGCGTTTGTGATGCAACGCCTTTTACCTTTACGGCAACTGCCAGCCCGAGCACGGCGGTATTGAGTTATTTGTGGAATTTTGGCGATTTTACGAGTTTATTTAAGTCAACACCCACTATTACAGCAACGAAAGTTTACCCATACTTACCAGCCACTCCAATTTTTAATTCAAACTTAACAGTAACAGATATTTATAATTGTACAAGTACCTCAATCTCAGGTTCTATTGGTGTGAACCAAAACAAATTCACAGCTACAAACGTAACGGTTACCCCTCTTGTTAGCTTGGTATGCCAGGGGGATAGCGTACAACTTTGTGCGGTGTCTGTGGGTAGCGTTAATCCTAATACTCCTTTTACTTATCTCTGGTCAAACCTAAAAACCAGTTCCTGCATTTATGCTAAGCTCTCTGGGCCTTATGCTGTGACGCTGACAGACGCGTTTGGCTGCAAGAGCCCTCCAAAAATTGGTAGTCTGAATAGCATTTACGTGCCGGTACCACTTATTTCGGGCGAACGCAGTTATTGTTTGGGTGAAAAGCCTCTGCTATCCATCGACCGGGGGACAGGTTATACCTATAAATGGAGTTACACCAACCCAACTTCATACACCACCGCTGCTTGCAGTTCACCTTTGTTTCCACCAGCGTCTGTATGCCCCCCAATGTCCCCCAGCATAGCCGCCAATTATACCGGCACAATGACCCTTCGGGGCTTTATCACCGAAACGGTGTCAGGGCTTAATTGCAGTGCGAGCGGCCCAAGTGTAAATATAGTGGTACACCCGTTGCCTTCATCACCTGTTGTGATTAGTAACCAGTGTGTGCAACCCACAACATTAAATTTGTCAGCAACAGGCACCGGAACAATGAGTACCCTCTGGAACACTGGCGCTCAGGGTAGTGCCATTAGTGTGAACAATCCCGGCAAATACTGGGCATCCGTTGTAGATAATTTCGGTTGTAAGAGTATTGCCGATACCGCTATTGTGTGGCCACTGCCTGATTTTAGCCCTTTGGTATTTGGTTGTTATAGCATTTGCGATACGGGTAGCGTCACTATTCCAGCTCCGCCGGGCTACGCACAATACACTTGGTTTAAAAGTGGTTATGGCGCTATTGCCGGTCCATCGGCCTCGCCAGTCAACCTGGTGTTTAATAACCCAAGCACATTCCCGGGAGGTAATGCAGGCACCTATAGCCTCGCACTCACCTCTGTTAACAATTGTACCTCGGTTTCAAAACCCATCACCATTGACATAAAACCTTGCCGCACCTGCACCATGACAGCGACTTCCACCTTTGTATGCAATACCAATACAAACACTGGCGCTTCTTATTACACATTTACACTCAATGTAAATCTTGGCGGCGGGTCAGCGGCTTTTTATGCGTTGAGTAGTCCTAATGGTACAATCAGTAACCTATCGGGCTTT